>JACXTT010009989.1_pt1 | contig 12873 bp, 15 predicted proteins | sample 9270951 | NCBI WGS metagenome assembly JACXTT01 (sample SAMN15532306, study PRJNA645909) | rock metagenome | isolation source: weathered quartz diorite | place: Puerto Rico | collected 2017-06-21 | reverse complement strand
AAATCTCCGTGTCAGCATAGAGCACCAGCGCGGCGGGCCGATCGTGTTTGCGTTCGCCACGGGCGTGACCGTGCGCGCGCAGGCTTACCAGGAGGCGCCGGCCGATCGCCGTTCCGACGTTGGCGGTCAAAGCTTCGCAGCCGTGCTCGGCGGCGACCCGCGCGTGGACGCCTATCTTTATCGCGTGCTCGACGAGACGGTGGCGCAAAGCGCTCCGCTCGGGGGCCTCTGCGGCCAGGACCGCACCCGCTTTATGGCGGTGAGCGAGTTCGTCGATGCGAGCGGGCGCTGGGTGTTCAAGATCGCCGCCTTCAAAGGCGATCGCGGGCCGGGTTCGGGCCAGGATCCCCAATATTGCAGATCGTTTTCCTTCACGGCTCAGTGAGATGAAAAGAAAGCCGTCCAGCGGCGCGCCGTCGCAACGTCAGCTCCGGGCCGCGGAATTGGTGCGTCACGCGCTCGTCAACATCATCGCGCGCGAGGACTTGCGCGACCCCGATCTGCGCGGCGTGTCCATCACGATCGGCGAAGTGCGCGCCTCCCCAGACTTGAAGCACATGACCGCGTTCGTTTCCGCACTCGGGCCTGGCGACCCGCAAGCGATCGCCCAAGGTCTCACGCGCTGCGCCTCGTTCCTGCGCGGACGGCTGGGACATGAAGTCGAGCTCCGCTTCACGCCGCAGCTTCATTTCATTGCCGACCAATCCTATGACGAGGCTCGCCACATCGATGAGCTGCTCGCAAGCCCGGAAGTAGCGCGCGATCTGAAGCGCGAGGACGGCCAATGAGCCGGCGTAAGAAGGGCGAGGATATCTCCGGCTGGGTCGTGCTCGACAAGGCCGAGGACATCACCTCGACCCAAGCCGTCTCTGCCGTGCGGCGGGTATTCAATGCGCAAAAGGCGGGACATTCCGGGACGCTCGATCCGCTGGCGTCAGGCGTGTTGCCCATCGCGCTCGGCGAAGCCACGAAAACGGTGCCCTGGCTTATGGAAGCGGAGAAGGAATACGTCTTCACCATCCGCTGGGGCGTCTCTACCGAGACACAGGACCGCGAAGGCAAGCCAATTGCGCAAAGCGATGTCCGCCCTTCGCCTCAGGGCGCGGCTAAAGCGCTCGAACGCTTCGTCGGCGAGATTGAACAGATTACGCCGCAATTCAGCGCCGTTAAGATCGATGGCGAACGCGCCTACGACCTTGCCCGAGCCGGGGAAGAGGTGGAGCTGCAGCCGCGCCAGGTCGTGGTCTACGAGGCCGAAATCGTGGGGGCCGACAACGACGATCTCCTCACCGTCCGCGTCCGCTGCGGGAAGGGCTTTTACATCCGGGCCCTCGTCCGCGATTTAGCCGCCGCGCTTGGCGCGGAGGGCCATGTCTGGCGGCTGCGGCGCACCGCAGTGGGCCCGTTCCGGGAATCCCAAAGCGTCACACTGGACGATTTGCAGGATTTAGGTCAGAAGGGCGCCGCGTCAGAACGCCTGAACCCCGTAGAGACCGCGCTGGACGACATCCCGGCGCTGGCCATCAACGGGGAGGACGCGTTCAAGCTCAGACAGGGACGGCCGATCGTTCTCCTTCCCCACGTGGTGGAGATGCTGAAGCCGAAATTCCGAGACCGCACCATCGCCGGGCAGGACGCATCCCGCGCGGCGTTGGCCTTGTTTCAAGGCAAGGCGGTTGCGCTGGGCGACGTGCGGGCCGGCCAATTCAAGCCGACGCGCGTGTTCCACATCGCAGAATGACAGAGGAGTCCGATGTCGATTTCAGCAGAGCGAAAGAGTGCGCTCATCAAAGAGAATGCTCAAACCAAGAGCGACACCGGGTCGCCGGAAGTGCAAGTGGCCATCCTGTCTGAGCGGATCGCCAACCTTACCGAGCACTTCAAGACGCACAAGAAGGACAACCACTCGCGGCAAGGCCTCTTGAAGATGGTCTCGCAGCGCCGACGGCTGCTCGATTATCTGAAGTCGCGCGACGAGAAGCGCTACATCGCGCTGATCGAACGCTTGAACCTGCGCCGCTAATCACGGCGCGTGAGGGGTGCTGTCGCTTTAGGCTTCAGACCTCACGCTTCAAACGCCCCTCAGACCACCACCCTCCTTCGATCCGCGAAGGAGGCAATGAGCGCCAAGCGGATCCGCCGCTTTGCGCCAAGACAAGCCCAGGCGAGCATCGGCTCATCGGGCTGGAGTATGATGTATGTTCGACACCAAATCCGTTTCCATCGATTGGTCGGGGCGCAAGCTCACGCTTGAAACCGGCAAAGTCGCGCGCCAAGCCGACGGCGCCGTGTTCGCGACCTGGGGCGAAACCGCGCTTCTGGCCACTGTCGTGTTCGCGAAAGAACCGAAGCCCGGCCAGGACTTCTTCCCGCTCACCGTCAATTATCAAGAGAAGTACTTCGCTTCGGGCCGTATTCCCGGCGGCTTCTTCAAGCGCGAAGGGCGTCCAACCGAACGCGAAACATTATTGTCGCGCCTGATAGACCGTCCCATTCGGCCGCTCTTCGTCGATGGCTTCAAGAACGAAGTGCAAGTCATCGTCACGGTGCTGAGCTGGGACAATGAAAACGAATCCGACATCCTCGCCTTGGTCGCCGCCTCCGCGGCGCTGACCATTTCCGGGGTGCCGTTCATGGGCCCGATCGGCGCCAGCCGCGTTGGCTGGATCGACGGCAAGCCAGTGCTCAACCCGACCATCGAGCAAATGAAGATGAGCGATCTTGATCTCGTGGTCGCCGGCACCGCCAACGCGATCATGATGGTCGAATCGGAAGTGAAGGAATTGTCGGAAGCTCAGATGCTCGAGGCGCTCAACATGGCGCACAAGGGCATGCAGCCGGTGATCGATTCGATCATCGAACTCGCCGAAAAAGCGGGCAAGGAGCCGTTCGACTTCACCCCGCCCGACTATTCCGAACTCAAAACCAAGATCAAAACACTGCTCGGCGCCGATCTCGCCAACGCCTACAAGATCACTAAGAAGGACGATCGCTACGCCGCCGTCGGGCTGCTGCGCGACAAGGCGAAAGCCGAGTTCGGCAAATCGGAAACCAATCCTGACGGCGCCGATGGCGCCGTCTTGAAAGAAGTCTTCAAGGAAGTTGAAAGCGACATCGTCCGCACGCGCATCGTCAAGGAAAAGGGCCGCATCGACGGCCGTCCTGTCGACAAGGTGCGCCCGATTACAGCGCAAGTCGGCTTTCTGCCGCGGACGCACGGCTCGGCGCTATTCACCCGTGGCGAAACCCAAGCCATCGTTGTGGCCACCCTCGGCACGGCCGAAGACGAGCAATTCATCGATGCGCTTTCGGGCACGACCAAAGAGCGCTTCATGCTCCACTATAACTTTCCGCCCTACAGCGTCGGCGAAACCGGCCGCATGGGCGGCGCAGGCCGACGCGAGATCGGCCACGGCAAGTTGGCCTGGCGTGCGATGAAGGCGGTGCTGCCGACGCAGGAAGCGTTCCCCTACACTGTGCGCCTCGTTTCCGAGATCACCGAGTCGAACGGTTCGTCGTCGATGGCGACGGTGTGCGGTTCGTCGCTGGCGCTTATGGATGCGGGCGTGCCGATCACCGCGCCGGTCGCCGGCGTTGCGATGGGTCTTATCCTCGAAGATTACGGCTTCGAAGTGCTGACCGACATTCTGGGTGACGAAGATCATTTGGGAGACATGGACTTCAAGGTCGCCGGCACCGAAAAGGGCGTCACATCGTTGCAGATGGACATCAAGGTCGCCGGCATCACGACCGAGATCATGCAAGTGGCGCTCGAGCGCGCACATGTGGGGCGCATGCATATCCTGGGCGAAATGAACAAAGCCCTGAACGCGCCGCGCGAAAGCGTTGGCGCCAACGCGCCGCGCATCGTCCAGATCCAAATCCCGACCGACAAAATCCGCGACGTGATCGGCACCGGCGGCAAGGTCATCCGCGAGATCGTCGAAAAGACGGGCGCAAAGATCAATGTCGAGGACGACGGAACTGTGAAGGTCGCCTCGGCCAACGCCGAGTCGATCGAAGCTGCGATCAAGTGGATCAAGGGCCTCACCTCCGAACCGGAAGTCGGCCAGATCTATGAAGGTAAAGTCGTGAAGGTCATGGATTTCGGCGCCTTCGTAAACTATTTCGGCGCCAAGGACGGGCTTGTGCATGTGTCGCAGCTCGCGCGCGAGCGCGTTGAAAAGCCCAGCGATGTCGTGAAAGAGGGCGATATCGTCAAAGTGAAGCTTCTAGGCTTCGACGATCGCGGCAAGACGCGTCTTTCGATGAAAGTCGTCGATCAAGCCACGGGCGCGGACTTAAGCGCTGAGCTCGGCGCTGAAGCAGAGGATCACGGTCCACGCCACGATCGCGGCGATCGCGGGCCACGCCGGGGCGGTCGTGACCGCCACGATCGTCCCCGTCGCGAAGCGTCGGGCGGTGAATAAAACGTAGCGGCGCCGACAAGAGCCCGTCGCGAAAGCGGCGGGCTTTTCGTTTTGCAGATCGCGCCGGACGAACGAAGGAGCGCTCGGTTGGGTTGGCCAAAGCAGACGAGCCATGGCGCAAGGCCAATCGAAAATCCGCGCAAGCCAAAGCAAAGCGAGACCAAAGGTCCCCGTGCCGATGGTCCTGCGCACGACGACTAGATCATCGAGCAGGCCGATCTCGAGGCGCCCGACGACGCCACGAGCAATCCCGGCATCGGCGCCTTCGAGGGGGCCGACTATGGCCGGCGCCGAGGATGAGCCTCTTGAGCGCCCCAACATAGTCACATCATGCGCTAGGCTCGCATCATGCCCGATCTCGTCGTCGTCGCCCGTTTCGCTTCTCGTTCAGAATGCGTGGTGGCGCACTCGGTGCTGCGCGCGGCCGGTGTTGAAGCGTTGATGCCGGACTTCAATGTGCTCGCCGCCGACTTCGACCCATCGATGATGGAATCCGGCTGGCGGCTGATGGTCCGCCAAGAAGACCGCTTGATCGCGCAAACGATCCTAAGAGACGCCCAAGAAAGCGCCGCCGAACCCCGCTAACGGGCGCGCTCACGCTCGATGCTTTCGAGCTTCTTGGGGTTACGCACCGCGTAGATGGCGGCGATGCGCTCGCCGTCGGGCGCTATGGAAAGCGTCTGATCCAATTCGCCATCGATATAGATCAAGAGCCCGACTGCGCCGTTCACCAGCGCTGCTTCGAAGTGGAACGCAGCGCCGGCTTGGCGCTGTTTGCGCGCTATACTCACATAGAAGCGCGCGATCCTGTCGGCCCCGTGCAACGGATTTAGCGCTGCGGTCTTTGCTCCGCCGCCGTCGGTCAGTGCGATTGCGTCCTCTGCCAACAGCGCGGTGAGCTGGCCGACATCACCGGAATTCACCGCGTTTATGAACGCGGCAAGCAAGTGTGCGTGGGTCTCGTCGGGCGCCGGGGGCGGCGGGCGCGCTCTTCGCACGGCCTTGCGCGCACGCGCCGCCAATTGCCGGCAAGCCGCTTCGCTTTTTTCCAGAGCAGCTGCTACTTCCGAGAACGGCGCATCGAACACGTCATGCAGCAAGAAAGCGGCGCGTTCGGCAGGCGAGAGGCGATCGAGCGCCAGCAGCAAAGCGAATGAGAGGTCATCCGCCAATTCTGCGCCGGTTTGCGGCGAGAGCGCGTCTGCATCCGCCACCGGCTCCGGCAGCCACGGGCCGATGTAAACCTCGCGTTTGGCCCTGGCGCTTTTCAGCCGATCGAGGCAAAGCCTTGTGACGATGCGCACAAGGTAGGCTTCGTCGTTTTCGATCGTCTTCTGCGTCCGCGCGCTCGACCAGCGCAGAAAAGCATCCTGCACTGCGTCCTCGGCGTCGGCGCGGCTGCCGAGCATGCGATAGGCCAGGCCCGTCAAGCGCCCCCGTTGGGCCTCGAAAGCGGCGGCGTCGCTCATGCGGCCAGCGGCGCGACTTCGATCGCCTTGTCGCCGACGGTCACGCGCCGACATTGCTTGGCAAAGCCCAAACCCGCTTTCACCATCGGGAACATACGCCCCAGCTGCAGCGCGAAAGTAAGATCGATCACGCCCCTATCGCCCCAAGCCGTGCGTACGGCTTCGCGCAGCTCGCTTTCATTGGCGCTGTTGTCGATGACCGCCTGGGCAAAGCGGAATCCAAGCACAGTGTCGTCATTCATGGCAATGCAGTTCCGCGTGAGCACGGCTTCGATTTGATCGCGCGTCACGCCCGCTTCGAGCGCCATATCGACGACGAGCTGGGTGCACGGTCCGCAATCCTCAGCGCGCGCGCCGGCGATCTTGGCGGCGTAGTACGCCCCGATCGGGGCGGATTCGCGATGGCTCGCAGCAGCGAGGAGCTTTGCGAACTTGAAGAACGCCGTCGGAGAAGCGTCGAGCATCGCCTCCATGTAGCTGGCGTCATAGCGATAGCGTTTGCCGAAAGCGCGGATGCGGTTGCGTGCGATGGATTTAAGCATGCGTCTCTCCTTTGCCGGGGAAGGAGACGGACAGCGCAAGAGCTGCAGGCGTAATCACCAGCGCAATGTCAGCGGGCCACGCTACGTCGCTGCAGAGGCCTAGCATCATGCCGAGGAACATCGCGACGTGGGTGAGCGCGTGCAAGACGAGAAAGCCCGCGCCGGCGACCGCCGCCGGCCAGTAACGCACACGCCAGGCGCGCGCGACGAGGCCGAGGCCGGCGGCCAGAAACGCTGCGCCAATGTCCTCAACGAAGTGCGGATTATATGGGCCGGTGAACACAACGCCGGGAACAGTCTCATACCAGCGCCGGCCATCGGCGAACATGACGAGCCCATTGAGCGCGTTGAACGCGCCGAGGGCGCCTGCAAGCCACCGCCGCCACATGCGCTTCGTCTCCTTTCACGACATTGAAGACGAGCGCGGCGCGCCATTTGTGACGAAGCGCGCTTCTGGTCGTGGTGCGACCTATTCGCCGCCCGTGTCCGGCACGCCAACAATGTGGAAGCCCGCGTCGACGTGGATGACCTCGCCTGTGGTTGAGCGGCCAAGATCCGACAAAAGCCAAAGCGCGCATCCGCCAATGCCTTCCATCGTCGTGTCTTCCTTCATCACTGACCATTCGCGGCCGGTGGTGATAAGACCGCGCCCGCCCTGGATACCGGCGATGGCAAGCGTGCGCATGGCGCCGGCGCTGATCGCGTTGACGCGAATGCCGGAAGGACCGAGATCGCGCGCCATGTAGCGCATCGAGGCTTCGAGGCAGGCCTTGGCGACCCCCATGACGTTGTAGCTCGGCAGCACGCGCTCGGCGCCGAGATAAGTGAGCGTCACCATCGAACCGCCCGGCTTCATCAGTCTCGCGGCGCGCTTGCCTGCAGCGACAAAAGAGAACGCCGAAATATCCATCGTGCGCAGAAAGTTTTCGCGCGTCGTGTTTTCAACAAACGAACCTTTGAGTTCGCTCTTATCGGAGAATGCGATCGAATGGACGAGGAAATCCATTCCGCCCCAATCCTGCTTCAACGTGTCGAAGACCGAATCGAGCTGCGCGTCATTGGTGGCGTCGCATTCGAGCATCCTCTTGGCCCCAATCGATTGGACAAGCGGCCGCACGCGCTTCTCCAGCGCCTCGCCCTGATAGGTGAAGGCGAGCTCGGCGCCTTGGGCGGCGAGCTGGCTGGCGATCCCCCAAGCAATGGATTTGTCGTTGGCGACCCCCATCACCAAGCCGCGCTTGCCCGCCATCAGCTGGCCCTTCGGAAATGTCCATTCGTCAGCCATGCGCGCGCCTCCTCATGTGCGCCGCACCTGCCAACGTTGAGGGCGGACGGTCAACCAATTCGGTCTTGGGTTGACAAGATCGAACTTAGATATATCTATTATTCCGATATATCGAAGAAATAACGGAGAAATTCATGCATTTTCATCGACATCGCGAGCGCTGGGCCCGCGGCGGCGGCCACGGCGAGCATTTTGGACGGGGGGGCTTTGGCGGGCGGCGCGGCTGGGGCCGCCAGGGCTATGGGGGCGGGCGGCGAATGTTCGAACAGGGCGACCTGCGCTTTTTGGTCCTGTCGCTGATCGCCGAGAAACCGCGCCACGGCTACGAGCTTATCAAAGAGATCGAAGAGCGCACCGGGGGCGCCTACGCGCCTTCGCCAGGCATCGTCTATCCGTTGCTGACGATGCTCGAAGAAATGGGTCTTGTGAGCCTTAGCGCCGAAGACGGCGGCAAAAAGCTCTACGCCATCACCAAAGTGGGCGCCGCAGAACTGGCTCAAAACCAGGAGACGCTCGATCACATCAATGCGCACATGGAAGGCGTGCGTGAGCGCAGCATGGGCAGACGCGCTCCCCAAATCGTTCGCGCCATCCAGAACTTCCGGACCGCACTACACCTTCGCATGGAACGAGGTCCAATTAGCGACGAGCAGGCGCAAGCGATCGCCGCAGCCATCGATGCGGCAGCGCAGGCCATCGAGCGCAGCTAAAGGACGCGGGAACTTGCCGGAACTCCGCTCCACGCGCCCGCGTTTCACGCCAAACGTCCAGGAGTTTCGAGATGGCCGAGGTTCGTGAAACGCAAGTCGCCAAGGACGCCGAAGGCGACGTTCTAGATCGCAGAACGGTGATTGAGCGTCCGCACAGAGATGGCGGCTTTGGCTGGGGCCTGCTGCTCGGCGTAGTGCTCGTCGCCATCGCCGTACTCGCATTCGCCTACGGCCAAGGCTCGTTCCGGACCGCAGACCGTGAAGCCGACAAGACGACCCGGACTGGACAGGTCGAGCTCAATCAGACGGCCGACAATACGCGCCAAGCTGCGAACAACGCAGCCGATCGCAACAACAACAATCGAACCTCGCAGCAATAAGCGGCGGAAGACTTGAAGAAGCGCCGATTCGCACGAATCGGCGCTCTTTTTGTGCGCCTCAGGCGGCGAGCTTGGTGAACGCGAGGCTGGCGTTGGTGCCGCCGAAGCCAAAGCTGTTCGACAAGACGCAATTGAGTTCGCGATCCTCGCGTTTGCGCAGGATCGGCAGGTCCTCGAACGCGGGATCGAGCTCCTCAATGTGGGCGCTTTCGCAGGCAAAGCCATTGTTGAGCATGAGAATCGAATAGATCGCTTCCTGCACGCCGGCGGCGCCGAGCGAGTGTCCAGTCAGCGACTTGGTGCTGGAGATCAAAGGCGGCTTGGAGCCGAACACAGCGCGCACCGCCTCCATTTCCTTGAGGTCGCCCACCGGCGTCGAAGTGCCGTGAGGGTTCAAATAATCGACCGGGCGATCCACGTATTTCAATGCCATTTTCATGCAACGGACGGCGCCTTCGCCCGAGGGCGCGACCATGTCGTAGCCGTCGCTGTTGGCGCCGTAACCGGCAATCTCGGCATAGATCTTGGCGCCGCGCCTCTTAGCGCGCTGATATTCTTCCAGCACAACAACGCCTGCGCCGCCGGCGATGACGAAGCCGTCGCGGTTCTTGTCGTAGGCGCGCGACGCGGTTTGGGGCGTATCATTGTACTTGGAACTCATGGCGCCCATCGCGTCGAAGAGCACAGAGAGCGTCCAGTCGAGCTCTTCCGAACCGCCCGCGAACATGATGTCTTGACGGCCCGAAGCGATGTGTTCGTAGGAATTGCCGATGCAATGCGCGCTTGTCGCGCACGCCGAGCTGATCGAGTAGTTGACGCCGCGAATTTCGAACGGCGTCGCAAGCGTAGCGCTCGCCGTCGAACTCATGGCTTTCGGCACCGCAAATGGGCCGACGCGCTTTGCGCCCTTTTCCCTTGCGGTATCGGCCGCCGTTACGATCGCGCGCGCGGAAGGGCCGCCGGAGCCCATGATGATGCCCGTGCGCTCGTTGGAGACCTCGTCCTTCTGAAGGCCCGCATCGGTGATCGCCTGTTCCATGGCGATATAGTTCCAGCCCGAACCATCGCCCATAAAGCGCATGACGCGCTTGTCGACGACATCTTCCGGATTGAGTTGCGGTTCGCCATGCACTTGGCAGCGGAAGCCGCGCTCGGCGTATTCCTCGGCGCGCCTGATGCCCGACTTTGCTTCGCGCAGGCTCGCCAGGACTTCCTGCGTGTTGTTGCCGATGGAGGAGACGATGCCCATTCCGGTGACGACCACACGGCGCATATGCGCTCTCCTTACATCTGTTCGAGTTGTTCGGCGTTGAAGAGACCGACTTTGAGGTCCTTGGCGCTATATATGGGCTTGCCGTCGACCCGCACGCAGCCGTCGCCCACGCCCAAATGCAGTTTGCGCTGGATCACCTTCTTCATGTTGATCTCATAGCGCACGACTTTCGCCGTTGGCCGAATCTGGCCGCGGAATTCCACCTCGCCCACGGCGAGCGCGCGCCCGCGCCCAGGCGAGCCGTTCCAGCACATGAAGAAGCCCACGAGCTGCCACATGGCGTCGAGCCCAAGGCACCCCGGCATGACGGGGTCGCCGCGAAAGTGGCATTCGAAGAACCAGCGATCTGGACGGATGTCGAATTCGGCTTCGACGCGGCCTTTGCCGTAGGCGCCGCCATGATCGGCAATGTGGGTGATGCGGTCGAACATCAGCATCGGGGGCAGCGGCAATTGCGCATTGCCCGGCCCGTGGAGCCGGCCTTCGCCAGAGGCGATCAGGTCTTCATAGGAAAGGGATGGTGGCTTCTCGATCGCCATACTTTGCTCTGCCGGTGGGAGATAGGCAGGGCTTATAGAAGCCGCCAGCAGCGGGCAAGGCGAAGCGCCCGCGCTCGCGCGCGAACTGTCGCCAAAGCAAGGACTTAAGCTTTAGAGGCCGTCGCAGACGTCCGCGCCCCAGAGGTCGCTTTTCCTGGTCCAGCCCACGCGTCCGCCGACGGCGATGCGCCGCCAATCCCCTTCGCAGCCGGTGAGCGAACCGACGACCCCCGGCGCCAGATAGGCGACTGCGCGGGCATCGTCGTGGAAGATCTGACGGAGCGTCGTTGCACGTTGCACGTAGGCGGTGCGCCGTGTGTCGAGATTTTGCGCGTGCATCCAGGTCTGGGCCCCGTCCGGATCGCGCACGCGCCGCCAGGGGCCGCTTTCAGCCGTCACCTCGAGCGGTAGGCCCACGCGCTGATAAATCCAGTCGACCCGGTTTTCGACGCTGGGCCCATGGCGCCCGTTGGCGCCGGCCGTCTTCAGCGAGACGAAGCGCGGAACGGGCAGGTTCGAATCCGGCCCTGTGGTCGGCGCGACCGCGCCGGCGCTCGTCGCGCAAACGAGAATGGAAGCCGAAGCGAACGCGGCGAGAGACCTGCGGCGCATAAAACCCAACCCAACGTTTGATCCCTCCACGTCAAGCGAGAGGGCGCCTGCATGATCGACCCATGTCGTGAAGACCGGTTTAACGATCGGTCTTTTCGGCAGCTTTCGTTGCAGCGCAGCGTGGTTTAAGCAGGGTTATGGCCTCGCAAAAGCTCAAGGTGGTCGTCACGCGCAAGCTCCCCGATCCGGTGGAAACGCGCATGCGCGAGCTGTTCGACGCCGAGCTTAACCATGATGACACGCCGTTCTCGGCCGAGGACCTCGCGGCAGCCGTCGCGCGCGCCGAGGTGCTGGTGCCGACGGTGACCGACCGCATCGATGGCCGCGTTCTCTCGCGCGCTGGCGATCAACTCCGGCTGATCGCGCAGTTCGGCGCCGGGGTCGACAATATCGATGTCCAAACCGCTGTGCAGCGCGGCATCACCGTGACCAACACGCCGGGTGTGCTTACCGAGGACACCGCCGACATGACCATGGCGCTCATTCTGGCCGTGCCGCGCAGGATTATCGAGGGCGTAAAGGTCATCGAGGCCGACAAATTCATGGGTTGGAGTCCGACCTGGATGATGGGCCGGCGGATATGGGGCAAGCGCCTCGGCGTCATCGGCATGGGCCGTATCGGCCAAGCGGTGGCGCGTCGGGCGAAGGCATTCGGGTTGCAGATCCATTATCACAATCGCCGCAAGGTCGCCCCCCATATCGAGCAGGAGCTCGAGGCGACCTATTGGGACAGCCTGGACCAGATGCTGTCGCGGATGGACATCGTCTCGGTGAATTGTCCGCACACGCCCGCCACCTACCATTTGCTCTCGGCGCGCCGGCTCGCGCTGTTGAAACCGCATGCCTACATCGTGAACACGGCGCGCGGCGAAGTGATCGATGAAGCAGCGCTGGCGCGCATGTTGGAAAAGGGCGAACTCGCGGGCGCCGCCCTCGACGTGTTCGAGCACGAGCCGGCGATCAATCCGAAGCTGAAGAAGCTCCCGAACGTCGTGCTGTTGCCGCACATGAGCTCTGGCACGATCGAAGGCCGCATCGACATGGGGGAAAAGGTCATCATCAACATCAAGACCTTTGCAGATGGCCACAAGCCGCCGGATCGGGTCATTCCGGCGATGCTCTAAAAAGGTGGGGACGATGAAAAGAGTGATTGCACTTGCAGCGTTCGCTGCGCTGGCGGCATGCGGACAACAAGGCGCCCAGGGGGCCAAGCCCGGCGAGACCGCGACGACGGCGGCTACGACTAGCGCAGCCACGACGGTTGTCGCGCCGGGCGCATACGAGTTGAGTTGCGCGGCGTTCGCAAACGTGACTGGCGCCATCCTCGAACAACGCTACGGGGCGGCCAACGTAGTGCAGCAAAGCATTCCGGGCGCTGAGGGTGAGGAAGCGCCGGGCACAGTGGTGTTTCCAAGCGATCCAGCGCGCCGCATCGAGATCATGTGGAACGACACGCCCGGCCGCACCAATCCTTCTTCGATCAGCGTGAGCGGCACGGAAGGCCAGCGCAGCCAATGGACCGGTCCCCACGGTTTGGCGCTCGGCGAAAACATGACCGACGTCGAACGCGCCAACGGCGGCGCGTTCGTGCTTTACGGGTTCGAGTGGGACTATGGCGGCATCGTCACCGATT
>JACXTT010009988.1_pt1 | contig 12873 bp, 4 predicted proteins | sample 9270951 | NCBI WGS metagenome assembly JACXTT01 (sample SAMN15532306, study PRJNA645909) | rock metagenome | isolation source: weathered quartz diorite | place: Puerto Rico | collected 2017-06-21 | reverse complement strand
GTCGAGCGCGGCGCCGAACAGGTCGGGTTCGACTTGCGAGACGACAGGTAGCGTCCAGAAGGCCTCCCCGAACACCGCTTTGCCGGCCGCGATGCCTTCGGCGGGCCCGAACGGTGACGCGGCCAGAGCGGTGGCGGCAGCCTTCTGGCGCCGTTGTGCATCCGCCAGCAGCGCCCCCGTTGCGATCTCGTCGCCGGGGCGCGCCCCGGGAGAGGTCAGCCCGAACTGCGCGAGGCGGCCGATCGCGGCTGCGACGAGCTTCGGCCGCGCCGGGGTCGCGGCGAGGGCGTTCGTGAGCCCGTCCGTCGCGGCCCCCAGTGCGGTGGCCGCGGCGGTCACACGTGCCTTGAGCTCCGCGACGTCCGCTCCCAGTACCCGCCGCTGCGGCGCATCACTCGGCCGGGCGAATGACGGCGGCAATGCCGGCTGTGCCTTCACCAGCAGTTGCTGCAGGGCCAGGGCGTGCGCGGCCGCCTCGCCGAGCCCGACCAGCCCCGCCGGCCAGTCGGGTCGGCGGTGAGCGGCGAGTGGTTGCGGCGAAAGGCTGGGCAGCGCCTGACGGAGACGCCGCTCCAGCAGTCCGGGCGTCGCCGAGTCGCAGACGACGTCGAGCGCCGACAGGCCGGCGCGGTCGAGGGTCGTGCGAGCTCCACCGGGAGCGACCTGGACGACGATCCGGTTGGCCGGGCCGAGCATCGCCTCTGCCCAGCCTGCCAGGCGTGGCTCCGCGGTCGCCCGAGGCGTCGTCGCGCTCCAACCGCCGAGCCCGGCGGCCGGATCGCGCGCGAGCAGAAGCACGCGGTGTGTGATGGCGGCGCCCCGGGCCGGAATCCGCCCCACATCCGGGTCGGCCGGCAGCGCGTCACCAGCCAGCGCGTCGAGCGCTGCGCCGGCGCGCGCAGTGTTGCCCTGGACGAGATGGTGAACCGCTTCGGCGAGGACGACGTCGGCGACTGCGTCGTACGCGTTCTCCATGTCGCCCATCGCCGCGTCGAGCGCCGTCCATTGACCGTCGTCCGGGCCCGTCCAGGGGCGGTTCGGGTCGAGATACTGGTTGGAGGGCCTGACTCCCAGGGCCGTGCGAATGTCCGAGCCGCCTTTCCGGAGTGCCAGGAGCTGAACGCCGTCGACGACGTTGGTCGCCGCCACGACCTCGCTCGCCTCGCGTGGCATCGCCTCGGCATGGTCGGTCTTCTTCCCGCCGACGAGGGGGGCGAGCGCCCGCAGCGAGAGGACGAAGCGGTCGAGGCCGAGCGGGCTCTCGTGCAGGGTGCGTTCGAACCTGTACCCGAGAAGCGCTCCCAGCGGCTGTCCGTTGCGGATCCCCTCGATCAGATCGACCGCCGCCCGCACGCGGGCGCTCGAGAGATCGATCGCGAACGCACCGCCGCCGCTTCCATCCGGGTTGTGGTTCAGATATGCGCTGCGCAGCACGCCCGCCGTTGCAGCGTGCTGGAGGGACGGTGCGAGCACGTAGCCGCCGTCCCGAGCGGCGCCGTCGTCGGGGGCGATCCCTTCCACGAAACCGTAGGCGCCGAGCAGAACACCGTCGGCCTGGAACGTTCGGAGCTGCTCCAGCCGTCGCGAGACGACCGCCGTCGTCCAGGCATCCAGCCGGTGAGAGGAGCAGTCCAGCGTCTCCGCGGCCGCAACCCGGCGCTCTTCGGTGGTCGCTGCGGCGAGGACGCCGAGCGCCTCGCGAACCTGCGTCAGCCGCGAGTTCGCGCGGAACCAGGCCCCGAGCGCCTGGAGCGCAAGGGTCGAGATCGTGTCGGCGGGAACGTTCGGCTGGAGCGCCAGCGAGGCGAGCGAGCTGCGGACTCCCGCCACCGGATCGGCGAGCGCGAGCGTCACGGGTCCGGACACGCCGAACCGCTCGCCCAGGCTCCTGGCCATGGCTACCTGGTCTCCGGGCGCCGCGGTTCCCCCCACCGTGTCGTCGAGGACGCGGCGCACCTCGTGCGCGAGGTCCCCCATCGTGTCGCCGGCGACCGTGTAGAGCTGCTCTGTCTGCTGTCTGGGGCTCGCAGCGGCGACCGCGCGCTGGCTGGCGTCGTAGGCGAGCTCGAGCAGCGCCTGGAGGACGCTCGACACCTTTCGGTCGCGGCCGTCGAGCAGCGCCGAGATGAAGGCCGGGTCGGTGTCGTCCGCGAGCGGCAGGCCCAGCGGGCGGGTGGTCTTCGCGAGAGTACCGGTGAGGCCGACGAGATCCGCGGGCAGTCCGAGGAGTCCCCACGCGATCAGATCCGTCACGCGCTGCAGGTCGGTGTCGATGCCGTCGAGGCCGAGCAGCGGAGGCACGATCTCGCACATGCTCTCGGACGCCACCGAGCGCACGCGGATGCCCAGCAGCTGTGGGGCCGAGCCGAGGATCTCGAGCAGCGCGTCGTCGAGCGCCCCCCCGGTCGGCAGCGAAGGGATGCCGCCGGCGCTTGCCGTCCAGATCGAGTGTGCCCGCCCGAGCACCTGCACGAGTGCCGGCTCGAGACGGTCGTTTGGATCGGGCGACCACCGCCCGGCCACGCTTGACACGGGGAGTACGCCGTAAGGCTGGTCACCGAGCCGCAGCGCGGGCAGTGGGCCGCGGCCGCGGACGTGTGTCTGAAACAGGTCGCGGAGCTCCTCGCGCTGCTCGTCGTCAGGGCCACCCCCCGGATAGGAGGCGAGGAACCGGTCGAGCAGCGTGCCCCACGTCGCCGGCCAGAGTGCCGTGTTCGCGGCGGCGGCAAGGGGCTGTTCGCCGAGATCGGCGGCCGCCGCCGAGGCGAGCTCGCCCGCATCGATCCCGAGCGCCCGGGTCAGCACCGAGACGTTCGAGCCCGCGTCGGGAGGAGGCGAGACGCGTGTTGCCGGCTGCGACGGAGCGGGATGCATGGTCCACGCGGCGCGATCCGTCTCGGTGTTGTTCGTCGGCGTGCCCTGAGGCACAAAGGCCAAGCCGTCGCCGAAACGGTGCGAGAGCAGGAGCTCGCGTACCTCTGTCGCCGCCGCGACCGGGTCGAGGCTGACCCGGACACCGAACGCGAGCAGCGTGTCGACGGGTTCGCCCGGGTGCGTGAGCGGCAGGGTGACAGCGAGTCCGGTCTCCTCAGCGCGGTCGTAGTCGGCCAGCCACTCCATGCCGGAGCCGAGGGTGACGCCGTTGTGCGTCAGAAGCGAGGCCGGGTCGTCGGAGGCGAAGCCGACGACGACGGTCGGGGGGACCGGGCGCCCGATCGCGGTGCTCGTCTCGCCGCCCTGCTGGGCGACCACGACGAACCGGTCCGGGAGCGCGCGAGCCGTGGGAGCGCTGTTCGTTCGTGGCGCGACGTCGGGGAATACGGGTGGCGGGGCAGACCCCGGCGGGTCGGGTCGCGCCTCGAGGTTCGTCGGCGCGAGCGCGAACGCAACCCACGCCGCGCGGCGTGGATGGACCGCCTGGAGAAGCGCGTTCCACGCGGCGTCCTCCGCGGCCGTTCCGGTCCAGACCGCCGTCCAGTAGGCCGTGCCGGCGGCCGACTCGCTCTTCGAGACTCCGCGATCGAGTCGGTCGACGTGGACGTCGTCGGGATAGATGCGAACGCGCAGCGACGCCTTGTCGTCGCTGAAGCGTGTCTCGATCCTGACCGGCAGCAGCAGGAGGGGGACGTCGGGCTCGGCATCGCACGGGTCGATCTGCTGCTCGACAAGACGCTGAAGCTGGGTCACGACATCGGTGTCGATCGACGAGAGACGGTCGAGCACAGCCCGCCGGTCGACCCGCAGGCTCTCGACCTTCTGCTTCGCCGTCTCGGCGCCCGCGGCGTCGCCGACCGCCGCGAGCGCCGCAGCCTCGTCTGCGGCTCCGGCGACGGCCTCGGTGGCAGCTGCGAGGTCACCCCGCGCCTTGTCCCTGTCGGCCGCCAGACCGCCGATGCGCTGCCGTACCTCCTGCAGAAGCTCGCTCATTGCAGCGCCCCCATCGGGCCGAGCAGGGTACGGGCGTCGAACGCCGCTCGCACCGGGTCGCGGAGAGCCATGTGCGCGGTCATGGCCGCATCCGAGCCCCAGAGCGCCGACCCGCCGTCGAGCGACGTGTCCGGGATCGAAGCCTGTGTCGCGGTGGTCAGGAACAGCGGCAGCGTGTTCGCGCCGAACACGGTCGGCAGGTCTCCCCACGCGATCGTGTCGCGGGACAGCGCGAGCACCCGGCTCTCGGCCAGGCCGAAGCGGGGGGCGGTCGGGTGTTCGCAGATCACGAACCACCAGCTGTCCTGCTTGATCTCGGTGACCGTGAGGTCGAAGCCGACGAGCACCATGTCCGGTGACAGGTGGTCGTGGAACAGGATCGGGGCCTGCGCCTTCGTCTGCGTGGCCGGGTCGATGAAGATCGGGTGGCCGCTCGGCTCGGTGCCGCCCGCCCGCAGCGCGAGTACGAGCGCATTGGGGTAGTGGCGGATCAGCTCTCCGCGCACGAGAAGGACGATCCGCCCGTCGAGCGTTGCCGCGACGTGCGACCCGAGCGTCGTACGCGTGAACGCGTGGATGTCCTGAATGAGCTCGTCGGCGCTGTCGTTCCAGAAGCGCCTGAAGTACGTCCCCCGCAGATCCGTGGGATAGCCGCGCCACAGCAGCTCGCGTCCGAACTCGTGGGAAAGACCGACGAGGTACGCCTCTACGAAGTCGCTGTTGGAGACGAGCGCCGTGACGAGGTCCGGCTGAGGCATCCGGGCCAGACCCGGGATGAGCCATTCCCGATCGTACGCGTCGAGCGCCTGGTACATCGGGCGGGTGAAGACCGGCGCGGCCATCACCGGTTGGACGAGATGATCGTCGAACCAGTCGGGCGGCAGCCACGCCGGCAGCGTCGCGAGCCGTCCGATCACTCGGCTGGTGAGGGTCAATCCGGGACCGAGCTCTGACAGGACCGGTCCGCTGGAAACGGTCAGCGAGGGGCGCACCGGTGTGCTCGGCCACGTCGGCGAGACGAGGTCGCGAGCGATCGGGACCAGCGCGTCGACCGAGACGCTCGCGGACGCGACCTGCGCGCGCCGGATCACCTGCTGCAGCCGCGGCTGCGGGGCGATCGTCAGCTGCGGCGCCACGTTGCTCAGCGTGCGGACGTGCTGAGACAGGTCGACGGCGCGCTGCCGCACGTCGCCGCCGATGTTCTCGAGTGACGTGAGGAGCGAGAGCGCCTTGATCGCGGGGGCTGGTGAGTCGGGTGGGCGGGCGTCGAAATGCCGCTGCATCACGTCGAGGACGCGGTTCCCCGCGGACTGCTGCAGGTCGAAGGTCGGATCGGGGCGGCTGTTCTGGACGGCGTCCGGTGTGAGGCGGTCGCCGATCGCAGGCGTCTCCTCGAGCTTCGCCCCGTGCTCGACGAGCGCCTGGACGACGACATCGGGCCCCACGTTTCCGAGCTTCAACACAGTGGCCGCGAGCGTGGGGTCGACGGCTCGCGCCGCGGCTTCGGATATTCCGGCCACGCAGTCGAGCTCCCGGTAGGGCCGCTGGAAGTCGCGTGCGCGCCCCTCGCTGCCGAGCAGCGCGGCGACGTCGTCACGGCTCGAGCCCGAGACGAAGCGTTCGAGCGGGCCGTTGGGGCGTGTGAGCCGCCTGAACGCAGCACTTGTCGCCGCCGCCGGAACCGAGCTCTGCTCGACGGACTCGTGCAGCGTGATCGGCGCGGCTGGGGTCAGCTTCGAGTGGACGGCGCGCGTGACCTGGAGCAACGCGCTGTAGCCGAGCGTCGCGAGATGACGCTGATGGATCGCGTCCGACGCGAAGCGCGCGAACTGTGCGAGCCGGAGCTGCCGGTTCGCCTCCTCGATGTCCCCGACCTGCTGCCAGGCCGCCTGCATCAACGGCTCCTGATCCCGCTGCACCACGCGCGTGCCCAGGCCGGCGACGATGCGGTTTCGCGGCAGAAGGTTGATCTCGCCCAGCCAGTCGCCGTCCCGCGCCGCGTCGACCGTTGCCACTGCGGCGTGGTTGCGCCCGTAGATCTCGGGGCCGACCGGTGGCCGCTCGGCCGGCGGCAGCTGGCCCTGCTCGCCCGCGAGCCGTGCCGGCTCGTTCAACACGCTCCGCAGAGCTTCGGTCTCCTCGGCCGGCCATGTGGCGTTCTCCGCTGCGGCGGCGGCGGCCTCGACCGGGTCGCGGCTCCGCGGATCCGGCAGCTGCGGTGAGAAGAGCGGCCCCCGCACCGTCTGGAGGCGGCCGACTGCATCTGCGGCCAGAGGCGGTAGCCCGCCGGCCGGCTTCGCGACGTCGATCACGCGCCGCCCGATCTGCCAGGGCGCAGGCAGCGGCACGAGGCGCTCGGCCAGAGACTTGAAATCGCCGGCGGTCGCAGTCGTCTCGAACGTCCACGAGGTGTAGACGGGAAGCACGACCTCCTGACCGGCGTCGCTCCCGTCCGGCAGCCGCTTCCAGGCGGGGTCGAGCGTGCCTGGCGATGCCGCCCCGAGCCCCGCCTTGACCCCTGCGTCGTAGGCCGGGACGACGCAGACGAGGTAACTCTCGTCCGGTGCAAGTCGCCGCGGGCAGACGAGCCGCGAGAGGTTCAACGCTGCATAGTCGGCGGTGAGACGGTCGTCGACGCTCGCCGTGTCGGCGGCCGCAGCCTTGCCGACAACCTGCGCGTGGGCCCACGCCCAGCTGTCGTCGAGCGGCTGCAGCTCCGACAGCGTCGTGTGCACCTGGTCGGCGAGCCCTCCCGTGCCGGGAACGAGCTGCGACTTCGAGGCACGCAGGACGACGAGCGCGATCCATGGCGAAAGCTGCTCTCCGGCGGGTCCGTGCGGCGAGAAGATCCACGGAAAGTCGGGGCGATCGAACTCGACGTGGGCCAGGAACGAGTCCTCGACCTTGACGGCGTTTCGCTCCGGGTATCGGCGGATCACCTGCGACTCGCGGATCGACACGACATCCCCGGGGCCGCGGACGACGAGCTTCTGCGTGACGTCCTGCGGAACGTCCCCGCCCTGCACCGGAACGTGCACTTCGGCGGTCGCCCGGATCTCTCCGTTCTGCGGGTCGCCGACCGCAGCTGCGATTCCGGTACGCACCCACGGGAGAAACGTGTAGAAGCCGAATACGGTGTTCTCCGGGACGAACGGCTGCACCGGCACGAGCACGAAGGCGTTCTCCACGTAGTTCGGGAGCTCCGCGAACGAGCTCACGACGCCACTCCCATCCCGACGATCTGGAGGTCCCGGGAGCCGAGGTCCTCGAGAACTCGCATGGCCTCGGTCGTGGTGTGCGGTCCCGGCGGGGCATCCTCGGCCGTGGTCAGATCGCTGACCTTCCTGATCACGACCTGTCCTGCGTCCGAGAGACGGACCGGGTCGGTGGCGACCGCATAGGGTGCGGAGATCCGTCGCGTGACCCCTGCGGGCCCGGTCTGGACGATCGTCTGGAGCAAGGTCACGTCGAGCAGCACGTCGTGCAGCCGCGACTCGAGCTGCTCCTCGCCGGGATAGACGGTCTCCCAGCGGTAGACGCTCTCGACCGGATGTCCGTGTGTGTCGCCAGAGGTGCCGTTGAGCTTCATCCCCGAAGGGAACGGCTCGAACGCCGGGCGCGAGAGCTTCTGGTCGTTGGTGAGATCGAGGAACTGGCCGGGCGCGAACAGGTCGGTTGCGTACGAGACCGCCTTGGCCTGCAGCCCGCCGATCGTCGGTGCGCCGAGCGTGACGCGCTTCTCCGAGACCGGGTGCCGGCCGACTCGGTCGATCGTGGTATCCAGCGGAACGGCGTGCTGCCGCACCTCGAACGCTCCCAGTGGGTGCACGAGCACCGCCGTGCCGACGTCGGCGTCGATCAGGCGGGCGACGCGATCGCCGTCGTCGGGGGCGAAGGAGCGCCACGACGCCGGCTTCTGCAGTGCGTCGACGACGAGCTGGACGGGCGAGACGCTGTCCGCCGGCGGGTTGTCCCCCTCGCCCCAGGTGAGCGGCCCAACCTCGAAGTCGAAGTCGAAGAAGAGGAACGAGACGCTCGCCGTCCCGTGTGCGAGCCACAGCCCGGGCCCCTCGAGATGGAGCGCGAGTGCGACCCCACCGAAGCTCGTGCCGAACACGTACAGGGAGATGCCTGCGGCCAGGTCGATCTCGAACGCGAACGGGTCAAAGCGCACGAGCGCGTCGAAGCTCAGATGGCCTTCGGCGCCGGCGACGCCGACGTCTGCGCGGAGCTGGACCAGCGCGCCCAGCTGCACGCTGTTGGACGTCAAGGCGAAGTAGCCCTCCGTCCTGAGGGTGAGAAGCGCCGGCGGCGAAAGATCGACGGCAAGCCGCCGCATGCCCGTGAGCTCCCCCGGAGGCTTGTAGTGCGGGTGGAAGCCGCCGGCCGACAAGGCGAACTCGGGGTTGTCGCCGAAGCCGATCAGGACGCCGAGGTCGCCGCTCAGCGTGAACCCCGCGATCGAGCCCTGGAGGCTGACGAGGAAGAGGATGTGCTGCGGCGTGATCTCGCCGTAGATCTCGGCGCGTATGTCCACGATGGCCGCGTCGGGAGTCGGCAGCGCGACACGAACGACCCCGAGCAGGATCACCTTGGGATCCGGCAGCGAGATGATGATCCCGACCTTGGCCGTGACGTAGGAGACAGGCGTGCCCCAGCCGAGCTCCACCATCGGCCCGACCACGAAGCCGCCCTGCTGGCGGGGGAAGTCGGCGGCGAGAGCGTCGAGGATCTTCGGCGCCGACCCCACCGGGTCGCTCGGGAACAACAGGGAGTCGATCGTGTGGTCGTGCAGGCCACGCCGGAACGCGTCGGTCGAGACCGTCCGTTCGATCGCGATCAGGCCGCCGACGCCGTTGAGCGTGAAGCCGAAGCTCAACTGGATGCCCGGGTGGAACTCGACCGACAGCACGAGCACGAGCGAGAACGGGTCGGGTGTGATCAACCCGACGGCCTTGATCTCGATCGGCCCGATGGCGAGGTCGAGCGCTCCGCCGTAGACGCCGTGCTTGACCGACAGGTAGCCCCCGCCCTTGACGACGCCGGCGTTGATCGAAAGCCCGGCGCCGGACGGCGGCTGGGCCGCGACCGACGTCGGGTTCGGCGATCCCGCAGCGACCTCGGCGGCGTCGAGCAGCAGCGCGATTCCGAAGCCGTCGACGACGGCTGTGACCGGCCCCACCGCGCCCTTGAGAGACGCGACCAGGGCGATCACCGGCGGGTCGCTCCCGTCCGAGAGCGCGCCCTGGTCCGGCAGCTCGAGCGCCAGGTCGCGCAGCTCGATGCCGAGGACCTCGAGGTGCGCGGGGATGGTCAGCCGCCGGCGCGAGCCGGCCCCGAGGGTGAAGCCGCTCGAGGCATCGTCCTGCACGTCGATCGTGCCGTCGACACTCGTCGCCGCGGGCATCAGCTTCTGCAGGAAGCCGTCGGCGACGAGCCCGGCGCGGAGGCCCGTCTTCAGCTTCAACGTCAGTGACGAGGGGGCCGTCCAGTCGAACACGCCCGTGAACGTGCTGTCGTGCAACGCGAGCGGGATCGGCGGCTCGATCACGCGGCTCTGCGCGTTCTCCGTCTTCAGCGTGACGACGGTGCCTGCGACGTGGAGGCCCGACGAAACGCCGACCGCGTCGTCGACGAGCCCGAGCTGCTGGCCGAGGCCGCCGAAGCTCTCGGAGACACGTGCGACTGCCCTGGTCAGGAGCGCCTCCATGCCCGACGCTGCCGTGATGCCGCCGCCGAGACGGCCGCCGACCGCGGTGACGGCGGCAGCCAGCTCTGTCAGTGCGGTCGCGAGATCAGCCGCCGGTGCACCCACGTCGGCGACCTTTGCGGGCGGCGCCGCCAGACGTGACGCGAGAGCCGCGGCATGAACCCCGACCGTGCTCAGGTGCCCCTGGACATCGGCGCGCACCGGTGCGATCGCAGCGGTCTCTGCCGGGGAGGGCGGACGTCCGAGCAGTGCGGCCAGGAACGCGTCCGGACCGCTTCCGACTTGCTGGAGGAGGGCATCGAGCCGGCGCGACGCGAACAGCAGCGAGGCGTCGAGGACGGCCGCGTCGAGATCAGTCATTCAGCGCCGCAATCCACTTCGGCCCGAGCACGGTCACCTCCTAGGGCCACGCTTGCGCCGCTGAGCGGGAAGGACGATAGGTCGGCATCTGGGTGCTGTCAATCACACAAATGAGCGGTTGACGACGCCGACGAGACCGGATTACAGTCGCGGGCGCTGCGGGAACCCGAACTCCGGGAGAGGCGCCATGTATGTACGCACTCGCTTCTGGGTCGAGACCTCGCTTTCCGCCGTCACGTGCTTCCTGACGCTGCTGACACTCGTCTGGCGCGACTGGATCGAGGCCCTGACAGGGCTCCATCCAGACGGGGGAAACGGCTCTCTCGAATGGGGGGTTGTGGCTGTCTTCGCCGTGCCCTCGATCTTCTTTGCGCTGCTCGCGCGGCGCGAGTTTCGACGCACGCGGACAGGTCCGAGCTCGCCGTCACCCCTTTGGAGGGTTTGAGTCCGGAGGTCTTGAAATCCGCTCAGGCGGCGGTCCATACTCCGCCGCACTCACCGCCACCGTTGCGGCCGAAGCGCGTGAGTGGCGGCTCGGAGCCGCCCGGGTAGTAGCGAAACCGGAGGCCGCAGTGAAGCACGACGCAGGTGGCTGTCGGGTCGATCGACCGCCGCTCCATCGCGCAGACAACGCTGCACGGCTCGGCCCGCCGACCGAGGGGCGGGCACGCTGATGTCGGCAGCGATGGACGATCTGGTTGCGCGGGCGCCCTTCGTCTTCCGGGGCACCGTCGAGTCCATCGGTACGGTCACGACCGCGACGGTCGCAGCGACCGAGTCGTCCGCGACCGTCCGGGTCAACGCGGTCATCCGCGCGCCTCAGGCGCTGCGACGGTTCGCCGGGCAGCTGATCACGGTCGAGCTGACGTCGACCGAAGGCATCGAGATCGGCGTCCGGTACGTCTTCTTCGCACGGCCCAAGATCTTCGCCGACACGCTCGTCGTGACCGAGATCGGGCGCCAGTCCGAGACCGGGGTCGCAGCAGAGGAGGGTGGGTTGCAGGACTCGCTCACTCGGCTGGCGACCGCTGCTCTGACGAATCGGCTCCAACAGGCCGAGGCGGTCGTCACCGGGCGGGTTGCCGTCGTCCGGCCCTCGCAGCTCGTCGCCGCCACGCCCGAGCTCCAACGGCCGATCAGCGAGCACGACCCGCAGTGGTCCGAGGCGGTCGTCGAGGTGAACTCGGTGATCAGCGGCACCGTCTCCGCTTCCGGGCCGATCACCATCCTCTTCCCCGCGAGCATCGACGTCGCGTGGTACCAGGCCCCCAAGTACGCCGCCGGCCAGGAGGGGGTGTTCCTGCTGCACTCGGATCAGGTTCCCGCTGCCGCTGCCGAGGTGACGGGGCCGACGTTCACGACGCTCCACCCGCAGGACTTCCACCCGGCTGAGGTCGAGGCGCGCATCCGCGCCCTGGTCGGGCGAGGGCCCGCATGATCACCGTCGTCAACATGATCCCGCGCTCGTTGAGCGGCGAGACCCACCAGGACAGCGAGCCGAATCTCGCCGTCAACCCTGCCAATCCACAGGAGATCGCCGGCTCTGCATTCACGCCCGATCCGCTCGGGAGCGCGAACGCGCCGATCTTCGTCTCGACCGACGGCGGTCAGACGTGGCATCTGAACCCCATCGTTCCGAGCCACCCGGGTCAGGCGACGGGTGACATCACGCTGCGTTTCGCGCCGAGCGGCAACACCCTGTACGCGGGCATTCTCCGCTTTCCGGGCAGTCTGAGACTCAACATCCTGCGCACCGACAACTTCGCCGGGACGACGCCCATGACGGTCCTGGTCGACCGCAACAACGTCGACCAGCCGTATGTGGCCGTGGGAACGCCGGCGTCGGGGCCGAGCGCAGGCAAGGATCACGTTCTCGTCGGCGACAACGACCTGAGTCAATCCGGGGGCAGTGGCGGCTCAGGGCGCACGGCCACGATCGAGGTTTCGGTCGACGCGCGCACGCCGCCGCCGAGCGGCTTTTCGTCGGCGCGGATCGAGGCGCGCGCGACGAGTGGCCAGGACGCCCCGGCGATTCGCCCGGCCGTGCACTCCGACGGCACCGTCTACGGCGCGTTCTATCACTGGTCGGCCTTCGCCGGGGGCGTCGCCACATCCTCCGTCGTGGTCGTTCGGGACGACAACTGGGGCAAGAGCGCCGTTCCATTCGGAGCGCTGACCGATCCCTCCGACGGCACACGCGGGCGGATCGTGGTGAGCGGCCGGACGGTGCCGTTCGACAACTCCAGCTCGCCTCAGTTCGGACAGGAGCGCCGCGTCGGGTCGGACCTGTCCATCGCGGTGGATCCACGCTCGAGCGCCGAGGTCTGGGTTGCCTGGGCCGATCGCGTCGGTGCGAACGACTACACGTTGCACGTCCGCCGTTCCACCGATCGCGGGGCCACCTGGTCGGCCGATCTGCGCACGATCACGAACGCGAAGAGCCCAGCCCTGGCGGTCGGATCCACCGGTGAGGTCGGATTCCTCTACCAGCAGGTCGTGGGTACCGGGCCCGCGCAGCGTTGGGTGACCCATATCGAGCGCACGTCGGACGCCTTCGCGCACGTCAACGACGTCATCCTCGCGACGGTGCCGGCGAACGCTCCTGCACCGCAGTTCCTCCCGTACCTCGGCGACTACGTGCATCTGATGGCCGTGGGGACGACCTTCCACGGCATCTTCTCGGCGGCGAACACGCCGACACACGGCAACTTCCCGCAGGGCGTCACCTACCAGCGCAACGCGAGCTTCGACACGCAGCAGCTGCTCGACGTCGACGGGCGGACGCCCGTCGCGGTCTCGATCGACCCGTTCTACTTCCAGGTGACGGCCGCTCAGCAGCCTCCGCCGCCGCATCAGCCTCCGCCGCCGCATCAGCC
>JACXTT010009987.1_pt1 | contig 12874 bp, 7 predicted proteins | sample 9270951 | NCBI WGS metagenome assembly JACXTT01 (sample SAMN15532306, study PRJNA645909) | rock metagenome | isolation source: weathered quartz diorite | place: Puerto Rico | collected 2017-06-21 | reverse complement strand
ACAGTGATTTGGCGATTCCTGCTCCTGCGAAGGCGCTTCTCGTCGAACTGTCGGAGTTGACCCCGAGCGTGGGGATATATCCACGTCCATACCTACATCAGAGTAGAGCACTCGAGGCGTTTCTGGGTCGACCCAGTGATCTGATAATCTCTACGGGAACCGGATCCGGTAAGACCGAGGCTTTTCTGATGCCGATTCTCGGTGCTCTGGCTGTCGAAGCGACAGAGCGTCCGAATTCCGCCGCCAAGCCCGGGTGCCGCGCCCTGCTGCTGTACCCGATGAACGCGCTCGTGACGGACCAACTCGCCCGCCTCCGGCGGCTCGTTGGAGATGAACGTACCGCAGGCGTCCTAGCCCGTACGCGCGGCAGGGTCGCTAGGTTCGGAAGCTACACAGGACGCACGCCTTATCCGGGACGGCGTTCGGCGGCCCGGGACACCCGGTATCTCCAGCCGATGTTCGAGGAGTTCTACCTCAAGTACGTGGACGACGATGCGACACGCCGCACACTGATCGGCAAGGGTCGCTGGCCATGCAAGGACATTCGTGCCTTCTATGCAAGGGACTTAGTTGAACAGTCAGTATACCAGACGGGCCCGCGCGCTGGTCAGACAAGGACCAAGCACAATTGGCACAAACGGCTGCTGACTCAACCGGGTGATCGGGAGGCCTTCACGCGGCACGAGATTCAGATTGAGTGCCCCGACCTACTGATCACGAACTACTCGATGTTGGAATACATGCTGATGCGGCCGTTGGAACGGCCCATTTTCGACCAGACTAAGGAGTGGCTGCACAGCGACCCAACAAACCAACTCATCGTAGTACTGGACGAAGCTCACATGTACAGGGGGGCCGCTGGAGCTGAGGTAGCTCTTCTACTCCGGCGATTACAGGGTCGTCTCGGCGTTAAACGCGACCGCGTTAGGTACATCTTGACCAGCGCGAGCCTCGGGGACAGCGAGGAGGCCAAGCAGGGCGTCCTAGCATTTGCGAGAGACCTCACCGGGCTACCCGCCAGACTCATTGGGCGGTTTGAGGCCATTCAAGGGTCAGCGGAGAAGAGATCGGGGGCGAGAACCGGTAACGGGCGAGAGTGTGAGGCGCTCAGACAGTTCGATCTTGGTTCGTTTCAGAACAATCGACTCGACCCGGATGCGGCGCTAACAGCGGTCCGGGCGCTAGCCGCTTCGCTAGACTGGCCACCATGTCCCGATGATATCCGGGAACTGGGTCAATACCTGTTCGAAAGGCTTACGGGATTCGGTCCGGCCGAGGAACTCGTGAAGCTTGTGAGTGGCCGAGCGATCCCGCTTGAGGAACTTGGGGATCGGCTGTTTCATTTGGCGGAACGTCCGATCCGCGAGAAGGCGGTTGCGAGCCTCCTAGCTCTTGGGACTTTCGCGCGCCGACGGTCCGATGATCGGGTGCTCCTTCCGGCTCGCCTCCATCTGTTCTACCGTGGTGTGCCAGCATTGTACGCGTGCGTCAACCGGGAGTGTGACGCTCGTCTGGACCGCGGACGACTGGGCGGCTCGTATCTACTGGGAGGCCTCTACACTCAGCCTCGAGAGCACTGCAACTGCTCTGGGAGAGGACGTGTCTTTGAGCTTCTCACCCATCGAGATTGCGGCTCGTCCTTCTTGCGTGCGTACATGCGAGGTCATGAGGGAGACTTCCTTTGGCATGAGCCGAGCGCCCAAGTCGGGGCGGAGGAAGCGGCTCCGTTATTGGAAGTCCATCTGCTCGTTGAATCTCAGCCCCATAAGACCCAGCTGCACGAGGTAGCGGAAGCTTGGCTTGACATTATGACGGGGCGTCTGTTGCGCAGCGGCGTAGAGAATGAGAGAGGGTTCCTCAAGGTTTTTGTTCCGACCGATAGTCCGGAGACTGTGGAAGCACGGCAGAGGCTCTCATTTCCACGGTGCCCGGTCTGCACCAGAGGTTGGCGAGGGTCACGCACCAAGATCATGGACCTCGCAACCAAGGGGGAGCAGCCCTTCGCAAACCTCATAAAGGCTCAAGTAGTCTCGCAACCTCCTCAGGAGAAGGAGTCTGCCCAGTTCCCGAACGCCGGCAGGAAGTCCCTCTTGTTCTCAGACGGGAGGCAGAAGGCCGCGCGCCTTGCTCGTGATATCCCTCAGGAAGTGGAACTCGACTCCTTTCGCCAAGCAATCGCCTTGGCCGCTCAGCGTCTGGAATCGCTCAACAGGGAGCCGAAAGTCACCGCTGCACTCTACACAGCGTTCGTCGAGATAGTCGGGAAGTACAATCTGGAGTTGTTTGACCAGGTCGATCGTCAGCTTCTTCACGAGCATGTTAAGCGGTTCCGGCAAGTTTACGACGGGGACTTGGTGGCCGCGTTGGATGATCCCTGGGATGTAAAAGCGCCGCCCCGCTATGGAGCCGCCCTTCTGAGGCAACTGTGCAGCGCTAACTACTCCCTTCAGGCGTCAACTGTGGGTTTCGTTACCCCAACCAAGAGGGCGGTTCGTCAGCTTCAACAAGCAGTGTCTCTCGTTGCAGAGCAAGTACCTGAGGACAATTTGTTGGAGCTCGCAATCGTCTGGTGTGGGCAACTCTTAGACGATTTCGCATTTGACAGTCAACTCTCGGACAGCTTACGAGAGAGGGCTGCTGGGTACCCGCAGACAAAGTGGGGCTCCAAGGGGCAGCTGAGTAGGGAGATCAAACAGACCCTCAGCACAGCTTTCACCTTACCCGATACCTCGCAGACGGCCATCGAAGAAGTCTTGAGGAACGCGCTCTGCTCGAAGAAAGACGGGCTCTACTTTCTCGACCCCAACAGCCTAGTCCTTAAAATCGATCTCAACCGCGCCTGGCATCAATGCAAGGAGTGCACATATCTCGCGCCGGTCACTCTAGCGGGCTCCTGCATCAATTGCGGGAGCAGGACACTCGAGGCACTTCAGCCCGATACCAGCGAGTACATCGTCGCGCGGAAAGGCTTCTGGCGACAGCCCGTCGCAGCTTCGCTCAGCGGGAAAAGCAGGCCTGTCCACATCACCGCCGAGGAGCATACGGCCCAGCTATCCCAAAGGGATCGAGGGCAGGTCTACGCAACCACTGAGAAGTACGAACTGCGTTTTCAAGACGTCATTGTCGGCGAGGACGACGGGCCGATCGACGTCCTGAGTTGCACCACGACAATGGAAGTCGGTGTCGACATAGGTTCGCTGGTCGCTGTTGGCCTGAGAAACGTGCCGCCTCAGCGCGAGAACTATCAACAACGCGCGGGCAGGGCTGGGCGGCGAGGTGCTGCGGTTTCAACCGTTGTTACCTACGCACAGGGTGGTCCGCATGATAGCTACTACTTCAACAATCCGACTGAAATCGTCGCCGGTAAACCGCGGATGCCTCGCGTAAATGTGAACAATCCGAAGATTGCCCGACGTCATCTCAATTCGTTTCTTTTTCAGACATTCTTCACCGAGGCGATCCAGCAGCTCGGAGGGCGGCGAGCACCAAGCGCTCAACTCTATGAAGCGCTTGGCACGACTCAAGATTTCTTTGGACCCCGGGTAGTGCTTGGCCGAGATCTGGCGGCATTTGAAGGTTGGGTAAAGAGGCGCGTTCTTTCAGGGAACGCCGACCTGCTGCCGATTATAGTCGAATGGCTTCCTCCAGAGATGGCGACGGATGTCGCGGACTGGGTGAGGTCTCAAGCGCGATCATTGCTTGCCACCCTCGGAACCCTGCAAAGCCAGTTCCTGGCGACGGTGCGGCCTTCTCGTTCTGCAGCCGATGGTGCGCCTCAGGACAATGGCGGTGGTGAAGAAGGAGACGCTGACATAGAGGACGTCGGCGGTGACGAGAGTGTGAACGAGGAGGCACAGCTCCTAAGCTTCTTGTTCGATCGCGGGCTTCTGCCGAGCTACGCATTCCCAACGGACCTTTGTGACTTCTTGGTTGAATCACTCCAAAAGTCAAAGGAGGGTCGCTGGGAGGTTGTGGTCAAAGAGCGACCCCAGCTCTCCATCGACAAAGCGTTGAGCGAGTACGCTCCTGGACGACTGCTCGTTGTTGACAAGAAGACGTACAGATCAGGTGGTATCACTGCCAACTCCCTTCCAACCGAGTTGGACCGTGCTGCAGCGCTATTCACGAGGAGGCTCAAACCGTACGTCTATTGCGGTAGCTGCTCGTACGTTCAGGCCCCTGTACCGGGGCAGGAGCCACCCGAGGTCTGCCCCGTCTGTGGCGAGTCAGAGGTTAGACAACAAGAGATGTTGGTGCCCGAGGTCTTCACGCCCGCTGCTGGTGAAGCAGTCGAGGAAATGGATCGAGACCAAGAATACACGTACGCGACTTCAGCACAATTCCCCGTTCCCGTCGGCCACGACGACCTCGGCACTTGGCGTTCCCTTGGCTCGCACATGCGCGTTACGCATGCGGCGGACCGCCAACTTGTCATAGTGAACAAAGGTAGGAAGGGTGAGGATGCAGGGTTCGAAATCTGTGAGAAGTGTGGCGCGGCTGCGCCCACGGGTACCGAGTATCGTCCCCTTCCAAGGCACCGTAGACCCTACAAAGTCGAGTGGTCCGGTGGGCAGAGGCCGGCGTCCGAGTGCGCCGGCAGTCTCCGCACGGTATTCCTTGGCACCACGTTCCAGTCTGACCTACTCATTGTTCGACTGGATCTATGCTCGCCACTGACGACAGCGCTGCGCTCGTCCGTATCCCGGGGTGTGATGACGGACGCTCTCAGAACGGTCTCCGACGCGCTCGTGCTTGCGGCGAGTAGGCATCTGGATATCGACCCAGCCGAGTTCAGCGCAGGCTATCGCATCATCCCCGATCCGTCGGGCTCGGGTCTCGCAGCCGATTTGTACCTGTTCGACACATTGTCGGGTGGAGCCGGCTACGCTGATCAGGCTGGTCACGTCATCGACGCGATTCTTGCGCGTACCCTCAAAGAGCTTGAGGAGTGTCCACGCAGCTGCGATCGGTCGTGCTATGACTGTCTGCGGCACTACGGGAATCAATACTGGCATGAGCATCTCGATCGGCACCTGGGCTCCGCGCTCCTCGGATTCATGTTGCACAACGTCGTTCCAAGGACCGGTGACGTTGGTGCACAACAGCAGGCACTGACTCCGTTGCAGCGGATGCTGGCAATGGATGAGTACCGGTGCGAGAGCCCTGCGAGCATCGACGGAGTCGTTGTCCCATTGGTTGTACGGACCAAGAAAGGAGCCTTGGCGCTCGGCACTTACAGTGGCCTCTTGGACCGGAATGCTCCGGCATTCGAACACCCCTTGTCCGATGCGCTCGACGCGAGGGACGACATCAAGCTCAAATTGCTGAACGAGTTCCTCCTCAGTCGCAACCTCCCCGGGGCCTACCAGGTCGTCAAAGATGCCCTCGGCGACTGAGGCGGGATGATGAAGCCCTTCTACGACTTGCGGGGACCTGAGGCACCCCCCGAACTGCCTGATCATTGGAGCTTCGGCGGCCTAGCCGAGCGGCAGGACTGCCCCAAGCGATGGTGGCTGCTCAGGGCACGGTATCCGAACGCGCCGACGCCATACCCCCAAGTTGCGAGTGTCGCCGCGATGAAGGGACGGATAATACATCACGTCCTAGAAAAGTTCACCGAGCACGTCCTACTTGCGGCTAGAAGCGGGCCCATTGATTACCCCACGCTCAGAGCGGTTTTCCCAGTGCGTCGCGTGATTCGAGATTACCTAGCTTCTGAACTTGGCCCCGAGTTGAGTGCAAACCCTCGGGTCGAGGCAAGCCGCATTCTCGCGCAGGTATCGCTCGACGACTGTGTGAACGCGTTCAAGGAAGCTGCCGCTTCCTCCTTAAGAGGGCTGATCGGTGCGCGACCGTCCCTCAATGAAGGGGAGCGTAGCGCTAAGCGAGCGATGGGTGCCGAAATGTGGTTTGAAACGGAGGACCCACGTCTCTGTGGGAGGCTGGATCTCGTGCTGAGCGGGGCCGTTTATGACTTCAAGACTGGCGACCCCGACCCCAAGCACGTTGATCAGCTCCAGTTCTACGCCTTGCTCTTTTGGCTGGAGACGGACGCGCCGCCTTCGTCGCTCACTCTAGTATACACGAAGCTCGCCGAGATCAGGAACGTAGAAGTCCCCACGCCTCCTTCCTTGGCCACACTCCGTACTCGATACGCGCAGGAGATTCAGACCATCGAAACCGTGGATCGACGAGGCAAGCCGGCAGCGAGACCAGACGTGCAGACTTGTCGGTACTGCCCCGTGCGGCACCTATGCGACGAGTATTGGCGCTCGGTGGCAACGCAGCCTTTGAGGTTGAGTGTGGAGGCTCTAAATGAGGCACACACTGACGACACACTCTGGCTTGACGTCGACTTAGAGAACATCACTGCTGCGGATGCCTCGAACGGACTTGTCGGATACGCCCAAGTAGCAGGTGGGGGGAGTGTGCGAGTGTCTATTGCGCCAACACACTGCGCTGCTAGTCACCGGACGAGAGCGCGGATTCTTGGAGGAAGGGTGCAACACGGGGAGAGTGGGTTGTCGGTTCGCGTCGCCGGGAGCACGGAGGTCTTTTGGATGTAACTGAGTTGCTTGCTTGAGGTCCGTGCACTCTCATCTTACCGGTGGTGTTTCGCCTCGGATTTCTCTCCCTCCACAGTGCGCCTAACCGGCGTATGAAGCTGCCGTGGCGCGGCGGCCGCTTGAAAAGGAATCCGTCTGTCTTGATGGCGGCCGCCGCACCACGCAGCTTATGCGCGATTCGTTAGGCTGCGGCATCAACTCCGCGGATCGTACTGGTTGCCAGGGAACAGAAAGGGCATCTCGTAGTCGCTCCACCGCCACCGAGTGCCCGAACAACCTCCTCTGCTAATCGCCCCGACTGAGGCAGAAACTGAGGCAGGACTTCGGGAATCTCGCCAATACTGGGCGAAGTCGGAACAGGGTCGTCCACTAGGTCGCTGATTTGTCGCTGGTTAGCGGAACCTGTCTGATCTTGACGCTCGAACGCCGACTCTTAATCAGTAGGTTCTCGGTTCGATTCTGAGTCGGCGCATTTTCCGAAGTGCTACCTGGACGAAAGGGTCGCGGACCCTAGGACCGGGTCTCGTGGCCGTGACAAAGGGGTAGACATTCTACAGCCTATGATGTAGATACCCTACATCCCATGAACGAACCTCGCGGACTGTCCCGTATCGAGCTGCTGCAGGGCACGCTCGACCTGATCGTCCTCCAGACGCTACGCTGGGGGCCGCGACACGGCTACGGCATCGCCCAGATGATTCGGGCGTCTTCCAAAGACGTGCTGCAGGTTGATACGGGGTCGCTCTACCCGGCCCTGCACCGCTTGGAGCGCCAGGGATGGATCTCGGCCCAGTGGGGCACGTCGGATAACAAGCAGCGGGTGCGAGTCTATAGGGTGACTGCGAAGGGTCGCAAGCAGTTGGAACGCGAGCGCTCGCAATGGGTGCAGCTGAGTCGCGCGATCGGCGCGATTCTCGCTCCCCCCGTCGTGACCGAGCCATGAGCCGGCGCGAGGAAGAGATCCGGGAAGAGATCGCCGCTCATCTTGGCATGGCCATCGCGGACAAGATGGCGCACGGTGCGTCGCATGAAGAGGCCGAGCGCGCGGCGCGCGCCGAGTTTGGCAACACCACCCACATCGCCGAGGTGACGCGAGAGACGAGCGGCAGCCTCTGGCTCGAGCGCCTCGGGCAGGATCTCCGCTACGGCTGGCGTGCGTTGCGCCGCACCCCCGCTTTCACCGTCGTCGCCGTGGCCACGCTCGCGCTCGCGATCGGAGCGAACAGCGCCGTGTTCACGGTCGTGAACAGTGTGCTGTTGCAGCCACTTCCGTTCCGGAACCCGGCCCGGCTGTACGCCATCTCATACGGGCCCGCCAACGGGCCATTCGAGTCCGAGATCGAAGACCGGCTCTATCTCGAGTTTCGGCGGCGCGTCTCCCGATTCGAGCGCATCACTGGCTATGCGAGCAACGAGGTGACGCTGACCGGCTCTGGCGACGCGACTCGGCTGCCAAGCGCGCTCACCAGTTCGACCTTCTTCGAGGTCTTGGGTGTGCAGCCCGCAATGGGACGGGGCTTCGCAGCCGATGAGGATCAGCCGGGCAACGACGGCGTCGTCATCCTGAGTGATCGCCTCTGGCGGTCACGGTTCGGCGGCGACCGCGCCATCGTGGGCAAGACGATCACCCTCAACGGTGTCGTGCGGACAATTGTCGGCGTCATGCCGCGCGGGTTCACGTTTCCTGACGTTTCGGACGTCTGGATGCCACTCACGATCCACGCGGCCGGTGGCCACTTTGTCAATTTTTTTTCGGCGGCCGGACGGCTGCGCGCCGATGCAACACCGGAGCAGGCCCAAGCCGAGCTCGCGGCCATCGCGCTTGCCCAGCCGCCGGATCCACGGTTCGCTCGCGCGCCATACGTCCAGCGACCGGTGGCGCAGATCGCCCCGCTCGAAGACACCGTGATCGGCGAACAGCGAACGCCACTGCTGGTCCTCGCCGGTGCGGTCGCCTTCGTGCTGCTGATCGCGTGTGCCAACGTGGCAAACCTGCTTCTGATCCGCGCGGCTACGCGACGCCATGAAATGGCGTTGCGCATCGCACTCGGGGCGAGCCGCAGCCGGATTGCCCGGCAGCTCCTGACGGAGAGCCTGCTGATTGCGCTGATCGGCGGGGCGGCTGGCATTCTAGTGGCGTTCGGCGGCGTACGTGCACTCCTCGCGATGGCACCGGCTGGGCGCATTCCACGCATCGACGAAGTGCACCTGAACGGCTGGGTGGTCGCGTTCACGCTTGCCGTCTCCCTGGGTACGGGCATCCTGTTTGGACTGGTGCCGGCGCAAAGCGGCGCGCACCGCGAGCCACAGGAGGCTCTCGGTCAGAGTACACGACTCGTGGGTGGCTCGCACCGCCGCCTGCGGGCTGTCTTCGTGAGCTGCCAGATCGCCCTCGCGCTGATCCTGCTGACCAGTGCCGGATTGATGATCAAGAGCTTCCTGCTCATGCGGTCGCTCAAGACCGGGTACGACGCACCAGATGTGGTCACCATGTCGGTCGATCTGCCAGTAATCGCCTACCCCGACGCGCCGCATTTGCGGGCGTTTCATACGGCGTTGCTCCAGCGGCTCGCCGCGATTCCCGGTGTAGCCGCCGTTGGGGCGGTGTCGTTTCGCCCCATGGCCGAGGTCGGGATGATGGGTGGGTTCGACGTCGAAGGCGAGACGCCGTTGCCACATGGCTTCGTCGTCGACAAGCCGACAGTGAGTCCCGGGTACTTTGCGGCGCTGGGAATCCGGATGCTCGCGGGCCGCGACTTTACCACGGCCGACCGAGCGGACGCGCCCGGAGTTGTGATCGTGAGCGAAACAGTGGCGCGTCGGCTGTGGCCGGATGCAACCGCGGTCGGCAAGCGGCTCTCCATGCTGGGCGTGGACGGCTGGCTCACAGTCATCGGCGTCGTCAGTGACGTCGTTCAGGATGCGCAGTTCGTGCCGCACGCGACGATGTACCTGCCGTACTTGCAGGCCACCGACCGATCCTTTCTCAATCACATGACGTTCGTGGTTCGCCCTGCCAACCGCGGAAGAAGTATCGCTCCGGCGATGCGGACCGCCTTGCGCGACGTCGATGCTGCGGTACCGGCTCAGGCGCTGCAGACGATGGATCAGTCGATGATGGACGCGATCGCGGAGCCGGTCTTCCAGATGCGGCTGCTCGCGGTTTTCGCTTTGCTGGCCTTGCTGCTCGCGGCGCTCGGCACCTATGGCGTCCTCACCTACGACGTCACGGAGCGCGCCCGCGAGATCGACTTGCGCATGGCCCTCGGCGCCACACCTGGCACCATGTTGCGGATGGTGCTCGGGCGCACGGCCACGCTGGCGCTGACGGGTGCAGCGCTCGGAGTCATCGGCTCGTTGACCTTGACCCGTGTCCTCTCGAAGTCGTTATTCGAGGTGAAGCCCACCGATCCCGCGACCCTGACCTTGGGCACGATCCTCCTGGTGCTCGTGGCGCTCATGGCGGGGTACCTTCCAGCACGCCGGGCGACGCGAATCCGGGCCCTGACGGCGCTATTGCACGAGTGAGAGGGCGTGCCAAGCCAAGCCGTCAGAAGACGACCGCGCCCTCTGGTGTCAATTGTGGTGTCGATTGAGTCCGGGATCCTGCGGTTTCGGGGAAGGGGAATCCCGTCAGATCGCGCGTGCCGTCAACAGAATTCCGGTATGATGTCGGATTCCGGCTTCCCTACGCGCCGCCTCTTAATCAGTGGGTTCCAGGCCGAGTCCTGGTCGGCGCAGCGGAGAATTCGCGGTTCTGTCGCGGTTGAAGTCTGGCATCAAGTCACACTTCCTGGAGGAATCCCGGCAAGTCGCCAAGCCGATCAATGAATTACGGGTATTTCGTGTCGGATTCCTGCCCCTCCACGGAGGCCTAACCAGCACTATGGAACTGTCGTGAGTCGTATCACCAAGGCTATCACCAACCATACGTTCGAATGCGTCATCATCGGTTATCATCGCTTTGGGGATCTCGCGCCATGGCAACGTATTCGCTGTCATGAGTCGTCATCGGCCCCCATCACCGTGCGACTAACCAGCGCATGAAGCTGCCGCGCCGGGGCGGCCACATGAAGTGGAAGGGATCTATCTTCATTGTGGCCGCCCCGCCGCGCAGCTTATGCGCGATTCGTTAGGCGGCTGCCGCCAATGCCACCCATAACTGTCACCCGACATCCCACCGAGGATGAGCTTGCTCTGCTGATCACACCGCCCTTTGGATTCCACGGATGGTGGACCGGCTTGGTGCCCGCCTCAGCCGTGTGGGTAACGGTGTTTCTCGTGCTCTTGCTCCTGACGGCTTTTCTCGAAGGACCGCCACCTTGGGCGGTGCCATCGGCGCTGATCGTAGGTCTAGTGGGCGCAGTCTGGTGGTATATCACTATCCTGAAGCAAGAGCAGCGAGCAGCTGAGGAGCGAGCCGCTGAGCGGGCCAAGGTCGCAGAGGGTGACGTTGTCAGCACGACCTACACGATTCAGGATGCAATTGCCGTGGAGGAATTCGAGGACGAAGGGTTGAATTTCTATTTGCTCCTCGACGATATGCGCACGCTCTTTCTCACCGGCCAGTATCTCTATCAGCCGGTCGAGGACGGTTTTCCCTGGCGATCCTTCGAAATCGTTCGCGTCCCAGGATCCGCCTGGGTCTTGACCATCAAGGCACTTGGGGAAGCGTTGCGACCGTCCCATACTCGGCGACCATTCACGTCCACCGAATTCCAGCGAAACTCCGTCCCTGCAGATGGCTCGGTGGAGCCGCTCGATTGGGAATCCCTAAAGACGGCAGCCGCCTAACATGCGCATGAAGCTGGCGGCCCGCGGCGGCCGCGTGGTGAGGAATGAATTGGTCTTGCTTGCGGCCGCCGCAGGCCGCAGCTTATGCGCGATTCGTTAGGTGGCAGCACCCTTCATGTCCGATATCTGCTATCTGTGCGGCCTTCTCATCGACGAGGATGCTTCTCAGGACCATGTGCCTCCGTAGCAGTTTTTCGCTGAACCCCTCCGGAAGGCAATCAACCTCAGCCGGCTGATTACGCTCCCGACACACCGCATCTGCAATGAAGGGTTCAGCAGAGATGAAGAGTACTTCACCTGGACATTAGCCTCTCTCGCCTCAGGAACCGTAGCTGCTGATGCCCTTAATGCCTACAACGCTTCCAAGTTCAAGGCCGGGCGTGCTATTGGCCTTGGCCTCAAAGTCTTGAAGGAGTTTCAACAGCGACCTAGTGGGTTGCACCTCCCTGCAGGAGTCGTCGTCAAACGCCTCGAGGGGCATCGGATCAAGCGAGTTGCTTGGAAGATCGTGCGCGGGCTCTACTATCACGAGACGCGTGGAGTTCTGCCAGAAGACACGACCTTTGCCGTCGAGATTATAGAGCCGCTGACCCGCATACCGTCCGACCTCGAGGAACTCTGGGAAGCAGTTAAAGCTCAGCCTCAAAAGGGAGTCTATCCTGGAATCTTTGACTACAAGTACCTTCACGCTGAAGCGGGCACCGATCACCTTCATGCATGGGGCATGCTATTTTGGGATCAAATCATGATGTTCGTTGGGCATTTCCACCCAACGGTGGCCAAAGCTGCCACCTAACCTGTGCATGAAGCTGACGTGCCGGGGCGGCCACATCTGTAGGACAAGTTCTGTCTTGTCTGTGGCCGCCTCGGCACGCAGCTTATGCGCGATTCGTTAGGCAGCAGTCCTGTTCTCAAGGAGGTGTCCATGCGCTTGATGTGTCATCGTAGCGTCTCGGCTCTAATCGCCATTGTTGCGTTCGGCTGCACATCACCTACCGCCTCTGTTGGTCTCGAAGCCACGGTACACTTCGCTACCAGCGTTGAGTCAAGTTGCTGGTCCTTGGTCACTCCAAATAGAGTCTATGAACCCGTTGACCTTCCCGCCGCCTTTCGCGTGGAAGGCTTGAAGGTGCACGTCGTGCTTAGCGACGCACCGGACTGGGCGACAATCTGCTACGTGGGACAGCTCGTGCACGTGAACAGCATCGCGGTGCAGTGACGCACGGACTGCTGCCTAACATGCGCTTGAAGCTGACGGGCGCTCTCGCTCTAATGGAAGCCGTTATGTCGTGCCCTGGCGGGCTCGGGACTTCGTCCATCTCTCTTGCGCCGGCGGGTAGGTCGCCCGCAGCTTAAGCGCGATCCGTTAGGCAGCAACCGGTCAGCCTGGGGAGGTCCTATGCCACTTCGCCTCCGTCTCCCGTTTTCAACTCTGACTGGCGTATTGTTTCACATTCCAGTCCTATCGCTTTACAGAGATATAGGTCAACGAAATGTAACATGGTGGACGTCTC
>JACXTT010009986.1_pt1 | contig 12875 bp, 6 predicted proteins | sample 9270951 | NCBI WGS metagenome assembly JACXTT01 (sample SAMN15532306, study PRJNA645909) | rock metagenome | isolation source: weathered quartz diorite | place: Puerto Rico | collected 2017-06-21 | reverse complement strand
GGATTTGCCCAACGCTGTGGAATGAACTGGGTCGCGGTCGCCCGGGTGTGCGACCAGCTTAAACCTATGGGGACTCTCCAATACTTCCAAATAGCAGATCTCGCCCTGATCCAGCACGGCCAGGTTAACCGTATCGCCAAACTCCTTCCAGAGTTCGCGCATATAGGGAAGGGCCAGTTTCCGCAAGTCGTGAGCCAGCCGGGCTGCTCTGCCCAGTTGAACGCACTTCAGACTTAGCTGATATTTTCCATTATCTGGGACCTTCTTCAGAAAATCACTCTGAGTCAACGTGAACAAGAGACGGAATACAGCATTCTTGTTCATTCCTACCACCGAGGTGATCTCCGTCAGGCTCAATTCCTGCTTCTTCTCATCGATGAAAACCTGAAGAATAGCGAGAGCCTTTGAGACAGCCTCGATCGAGTAGCTAGTTCTTGATTTTCCCACTTTTGTCAATTCGCTCTCCTCAACACCAACGCTAAGGTTCAGGCGGCTGGACGAAATCAACCTCGCCTAACGGGAGCAGTCTGGCACTCTGACGGGCGACATCAAACCTCTTGGTCCTGGATTATATCCAATCACGCTCCACCTCGGAAAAACTCTTTTTCCACCCTCTGCCGTTTATGCTGGTTTGCTGTCCCAGCGTTCTGGCCGTCACGTCGCAGTTGAATCCCAGGGCTCACTCATTTTCTCTCGAGTCAGCTGCCCTTGAATGATTTGTCCTGATGTTGTCTTCGAGGACCCCTTGACAGTAGGTGGGACTCACAATAGCATCGTCTTCAAATTTCAGGTGCGCTGGTCTCGTCACGTGCAGCAAGCCTTAACCCAGGTTCAGTAGGCAAAGTCGAACGCTGAAGTTCTTCCGGAATGGAGGGGCACAGACGGCTAGGCAGCGCGACGGGTGAAGCCGCCAGCTGCGCTTTTTCTGTATGTTCGTCTCCGAAAGGAGCAGATACTTGATGGAGAGCATAACTCGAAGAGCTTGGCTAGGGCAATCGTGACGTTTAGCTCGGGCCATCACTAACGGACTGCTGGGATCCGCTGCTGGGCAAGCGCCGGCGGCGCGGTTTCGAAAGCTCAGGTTGGTAGCGGTGGGAGGACATGTGGACGACCCTCAGTCCGGCTGTGGAGGGACGATGGCTCTCTACTCCAACCTGGGACATGAAGTCGTAGCACTGTCATTGACCCACGAGACTCGGAATCTATTGCCAAGGAACGAGGCATGTCGCCCCAGGAGCTTGCTGCCAAGCGCTCTGCCGACGCCATCAAATCGTTTACCATCCTGAAAAGCCGTATGATTTTCCTGGACCAAGTTAACCGTCACACGGAAGTGAATGCCTCGTGGTACCAAAAATTTGGTCAAATACTCTTAGCCGAACGGCCCGATGTGGTGTTCACCCACTGGCCCATCGACACCCACCCAGACCATCGAGCTGCCCCCCTGCTCACTTACGAAGCATGGCTCCTCGGCGGACGGAAGTTTGCCCTCTATTTCTACGAGGTGGAGCTGGGCCAGCAGACTCAGGTCTTCGAACCCAACCACTATGTGGACATCACCCAAGTGGAAACCCGAAAGCGCGAGGCCTGCTTTGCCAACACCACTACGATTAAAGGCTGGTGGCCTTTGCATGAGGCGATGCAGCGCTTTCGCGGGATGGAGTGTGGATGTAAAGTCGCCGAAGCCTTTGTCCACCACGTGGGCGGCCCTCATGTCGATATTTCCGAGAAGTTATCCTAAAAGATGTATGTTGAAAGTCACCTTGCTCTGCCTGGTGCTCCCTTTCATCCAGGCTAACCACAACGCAGACGGATGGGTCGATCTGTTTGACGGCAAGACCCTCGACGGTTGGGAGGTGGTTGGTGAGGGGTCTTGGGTAGTTCTCGACGGGGGTATCCTGGTCGGGCAATGTGATCCCCAGAAGCCATGCCAACATCAGGCCTGGCTGTACACCCACAAGGAGTTCAGTCAGTTCGATCTGCGCCTTGAGTACTGGATTCGTCTGGGTGGGAATAGCGGAGTCTCAATTCGAGACAAATCCCGGGCGCGTTATGCCGTCGGAACTGAATTTGATCCGAATCGCACGCCTTCGAGGATCGCATACGAAATCAATCTGGACAACGGGCCGGGAAGCCCCGATAACATTTCAGGTGGCATCTATCGGCTGGCTGAAGCCAAGCCTGGAGTCCAGCGCCGCACGGGATGGAACGAATTGGAAATTGAATCCCGCCCCAACCTTATCCGTGTGAAGCTGAACGGCACTTTAGTCGCATCACATCCTGGCTTGCCAGACCGTCCCAAGACTGGACCGATCGGCCTTCAACTTCACGGGTCTGACGACGTCGTGATGTTCCGCAATATTCGCCTTCGAGAGATTCCGGACTGAAGTGGCTACTGAAGGTGATGCGTCTGCGCACGACCTAGACTACGCTGCTGGCTTGGAACTAGATAACTGCGATAAATCCTGGGGAATACAATTGGCTACGGGAAATGCTGACCAACATCGATCGGCGTGACCTTCTGAAACTCGCGGGTGGGGCATTTGTATCCAGCTTGGCCGCTAGGCCAATACCTCCTCAAACGAGGCGCCCCAAGAAGATTGTCATCGCGGGCGCAGGCATTGCCGGATTGTGCTGTGGTTATGAATTGTTGAGACGCGGACATGAAGTTGTGGTTCTCGAGGCGGCTGGAAGAGCAGGAGGACATGTTCGAACCATCCATGATCCTCTGGCTGATGGGCTTTACGCCGATGTCGGAGCCGAGCATTTCTACAAGCCTGGTTACGACGTCTACTGGCGCTATTTGGAGGAATTCAATCTCCCGATTGTTGCCTATCCGCGTCGCGATCACATGATCCGTGTCATTGAGGGAAGGGTTTACACCGAAGAGGATCTCCAGAGTCAAAGCATCTTGATCCAACTTGGCTTCAATCAGCGAGAGATTAATTTCCTGAAAGATCGTCCCTGGTGGGATCTTCCGCTGCTTTATCTCCAGCCCTATATTGACCAGATCCAGAACGAGAGCCAGCCCTTTGGCGTGGGGCTCGACCATTTGGATCAAATCACCTTCACGGGTTTGCTTCAGAAAGATGGCGCTTCGGGTGCAGCGATCCGTTTCGCTGGAGGCTCTGGTTCGGCACTGCAGGAAGTCTGGCAGTCTGCCATCAAGAAATTGCGAGGCACCCCCCGACTCAGCAGAAAGCTTTTTCGCATTGAGGGAGGGAACCAGCGCATGACCGATGCGTTTGCTTCCAGGCTTGGAGAGCACCTCCAACTGGGTTGCCCGGTAACAGGCATTCAACACGGTGACTCGGGTGTCACGGTCCAGTATTTGAAAGCTGGACGGGAGAACAAGATAGATGCCGACTACTTCGTCAGTTGCATCTCACTGGTGATGCTTCGGCAGATTCCTGTGAAACCTGACTGGCCGGAAACGAAGAACTACATTATCCAAAACATGCCCTATTACACTATCGCTCGAGTTGTTTTGCAGTCGCGCAGCGCATTCTGGAAGAAGGATCAGATCAGCCCCAATTGGGAAACTGAGGATCCTGATCTGCATTCGGTATGGAGCATGGCTGAAGAGGTGAATACGCCTCGCCGCATCTTGATCGGCGATGCCACACCTGCCACATCTGAGGAGAAGACAATTGCAGCCTTCCGGAAGATTTATCCTGGAAAGTCGGAAGATATCGAGCAAGCCCTGGTAGTCAATTGGGCCACGGATCCTTGGGCCCTAGCTTGCGAGCGCACCAGCTACAAGCCAGGAACGCTGGCCAAATTCTGGCCCGGAGTCATCGAGCCTAACGGCCGAATTCATTTTGCCGGCGCCTATGCTGCTCAGATGCCCTGGGGCCAGGAAGCCGCTGTGGAGTCGGCCAATCGGGTTGCAGAAGCCATCGATAAGGCCTGAGAACTCGACGGTAGGAACCGCCGATCACCACTCTTCCACGTTTAGAATTTGTGGTTTTTCCAATGCTCAGCAAAAGAGCTTCGTCTCGGGGACTGACGCCAGCATTACGCCTGCAGCCATCACATGATCCGTTTCGCCAAGGTCGCAATGTCATTTCCTACCCTCAACGCTCCCGTTCGGTCTCTCTGTACTTCATGGGACTCGACCGCTTGGCCTCGTAAGGCGACCATTTTCATTTGTCAATTTGGCGGGACATATTATGTGGTGATAACACATTCTCTTTTTCCCTTGACAAGCAGAATGAAGAAAATTACGGTTTATGTCATTACAAATTTAGTTTGAATACATATAATTTCGCCCTAGGTTCTTGACCTCACGGAAACTGCGTTAAGCAGAACTAAGGAGGGCTTATGAGTCATCAGATCATTACCCTGCGGTGGCAGGGAATGCCGAAACTTTGGGCCTTTGGCTTGCTGGGAGCAATATTCCTGTTGCGTCCGATAATGGGCCTTGCCCAGATTGGGACGGGAAGCATAACCGGTGTGATTTCCGACTCGGCAGGGGGGCTCGTTCCCGACGCCGAGGTAACGGTGACCAACGTAGCCACCAACGTGCCGCGTGTGACCACGACCACAGCTAGCGGTGACTATGCAGTCACGGGCTTGTCACCGGGGAGCTATACTGTGACGGTGAAGAAAAGCAATTTTCGCACGGCGACGGTTTCCGCTTTCGAACTTCAGGTGGATCAAAAGGCGCGAGTGGATATCACCCTCCAAGTGGGTGAAATCAGCGAAACTATTTCTGTGGACGCTGCTGCACCCCTGCTGGATAGCGCCTCGGCAACAGTGGGCCAGGTGATCGAGAACCGGCGGGTTGAAGAGCTGCCGCTCAATGGGCGAAACTTCATCGATCTGGCCACCCTGGGGCCTGGGACCACCTTCACCAAAGACACCAGCGGTTCCTTCGCGGAAGTGCGCGAAGTGGGACGTCGCGCCGAGTTCCAGTATGCGATTGGCGGTAGCCGCAACGAGGGTACCAACTTCTTGCTGAACGGTGCGACGAACACCGAGCCAGACTTCAATACTTTCGCTCACGTTCCTTCTGTTGACGAAATCCAGGAATTCAAGGTGATGACCAACTCTTATACAGCTGAGTACGGAAGGGGCGCGGTGCAGTTGAATGCCACAACCAAGTCTGGTACCAACACTCTCCATGGGAGCGCCTATGATTTTCTTCGGAACGACGCTTTGGACGCCAAAAACCTTTTCGACGACATTTACGGAAACCCGAAGACCCCTTTCCGGCGAAACCAGTTTGGCGCCACAGCGGGCGGAAAGATCAAGAAGGACAAGGCCTTCTTCTTCGCCAGCTACGAGGGCCTGCGGGATCACACGACTTCTACCGGCCTGGCGACGGTGCCCACGGACAAGGTCCGCAATGGGGATTTCTCGGACTACGGAATCCCCATCTACATGCCCCACACGACCGGAATCAGTTCCACTGGCCAGGTGACGGACCTCTTCCGGAGCGGGAATACGCTTGCTTCCGGCTGCTCCAACCCCGACCCGACCACCGACGTTCCGTGGCCGAATATGACCATCCCTCAGCAATGCTGGAATTCCGCCATCGCGAAATTCGTAGCCTCGCCCTTTGTACCGGCACCGAACCGGCCGGGGTTGATCAACAACTACGCCCAGCCTCTGTTCTCACCAACCACCTGGGACCAAGTCGCGGGTCGAATTGACTATATCTTAAATCCTAGGATGAACCTTTGGGGTCGGTATTCGTATGCTCGCGAGGACGTGCTCAACTCAGGGGTGACGCCCGGGAGATCGACCACAGAGAAAGTCCTGACTGACACCATGAATCTTCACTACTCCTGGACTATCTCGCCGCGGATGATCAATGAGGCGCGGGCGAGCTTCTTGCGGCTCAATAGCTCCAGATTGGGCGAGCTCGCGTTTAAAGAGAATGTGTCCGCCGAGATCGGAATCCCCGGGACCTCAGGCCTTCCTCAGGACTTTGGCATGCCGTCCTTTAGCGGCAATGATCCCTATTGTTGCATTGGCGAACAGTCGTTTGGCCATCCATTACGGAACGTGGACAACATTTATGAGTACGGTGATGACTGGTCCTTGATCCACGGCCGTCACTTGATCAAGGCTGGAGTCAATCTCCGGCGTGAGCAAATCAACATCCTGGCAGACAACATTTCCCGAGGTGCCTTTAATATCACACATGCAGCCACCGCGCCGGTTGCGTTCAACGCTGATGGCTCGACTTGTTCCTTCACCGCCAGCTGCAATGGTGGTCTGAGCTTAGCGACCTGGCTGCTTGGTATTAGCCGCCAATCTTCCGTAGCAGTTGGCGACTCCTACGTCCACCTGCGTCGCTGGGCACAGGCTTACTACATCCAGGACGACATCAAGTGGACGAAGAATTTCACCATGAACATTGGCTTGCGCTATGAATACGCACCCTACTGGCACGACATTCGAGATGCAATGGTAAACGTGGACCTGACCCACGGCATTGCGACTGCGCTTCGACCCGGCTCCGGCGAGCCGTATGAGGGATTTGGCGCGGCCCGCTTGGACTCCGACCCAAATTCGCCCACTTACCTGCCTTTCGTACGGGACAACCGGTTCACCAATGGCTTGGTCTTGCCCGACCGCACCAATTGGGGTCCACGTTTGGGTCTGGCTTGGACTCCAGAATGGGGCCACGGCAAGACCGTGATTCGCGCGGGCGGCGGGATCTTTTACTCGCCGCTGGTCGCTAACGCCTGGTTCGACTTTTCCCGCAACGCTCCGCGCGCGGCGAAGCTGCTTTACTCTCTTCAGTATCAGGTGGCCGACCAGGTCTTCGAGAGCACCTCGCTTGTGGTTAAGAAGCCGTTCATGTTCGTATTTTATCCTTATGCAAAGACCGCGCGCATCCAGCAGTGGAGCTTCGGCGTTCAGCAAGAACTAGCTCCCAGCCTAGTCCTGGACGTAGCCTACGTCGGGTCAGCCTCGAGTCATCTCTATCACCTGGACTGCTTCAACTTCACCCTGCCCGCCATGCAGGACGGTCACATTGTCCAGCCCGTAACCTATCAGCCAGAGCCCTATCAAAACCTGGGTATTGGATCGAACCTCGACCAAAGCGTCATCTCAGCCAACTACAACTCGCTTCAGGTAAAAGTGCAAAAGCGGTTCGCGCAGGGCTTCACCTTTCTCTCTTCATATACCTGGTCGAAGTCCCTGGACACAGGTTCCGCCTACCGGGAGGGCGGTCCGGACGGCTGGCTGTCGGTCGCGACCACCCACGAGTGGAACCATCGGTTGGACTACGGCCCTTCCGTCTACGACGTGAAGCAAAATCTTGTCAATAGTGCGCTTTATGAGCTGCCGTTCGGCCGAGGTCGACATTGGGGGTCGAAGTGGTCCGGGCCTGTGGACAAGGTTTTCGGCGGTTGGGAAATAGGCGGAATCAACGTGATCCATTCAGGCTTCCCCGCCTCATGCTACTCGGAAGCTGACGCGGCAATAAACAATGTTGGTTGGTCAGCTGACTACTGCAGCGCTTTGCCTGGCGTAGACCAGAACGCGGGCCCACACAACCTGCGCCAGTGGTGGAACTACGCGGCCTTTGCCCAACCCTCCAGCAGCGAGGTTTTTGGCAACGCAGCCCGTGGATCTCTGCGTGGGCCCAACTTCATAACATTCGACTTCAACATGCTGAAGGACATCCAACTGAAGGAGCGACTCAAGCTTCAATTTCGTTTTGAAGCCTTTAACTTCCTGAACCATCCAGTGCTTGGGATCCCCGAACCGGTGATTGACTCTTACTTCAACCTCGATTCCCAAGGGCGGATTATTCCTTCGCCAGTCCCCGACAGCTCTTTGGGCTCCGCGTTTGGTTCCATCGGGCATACGGCAGTGGATAACCGGCAGTTGCAGTTTGGTCTAAAGATACTTTGGTGATAGAAAGAGGTGCAACAGACAAAACCGGCGTCCAGTCGACTACGATAGAAGTCGGCTGCCGCCCTTGAATGCGACCAGTTACTCGGAAGGCGCTTCGCGGCTAACCAAAAAACGCAGCATGGATAACTCGAACCATCCGCCGGATAAGTGCAGGCCCCGGCGTCTTTCAGGAGTTCTCGCATTGCTGTCGGCTGCAGCCTTTTCGGCAATCACAACTCCAACCTCGCTGATCCTCGCTGGCTACGGAAATCCTGAGTCAGCGCGAACTGAAATCTTCCGATCGCCCACTATTCAAGGACCTGTCGGAGCCGAGAGAGGAAAAGCCATTCTCCGTCAGGCCGAGACCGACTTTGGGAACGGGCGATTCGAGGAGGCATTCCAAGAGTGCAACAAAGCCCTGGAGCTGAATCCCAATTCCGCTGAGGCCTACTATCTCCTGGGGCTGATCCAAGACCGGCGGGGTGCAGTTGAGGAAGCCCGCCAAGCTCTGCGGCGTTCCGTGGAGCTTGACCCAAGGCGAGTAGAAGTTCACATCTATCTCGGGCAGCTCTATCTTAACTCAAAGCAGCTCGACGGGGCTGAGGCGGAGTTCCAATCAGCTGTCAAGCTGGGCGACGACGCGGAGGCCGAGGGGCGCTTCGGCTTGGCGTTAGTGCTGGTCTCAAAGTCACAGTACAAAGAAGCACTGCCTTACTTGACTGCGGCCGTCGACGCAAGCCCCAACGATCTGGAGCGGCTGCTAACCCTTACCATGGCCGAGGTCGAGCTTAACCGCCTCGATGAAGCTCGAACCCATCTGAAGCAGATCGAAACCCTCTCGCCTGAAAATCCAGAAATTGCCTACAGGCTGGGTGTGCTCTTTTTTGAACATCACATGCCCAGTGAGGCTGAGGCCGAGCTCGAGCGTGCGGCGCGCCTGTTAGAAGGGCAGACGGGCCCTCGCCCACCCAGCATAAGCCCGGCCGTTCTTTATTTGGATCTCGCACAACTCCGCTTCAAACGTAAGGACTACTGGCAAGCTCTACGTGAACTAAGCAAAATCCAGCTCGCGACCCTTTCCTCCAAGGATCAAGCGCAGGTCCTGCGTTTAGAAGCGAGAGTGTTAGTGGCATCGGGAAAGCCGACGCAGGCTGTGACAAAAATTAGGCAGGTAACCCAGCGGAACACCGCCAACGCCGAAGATCTGATCCAGCAGGCCTGGGCGGAGCTGCTTTCAGGAGACGTCAAGGCAGCGAGGGATTCGATAGCAATTGCCAGGACGGAATCGCCGGATGCCACGGACCTCCGTCAGACCGCAGCTTTGGTCGAGCGCGAAGCGCTTCCACCACGATCCAAAATTCCTTTGTCCCAGGACTGGCACCTGAAAGGGGAAGGGCTTGTCTGCTGTCCCTGCAAGGTACCCTGTCCGTGTCGATCGAATGCTCTATCCTCCGAAGGGCATTGTGAAACGGCGGGAGCCTTCCGAATCGATCGCGGACATTACGGCGACATCCGCCTGGATGGGTTTCTGTATGTGGCCTTGACTGGGGCCATGGATACCTTGGGCACACCTTTAACCCTCTTCGTTGAACGGACGGCTACCGATGAACAATTGATTGCATTAGAACGCATATATCAGGCCTTCGATCCCCTCCATCCTCTTATGTTCCTCGCCATCGAACGCTTGCCAATCTCGTTCTCTAACTTGCCGGCGAGCCAAACTTATGAAGTTGAAATCCCTGGAAGAGTCCACTTGAAGATTCGGCGGCAGTTGGATGAGAACGGTCGCCCGCTAATGCAAACTGCTGCACTCGACCATTTCTCCAACACGATCGAATATGTCCAAAACGTCACCGACACGGTCTGGGACAAGGCTGGAGGGCTACAGTGGGACTTCAGCCATCGCCAGGCGAATCTACGCTTCATCGATTTGGACGGGCGGGATTATCAGAACGGGATGATGCTGGTCCAGTTTTACGACTACTCCGGCTTTTTCAACCAAAAGCAGCTCGAACTCATTAAGACGTTAAACCTCCCGATGCTTTCGAACTACCCACGGCCCAAAAGAGAATAGAGAGCTGCGAGAGGACAAGCCTCCCAGTCATCTCGACCTGACCAGATGAGAAACCCTTGGCCTTTGAAGACGTCGACGCCCCTGGCGCCAAGCCGGCGCCAATTCTTTTCCCGGTTGGTACTGGCGGCGCTTCCGTTGTCGGCTCGTTTGCGCGCCATCGGAGCTGGGCAGAGCGCCGACCTGGGGATCCAGGGCCCTGACTTCTCTTCTGTTCGAACTCCAGTTACTGCCAATAACCAATTCTTCATTAGGAACAACTTTGGTGTACCGCTTTTGAGCCCGGGGAGCTGGAAGCTGCGCGTGACCGGAGCCGTGCGTCATCCCTTGGAACTTGACTATCGAGAGATTACGAACCAACCGAATCGCAGCCTGATGGTGACCTTAGAGTGCGCTGGGAACCAGGTCGGCAGTGGAGGAGTGAGCACCGCGACCTGGACCGGAATTGCACTGAGGGAACTGCTCGACCGAGCAGGCTTAGAGCCCGGTGTTAAGTGGATTCGATTCGTGGGGGGAGACCAAGGATTAGTCAATGGCCTTTCGGGGTCTGTGGTCTCCTTCATGCGCAGTATTCCCCTGGATAAAGCTCTGAGCTGGGATACGCTTCTCGCCCACCAAATGAATGGTGTTGTACTCCCTGCCGAACACGGGTACCCGTTGCGGGCGATTGTCCCCGGCTGGTATGGGATGGACTCGGTCAAATGGCTGACTGGCATCGAGGCCCTGGACCACGAAGATACAAGCTATTTCATGACTGAGCGATATGTGACTACTCGACTGCTCGCCGTGGGTTCACAGCGGAGCCCGGTGACGCGCATACGAGTGAAGTCTCAGATTGCGAGCCCGCGCGAAGGTGAGGTCTTGTCTCCTGCATCCTACGTGATCCGTGGGGCGGCGTGGGCGGGCGAAAACAAGATTGCCAAAGTTGAGGTGAGTGTGGACGCTGGCGAGTCCTGGGCGCTGGCGATTCTTGGGACCACGCCCCGGCCATATACCTGGATCCTGTGGAATCATCAGTGGGTCCCTCGTCACACCGGAACACATACGCTCGCCGTGCGTGCCACCGACGACCAAGGTGCCACTCAGCCGCCGTCGCAGGATCCGCTCCGGCTCGATGGGTACGAGGAGAACTGGTACCACGCCATCCACTGTGAAGTTCGTTGAAGAGCTTCTGCGGGCGACTCGCGCATGACGCACTCCCTCAACGCCATAATCGTTGATGAACTGGCTTTCGGTTGTAAACCTCGCGCGACCCGGGCGGTATTACAGATGAACGGAAGTCTTGAAAATGATTCTAGTGATCTACTCCACCGGCGATCGCATCGACCCAACCGTCGGTTTGTTAATTCAACCGAACATATTGTTGTTATGACAAGAGGGCATTTTCCTCTTGACAAGCAGGAGACTTTTGTTTATAGCTTGACAAACCTGATTATATTCAGCATAACGTTCGATTCTCGCAAGTGTGGCAATTAGACATCATCCTGACTTCCAAAATGATTCAGCGGATCATCACCCTCCCATGGCGGGGAGAGAAGGAGATCCATTTGGCTTCTAGCCCGCCGGGAGAAATATTTCTACCCAAATTCTGTTGACAGGAGGGCGTCATGACGAGGCGATTTTTCTCCATGAGAGGCTTATCAAGCCTGCTGGCTGTCGAATGTTTCTTAGTGCTGGCCTGTGCGAGCGCATGGGCCGCGATCAATCGCGGAACCGTCCAAGGAACAGTGACAGACCCTCAAGGGGCCGTGATCCCTGGTGTCAATGTGACGGTCACCGACACCGAAACGGGTGTGTCACAGGCAAGCAGGACAAACTCAGCAGGTTTCTATCTGGTCGCGGAGCTCGTACCGGGTTCATACACGGTGCGTTTTGAATTATCCGGTTTTGCAAGTATGGAGGTGAAGCAGGTTTTGGTGCGGGCCAATCAGATTGCGCCGGTGGACGTCCAGCTCCAGTTAGGCAGGTCAGAGCAGCAAGTCGAAGTTTCGGCTGTCAACCCGCAAGTCGACACTGCCGCAGCAAACTTCAATGTCCCAATCGTGCGACGCTACATGGAGGACCTACCTCTCGTCGGACGAGACATTCAGAGTTTGGCCCAGATGATTCCGGGAGCCGTGCAGTCGGTGGGTCCTCCGGGCACTCTAGTGGGCTTCAACAGCCAATTCGGAGGTTTCCCTGATTCCACCCACAGCCTGGGTTCTTACGTGGCGGTCAACGGAAGCCAGGCTGGGGCCAACGTTTGGTACCTGGACGGAAACTTGAACGCCGCGCAAGGTACCGACAACGTGGTCGTAAATCCCTCTCCGGACGCGGTGAGTGAATTTCAAGCCGTTAACAACGCCTTTGCCGCAGAGTATGGCCGGAACGCCGGCGCCGTTTTCAACGTCGTGCTCAAGTCTGGAGCCAACAACGTCCACGGAGACTTCTACGAGTACAATCGCAATAGTTACTTCCACGCCCGCAACCCCTTCGCACAACTCGATCCCCAGGGGAACGAACTGTTCCATCGGTTCGTGAACTGGAACCAATTCGGAGGCACCGTGGGAGGCCCTGTCTATCTGCCCCATCTTTACAATGGCAAGAACCGGACGTTCTTTTTCGCTTCCTGGGATGTGTCGCTCTTGCGCGAAAAGATTCCTGCCGTGTACACCGTCCCCACCGCACTGGAACGAAATAACAACTTCAGCGAAATCCCGAACATAGTACAACACGGAATTTATGACCCTTTGACCACCAAGTTTAATCCGGCGACGGGGCTATATGAGCGTCAGCCTTTCTTGAATCCTGATGGTAGCCTAGCCACGAGCATACCCGGGAACCGGCTCGACCGGGTGGCCCAGTTTTACCTGAACTCATATCCCCTCCCCAACTACCTGGACCCCCGCCAGCAGGATGCGGCCGCTGGGGGCTGCCTGAACACATGCAACAATTTTCGAGGCCTGCT
>JACXTT010009985.1_pt1 | contig 12876 bp, 11 predicted proteins | sample 9270951 | NCBI WGS metagenome assembly JACXTT01 (sample SAMN15532306, study PRJNA645909) | rock metagenome | isolation source: weathered quartz diorite | place: Puerto Rico | collected 2017-06-21 | reverse complement strand
ACGAGCTTTACACCACGTAGCGGAGCGGCCTCACTCTCCCAACGGGCAATGGCGGCGTCAAGCTGGGCGAGGTACACGTCGAGATTCTTCTTGAAGGTTAATGCATACTCCGGGTAGTTGCGGCTGAGTCCGTCGGCGAGGGCACGAGCCATGTCCTTGCCAAGGACAGGATCCAGATTGATGTGTGGATTCCCCATCGGATGCTGATCGCCAAGCGCGCGGTCAATGCGGGTCGGGACCTCTAACGGGGTGATGTACACTGAGCAATCGATGTAGCCCGGGGCATCGCGCAAGATCCTGGGATTCCGCGCCGCCTCAAGCAGCCCAGGCAGGAAAGCGTGTTCGACTTCAAGTCCCACTACGAATAGGACATCGGCACGGTTCAGCAGCAGGGCGAAACTCGGTTTCATCGGCACAGCGTGGATATCCTCGACTCCGGTGGCGAGGCTCGTCACTTCGATCAAGTCACCTCCTATGTTCTTGGCCATGTCTGCCAGATCCGGGATCGTGGCGACAGCCTGGATTTTCGTTTCAGCCCCGTGTAGAGGGGCTGGGAGAAGAAGTACTCCGACCAGCAGTAAGAAAGCAAGACGTTTCATGAGCGAACTCCTTATCTGTCGCTGAAGCCGTGCACATGATTCCCAAGGGCGATCGACCATTGCAGAAAGAACTGGTTTTCATGATTGCCTGGTTCTTCGAGGCGAGTGTACTGTAAACGAATGCGTTGGAACTCCGATAGCCAAATCGTGAAGAACGGCGAGTACGCGTAGGTCGGGCCTTTGATGCGGTCAACGTCCTGCGCGTAGTCGAAGAGGAACCCTGGATAGTAGCGACGTGTCAGCCGCGCCTCCATATAACTGTAGAGGCCAAAGGCATCGCGGCGCCTGAACGCAGTCGGCGGGGGAGCAGTCGAATCCTCCGGGAAGCCGCCGATCGGCCTGTGCTCGTGATTGTACAGGACTTCAGTGCCCCAGACGAGGCCGCGGTACGAGGCCTGACTGAGCGGAATGTAACGAAACGTGAGATCAACCCCTGCTAGGTGGCGGCTGGCGTCCCGCTCGATTTGTACCTTGGGCGTGTAAGCATAACTGGTACCCAACTCGACGCTATTCGCGTCATTCAGGTTCAAAAACGTGGCTGCGCGCCACAGATAGGTAAACTGCGAGAAATCGCGCGGGATCAAGTTATCGACTCGTGCGTTCCCTGTGCCAAGCTTATTATACATGCCAGCAGTGAGGGTGAGGTACTGCCGTATAGGAGCAAGATAGCTGACCTCGACCCCGTCGGCCTGCGACTCGCCTCCCACAAAGCGGTCAAGGACGACTGGCCGGTTCACAAATGGGAGGTTGTGATCATGGGATTTGGAAAGCCGACCGAAGTCAGCGAAGAAGCGCCCGCCCTTCACAGTCAAACTGTACGGCAACGCAGTGGTGACAATGGCAGCCTCTTCAACATCGAAGCCGTTTGGCGTTCCATTGAAAATCGCATAGCCGCGCGTGAACGGATCAATGTTCGCAGAAATCCCAATTTCGGCCGAGCGAAACTCGAAGTTTGCCCGCTCCTTATCTTTGTTAGAGAAGACATTATCAAGGACAAGGCCGATTGCCGGATTGAATTGCGAAGGGAAAGTTTTGTTCGCAGCAGCCAAGCTCGGCCTGATGTCGCGCAGGACTTCTTCCTTGACCTCCTTTTTGAGCTGTTCTTCACCTGCGGCTGTCGTTGCCGGCACGGCTGCGGGCGGTGGTGTCCCTTGGGAGCTGAGCTTCTGTATCAGTTCCTCTTGTTTAAGGATTTTGTCCTGCATCTGTTGCATCTGTTGCTTCATGGCGTCAAGGTCGCGCTTGTGCTGTTGCGCCGAGACATCACGGGCGCGAGTGCGCGATGAGGTCGGCGCAGTTTGCGTCAGGACGTGCGAAGGGGACAAACAAATAAGAACGGCAATGAGAGCCGGTACAATTCTCCGCATGCTTTCCTCCTCTCCATCTGCCTTAATACAAATTTCCTCAGCCGCGCGTGCATGAAGATCCGGCACGGAATGATCCGCGGCTCTGGGAAATGTGAACTACGAGTGAGTAAGGTGAGGACTCCGGGGCACAGACCCACCGGGTCACAGCCCACAGGAGACTAGGAAAGTACGGGAGGAGAACGAGGATCGCCGGGACGGCGACGGCGCGCCAGACAAGGCCGGTCCTGCGACGCCGCAGGCAAGAAAAACACCAGAACCAACACGGCAAAGAATAGGGTGCCGAAGGTGAGGGGCGGATTCACCTTACCGGCAGCACAGAGCTGACATTCTTGCCGCACTCCACCACTCGTGGTCGTGCTGTGCACGTGAGATGCCGACACCGCTCCAAGAAACAGCAGACTCAGGAGAGCAGAGAGGGCGACCAAACGTCGCCAGGGAGATCTATGCTGCGGTTGGTTCATGAGGCAAGAAAACAAGCCTAGAAGAGCCCCTTTTGCTTGTCAACTCCTTGGTTTGTGTCCTGATTAATTCTAAGAGTTTCTCAAGGATTGGTGGTGGCTGGCCCGAGCAGGAGGGGGTCCGTCGAAGCAAGGTGCCGCTGACCTCCAGGTTCGGAGGTCTTACGAGAAACGGCCGAAATGTCCTGAGACACGGGCAGCACGAGACTGACAGCCGGGTGCTCCACTTTCAGAGCGGCGAGTTGCTCGGTGAGGTGTCTTCTCGTCTCTGCAAGTACAGCCTCCTGCGGTTGCTGGGTGTCGGCCACTTCTACTGGGAGCTTTGCAGTTAGAGGATTAATGTACTTTCCGTCTCTAAATAGGGCAAAGTGGAGATGCGGTCCAGTGGCGAGGCCGGTAGCGCCCACGTATCCGATCACTTGCCCACGCTCGACCGTCGTGCCAGTCTTCAGTCTCTGGGCCACACGTTGGAGATGGGCATAAAAGGAGTCATACGGGCCAGGGTGATCGATACGGAGGCAATTACCGAACCCTCCATACCAACCTGCGTGTATCACTTTGCCACCTGCCACTGCTCGTACCCGAGTGCCGACGGGAGCGGCGAAATCGACGCCGAGGTGGGGTCGGACACGCTGCAATATCGGATGCATCCGCGCGTCGGTAAACACCGAAGAGATGCGGGTGAACTGAAGCGGATAGCGAAGAAACTGTCTACTCGTGATACGAGGACTTTCTCCGCGCCCCTGAGTTCTTGCGAGCGAGAACAACGTAAATCTCTTGCCTTTGTTGACAATCTCCGCAGCCAGAATCTGTCCATACTCGAGGATCTTCCCATCGCGCCGAAACTCCTCAAAGATGACTTTGAACGTGTCCCCGGGCCGTAGGTCGGAGGAGAAGTCCACATCCCAATCCATATCTACGAAATTATCGATAATCCGTGTTGGTACCCCAGCTCGGATTGCAGCGTCGTAGAAGTTACGATCAATCCGGCCGCCGACGGCGCGCCAAACCAATGTTGTCGATGGTGTCTCGCGCAGGGAGCCGACGCTGCCGTCAGCTTTGCTTTTTGGAATTAAAGGACTCTCAACTAGCAATGCTGACAGAGTCTCTTCGTGATTCTGAACCTCACTGAGTCGTCGTTTCAGTTGTTCAGTAACCTTTCGCTTCTCCAGAGCCGGGTCGATCGTAGAGTTCGCTGTGCGAACAATAAGACTCAGAAAAGAAAGAGTAAGAATCGGAGCAATGATAAGAAACTGAATCTGCCCAGACTGCTGAGCCAGCAGGACGCGGAACATCTCCTTTAAGTGCTTCATCGACCACCCCCTACGATCGGGGCGCAAGCCTAAAGGAACCGGCGCGAGTTGTCAAGTTTTCTTTTCGGTTATGCAACTCAGTATCACATGCAGATAAGCAGTAAGAAATTTTTCACTGGCATCGTGCTTTCCTTCGCTGATACAATCCTGCCGTTCTTACTTTTACTCGGTTGCAAGTGCAAGAACGTCGCAGGGGCGCTTGCTCTCGGCAAAGGAGATCCGTATCTTGATCGCCTTCTATGACGACACCGCTCTGGATCTCTGGGGTGACAGGTGTAATGGCGTTTGGCGGCGGACTCATCGCCCTGCGGCTCCGGGCGTACCGAGGACTTGTTCTGGCCTTCTGTGCTGGCGCCCTGATTGCTGGCGCTTTGCTGGATGTCATTCCTGACGCTTTGCAATTGCTGGAGTCTACCCAGAGCCGCTTTGATCATCACCATCTCCTGGTCGCTTGCAGCCTGGGATTTTTGTTTTTCTATCTATTCGAGCATGCCGCACACCACAGTGAGGCGCAGGATCACCCTTCGCACTACAACCACACGTGTCAGGCTGGCGCCTGGGGGGCAGCGGGCATTGGGGTGCATAGCTTTTTCGATGGGGTCGCCATTGGCGGAGCGTTTCAGGCGGGGAATGAGATCGGCTGGGTTGTGGCGCTCGCGGTGATCCTGCACAAGTTTGCTGATGGTGTGAGCACTGTTGGGATTATGCTCGGAACGCAACATAGTCCCAAAGCCACCACGACCATGTTGTCTGTGACCGCGCTCGCACCTGTTGCCGGCACGATGGCCCAGTCCGCTTTTTTCATCCCCGCCCCGCTCTTAGCCCTCACGCTTGGCTGGTTCGCTGGCGTGTTTCTTTACCTCGGCGCGAGCAGCCTGCTCCCTGCTGCCCACGAGTCCGGCCACTCGCGCTGGCTCCCTCTAGCCACGCTGGCCGGGGTAGCGTTTATCTACCTAGCGCAGGTGCTGACGGAATAATTCCCCCTACTTCGCCGATCTATCTGTCCCCTACTTTTCTCCCACCTCAGTGCGCCAGCAATTGTCGCACATCGCGTAAGAGGTCGGTCAGCGCCCAGTCATTGCCCCGATATACCTTGAATACTTTCCCCTCCGGCGTAATGACGGCAGTACGGAGAGAATGGGTAATCTGGTCCGTCTGCGGAACGTAAACGAGCCCAAAAAATTGCGCGATGTCTTTCACTTCCTGAGTAGTGCCGGAAGCAAACTCCCAGTGAGCAAAGGTCTCCGGGCTGTCGCTGCCAGCATACGCCACCTCGTAGCTGCGCAAGACGGCGGGCGTGTCGAAGGCAGGGTCAAAGCTGATGCAGAGCAGATGAGTCTTGGCGTACATCCCCGGGGCTTGCCGCAGCGCCTGATAAATTGCCGCGAAGTTGCCTGCCATCTCTGGACAAAAATCCGGTAGCGGACACCGGGTATAAATGAAGGTGAGCAGAAGCACCTTCCCGCGATACTGTTGCAAACTGATCGGTTGTTGGTCTTGATTGACCAGCGGGAAATTCGGAAGCTCGTCTCCTGGTTGAGGACCGAGTTCAGGCACACCTGAGGTCGTACTCCCGTTCGCTCTGGCTGGACTTCCTCTGGTGATCACCACATCTTCAAGCCAGGTACGATGACCTTCCACCACGAGTGTTGCTTGCAGTTGGTCCCCTGCTGCTAGCACGCCAGACGCCCACTCGTCTTTCAGTTTGAAAGGCATCGTCATCGCGTCCATGTAACCTGGGATCTCCTCATGGGCGATGGTGGCGTATCGTCGTTGCGGATCCACAGACACCACTTGACCTTTCAACTCATAGTGCTGCGCGGCGATTTTGCTCCGTGACTGGCAGGACAGCAGGCCAATACAGAGCGCACTGTAGAGGAGAGCGGCATAGGTGATTATACGCCTGGATATTGGTTGCGCGCGAGAGTGCATAGCCATCCGTTTAGATCTCCTTTTCTCCGGCCTAGGTCTGCCAGGCTGCCGCGAAGTTAGCGTTTAGCTTAATACTGCTCTACTGAGGATGGTACTCCCGACGTGCAGTCCGAGTGGAGTGTTCAAGGTGATTGTGCGCTGGCGGAGTGTTGGCCAGCAACGAGGCGAGCGCCAACACACCCACCAGCAGGATGAGGGACTCCACCCCGACAGTGCGTAAGAGAGCCTCGCGCGACCTCGGGGTTTTAACCTCGGGCACTAGCCAGTAGCGGTTGTAGGCCCCGAGCGCGAAAACGATCCCGAAGACGACGACCTTAGCGATCAGTGTGCGGCCGTAAGCCGATGACAGCAGATGGGAGATATTCAAATCGAGTGCGTTATAAGCAGTGTAGGCTCCGGTGAGCACGATGATAAGGACGCACCAAGCCGCGAGTCGTGAAACTCGCCGTGCCGCGTACTCAACCCATCGATCCGGCACTTTTCCGCGCCGGGACACAATCCACAGCCCGAGTAGCGCACCAATCCACAGTCCGGCAGCAATTTCGTGGACGAAGTACACTGCCGCTGCCATCAATCCTTTATCTGTGGCATGACTGGAAAGCGCGTCGAAGAAGAGCAACAGAGTCGCCAATGTGAGAAGGACGATGGGTCTGAAAGAGTGCCGCCGCGGTAGGAAAGCGCTGGCCAGCAGCAAGAGCGTGGCTGGCATGAAGCATGCCCAAACCCGTCCGACATGGGTGTCGGCCATTACTGCGGGCATCAGGGGGATTGCCTCCCACCAGGAAACAGCAGCCATTTCCGCAGTGATGTCGAGAAGAACAAGCGGTGAAATCAGGAGAGCTATCACAGCGAGCACACGCCAGAGTGGCGAGAGTACAATGACGATCGCTTCGCCATGTAAATCGCCGGATGGCGCGAAGAAAAGCGCAAAGGCTACCGTACCGAAGACCGTGAGAACCGCGAACACGAGCGGCCATTCCAGCAGCGCTCTACCGTAGAGCGGATTCATCACGACCCTCCTGTCACAGTGAAGGTGTAGGAACCCTCGGTCCGATGGCCATCTTTCGCGACGACGCTCCACTTGACGGTGTAATCGCCGGGCGTGAGCGGCTTGAGGTGCACCATGAGCGTCCGAGTATCAGCATTAACCTGCGGCGTCCCATCGTCTTCGCTCTGTCCGCTGTTGTCCAACACGTCGAGCTTGGAGAACAGTGCTTCGATCGGCGCATCGAATTGAATCGCCACCTGCTGGGGTGGCGACGTGACCGTGGACCCAACCTTGGGTTCCTCGGCCTCTGGAAAAGCGTGCGCCAATGCTGCCCGTGGCAGCAACAGGACTATCGCCACGAGCAGCATGAGACGAGGAAGCAGCCCCTTGCTCATGTCCCAGTCGGTGTCCAGTTGGTCCACGGAAAGATGTCATCGATGAAAAGATCCAGTAAAAAGATGACCTTTGCGTGGGTGTCCGGCACAGCCGCCTTGTTGAGCGCGAGCTGCGTCGCGACACTGAGTTCGATGTAATAGTTCATGAACGCGATACCGGGCGTGATCCGCACCGCCGGAAAGGTCTGCCTCGGTGGGCCGGCGATCAGCTGATCGTAGTTGAACTCGACGTACGGGAACATGTTGCGCAGCGGCCATGGCAAGCCAATGTCGCGCACGTTGTTGCTCAGATACGGCAGCGAATATTCGATCACGTTGTCGGCGAACAGCTCGTGCCACGTGCGGCCGCCAAGCGCCAGGGTGTAGCCGAGATCTCCCTGAAACGCCAAGGGCCGTAAGTACTTGAGGAAGCCGGTGTTGGGCAGATCCCCGAAGCCCTTGACCCAGAGAAACTCGGGGCCGAGCTGGGTGTGGTTTTGATCTTCGATCGACGGACTGCCTGTTGGGATCACGAACTTCGCCCCGAGCGACAACCGGAGCTCGTGTGCCGGAATCGTCAGAAAGGCCACTTTCGGCAGCAACTCAAGGTCATTGAAACCGGTCATCTTGTGGCCTTCCTTCGGCGACCGCTCAACCCACTCACTGCCGATTTCCAGGCTGACCAGACCGCCCCCAGGCAGTCCGTTTGCATAGGATTCAGGCGCGGGGATGAGGACTTTCTCGAGGAAGAATCCGAGCGAGAACTCGCGGCCATCGGCTGTCCTAATCCATTGGGGCTTCAGGATGTCGAACTCGTTCTTGGGATTGGCATCGTCGGCGACGATCGGCTCCAAGAACGTGTAGTCACCGACCGTGCCGTGGGCCCATGCTGTGGACCCGGACATAGCAATTCCTACCAGTAGAATCAGAATCGCCAGTTTTTTCATGATCGCTGGCTCCTCTCTGTCAGGTCGGACTGCACCGAGGGCACCTGTCCCTTCACCGTGGCACACTGGGGCGTCAGACGCGGATTGCTCCCGCGCAGGGTGGTAGGGACAACAAGCCCAAGAAGTGAGACGATCCCCTAGAGAGGCGCGGACGGAGGACGATGGGATTGAGGAATGAAGGGGTCTAGCAAAGAGAACGGTGCTTCTTGCGGAACCGGGCCGGTCGGAATCCATACCGGTAGAGTAGCAGTGGATGCCGAGAGAAACTTCGCAAGCGAGGGGATCTCGCCGCCTTGGCCGTTGTGGCGCAAACATCCGTCTGGGCAGACGGTGATGTGCCCAGCAGTCTTTCCCCGGGAGTTATGACAGTCATGACCGTGATACGAAAGCGGACATGCTGTTCCGGATTTGATGGTACCGTTCGCGCTGAACTTCGCACATCGCGCGCAGCGCTGTTCCGATGGGAGGATCAAGCTCGCCCCGGCAAACAGATAGCCCAAGAACGCCAGCATTGCGCAGAGCCGAAGCGAGACAGAAAACCTGACCGAGGGCGTCATGATGGCTTGTTTTCTACTCGGATGCCATATCGGACGCAAGTCCCCCGACTCGCGCCCTTCGGCGTTCGTGTCATCCTATCACATGGTGTCAGCCTGTTCGTTTTTACGTTCCACCTCCCGTCATTTCTCGCCTTCCTCAGAAAAACACCGTCAACCCGCCACGCAAGCCGATCGGATTGCCCGGGGTGAAGTTAATGTCTTCGATCCCTTCGCCTCCTCCAGTTGCTGGGCAGCGTGGATCGACGCCGACCTCGCGGCGGACGCAGGAGTTGGTATCAAACTGCGCCTCGCGCCAGTCGGTATCCGTGAGGTTCAACACCTGCAGGTTCGCTTCGAGGTTCCGCCAGCGGTACCGGAGGAGCAGGTCGAGCAGGAGGTAGCCGCGGGCGGTGAAGGTGCGGTTCTCATTGGCCGGCCGATCACCCACATACCGCAGGCGCAGGGCGCTAGAGAACCCATCGCTGAATTGTGCGGTGAGCCCGCCGTTCATCAGCAGCGTGGGCGCAAGTGGGATGGCCGTGCCCACTACGCCGTTAGATTTTTTCAGGCGGAAGCGGGGGTCGGCGTAGGAGAGGTCGAAATCGGTATAGAGCCATTCGCAGATCTGGTAGCGCGTTTCGAAGTCGATCCCCCAGCGACGGCTTGGGCCGCGGGCCTCGGTCGTGCCGTTGTCCCCGGAGAACACCGACTCGCTATTGAGGTCTATAATCCAGAGCGCCGCGGCCAAATCGAGCCGCTCCCATAGATCCGTGCGCACGCCAATCTCTCCACCTGTCGAGCGCGCCAGAGGTTGCCCGGGACGCACTGGACCATTCGCATCGACAGCCGGCACTAGGTGACGTGCATCCTCGGAGTGGTAGCCCATGCCGAAGTTGAGGAAGAACTCGGTGTTCCGCCACAGGGTATTGACGTTGCGCAACGGAGAGAGGATGAGGGCGGCTTTGGGGTTGACAAGGCCGTCGGTGGCAGAGCCACGGATGCGGACGGCGTCGGGTGCGACTACTGGAGGGAGCCGGTTGCCGACGTCGAAAAAGAATTGATCCCCGCGCAGTCCCACTTGCAGCCGCGCCCATTCCGTGAGGAAGAATTCTTGTTGAAAGTACCCACTCAGCGAGTGTTCACTGGTGTGGACCTTAACGGTCGTACCGAAACGTTGGCGCTGCTCTTGATGGAACAAGCCTGCATTGATCTCATCGTTGCGGGTTTCCACCCCGATGGTGCTCTGAGTGAGCATGCCCCCCAAGGTCCAGAGCCGTGAGTAGCGCACCCGGCCGCCAGCGAGGTAGCGCTGGTCGTTCTGGTTGATTCCATCCCCACGAACCGGGTCGTCCCGGAAGAAGGTGAAGTTGGAGAAGAGGTTGAGTTTATAGCGGCTGCCGTAGAACTGCACAAACCAGCTTTCCTTCGTGCTGGGAATATACGTGTAAATGAGGTTCAAGTTCTGGCGATCCGAACGCCCACCTTCACTCGGATCGATGGAGCCGAAGCGGTCGAGCCGTCCGGCATGCACCTCGCGCAAAGGGATTTGGCCGGAGCCGTGCCAGTCCCCGCCGTAGTGGGAGGCCCAGAATGAGAGTTTTGACTCCGGCGTGGGCTCCCAGGTGAACTTGCTAAACAGGTTATACCGGCCGTAGCGAGCCAGGCCGATAAAGGGACCGTCGGAATAATAGACCTCAGTGGCCAGCAGCGTCTTGACCGGCCCCAAGCGGGGCGACACCGCCGCTGAATAGCGCGTGGTGTTGAAGTAGCCGCCGAGAGCCGAGACCGAGTTCTCAGCCACATCGTCTTTGGTCACGATGTTGACCGCTCCAGCGTTGGCCAGGTCGCCGTACTCAATGAAGTACGGCCCTTTGTACAGCTCGATGCGTTGCACGATCTCAGGAATAAGAAAGTTCAGGTCGGCGTAGCCCTGACCGTGGGCATGGCTGACTAGGTTGACCGGCAGACCATCAACAAAGACGGCGACATCAGTGCCGTGATCCGCGTCAAAACCGCGGAGAAAATACTGAGTAGCCTTTCCCCCGCCTTGGTGCTGGGCGACAACCAACCCAGGGATGTTGTTGAGAATCTCCTGGGTGGTGGTGTGCGGCCGCAACTCATAGTCGCGGGCGCGGATCGTCTCCGAGGAGGCAGCGCTCGACGGACGGCGCTCCATGACGGTGAATTCTTCCAAGCGGGTGACTGGTTTGGATGAACTGGATGAGTCACTCGGGCTTGCAGACTGTGCCGGTTGCTGTTCGCCGGCGTTGGGGGGAGAAGAAGATTCCTCGGAACTAAGTGCGGCCTGCACCAGAGTCTGCTCTCCTGTATTAGGGGCAGAAGAAGATTCGTCGGAAACGGATGTGGTCTTTGCCAGCTTCTGCTCCTCCGCCTTGGTTGTAGCCTCCTGGCTCCACACTGGCCGGCTCATTAGCACAGCCAGCGCCAGGACGTAGAGATATTTCTTCACTTGCATGATGACTCCTTCCTTCGGTCAATGCCGGCCCGAGCCGGGCGCAACTCCACCTTGGAAGAGCGGCTACGTAACCGGTCCCGGTAGCGAAACGTGGGCAAAATTGTTGTGGTTTGCTAGAGCAGCATGGGAGGAGCGCGAGGATGACAGAAGGGTAGGGTAGAGGTGAAGAGAAAAATCTGAGGGAAAGCCGGAAAAGGAAGGCAAGAAAAGGAAGGAAGCAAAGAAGCGATGGGGGTTGGGGTAGCGTGGTGAAAAACGTTCAACGCATGCCAGTGACCGCCGTGAGAAGATGTGGGGGTGTGATAGGCGAGTTCTGGGTGGGAACTCTTTTTCGTTATGGTGCTGTGGCCATGGTGATGGGGGTGCTGAGAGTCGGCTGAGTGCTTTGCCTCGGGATGGGAGTGTTCATGGGCATGCGGGTGTGGGTGGGGCAGCCTAGGCTCATCGTGATGAGAGTGGAGAAGCACGAAAGGGGAATCTGCGAACTCTGCATGGACGTGAGCGTGATCCCCACCCACGTGGTCGTGGTGCAGCGTACCAACTTGTGGTAGCCCCAACGACCACACGAAAGCCGCCGTCACGACAAAAACAAGACTACGGTGCCTCACCCCGCTCCCTTCTCCTTTTCCTTCTCTTATCTACGAGCGCAGACACTCATGTGGATGTCGGCAGATAGCACCTTTTTCTTCTTCGTGCTACGGGAGAGCAAACCCTATTTCAGGGAGAGCTCCTTCTGATACATGAGAGGGCTAGAAAAGAGGCGTGTATGGGCGAAGTGATCCGCTTTGGCATCTCTATGGATCCAGGGCTGCTTGCGCAGTTCGATCGCCGCATCTCTCGGAAGGGCTACGCGAACCGTTCAGAGGCGATCCGCGATCTGGTACGGGCCGATCTCGTAGCGCAAGAGTGGGAACGTGCCGAGGGTGAGGTGGTCGCCACTATTGCTTTGGTGTACAATCACCACCTGCGTCAGCTTTCCAAGCAGTTGATCAGTTTTCAGCATGAGCACCACCGCACCGTGCTTTCCTCGCTCCATGTGCACCTGGATAAGGACAATTGCCTTGAGGTGTGGGTTGTTAAAGGCGAGGAGCCGGAAGTCCGTGCGTTTGCCGAGCACCTGATTGCCACGAAGGGGGTCAAGCATGGCCGCCTGACGCTTGCGACTGCCGGCAAACATCTGACCTGAGGGTAGAAGAGCAATGCTCAGCGACTGGCTGGATTTCTTGCACACCTCGGTTAGGCTAGGTACAACAAAACCGCTCAGAGAAAGGAGCGGCTATGGCTGAACATTCTCTCTTCGATCTTTCCGGTAAATGCGGTTATGTAACTGGTGGAGGTTCAGGTCTGGGACGAGCTATCGCTCTCGGCTTGGCTGAGGCTAGGGCAACGGTGGTGGTCAGTGACATTAACTTGCCGGCGGCCGAGAGCGCGGTCGAAGAGATCCATGCGGTGGGCGGCCGGGCGCTGGCGCTACGTACCGATGTTGCTCGGAAGGCCGAGGTCGAGGAATTGGTGCGAGTCACGAGCGAACGATTCGGTGGTCTCGACTTTGCCTTCAACAACGCTGGCATGCTGAGGATTGTCAAGCCCGAAGACTTGAGCGAGCAGGACTGGCATGCCGAACTCGATGTGGACCTGAGCGGCGTCTTTCTCTGTTGTCAGGCAGCTGGGCGTTACATGATCGCCCACGGTGGCGGCAAGATCGTCAACACGGCGTCGATTTCGGGAATGATCGTCAACTCTGGGCTGACGTATTCGGTAGCCAAAGCCGGCGTGATCCAACTGACTCACGTACTGGCGCTACGCTGGGCTAAGCACCGGGTGTACGTCAACTGTTTTAGTCCTGGCTATATCCGCACCGGCATGACGGCTCCACACCTGACCCG
>JACXTT010009984.1_pt1 | contig 12877 bp, 8 predicted proteins | sample 9270951 | NCBI WGS metagenome assembly JACXTT01 (sample SAMN15532306, study PRJNA645909) | rock metagenome | isolation source: weathered quartz diorite | place: Puerto Rico | collected 2017-06-21 | reverse complement strand
CGCCAATAGCGAGGATTCGCGTCCTGCGTTACGGTCTGGAGCCGGCCCGTGCCGTCCACGTGCGTCGGCGCAGGAATGGCACCGCGCTTGCCCATTCGAACGGAATAGGCCTGCGTCATGAATGGAGATGGATAGGATTTTTCAAAGTACTCGCCCGTGGCTTCGGCCAGGATCGAGGGAGCGAACGGCCGGAACATCTCCCTGTGCTTAATCCGAGCATTCAAGATATCTTTCATGTCGGCGCGGCGCGGGTCGGCCACGATGCTGCGATTCCCTAAGGCGCGCGGCCCCCATTCAGCGCGGCCTTGAAACCATCCGAGAATGTTTCCAGCGGCGATTTCCTTTGCCGCCTCCTTGGCGGTCGCTTCCTCGGGAAGCTCGGAGATCTCCATCCCCTTGCTTCGCAAATGGCTGGCATCCACCGCTGAGCGCATCTGTTCCCGCGTGTAGCTAGGCCCCCAGTAGGCATGGTCCATAACGAACGAGCGAGGCGCGCCGAGAATCTGGTGGTAAACGAAATAGGCGGCGCCGACCGCGAGTCCCGCATCGCCCGCGGCGGGCTGCACGAAGATTTGTTCGAACGGCGTCCGGTCAAAAATTTTCCCGTTGGCCACGCAATTGAACGCGACGCCGCCCGCCAGACAAACCGCCTTTTGCTTCGTTCGGGCGTGCAAGGAGCGAAGCATTTCGAAAAAGACCTCTTCGAGGCGCGCTTGCAGCGAGGCCGCGCCATCGCGGTGCGTCTTTTCTATCGGAGCGGCAGGATCGCGCGCAGGGCCCAGCCGCTGGGCCATGTAATCGGAAAACATCGTGCCGAGTTCAGGCGTCTTGCCGGCATCGCGCCAGGTCATTTCTGGGCCAGTCCGATGGTGCTGGAAGTAATCCAGCCCCAGCTGAAAGCCAGTGCTCCCGTTGGTGCGGACGATGCGGCGGAACTCATCCAAGTAGGCAGGCTCGCCGTAAGCAGCCAGGCCCATAACTTTGTATTCGTCGCCGAACTTGCGAAATCCGAGGTACTGGGAGACTGCCGTGTAGTACATGCCGAGAGAATGAGGAAACGCGATCGCCCCGTCGATCTGCATGCGACTGCCGCGACCGACGCCCCACATGGTGCTGGCGAAATCGCCGAGCCCGTCGGCGGAGAGCAGCGCAGCCTGTTCGAATGGAGAAACGAAAAATGCGCTCGCGAGGTGCGCCTGGTGATGCTCGATGCGATGGTACTGGGCTCGAATCTTTTCCGGGGAGAGTTCGAACACCTGCGCGAGCGCTTCGGGGATGCCAACGAATCGTGCCAGCACTTTCGCTCTTTCGCGGGCAAAGCTCGGCATTTTCAGCGCGTACCACAGCTTCGTTCCGAGGCGCGCCCACGGGTTGCGCGGAATCGCAATGTGATCAACTTCGGCCAGGGTGATGCCGGCAGCGCGAAGGCAATAACGGATGGCGGCCGAGGGGAATCCGGCCGCATATTTCACGCGATTGAAGCGCTCCTCCTCGACGGCAGCCACCAGACGGCCATCCGAGACAATCGCTGCGGAGGCGTTGCCGTGGTATGCGTTGATTCCGAGGATATGCATCCGGAGTGTTCTCTCTGCGCCTAGGGCCGAGGATTCGCGACCGCCGTGTGAAATGCGGCAGAGCGAGCCTCCACGGCGGCTCCCGCTTGGGTGTACTTTGCGTTCGTCACGTGATGGCGAATCCATTCATTAAGCACAAATAAGCTCCACGGACGCGCCCAATTGGTCTGGCCGAGGACAAAGTTCTGCCAGGAGCCACGTACAGCGCGAGGATTCATGTACTGCCCCAACTGCGGGGTTAGGTCCGACAAATCCTGCGATAGGCGGACGCCGAGCGGTCCTCTTAGCCAAACCTCCCAGGGGAGCGTGAATGTGCGCTTGGGTTGACGCACGATTTCTGTTGGCAATAAATCGGACAGGGCTTCGACCAAAAGAGCCTTCGGAGTGGCGCGCCTGAATTTCGCATGTTTCGGCAGCCGGCCGACAAACTCCAAAAGCCGGTGGTCAAGGAACGGCACGCGTACTTCGAGAGAACTGGCCATGCTTACGGCGTCGGTGTCGCGTAGAAGCGTGTTCACCAGGTAGGATTGCAATTCGAAACAGGAAACGGAAGTAAAGGAATCAAGGCGCCGGGCCTGCCGCGCCGTCTCATCCATGCGCGCGCGCCAGGATGAAACTTGACCCCTGAGGTATTCGCTGGATCCGAAATACGGAGAAAGCAAGCGCCTTACGCGAGACGGAGTGAACAGAACCCGCGTGAAATAGTATGCGTCAGGGAAATCGTTCGGAGAACGCCACGCCGCGGCTGCCTTGCGCACCGCGTCCCCCACGGCAAACCTTGTGGCGGCGCCCGCTGTGAACCTGCGCAACGGACCTGGGATAAATCGTCCAAGCCCAGCCACAAATGCGGCGCGAGGTGTAGATGCAAAAGTGGAGTAGCCTCCAAAAATCTCATCGCTGCCGAGCCCCGAAAGTGCGACTTTCAGGCCAGCCTGGCGCGCGGCTCGCGACACAAAGTAGGTGTTCAAGCCGTCCATCGTTGGCTGGTCGAGAGACTTGAGGGCGTCCTCCAACTGGGCCAGCACCTGGTCTGGGGCGAGCAGGATCTCCTGATGGTGCGTGTTGAAATGCTGGGCGGTATGGCGCGAAAGCTTCGATTCGCTGAACCTCTGCTCCGGAAAAATCACCGTAAATGTGCGCAGGTCAGTCTGGAGGCCGCTACCGATTGCGACCAGGGCCGTGGAGTCGATACCGCTCGAAAGAAAGACACCCAGCGGAACGTCCGCAATCAGGTGATCGCGAACAGTCTCCTCGAGCAGCGGACGCAATTGTTTTGCTGCGTCCTGGAAATTTCTCGGCTTAGGGCCATTCTGGTGCAAGACCGCACCCGAGAAGTCCCAGTAAGGCTTCGTCACAGGCACCGCCGGGGGAGCGTCCGCGGAGAGCGCGAGACAGTGCCCGGGAGGAACCGAAAAGACTCCCTCCACCAATGTCGAGGGTTCTGCGAGGGAACCAAACAACAGATAGGCTTCGAGCGAATCCGGGGAAACGCGCGGCTCTATGCAGCCGCTCGCCAGCAGAGAACGCACTTCGGAAGAAAAAAGAAACGCGCCGCGCGCGGCCGCGTAGTACAGGGGCTTGATTCCGAGGCGGTCGCGAGCAAGCAATATGCGGGCGCGGCGCGCAGCATCTCCCGACGTGCCGGAAGAGTGCGCATCCCAAATCGCAAAGGCAAACATCCCACGAAGTTCGCGCAAGCACTCGTCGCCCCACTCCTCATAGGCATGGACAATGGCTTCTGTGTCGGAGTGAGTCCGGAATGCGTGCCCGCGGTCCTCGAGCTTCTTCCGCAACTGACGGAAGTTATAGATTTCACCGTTGAAGACGACCGCGACGTTGCCTGCCTCGTTGAAGACAGGTTGATGGCCTCCAGGAAGGTCAATAATGCTGAGCCGGCGCATGCCGAGCGCGGCGGATGGTGCGGCAAGAAGCCCTTCGTCATCGGGGCCGCGATGCAGGAGCGCCCCCATCATCCGGCGCGTAATTTCTTCGGCCAGCTCGGACCGCTCAATTCCAATTACACCGCAAATTCCGCACATTCGGCGCTACTTTATCGCGATCCTACGCCGAGTACCACTCTAAGCTGCGCATTCTTGTGCGCACAGATACAAGTGAGACCATATCTCTCGTCCCTTTCCGCCATGCATGGGATGGGTTACAGTTCGTAAGGAGAGATCGCCTTCGATACCATGAGTTCGATTGCGACAACGCAAGTGGTCCCACACCTCGAACGCGATGGCGAGAGTCTGGAACTTTCTGTCGTGATGCCGTGTCTTAATGAGGCGACAACCGTCGGCGCGTGTGTCAAGAAAGCAGTCGATGCACTCGAACGGAACGGCATTCGCGGCGAAGTGATTGTCGCGGACAACGGCAGCACTGACGGTTCGCAGCAACTTGCCAAGGACTTCGGCGCTCGCGTCGTGCCGGTCGAGCGGCGCGGCTACGGCAGCGCCCTGCACGGCGGCATCGCTGCGGCGCGCGGGCGGTTCGTATTGATGGGGGACGCCGACGACACCTACGATTTCTCGCAGCTCGGCGAATTCGTGGGAAAACTGCGCGAGGGATACGACCTGGTGATGGGCAACCGCTTTCGAGGAGCGATCCTGCCGGGCGCCATGCCGCCGCTGCATCGGTACCTCGGCAATCCGGTCCTGACGGGACTCGGACGGCTGTTCTTCAAAAGTCCCGTGGGGGATTTTCATTGCGGGCTGCGCGGGTTTCGCAGAGACGCGATCGAGCGGCTGGGCCTGCGGACGCTGGGGATGGAGTTCGCGAGCGAAATGGTGGTGAAAGCCACGGCATTCGGCTTGCGGGTGACGGAAATTCCCACCACGTTGTCGCCGGATCGGTGGGAACGCGCGCCCCATCTGCGCACGTGGCGCGACGGGTGGCGACACCTCCGATTTCTATTGTTGTATAGCCCGAGATGGCTCTTCTTGTACCCCGGTGCAGTGTTGATCGTGCTGGGCCTCGCGTTGAGCGCGTGGCTGCTGCCGGGGCCAAAGAGGGTCGGGACGATTGTGTTCGATGTCCACACGCTGTTGTTCGGAGCGATGGCGATTCTGATTGGATTTCAGTCGATCATATTCGCCGCGTTCACGAAGATTTTCGCCATCAGCGAAGGGCTGCTGCCGGAGGATCCACGCCTGACGCGAGTGTTTCGCTACGTCACGCTCGAGGTTGGCCTGGCCGTGGGGTTGCTGCTGATCCTCGCGGGAACGGCGGCATGGGTTTTGGGCCTCGAGTACTGGCGGACACGCCAATTCGGCGCGCTCGACATGGAAAGAACGCTGCGCATCGTGATTCCTGGTGTTGTGCTGTTCACTCTGGGATTTCAGGCGGTGTTGTCGAGTTTTTTTCTAAGCGTCCTGGGGATGTCACGGCGGTAGACGATGTCGGCGAGTGAGCTATTTAGCTCTGGGTCAGGTTGGTAGGACCCCGAGCCGATACTGGGTTAATTGTTGCGCCCCATCCTCTTTCGGGTGCGGAGGAGAAGAGTTACATTTTCACCGGAGTTGCCTTGCTGAGGGCATGAGGTCCGGCAAATTAGAAGCGCAGGAAGCATGAACACAACTGATTTGATGCGTCAGGACTGGGACGAACGAGCGCGGAAGGACGCTTTTCATTACATCGCGTCCTGGCGTAAGGACTGGGATCCAGAATCGTTCTTCGAGTCAGGCGAAGAGGACTATCAACGATTCGTCGCACCGGCATTGAGTCGCCTCCATTGGGAACCCGTAGGCAAATCAGCGCTGGAACTGGGTTGCGGGGCGGGGCGGATGACACGAAGCTTTGCGCGCCGGTTCTCTCGTGTCATCGCTTTTGACATATCCTCCGAGATGCTGCGCCGGGCGCAAGTGCTCTCTCCCGACCTTCCGAACGTTAATTGGACCCTTGGAAACGGCACGGACCTCTCAGGTGTTGCAGACCAGTCCGTTGATTTCGTCTTTAGCTATATCGTCCTACAGCACATGCCGGCCGCGGATTTTGCAGTGCGGTATGTCTGGGAGATGCTTCGATCCCTCAGGCCCGGTGGAATTTTCCTCTTTCAGTTCAATTCGGTTCCCAAGATGACGATGAACTGGAAGGGGCGCTTGGTTTGGCGTGCGGTCGACCTGCCTTGGATGCTGGGATTCCGGGAAGCTAGTCGCGGCTTCGCGTCGCTGCTTGGACTGTCTCCGGACATCGCGGGGAAAAGCTGGAGAGGAGCCCCACTGGATGTCAATCTGGTCCGCGAGACAATCGAGGGTGCCGGGGGCATCGTAGAGCAAATGGAAGGGCCAGGCACGCCAATGACTTGGTGCAGTGGTTCGAAGTCGAGGAACAGTCTCCGTTGATTACCCTCGGATTTAATTATTCACAGATGCACGATTCGTCGGCAGCCATCGCAAGGGATGGCGAACTCTTGTTTGCTGTCGCCGAGGAGCGCATCAGCCGCATCAAGCATGACGCTGGCTTTCCCCTCAACGCAATCCGCGCTTGCCTGGAATTTGCCAACGTTCGCCCGAATCAACTTGACTACGTCTGCCAGGGCTGGCCTCCGGCTAAGGAGTTGTTTCTTGCAGACCTGAAGTGCTATGCGAGCGGACAGTATCCGATTACTTATTCGAATGTTCTCAACTCAGCGCGCTATTTCGCCAGCATGTCGCACCAGGATAGCGGATTTAGGCGCTTCTTCGACCATTTTGGACCGACGAATGCGCAGATTCGTTTCGTGGGCCATCACCTGGCCCACGCCATCAGCGCATATTCCTACTCAGGTTTCGACAAGGCTGCCGTGGTTGTCATGGACGGACGCGGGGCCTGGGAGGCGAGCTCAATTTGGCACGGCCACGATGGCAGGCTCGATCATGTACTGACGATTCCCTGGCCGAATTCGCTCGGCCTCTTCTACGCGCAATTTACGCACTTTCTCGGATTCGTTCCCAACAGCGATGAATGGAAAGTCATGGGCCTGGCACCGTACGGCAGCCCAGGCGTGAACCTTGACGCATTCATCTCGCTGGATCGCGAGAGCTATCGCGTCAATGCGCCGCTCCTGTTTGATCGCGCGAATGGCACCTCCGCGATCGCCAAGCGCCTTGGACCCGAGCGAACGCCCGAGAGCGAAATTGACGACAACTTCAAGAACGTCGCCTTTGCCGTGCAAGACGCCTGCGAAGAGGCCATGATGGCATTGGTTAAGACAGCGATTGCGAAGACCGGCTGCCGCAACGTGTGCCTTGCTGGAGGAGTTGCGCTCAACTCGAAAGCGAACGGAAAAATTCGGGCGTCCGGTGTAGTGGACAAAATTTTTATTCAGCCTGCGGCCACCGATGACGGCGTGGCGCTTGGAGCCATGTTCGCTCCGTACCTCGATGGAGGCGGGCGGCTGCCCATGAAGCCGCTTCGCCACGCGTACTTAGGCCCTGAATATTCCGACGAGGAAATTGAAAAGGCGCTGCGAACCTACAAGCTCCGGGCGACGAAACTGCAGAACATTGCTTCCTGCACGGCCGAACTGCTCGCGAGCGGCAAAATCATCGGATGGTTCCAGGGAAGAATGGAGTTTGGGCCTCGCGCGCTCGGACACCGCTCGATCCTGGCCGATCCCCGGGATCCGGAAATGAACTCCAAAGTGAATAACGCCGTAAAGTTTCGAGAATGGTGGCGTCCTTTTGCTCCGTCCCTCTTGAAGGAAGTGGCGGGACAATACCTTGAACACGCGTGTGATTCTCCGTTCATGATTTTGACGAACCCGGTCCGCCCGGAGATGCGCAGCGTCATACCTTCTGTTACGCATGTAGACGGCAGCGCGCGCCCTCAAACCGTGGAAAAAGAAATCAATCCGCTGTATTGGAATCTTATCCATGAATTTGGCGAACGCACGGGTGTTCCCGTCCTGATGAACACGTCTTTCAACTTACGCGGCGAAGCGATCGTAAACACGCCGACCGACGCCATTCGAACGTTCTTCAGCTCGGGGATGGACGCGCTTGTGATTGGCAGCTATTTGGTGGAGAAGTGAGCATTGAGCATGTGACGTTGCTGCTAGGCCGGCGGGATGAGCCTACTGACGGCGTCGTAGATTACTGCGAGCATCTGCGCGAGGCCGGTGTCTCGCGCGGCCTTTCGTTCGAGCTGTCGCGCGTTGATTGGGCTGAAAAAGGATGGCGGCGAGCTCTCGGAGAGTTGCACGGAGCAGCCGCAGGCTGGCGCGGTCGGTGGGTACTCCTTCAATTTACGACGCTGGCGTGGTCGCGACGCGGATTCCCGCTGCGCGCGCCGCGCGTCCTGGAAGTACTGCGCCGATGCGGTGCGCGTCCAGCGGTAGTTTTTCATGATTTTTTTCCGTTGCCGGGTAAGGGAATCGCAGGAAACGCGCGCGAATATTGCCAGCTTCGCGTGCTGCGGCAGCTCTATGCGGGCGCGGAACTGTGCATCTTTACTGTTCCGGTCAACAACATTTCCTGGCTGCCTCTTCGCCGCGAGAAGGCGGTCTTCATTCCTGTCGGCGCCAATTGCCCGGAATCAGCCCCTGCTCCGCGTGATACAGCTTCTAAAGGCAGAGCGGTAGCGGTCTACGGCGTACGCGGAGGGACGAGGCTGGCGCAGGAGGCTGCGGACATTGGATTTGCCCTGAAGCGCGCCAGTGGCAACGGGCGAGCGATTCGTCTCCTCCTATTCGGGCGAGGTTCCGTAGAAGCCGAACCCGCGCTCCGGTCTGAGCTAGCGGGCGCGAATGTGACGTTGGAACCCATGGGTCTCTTGCCGCCCGCCGAAATCACCAAGGCGCTGTCGCGCGCGGATGTGCTCTTGTTCGTTCGAGGGCAGATTTCGACGCGACGCGGAAGCGCGATTGCCGGAATTGCATGCGGATTGCCTATCGTGGGTTTTTCGGGGCCGGAGACGGCCTGGCCGATTACAGAGGCAGGCCTGCTTGCCGTCCCGTTGGGCGACCGAGAAGCGCTTGCCAGCGCGCTCGAAACTGTACTCTCGGATGAGACCTATCGCAGGACACTTGCCGAACGGAGCCGCCGGGCCCAGGAGAAGTATTTTTCGTGGGCAGCGATTACGGCGCAATTTGCTACGGCGCTAGGCAAAAACTCAGCAGAATTGGAAGGGCGCTCGGCGGCGGCAACTTCCCATGCGACTCGTGTTGCTTGAAACTTCGGGCCCCGGTCAGCCCTCTCCTGTCGAACCTTCATTGCGCGCTTTTTCGCGCGAATACGAGCAATTCATCGCCTTCGGAGGGCAGCATGGTTCCGGGATGGTCCTTGAGCGCGTGGGCCATGTGATCATCGAAGGGACTAGACCCGAAGATCGGTTTTTCCAATCCTGCGCGCGGTATGGCGTAGTCAAAAAACGGCATGGCCGGTGCAATCGGATGATCCTCTCCAATCCATTTCACCCAATATCCCGAGCGCGCCTTTTTTCCCATGAAATTGGGGACAACGTGGAATACAAAGCCATTTTCCTTGAGAAGCCGAGTAAGGAGAGGAAGCACGGTGGCCACGTCAGGCAGGTGCTCGACGACATGATTGGAGAAGACGATGTCAAAACTTCCGGCGGGAAGCGCCCCGAGTTCGTCGATCGTGTCGATAATCTTCAGCCCCATCTTTGCGCGGCCATAATCGGCTCGCGGTTTTGAAATTTCAAAACCGACTGCGTCGAAGCCGTGCTGTTGAAGCTGATAAGTTCCATACCCCCAGGAGCATCCGAAGTCGAGCACGCGGCTTCGGGGACACAACGCACTAAGAACGCCGACCTTATTGTTGATATCGAGCGGAGAACCGGAGAAATTTGTACGCATCAGCGAATCCAAATCGCCAGTTGCGGGGAGAATGACCTGGGGAGAGTCTCCGGCAAATTCCTCTTGATAGTATTTGTCATGCTCATGCTGCGTGTCAGCCGGCCAGCGAAACCATAAGTGACACGTTTGGCACTGGAGAATCTCCACGATCCACTTCTTTCGCCGGACGAGGCTTACGACGCTATCGGGACCGCAATATGGGCAAACGCGCGGCTGGCCATGCCAACGGTGATGAAGTATGCGCTGGATGTAGCGGAACTTGGCTCTGATGTTGAGACTATTCTCACGCGACATGGTCTTTGTCTCGTTCGAAAACGAGATAAGCTATATCATATTGAAGTTTTTCAAGTGCCAGCCGGGAAATCTGGAGACTTCGCATTGAGAGCCAACGCCGCAGTCGTTTCGAGATGCCATTCGGCCTTCAGGTGAACGCATGAAAGAAGAAGGTCTTAAAGACAGCCGGGTGGCCTTTGCTGGTGCGGAGAACGGTGAGAAATCTCAGTTTGGTCATGATGCGCCTGAGCCAGCTCGAAAAGACAGCGGTTTTAAGAGGCTTCTGATCGTTGCTCCACACGTTGTTCAGTACTCCTCCCCGCTCTTTCGAGAGATGGCTCAGCATCCAAAGCTAGACCTGTTGGTTGCTTATTGCAGCATGCAGGGCGCGGAATCTGGTGTAGATCCAGGCTTTGGCGTGAAGGTTTCCTGGGATACTCCCCTGCTCGAAGGATATCGGTGGACCCACATTTCCAATCGGGCCTGGAGGCCGGGATCGGACCATTTTGGAGGCCTATTGAATCCCGGCTTGTGGCCTGTGATTCGTGATGGAGGTTTCGATGCGGTGCTGATCTGCGGCTACTATTTCGCCAGCGCTTGGATTGCAATTGTGGCGGCGAAGTTTTATGGAGTTCCCATAATTTTCGTGACGGATTCCCACGGCCTGCAAAGTTGGCGAGCACAATCGATGTGGAAGCTCCGATTGAAGAAACAACTGTTACGGCGGATTTTCTCGCTCGCAAACGCGGTGGCCGTTTCGTCCTCGGGAGGCGTGGAATATTTGAAGTCGCTTGGATTTCCGGCAGAGCGCGTAGTGCTTGCTCCCACCGCGGTTAATAACGGCTGGTGGCAACAACAGGCGGCCCGCGTTGATAGAGTAGCGGTGCGAGAGGAATGGAGCATTCCGGCGGCGGCTCGTGTCGTACTTTTTTGCGCCAAACTTCAGCCTTGGAAGGGTCCCATAGATCTGCTCGAAGCATTCGCTCGCGCGAATGTTGAAAATTCGTATCTGGCTTATGCTGGCGATGGGCCCAGTCGAAGCAATCTTGAGAGCCGGGCGGTCGAGCTAGGAGTTGCGGACCGCGTCCGATTTCTGGGCTTTCTCAATCAGTCGCAACTACCCTCAGCGTACCGCGCCGCAGACCTGTTTGTCCTACCCTCGCTTTTCGAGCCCTTTGGGTTGGTTGTGAACGAAGCTATGCTGTGTGGACTTCCCGTTGTCGTCAGCGACCGCGTTGGCGCAAAATTTGACTTGGTTCGCCCAAACGAAACAGGCGAAGTGTTTCCCGCGGGAGACATCGATGCGTTGGCCGCGATCCTGAGGAAAATACTCCCAGACTCGGCGATGAGGAAGCAAATGGGCGCCATCGGCGCCCGGCGCATGGAGACTTGGTCCCCATGCGAGTATGTAGAGGGCTTCGTACGTGCGATCGACGTTGCGTCAAGATAGCGAATTGAGTAGCCAATCCTTAAGCGACGCTGGGTTAGACGTTATAAGAGTTAGGGTAGCAACCTAGTTGACAGTGCACCTGAGCCCGGACGCGTGCGGCTCTACTTTGCACACTATCGTCGGGCTTCCATCGCGACCGCATTAACGAACCGGCTGCGCTCCTCAACGAGCGAAAACATTGAATCTTCGCAGTCGCCGAAAGAGCAGCGCCGGATTCGGACAAAGCCCCGCTCTTGAAGCGCCTTCGTAAGGGCGATTTCGTCCCACATCCACAGATGGACTGACCTATTCAAAAGCCTCTTAACAAGTCCTGTCGGACCTCGTTCCCTCCGCTCGCATCCCAAGGTGGTCTCCCTCAAGAAGAAGGCATTCGCGTTTGGATCACCACGACCGAGACGTACGAGGTACTCGCGTGCCGAGGACTCCAAATCGGGAACAACAAGGCGGAAGATTCCCCCTGGTCGAAGAAGCGCACGCGTGTTCTGTAGAGCTTTGTAAAAATCCTCAAGCGTGAGATGCTCCAGAACGTGGCACGCGTAGACGCCTTGACAGCTGTTTGCGGGAATGGGCAGGCCCCTTACGATGTCGCCGGATCTGACATTCCGCGGGAATCGCTCAGCGTTTTTTGTATACCGACCTACCAGTGGTATTCGCTCCCATTGAAGTGTCAACGAAGCATCGAAATTAATCCATTCCTTCGGAGCGGACCAGCCACAACCATATTGCACATAGGAAGACTCAGTGGAACGGCGGACGACTGAGGTTGCGCTTAGAGCCATGTCGCGCATCTTACGATCAGCTTTTCAGGGACGCAACCACGACCCGGTGGGCTCCAACGTGAGTATTGCGATCATCTGATGTAGTGCCCGTACGTAAAAGAGACATCCGGCGGCAGCCCGTTGCTTGGATATGTATCCACTTCCGTTTACCGATTGCGTGACCGATAGCAGCTGAGCATAATCTGGGAGGGAAGGGCGTAACCAAACCTAGAAAAATGCAGCTCACCACACTCGGATCACTAGGTGGAAGCCGGCAGATTAAGGCCGCCGTTCTGGGCCTGATCATGCTGGCCGTCATCTGGGAACTGGCCGCTTGGATTATCGCTGGCTCCAACCAGACGTTGATCATGTTTGGATTGAGCCTCGTGATCGTGGCGATCGTCTTCCACATCTTGAATGATTGGCGCAAAGGTGTCTTACTTTTCCTGGTCTGGCTCCTGTTTGAGGATCTCGCCCGCAAGTATCTTGGCAATAGTATGGCTATTTACTTTGCTAAGGATTTCCTCGTTTCCGTTGCATACCTTTCGTTCTTTATGGCGAGGCGACGGCGCGAAGTGGAACTTCTAAAGGCTCCGTTTCTCGTTCCATTGGGGCTTTTCCTAGGTCTTGCCATCATTCAGATTTTCAATCCGTCTTCACCGCACATCCTATACGGTGTGCTCGGCCTAAAACTCTATTTCTATTACGTTCCGCTGATGTTTCTTGGTTACGCCATGTTGCAAGGCCCCGCGGACTTGGAGCGACTTCTGAAGTTCACGTTGATTGCGGGAATCGTGATCTCCGGCCTCGGAATTGCCCAGTCCGTACTAGGGGTAGGATTTCTTACTCCCGAGGACACTGCGTCAGAAATCTATGGGCTCTCTCATCTGACCAGATACTCGCCGGTAACGAACCAGGCCGCCTTTGCACCAAGCTCGGTCTTTGTAAGCTCGGGCCGTTTTTCCTTCTATCTGGTTCTACTATGGATTGTGGCTTTGGGTGCGCAAGGATACTTGTTACTGAGCCGCCG
>JACXTT010009983.1_pt1 | contig 12878 bp, 11 predicted proteins | sample 9270951 | NCBI WGS metagenome assembly JACXTT01 (sample SAMN15532306, study PRJNA645909) | rock metagenome | isolation source: weathered quartz diorite | place: Puerto Rico | collected 2017-06-21 | reverse complement strand
GGGCCGGCGTCGACGGACGCAACAGAGGCCGGATATATCGTCTGCAGTCCGACCCTGTCCCAGCTTTCAACATGCTCTTGCAACGCAGGGGGAGTCCATATATCCCCATAGCTCGCCGCGTCGTTAGACCCCGCCAGTTCTTCTCGCGGTTTCCTCCCTCGAGGCTTGTCCAACACCTGCCCTCCCGGCGGCACCGGACTCGGTGAGCTCAGCGGCCTGGGGGCAGGTGTCGGACAACCCTTAACGATTGCGGACGCTCGCGGAGGGACCGGGAGCCGATTGTTGGGGGCAATGCTGAGCTCCTAGGCCCCACCACAATCCAATTTGCACTCGATTTGCAATGAGCGGAAAAAGCAGCAATTCACCGCTCTTTGACCACTTTCCAGGCGCCGGGAAGTCAGCCATTTACGTGCGTTTGTGTGCGTTAACGTGCAAGTCGCGCGACTTGAAAACCGGAGGCTGCGCAAGCGGCTCGTGGGTTCGAATCCCACCCTCTCCGCCAAAATCAACTAGTCACCTCACCCTCAGTCTCTCGAAATGTGACAGAGAGCGCGTTAACTTGGTGGGTATGTGAGCCGTTACATACCCTCCTCGCAGCGAACGGGCACCGTGAAACAGCGCGAGGTGTCGCGACAGCCAGGTAACCTTTACTGGATTGTCAAAACCGCCACGTGCCTGAAACACTCAGCGTGCGGGGGGCAAGCGTCATGACACTGTCCGGCCCAGCATTCGTTACGGCGCCACCTTTGCCTCTCAGGGTCGGCTGCGAGCCGAGGGCATTGCTGAGAAACGCGGCCACCTCGAAGCTCGACCATTTGACGGCGGCCCGTAGGTTGAGAACGTTCGTCGATCGATCGGCAGGGGTCGGGTTGTAGAGCACGGAAGCAGGATTGTCCTGGTAAGTCGAACTCGGTGCGGTCCTGAATGCATCCTCAACCCGGACAGTGGCCGTGACGTTACCCCGCAAGGGGAAATCCCGCTCCGCGGATGCCGTCACATTCCAGGGCGAGACGGGCACGCCGTCCCCATTGCTGACAAACAGCTGACCATCGCGCGTGAGCGTCTGCGTAAAGTGCGCATCCGTGTACGCGAGGTCTAGGGCCACTTTGGCATGCTCGCCGACAAGTGCTAGCGCGCTGACGCCGAATCCGTTGCTCACCGCCCGGCCGGGTACGGGATCCTGCTCCCAATTAAGAAGCATGAAGTCCGGCGAACCGTTGTCCCAGTCGACATGGAATACGCTCGCCTCAAGACGCAACCGACCGTTCGAGAGATCATGCTTGCTTCCGATCTCGTAGCTCCAGAGCGTATCGGGCGGGTACGGCACCGGAGCAGTCAGTGGACTCCAGGGGAGCCGGGGATAGACACCACCGCTTCCGTATCCTTTCGCTACCGTTAGATAGACAAGATTGTGCTCGTCGGCCTGGCAGGAGAGCCCGAATCGTGGCGCCGTCCACGTGTCGGAGTGGTGAGCGTTGAACACAGGCGGGGACTCGGTGACGAAGTGGAACTTCGAATGTCCGATCCGCACGCCAGCGTCCGCGGTGAGGCGCTTCGTGACCTTCACGGCGGCCTGTCCAAAGCCCGCGAGTTGGCTCTGTTCGGTGACGGTCGCGTCACTGCCCAAGTTGCTGGTCCAATACGCATGACGGCCATGCTCGTTGGATGCCAAGGTGCCTGCGACCCAGGTGAGCCAGGCTTCCGGGTCGAGAGAGGCCAGCCTCACCTCCGCACGGTACGCGCGCTGCTGCAGCTCATGAAGAATCCAATCTGTCGCTTCGGGGTCGGCATAAGGAGTTAGTGTACTGACCTTCAATGTAGCGGTCTGGTCGAAGTACGACGTTACTGCACTGAGGTCGGCGGCGCGCAAGCGCGCCACGAGCTTCAGGGAAGCTAGGTAGTACGTGTCATCGCTCGGCTGCTGCAGAAGACTCGCTTCCCTGAATACACCCCGCCCAGGGTCTGACAGAGTCGTAGTCAAGGCGGACTGGTCATGAATGCGTATCGACTGGTAGATTAGAGATGGCGTGAACTGCACAGTGGGCGCGGGCGCAAAGGTCAGCGCGCCGCGAACGACCTTGTTCAAGTGCCGATTGGAGTCCGCATCCAGCATGGCGCCAGTAAGGGCGTCCACGCGGTCCACATACCCGCCGTCCTCGCGTAACCACCCGCTCACCCGGAAACCGAGCACGTCGCTGACGAGCGGCCCGCCGACCGCGGCGCCCGCTTCGTAGCTTGGGGTGCCGTACTCGGTCGCCCCCCACTCAGCGCGCACTAGGCCAGTGGAGGTGGTGAGGCTCGGTTGGTTCACGATGAACCTGACGGCACCGCCCATGGCGTGATCGCCCAATAGGACCGTCTGCGGGCCAGGCAGAATCTCGACGCGGTCGAGATCGAAAGTCGCCGGATAGGTGAGCAAGTACGTGGCGGCCCGACTGGGTGGTATGGGTGAATCGTCGAGATAGACACCCACCGCCGTTCCATGCCGGTTGGTGACCCCGCGGATTGCCAGGCTCGTGTAAGCGTCAGCGACGGCGGGGCTGTAACCGTAGGCAACACCGGGTGTCAAGGCCGCGAGCTGCGCCATCCCTTTGACATGGGAGGCTTCCATGGCCTCCTCAGTCCACACCGCCATGTCGATCGGAACTCTGCTGAGCGGCTCTTGACCTCGTGTTCCTGTAACGACCACTTCTTCGAGCCCGAACCCACGCGCGCTCGAGTGGCGTTCCGAAGTGGCCGTCCCGCTGCGCGGCACCGTCGAAGGGACGCGGGGCTCTGCAAAGATGCGCACCGCGCGGGCATTGACGAACTCAAACCGAAGACCCGTTCCGTCAAGCAGCGCACTCAGCGCCTCGGCGGGCGCGAGCCCGGTCCGCGCGCCTTTCGAGTTGCGAGCATTTGTGATCGCCGTGACGTAGAAGATCTGCAGCCCGGTCTGCTCCCCGAAGGCGGCCAGCGCTTGATCGAGCGGTTGGGGCGCGATGGCGGCACCGAGCGGCGTCGACGACGGCGCGGCGGCCAGCGACATCGCGCAGACCCACCACGCCGTGCAACCGAGGAGCAGGCGATGCACGAAGGGCATGGCGGTTATTCGCCGGTTGCGCTCAGCGGGCGCTGGGCGGCTCCTCGCTCCGCGCGGCCGGGAGCCGCAGGACCCGGATTCGTGTCGCGGTCCTCTCCACGGAAACACCGTCGAGCGATTCCAGAAACGCCGCGAACGACTCTGTGTCGTACGCATCAAACCGACCGCTCACCCGCAACGCCCGCAGCGCCGCGTCCTCAATCACGATCGTCACACGTGCGTAGCGATTGTACTCCTCGGCGACCTCACCGAGGGGCCGGTCCTGCACGACGATCTGGCGGTGCAGCCAGGCCACCGCCGCCTTCGCGTCGACCGGCTTCGTCCCGGCCCACAGCTTTCCGGCCTCGACACCGGCCTGTTGGCCTGCATCCACTCGCAGGGACGGGAGCGGTGGTACGGCCGCACTGGGCAGCGGTGGCTCGCCGGCGGACACGGTGACGGTGCCCTCGACCACCGTGACCAGAGTCCTGTCGCGCTGGCGGTAGACATCGAATTCGGTCCCGACCGCGAGCACTTGTGCCTCACCTGCCGCCACACGAAATCGCCGTTGACTGCCCCGCGCCACCTCGAAATAGGCCTGACCCCGATGAACATCGACCACCCGCTCCTCGCCGGAATAGTGCACCGTGGCCACCGCATCGGTATTGAGATGCAGCACTGAGCCATCCGGAAGCCGCCAGGCGGCCTGCTCCCCGTGGGCCGTCTCATAGGTCTTAGGGAGACCCAGCAGCTCGCCGTCGTGGGCGCGCCAGATCATCGATGCAGCCAGGACCACGACTCCGGCGGCGGTCGCAGCGAGCGCCCATGCTCGCGGTACCCCGAGCCTCTTCAGGGGCAGCTCGTCCGAGCGCTGTGCGTGGTCAAGCACCACGACGCCGTCCGCGTCATCCTTGCGGGCCTGTTCAAGCAGGGATTCCATCGGAACGTCCGGATCGTCCGCCGCGGCTGGCAGATCGCCCGCGATCACGGCAACGCCGAGGAACTCCTTCACATGTAGGGGCGAGGCCCTAAGCCAGGCAGTGAGGGCGACGCGTTCGCCTTCCTCAAGGGGTCCGTCTTCGATGGCCGCGAACCACTCGCCCGCCTGGCGGGCAATGGCGGCATGAACCTGTTCGTCGCCCGGTGTCATGGATTTACCCCAGAGCCGCCATGCGGCGTCGGCAATGACCCAGCGCCTGCGCCACGTACTTTCTCGCCATCCGGGGGGAGATTCCCAGCTCAGCCGCAATCTCCCGATAGGATCGCCCGTGAGTGTAGTGCAGGGTGACTACAGCACGGCACTTCGGCGAGAGCTGCCTGAGCACGGAGCGCAACCTCACCACCCGCCGCATGGCGTCAAGCTCACCATCGAAGGCTGGGAGCGTCGCCAGCTGCTCCTGCACGCTGCCCTCATTGACATCCACACTGCTCGCCTGTCGCTGGTCCAGCAAGGCGTGCTCCCTCACCAGATTGCTAGCCACTGCGTACAGATACCGCGCCGGATCACGGATCGCGTCCGTATCGCTGACCCGCAGCATGCGCAGATACACCTCCTGCGCAAGGTCCAGAGCGTCGGCCTTGCTCTTGATGCGTTGACGGAAGAAGACCTGCAGGGCAGCCCGATGCTCTGTAAATAGCCTCGCGACCAAGGATCGCTTCGGGTCAGCCACGGCCCTGCACTGCCTGAAGGCGCTCTATTCCTACTGTATAGGAGTCCGGCGTGGCCTAAGTGGCCCCCAGAGAATTCACCGGCGCCGAACTCGCTGGGCGAGCGCCTGAGCCCCTCGGCCTTCCCAATATCGTGGGGGCCAATTTGAGGCTGCCGGACTCTTACATCGATGGGAGCGATGAAACGAGCTCGCCATGTACGCAGAACACCTAGGGGTCATGCTCCTGGCATGTGCACTCAATCACTCCGCAGGAGCCGCGGTGAGCGAGGTGTCGCTGGTAGCAACAGGAGCTCGTGAAACCAAACGCGAAAGCGGAATTGGTGCAATTCCAACTCTTTGGAGGATCGTATGCTCAGTCCAAAACTACTCGCAGTCTTCGCCGTGTTCTCCTTGGCAACGGCGCCCGATCTTTACGCCGCCCATTGCTCGAATGCATCCCTGAATGGAACCTACGCCTATTCCGGTCAAGGCTTTGGCGAAGTGACTCCCGATGTCAGCTCAGCGGGATTCGCGCCATTCGCCCAGACCGGTCTGGCCGTGGATGACGGAAGAGGACATATCACTTCCGGCACATTTACATACTCCACGACCACTGCCAACGGCGGAAGCTTCCACGGGACATTTACCGGGACGTACACCGTCAATGACGATTGCACCGGCACGGCTACAACGGACCTTGGCGACGGCACCCTCTTTCACTTCGACCTGGTAGTCCAGTCCCCGTCAACCTATACCCTGATCAACACCGATCCCGGTGCGCTCATAGCTGTCTACGTCGCCCGCCGGATCGGTGGGGAAAACTGAACCGTTGAAGCGACGTGAGTAGACAGGTCCAGGCCGACAGGGCGAGTTGAGACCTCACAGACAAACGTTTTAGAGGCGTGTGCAGCCGGAGATGCCCTCGTAGAAGCCGCAGCTGATTTCAACCAGGAGCGAAACAGGAGCGACGCGCGGGATTGAGCCGGCCCGGTGAATGAGAACTGGCCATCTCCACACCTCAGAGGCGGGAGGATTTGGCGAATCTTACCACGGGGTTTTATCAGCCATTTCATACCGAACCATTCACTTTGCATCTGCTTTTCATTCGCCCGCCATGGAGTCCTTTGCCAATTGGGTGCACGTTCACATCACGCGCAAAGCTGGGTGAACCAGCTATACGACCGAACGGGAGTGGGTACGCAGGTTCATTGCCGACAGCGCAAGAGCTTGCGAAGGAAGGTCACCATGTACGCAGAAAACAGGTGTGTTGCACGTCTCGTCGGGACCTTGCTCCTGGCCTGCGCCCTCAATCAGCCCGCGGCGGCCGCACTGGAGTTTAAGCCCGCCGTGAGTTATCCCGTCGGGACAGCTCCCGTAGCCGTAGCGGTGGGGGATTTCAACGGCGACGGAAAGCCTGACTTGGCCGTCGCCAACGCGGGCAATCCCGGGACCGGCGATGACGGAAACGTCAGCATCCTGCTCGGTAATGGCGACGGTACATTTCAGGCTGCACGGAATGTCGCCGCCGGCAGGAACCCGTTCGCCATCGCAGCGGGTGACTTCAACGGGGACGGGCGCCTCGATCTAGTCGTGGCGAACAACGGCATCAACCCCGCCGGCGGCTGGCTCGCCGGAACGGTGAGCATCTTGTTAGGCAATGGCGATGGCACCTTCCACACGCACGTGGACTACGCGACCGCGGAGGGTCCCGACTCCGTCGCAGTCGGAGACTTCAACGGCGACCACGTGCTTGACTTGGCGGTGGGGACAAATTCGCTCGTGAGCGTGCTATTGGGTCACGGGGATGGGACGTTTCAACCGCACGTGGACTATGCGGCCGCAGCCCGGCCACCAGTGGTGGCTGACTTCAACCAGGATGGCAAGGCGGACCTCGCAGGGGCTGGATTCCGAGGCGGCGGTGGCAGCCTTCTGTCAGGTAACGGGGACGGCACATTCCAGCCTGCGGTGGGCCTCGGCACGGCTGTCGCTTATGGCTGGTCCTTGGCGGCTGGGGACTTCAACGGCGACGGCCGGCCTGACGTCGTGATCACGCATCGGTTTACCGTTTGGGGCGTGGCGAGTGTGCTGCTGGGCAACGGCGATGGCACGTTTTCGCAACCCAGCACGCTCGACTCGGAAAGGCATGCAGTAGGGTCGCCGTTGGTCGCTGACTTCGATGGCGACGGCACGCTCGACGTGGCGGTCATCGACGATGGCGCACTCGGAATCCTGGTCTACAAAGGTAACGGCGACGGGACTTTTCGTGCTCCCACAAGCTACCCAACTGCTGGAGGCTTGAGTGCCGCCGCCGACCTCGATGGCGACAAGGCGCCGGATTTGGTTACTGTCAACGGCAGCGACAACACAGTCGGCGTTGTGCTGAATTCGACGGGTGCCGACTTCTCCATTTCCGCGTCGGCCCCCATGCCGGCAACCGTCAGTCGCGGTCAGAGCTCAAGCTCTACTGTGACCCTTACTCACCTCAATACCTTCGATAACCGGGTCGCTCTCACCTGCTCGGTGCAGCCGGCGCAATCCGCACCGAGGTGCACGTTCAGCCCAGGTTCGGTGAGCTTCGACGCTAATGGTAATGCCACCGCGACGCTCACACTCGGCACCGGCCCTACCATGGCGTCTATGGTTCCCGCTGGGGTGCGTTACGGAGGAGGTCCGCTCGGGTTCCTGTGGCTGCCCCTTGCAGGGTTTGCCCTGATGGGAGCCGGATTGGGATGGGGAAGATCAAACCGACTCGCACGAGTTGCTCTCGGCGCGCTTCTTCTCGGCGGCATGATGTTGCAAGCGGCGTGTAACGGCGGATCAGACGCGCAGACCTACACCATCACCATAACGGGAACGTCCGGCACGATACAACACTCCACGAGTCAGACGCTCACAGTGCAGTAGCGCGCTTCGCAATCGGCACCGCCGTCCCTCACGGGCAGATCGCGTAGTCGACGCCTCCTTGCCGATGCGTAGCATCGGTCGTCAAGAAGGGGAGCAGGCCATGGCGACTAGAAATAGAGATCAGCCCAAGAAGAAGAGAATCGATGTTCAACGACGCAGGGTTGTCGGTGGCTCCCTGGCGGTTCTCGGTACCGCATCGACAGGCCTCCTGGCAGGATGCGGGGGTGGTAGCAGCGGCGGCGGACGCGTCAATGTCACGCCGCTCACGTTGATGTGGATGTCGCCCCCCGACGGCGCCACCAATGCCACTGTTGATACCCGCATTACCCTCGAATTTTCAGAGCCCGTCACCGTCGGCAGCAATGCGATCCGTGTGAGTGGCCCGAGTGGGGTGGTTGCGATCGCCGTGACGGTGAGTGGAGCCAACGTCACGCTGACTCCCGTCAATCCGTTGAGCGCCGGTCAGAAATACACCATCACGATATCGTCAGGCGTCAAGAGCGCCGCCGCCAATGCCTACGCCGGATCTGCCGCATCCTTTATCACCACTGCACAGGAGCTTGTCGCGGGCGCCCTGGTTTCCGACTCCTACTATGCGTACCGGTGGTCGAGCCCTCCGGCGCAACCTTGGCATGTGTTGCAGTATTTGACCAGAGGCCCAGCGCCAGCGATGAGTACGACGCCCGTCTCCTCTCCCAGCCCGGCTCGTAGCGGACCGCTGCTAGCGGCTCGGCCAGGCTCGCAAGTCTTATGCGGCCGATCGTCGGGCGTGTTCAAGAGTGGCTTCGGTTCAAGCCTTGACGGGATCCGTCTGATTTTGCTGCTCGTCGGGCTCGCTGGATGTGGTGGAGGCGGTTCGTCAGCGCCACCTGGCCCGATTACTGTCTCTGTGTCACCGTCGTCAGCCACCGTTCCGATCGGACAACCGAAGCAGTTCACTGCGACTGTTTCCGGGACGTCGAACATGGCAGTGGCGTGGCAGATCAATGGCGTCAACGGGGGAAACGCCACGATTGGCATGATCTCGTCGTCGGGCCTCTATGTGGGACCGGCCGCTGTCCCCGGGCCGTCTACCGTGACGGTCACCGCCGTGTCGCTGGCGGACGCCAACAAGTCCGGCTCGGCATCAGTATTGGTCACTGTACCTGTCGCAGTAACTGTTGGAGGCACAGTCACCGGCAAAGTGCAGACCTTCATGTCCACGAACTTTGACCCGAAGGATGCGTTTAGCGCCGCGTTTTTCACCCGCGTCCCCAATGCAGCGGCGTTGGTCGGAAGCTTGCATGCGCAGCACGTCCGCATTCAGGAAATTGAGGACGCAATTCCGCAGAAGAGTCCGACCGCCTGGGACTTTTCACTTCTCGATCCCATCGTCATTCAGCTCCTCAATACTGGCGACCAGAGCCCAGAGTTCGAAATCGCGCGAGCACCTAGCTTCATGAATGATTCAAACGGAAATCTGCTGCCCGCTAACTTTCAGGCATTCGCCGATTATTCGGCGAACCTTGTGAAGTACTACAACGCCGGTGGATTCGACGTGAACGGCACGCATTTCCAATCGCCCAGCCCAAAGCACATCACTTGGTGGAGCGTTTACAACGAACCCAATTTCCCGTTCACACCCGACCAGTACGTCACCCTATACAACTTGGTCGTTCCTGCCATGAAGGCAGTGGATCCCACCATCAAGATTGTCGCGGTCCAGTTGGGCGATCTCGGTGGCAGCGGCCGAAACGATTGGCCGCAAATATTCATGCCTACCTTTGTCAGCCACGTTACGGCGCCCGTGGATGCGGTGGCCACTCATGTCTACTCGACCTGCGATCAGCGCGACAACGACCAGGTGCTCTTCGACTCGGTTGTGCAGTTTGTCGACCACGTGAAATTCATCGCTTCGAGCCTAAAGGCCAACGCGAGCCTAGCCAATGTCCCGGTTTGGGTGACGGAAAACAACATAAATGCTAGCTTCTCAGGCGAGGGCGGCGTCGCTGGATTTACCAGCTGCAATGGAGTGATGTTTCCGTACGTCGAGGATCTGCGCGGGAGTTCCGCGTTTTTTGCAGCTTGGCGGCCATTGGTTTTTTCCCGGGTAACGCAAGCGGGGGCCCAAGCCCTGTACCATTGGTTCTTCCCGGCAAGCCCCCAGAACGCGGAATACAACGACAACTATCCGCCGGGAACGGAGAAGCTGCTCTTGAGCTATTGGGTCGACTATCACTTGGCGCATTATTTTCCCTCTCCGCCGGGGTCTGACATTCTGCAGTTGAGCACCAGCGACGCGACTACTGTAGAAACATTGGCGACCCGAAATCCTGATGGCTCCGTGGTGGTCATGGTCGTCGACCATGCTGCACATTCCGCGGCGGACGATAACGGGGCGGGCGACCCTCGCCTGGTGACAGTGGATCTATCCGCGCTCGGCCGATTCAGTTCCGGCACGGTTCTGACCATTGATGCGAGCACAGATCCTGTCAACGGGCCGGCAGCTGTTGCCGTGTTGCCCGCGGCTCAAATGCAAGTCAGTTTAGGGGGCTACGGTGTGGCCTTCCTGATGTTGAAGCCATGACGGAGCGGTGTCCCCAATTGCGACGCGGACTGGTTGTCACTTGATTTGACTTGCTATCACGCAGAGTCACGAGAGCACTGTCCCAAACGCGGGTGTGTGATTCACGTCTCGTTCGCCAAGTCGATGGGCAGAGCGGTCGAGCGTTGTCGCAAAGCCCGCCTCTGTAAGGAGGGATCGACGCCAGCGGCGAGTACGCGTCGGGCCGCCTGGTGACGCGCCCTCGCCTTCTTAAGTGAAACGTCGGAATAGGTACCCAGGGCCAGCGTCTTCTGTTGCCCGTTGAACCGATAGTTGTAGCGCCAGTACCGACCGCCGGTGGGCACGACCAGCAAGTACAGGCCACCGCCGTCAGAGAGCTTGCGCGCTCGGCTCCAGGGTTTTACTCGACGAACCTTCGTTTCTGTCAGCATCGCTGAGTTCTGGTGCAAGAGGGGCCGAGGCGCTTGTGCGATTCGATTGCCGCTCTCACGCAAGCGCCTGGGCCCAGACTTCTTTCAGAGACGCAGCGCGGTGCCGGCAGGCATAGCCCAGCGTGAACTGCCGCTTCCGAATGCGATGCGCGAGCTCTACTCCCGCCAGAGTGATGGCCGCGGTACTGAACGACTTGAACCCCAACATCGGAGTGCAGCGCCGCTTGATGGCCCGATGATCCTGCTCGACGATGTTGTTGAGATAGCGCCGACTGCGCACGAGCACAAACCGCCAGCGAGGCTCCTGCTCACGCAGCAGCCGCAGCGCGCGGTGGCTTGCGGTATTGCCGTCCAGATTGACTTTGCAGGGCCATCCTGCCGATCGCGACGCGACGGCTTTGCGGAAGAAGCTCTGGGCCGCCTCCATTCCACGATCCCGGCACAGCACCGAATGAACCGACTTGCCATGCCGATCGACAGCGCGGTAGAGGTAGTTCCCTCGTCCCCTGATGGAGATGGCGGTCTCATCGACGCGCCACGAGGAATTTGCGCGCCGCGCATGCCGCGACCAGCGCTGTTCGTACTCCGGGACATACCGCAACACCCAGCGCATGATCGTCGTGTGAGACACAACTACGCCGCGCTCCGCCATCATGGCGACCAAGTCGCGATAGCTCAGCCGATATGTGATGTACCAGCGAACGCAGAGCTCAATAATTTCGGCGGGAAAGCGACGCCGGCGGTAAATCGCGTCGCGTGCGATGGCTCTCGTCATCCGGTACCCCCTCGCAAGGAGGTCCGAATTCTAGGTCCCGGCCCTCAATGCACCGGAACCGATTCGAACCCTCGAAGGGCTTCGGGCGCTTCAAAGCTGCACTCGGATTCGACGTCGGAACCAAGCGCTACAATGATCCGCTCGCCGAGCTACCTCTTGAGGGAACCACGCAGGACGATTTCTTGGAATGGCGCGATCGGCTCCGCGCTCGACGGTTGCCGCGCACTATTAACCGACTTGCGCGAGCCGTTTCAGCCGGTCTCCGCCGTCGGGCGACAGGCCCGGGTACACGCTAAGGCGAAGACGCTGGCATCGCGCCTTGCGCCTGCCAGCGAGCCGATACAGGGAGGCGCAGTGACGAATTTCGAGCGGGGATTTGCAAAGCCGCTTATAGCTCAGGCCCGCAAACCAAAATAGCTGCAAGCTCGCTCGACTCGCTGCAGTCATCGCTCACAGCCGTGCAGACGCTGCGCGTACTGGGCGATCAGACTATCAAGCGTTGGTCCGGCAGCGTTCAGATCATGCTCGAGTTTCAGCAGTAACATCTCCAGTCCTTGCGCCGAGCGGGCCCGTAGCAGGGCTGCCGTTGTGCCAGCCGCGAGGCTCTCCGCCCCAATCTCGCTGAGGGCAAAGCACACGGCGACGAGATGGCTGAAGCAGCTCGTTGTACGGTGCTCGAGCCCCTCGCCGGTTGCCGCGGCACGACGCAACTCGCAAACATTCGCCAGCACTCGCTCACCCACGCTCGCCGTACCATTCCCCGCTCTTGCGCGTCGCAAGATCCGCTCCAGGGCTTGGCTGGTGATGCGATGATGGCCAGCCCAGGCTAGCCTGGATGCCGACGGCATTGGTGAGTTCGACATCGTCCCTCTACTTTCAAACGCCTTCGTCATACCTCGCTATTGGCCTACGATCTGCGCCTGAGTGGCGAGGAACGACCCGGAGGAGAGTGTTCCGCCCACCTGCACCGTCGCGTTAGGGGCTTGGGCGAAGAACTGTGCCGCGGTCAGGGGACTGCCGTCTGGTCCGGTGTACTGAGTCTGAGCTGTGGTCGTCACCATGACTCCCAGGAGCGTGAACGAGACGGACGTGACGTTGGCTGCCGTATCCTGCAGGAAGGACAGAGCAGCGGGCGTTTGCCGTAGCAGCACTTCAGCATTCAGCGTGGAGCCCGTGCCGACCCGCCCGCGGGCCTCGACGTAGTCGCCAACGTGCAGGTCGCTCAGGTGGAACGGACGCAGCTTGAGGCTCGAGTCGTCCTCGAGCTCGGTGTTGGCGTCGGTGGTAATGGTCACTCCGAGTACGGTCAGCGTGCTGCTGCTCGGGATCGCCTGCACCCCGCCGCGCACGAGCCCCTCGCCCTCCGGCTTTGCCTCGACGGTCGCCGCGACCAAGCCCCCGGAGGAGTCGAATGAGCCTTCGACCGCCACACGCACGTTGACGCCGAGCGTCGCCCCATTGAGCGTGAACTGGGTGTTGGCGTTGGTCGTCACGTGCAGCCCGTTGATCGTGA
>JACXTT010009982.1_pt1 | contig 12879 bp, 9 predicted proteins | sample 9270951 | NCBI WGS metagenome assembly JACXTT01 (sample SAMN15532306, study PRJNA645909) | rock metagenome | isolation source: weathered quartz diorite | place: Puerto Rico | collected 2017-06-21 | reverse complement strand
AAGCACCTTCCTGTACTTCGAGCAGGCGCGCCTGGTGGCGCAAGCGTTCCCGGAGCGCGCGCGGCAGACACAGGTATTCAGCGCGCTCGACGCCGTGGTGCAGGCGCTGACCATCATCATTCAGCTGTTCTTCTCGGGTCGCGTGGCGCGCCGCTACGGCGTGTCGGCACTGCTGACCGCGGTGCCACTCGCCGTGGTGGCCGGCTTCCTGCTGCTGGCGATGTTCCCGACCTTCAGCGTGCTCGCGAGCGTGATGATCCTGCGCCGGGTCGGCGAATACGCGCTGCTGCGCCCTGGGCGCGAGATGCTGTTCACGGTGGTGGACCCGGAAACCAAATACAAGGCCAAGAACGTCATCGATACCGCCGTGTACCGCGCCGGCGATGCGGTGAGCGCGTGGATCAAGACGGCAATCGACGCGATATCCGGCCATACCGCCACGGTGGCGCTGGTTGGTGCCGCGCTGGCCCTGGCGTGGGCGGGACTCGGGTGGTGGCTGGGGCGCCGGCATGAACTCCAACTGGTGCCGGCCGGCCCCGCCGCAACAGGTGCGACACCAGACCCGGCATCGCCACCGGCCGCGCAGCCGCGTTAGCGCCGGGCACCGGCGTTGCCGCCGTCGCCTTGCGCGACCCGGAATGCCGCCACGGCCTGGCGCAATGCCGCCGCCTGCTCTTCCAGCGAATGCGCGGCGGCCGTGGCTTCCTCGACCAGCGCGGCATTCTGCTGGGTCACCTGGTCCATCTGCGCCACCGACTGGTTGACCTGCTCGATGCCCGTGCGTTGCTCCATGGAGGCCGCGGCAATCTCGCCCATGATGTCGGTCACGCGGCGGATCGACTGCGTGATCTCGGTCATGGTTGCGCCCGCGCGCGTCACCAGGTCCGAGCCGCTGCGCACGCGATCGACCGAGGTGCTGATCAGCGTACGGATTTCCTTCGCGGCGCCGGCCGAGCGCTGCGCGAGGCTGCGCACCTCGCCCGCGACGACGGCGAAGCCGCGGCCCTGCTCGCCCGCGCGCGCGGCTTCCACCGCGGCATTGAGCGCCAGGATGTTGGTCTGGAACGCGATGCCCTCGATCACGCCGATGATGTCGGCAATCTGCCCTGAGCTGTCTGCGATCTGCGTCATGGTAGTGATGACCTGCTCCATCACCTCGCCGCCGCGGTTGGCGATGTCCGACGCATTGTCGGCCAGTCCGCTCGCCTGGCGTGCGCTATCGGCGTTGTGCTGCACGGTGGTCGTCAGTTCCTCCATGCTCGCGGCGGTTTCCTGCAGCGCGGCCGCTTGCTGCTCAGTGCGCGACGACAGGTCCGAATTGCCGGCGGCGATCTGTGCGGTGGCCGTAGCCACCGAATCGACGGCGGTGCGGATGCCGCTCACGGTGCCGGCCAGCTTGCCCTGCATGCGCTGCATCGCATAGAGCAGGCTCGCGTTGTCGCCCTGGCGCACGGCGATAGCGCGCGTGAAGTCGCCATCCGCGATGCTGTTGGCGATCGACGCGGCATAGGCGGGCTCGCCACCGAGGTCGCGGCGCACGCCACGCAGCAGCCACGCGGCCAGCAGGGTCGCCGCGCCGCCCACGAGCACCAGCATCAGGAGGGAGTGGAGCAGCTCCTGCCGAAAGGCGGCCTCGATGTCATCGACATAGGCACCGGTGGTGACAGCCCACTCCCACTCCTTGAAGGCCTTGATGTAGCTGACCTTGGGCAGCGGTTCGGTCGCGCCCGGCTTCGGCCACATGTAGTTCAGGAAGCCCGCACCCGGGCCGCTGGCGATCTTCGCGATCTCCACGTAGATGAGCACACCGTTCGGGTCCTTCATCGCGCTCAGGTTCTTGCCTTCGTTCTCGGGCTTGAACGGATGCATCAGCGAGCGGCCGGAGAAATCGGTGATCGAGACATAGCCGTCCGTACCGAAGCGCAGCGGACGCAGGCGTTCCTTGGCCAGCTTCTGCGCCTCTTCGACGGGCATACCCTTGCTCGCGGCGTCTTTCTCGATGGCAGCGATCAGGCTGGCCGAGGCCTCGGCAACACTCTGGATCTCGCGTTGGCGTCCGGCGAACATTTCCGCGCGCGTGGCGAACGCCTCGTACGTGCAGATGCCGAGCATGGCGATCCAGATCAGGCCAAAGGGGATCCAGAGCCGTTGGTTCAGGGTGAGTGTCTTCATTCCATTTACGATGTAGGGGCGTCGGACAGGACATTGGGACAGGACGCAATCCGGAACGCCAATGTTTCCTGCCAGCAAGCAACGGAACGATCCGGCAATTGCTCACCCCACTTCCGAGGGGTATTGGCCGCATCGCGGCCGATCAGTGGCCACGCGCATAGAAGAAGTGATGCCTTTGTCTCCTCGGAAGGTCGTGGGACTGGGGTGGTGGCCGGGGCGGCGGCATGAAGGGCAGCTTGGCCCGCCGGATGCCAGTCTCAGCCGTGCCGTGGGTAATACCGCTGCACGCTAGCGCCCAGCACAAGGGTTTTCCCGGTTGACGCTTGTGTCTGCAAAGTCATACATTGGCCATGCAGATCTAGATAAGAGACCATCTGTAAGATGGTCTCTTAGCGCCTTGTAGTTGCTGCGGCCTCTTACAGAACAAATAAGAGGAGACCGCCGTGCAACGCTCTGCCATCAAAATTCGTGGCATCGATGATGTCATTGCCTACATAGATTCCTGCCCAGGTATTCGCGGCAGAGCCGGTGTCATCTGGTGGTTCGCACTCGGCGGACTCTTCCTTGACGCGTTTTCCAATTCTGCGCTGAGCGCCGGCCTCGGCCCGATGACGCGCAATCTTCAGCTCGCGCCGGCAAAGGTCGCACTGCTGACCTCGTTTGCTTCCTGGGTGGCGATTGCCTTCAACCCGATCGGCGGCTGGATGGCCGACCGCTGGGGCCGCGTTCGACCGCTGATTCTCGCCAAGATCCTGGCTGTCATCGGCGCATTGCTGGTGGTATTTGCCCCCGGCTTCGAGGTGATTCTGGCCGGGCGCTTCTTTGTCGGCGCGGCCTACGGCATCGACTTTGCCATCGCCATGGCGGTGCTCGCGGAGTTCACGCCAGTGAAGCTCAAGAGCCGGATGAACACATGGCAGGGCATGTGGTACACGGCCGTCTGCTCCAACCTGCTGCTGGCACTGCTGTTCTACTCCTGGGATGTCGGCGATACGATCTGGCGCTACTCGGTGGCAGCCACCGCGGTCTTCGGCGTGATCATCCTGCTGCTGCAAGGCCTGTTCCTGGTGGAAAGCCCGATCTGGCTGGCACGCAAGGAATTGCTCGATGCCGCCGCGCACGCCATGACGCGCATCTACGGACGTGAGTTCGTTGCCGCCCCGCTCGCGGAACGCATCCCCGTCCTCAACCAGGCGCGTCGCGGCCTGGCCAACGTGCTGCTGATCTTCCGTGGCGTCTACCTGCCGCGCGCCATGCTGGCGGCCACCGTGCAAATCGGGCAGTCGATCCAGTATTTCGCGATTGGCTGGTACCTGCCGCTGATCAGTGCGGCCCTGTTCGGCAAGGACTTCGTCTACGCGACGATTGGCGCGCTGGTGTTCAACGTCTGCGGCATTGTTGGCGGTTTCCTCTCGCCCTGGATCGGCCGCAAGCTGGGCCTGCGCCGCGCCTCGGCGTTCGGCTTTGCGGCGGTGTTCGCCATGCTGCTGATCCTGGGGCTGTTCAACGGCAAGATGCCGATGTGGATGGCAGTGGTCGTTCCGTCGCTGTTCATCCTGTTCCATTCGGGCGGCCCCGGCGCCAATGGCAAGAGCCTGTCGTCACTGTCTTTCCGCAGCGAACTGCGCGCGGGGGCCAACGGCGTCATCGGCGCGCTCGGTGCCATCGGCGCTGCACTGGGCCTGCTGGTCTTCCCGCTGTTCCGCGCACAGTACGGGCTGGAGACTACCATCCTGATTCTTTCGGTGGTCCCGCTGCTGGCCAGCATCGTCTGCTTCGCGATCCGCTGGGACCCGACCCGCACCACCATCAACCCCGACAATGAAGCCGATGCCCCGCAGTTCAAGGGCGATGCGCCGGACGCGCCGGGCTTCATACATCCCGTGATCGAGAAGGCCCGGCCATGACCCAGCGCAGACATGTCATTCTTGCGATCGATGAAGGCACCTCTGGCACGCGGGCCGCGGTGGTATGCGCCGACGGCCACGTGATGTGCCTCGAGTACGCCACGCTTGAGGTCCGCTCCCCTTGCCCCCGCGTGGTGGAACAGGACGCCGACGTCCTGCTCGACAAGACCCTGGCGGTTTGCCGCGCCACCCTGGCACAGGCTGCTCGCGAAAACCTGAACGTCACCGCCCTCGCCATCGCCACCCAGCGCGCCACCGCGGTGCTGTGGGACACGCAGACCGGGCGCGCGCTGGTACCCGCCATGGTGTGGCAGGACACGCGGTACGCGGCCGATCTAGATCAGCTCGCGCCGGCATGGAACGCGACCTTGCGCGAGACGGTCGGCCGCCCGGCCGGTGTACGCTCGCCATACCTCTGGGCCGCGCGGCACCTGCGCGACACGCCGGCTGTGGCTGACGCCTTCCGTGCGCGCCGGCTCGCATTCGGCACCATCGACAGCTGGCTGCTCTGGCACCTGTCGACGGCACGCGCATGCATCACCACGCCGACCAACGCTACCTCCTGCAACGCCTACGTGCTGACCGGGCATCGCTACCAGCTCGACTGGATCGATGCGCTCGGCTTTCCGCGCGAGCTGCTGCCTGAACTGCGCCAGGATGCGGACGACTTCGGCCGCACACGTCCGGAAGTGCTGGGGATTAACGTGCCGATCCTGGCTTGTGCTGGGGACCAGCTCGCCGGCGCAATCGGCCTGGGGTGTCTCGATGCAGGCCAGGCGATGTGCCTGCATGGCACCGGCAGCTTCGTCGATCTCGTAATCGGTCCGAACCTTCCTGCTCGTAGTGGCAGGTCCGACAGCACCCTGACCATGACCGCGCGCCGGCAACTGGGCGTGTCGCATTTCTCGGTCGAAACCTTTGTCGCCACTACCGGCTCCGCGCTCAACTGGGTCTGCGACAAGCTCGGCTGGTTCGAGAACGCCAGGCAAATCAGTGCGCTGGCCGGCACGGTTGCGTCCGCACGCGGCGTGACTTTTGTCCCCGCGCTGACCGGCCTGCGCGTCCCACGGATGCAGCCGGAGGCGCGGGCGGCATTGACCGGTATCTCGATGGCAACGACGCAGGCTGAGATGGCCTTTGCCATCCTCGAAGGCATTGCGCATTCCGTGACTTCATGCATCGAAGCAAACCGGGAGATCGCGGGCGTGCCGGTGTTGGAGCTCGTGGTAGGCGGTGGCTTGTCGGGCAGCGATGCGCTGCTGCAGATGCAAGCAGATCTCAGCGGACTTTCCATCCACCGCATGAAGGAGACCGACCGCGCCAGCCTGCGCGGCATCGCTTACCTTGCCGGCTCGTCCGGCCTGCTTTGGGAATCCATGCAGCAGGCCCGGGCCACCACGACCCGAGACGCGGTATTCGAACCGGCGATCAGCGCCGATGAACGTGCCCAGCGGCGCGCGCGCTGGAATGCGCGGGTGGCATCCGAGCTCAACCATGCGGACGCGCTTGCGGTCCACTAATCAGGAGCAACCACGGATATGGTGATTTTTCCATCCCGCAGCGCTAACCGCGAGCGCGCCGCCATGACCAGCACCGAGCCGTTGCGGCTGGTGCGCCGGGACCTGCTTGACCGCCTGGAGGCGGATGCCTTCGACATCCTGGTGGTCGGCGGCGGTGTAACAGGCGCCTACGCCGCGCTCGATGCCAGCCTGCGCGGCTATCGCGTGGCGCTGGTAGAAAAGTGCGACTTCGCCGCGGGGACCTCGTCCAAGTCATCAAAGATGGTGCACGGCGGCCTGCGCTATATCGAACAGGGCAATCTTGGCCTGGTGTGTCATTCACTGCTGGAGCGCCAGCGCCTGCGCCGCAATGCGCGCCACCTGGTGCAACGTCTTCCGTTCCTGTTTCCGGTGATGGAGCGCAACGGCGTGTTCGACAAGCGCCTGGCCAGGGCCTTCGAGAGCCTGCTCTGGACCTATGACCTCGCCGGTGGCTGGCGCGAGGGAATCCTGCACCAGAAGCTGACCAGGGCCGAGGTACTGTCCCACTGCCCGACCTTCAATGAGGAACACCTGACCGGCGGCTATCTGTACTTCGATGCGCGCGTCGACGATGCCCGCCTGACACTGAACATCGTGCGCACGGCAGCGTTCCATGGCGCGGCAGTGGTCAATCACGCGACCGTCGCCGAGATCACCCGCGACGGACACGGCAAGGTGGATGGCGCCATTGCCCACGCCGGCGAGCGCGAGATCCGCGTGCGCGCAGGCGTGGTCATCATGGCAACCGGTGTCTGGCTGCGCGACTGGACCGGCCGCAGGAAGGGCGACGCCGGGACCCTGCACATTCGCCCTGCCAAGGGCGTCCACATTGCCGTCCCGTGGCTGAAGATCCGCAATGACTGCACCGTGACGATTCCGGTGCCCGGCCGCAGTCGCCGGGCAACCATCACGCGGTGGGGCAACGTGTCCTACCTTGGCACCACCGACGAAGACTATGAAGGCGATCTCGACAATGTCATGTGCACCCGGCAGGAGCTCGACTTCCTGCTGGATGGCGCGCGCTCGGCACTGAAGACCGACCTGGCGCCGGAGGACGTAGTGGGCAGCATCGCGGGGTGCCGCCCGCTGGTGGCGCCGCCTGGCGGCAAGACCCTGGAAATCAAGCGCAATCACGAGATTCATACCGCGGACGACGGCCTGGTCACCATCGTCGGCGGCAAGCTCACGACCTCGCGGCACATGGCCGAGCAAACCATCGACGCCGCGCAGAAGGTCATTGGCAAGCGCAGCAAGTGCCTGACCCGATCGGCCTATCTGCTCGGGGCGGCTGGCTATGACCCGCAAGCAATCGTCGCGTCCGGCGGCATGTCCGCGCACCTGGGCGAACGCTACGGCACTGAGGCACGCTTCGTCAGCGACATCCTGCAGGCGGACCCCACCCTGGCCAGGCCGATCGTCGAAGGCCTGCCCTATACCGAAGCCGAAATCGTCTACGCCGTGCGCCACGAACTGGCCGGCACGGTTGACGACGTCTTGTCACGGCGCATCCGCGCACGCCTGATGGCGCGCGATGCCTCCGCCCGGGCCGCAGCGCGGGTGGGCCAGATCCTCCAGGCCGAACTCGGATTGTCCGAAGCGGCCGTGGCGCGGCAGGTCAGCGAATACCTGGCCGCCGTCGCCCTCGAAAAGTCCGTCCTCATGGGAGATGCAGCATGATCAGCAAGGAAGCCATCAAGCGCGGCTACAACCGCGGCAACTATGTCGTCGGCGCCCACACGCCGCCGGCCTACGCGGCCAGCATCAAGGAAACGCCGGATGCGCCGGGCCTGCAGCGCGACACCATCGCGGTCTGCGCCGCCGATGTCGCGGCCCTGCGCAAGGTGGCCGACGAGGTCTTGACCGATACTGCCGATGTCGTGGCGTGGACCCGCGACTGGTGGGCCGGCTCGATGATGACGGAGACCACCGGCAAGCCCGCCACGCCGCGCGGCGTCATCGTATTCGTCTCTACCGTCAAACAGGTGCAGGCAGTCATGCGCATTGCCAGCGCCAGTGCCATTCCGGTCACCGTATCGGCGGGGCGCAGCAACGTGACGGGCGCCGCCCTGCCCGTGCGCGGTGGCATCGTGCTGGACGTGTGCGGCCTGAACAAGCTTGTCGGGTTCGACAAGGAAAGCCAGATCGTCGACGTGGAAGCCGGCATGTTCGGCGACATCTTCGAACAGACGGTGCAGCAGGAATACGGCATGACGATGGGCCACTGGCCATCGTCGTACGCCATCAGCACGGTCGGCGGATGGGTAGCCTGCCGCGGCGCCGGCCAGTTGTCCACGCGCTACGGCAAGATCGAGGATATGGTGTTTGGCATGGACGTCGTGCTGGCCGACGGCAGCCTGGTCACCGTGGGCGGATACTCGCGCGCGGCATTGGGCCCGGACCTGCAGCAACTGTTCATCGGGTCCGAGGGCATGCTGGGCGTGATCGTGCGCGTGCGCCTGAAGCTGCACCGCCTGCCCGACTACGGGCGCGCCATTGCTTATGGCTTCAAGACCTTTGCCATCGGCCTGGAGGCCTGCCGCGAGATCATGCAGCGCGGCGCCAACCCAGCCGCCCTGCGTCTCTACGACGAACTGGAAAGCGGGGTGCAATTCGGGCTGCCCGACACCAATGTGCTGCTGGTTGCCGACGAGGGTGCGCGCGAGATAGTCGATGCCGTCATGACGATCAGCGAGCGCGTGTGCGAGGAACTTGGCGACAAGCTGGACAGCGCTGCAATCTTCGAGCGCTGGCTCGACACGCGCTACCTGACCGGCAAGAGCGCCGAGGGCTTCAGGCGCAGCCCCGGCTTTGTCGCCGACACGCTCGAAATGTCAGGACCGTGGCGCGATCTGGCCGCCATCTACACGGACGTGGTCAAGGCCATCAATGCCGTGCCGGGCACGCTCGCCGGCTCCGCGCACCAGTCGCATGCCTATGTGGATGGAGCGTGCCTGTACTTCTCGCTGCGCGGCGAGGTGGCGGTGGAAGACCGCCAGAAGTGGTATCGGCAGGCGTGGGACGCAGCCAATGCGGTGCTGATCCAATACAATGCGGCACTGAGCCACCATCACGGAATCGGACTGCTGCGCGCGCCATATATGGCGGCGTCGCTGGACACCGCCTTCCCGCTGCTGGCCGCAGTCAAGCAGGCACTTGACCCGCAGAACATCCTGAACCCAGGCAAGCTGGGTCTCAGTGACGTGCTCACCAACGAATCTAAGTAACCCGGCATGGACAGGTCCCTCGGTGCGCGCCTGACGCGACACCCCGTTATCGGCACGCTCTACGGTGTCGACCAGATCGACGCCATTTTGGAAAGCGTGGCCGAAGTCTGCATTGTCGCCAACGTGGAGCTGCGCAAGCTGCAGCCAGTCATCGCCACGCTGGCCAGCGCTGGCAAGTACGTCATCGTCAATATCGACAGCTGCGAAGGTTTGTCGCAGGATAAGGGCGGGGTGGAGTACCTGGCCGACATCGGGGTGACCAGTCTGGTTTCCACACGCGTGGCAACGATCCAGCGGGCCAACCGCGCTGGCTTGGTGACGATGCAGAAGGTCTTTGTCACCGACCGCTCCACCTGGCCGCGCAGCGTCAAGGCGCTCGAGCAGAGCGACCCGAACCTGGTGCAGCTGATGCCGGCGCCGATGCTGTCGCACCTGCCTGAAGCAGACCGCAAGGCGCTGCCGCCGATCGTGACATCAGGCTTTGTCTGCAACCGGGAAGATATCCGCAGCGCGCTCGCACATGGCGCCGTGGCGGTCTCCACCAGCGACCGCAAGCTCTGGAATCTGGAAGCGAGAGCGCTGAAGACGTGAAACTGCCGCCTGGCCTGTTTCGCTGAGCGCTGATCGACCAAAGCTGGCCTCCTGCCGCCGGAAGATCGTATAGTCATGCCCTCGGACCTGGCTTGACCGTGCGCTGCGCCGGTTATCTCCGCGCAGCCCGCAAGCCGCCCCCTATTCCTTACCCCCGGAGGACTCCCCATGAAAACCAAAGCCGCCATCGCCTGGAAAGCCGGCGCCCCGCTGACCATCGAAGACGTGGACCTGGAAGGCCCCCGCGCCGGTGAAGTGCTGGTGGAGATCAAGGCCACCGGCATCTGCCACACCGACTACTACACGCTGTCCGGCGCCGACCCGGAAGGCATCTTCCCGGCGATCCTGGGCCACGAGGGCGCGGGCATCGTCACCGACGTCGGCCCGGGCGTGACCTCGCTCAGGCCCGGCGACCACGTGATCCCGCTGTACACGCCGGAATGCCGCCAGTGCAAGTTCTGCCTGTCGCGCAAGACCAACCTGTGCCAGGCGATCCGCGCCACGCAGGGCAAGGGCCTGATGCCGGACGGCACCTCGCGCTTTTCGATCGACGGCAAGCCGATCTTCCACTACATGGGCACGTCGACATTCGCCAACCACATCGTGGTGCCGGAGATCGCGCTGGCAAAGATCCGCCCCGACGCACCGTTCGACAAGGTCTGCTACATCGGCTGCGGCGTGACCACCGGCGTGGGCGCAGTGATCTTCACCGCCAAGGTCGAAGCCGGTGCCAACGTGGTGGTGTTCGGCCTGGGCGGCATCGGCCTGAACGTGATCCAGGGCGCGAAGATGGTCGGCGCGGACAAGATCATCGGCGTCGACCTGAACCCCGAGCGTGAGGCGATGGCACGCAAGTTCGGCATGACCCACTTCATCAACCCGAGGGACGTGGACAACGTCGTCGACCACATCATCCAGCTGACCGACGGCGGCGCGGACTACTCGTTCGAGTGCATCGGCAACACGCAGGTCATGCGCCAGGCGCTAGAGTGCTGCCACAAGGGCTGGGGCAAGTCGATCATCATCGGCGTGGCCGAGGCCGGCGCGGAGATCTCCACGCGCCCGTTCCAGCTCGTGACCGGACGCGAATGGAAGGGCTCGGCCTTCGGCGGCGCGCGCGGGCGCACCGACGTGCCGAAGATCGTCGACTGGTACATGGACGGCAAGCTCAACATCGACGACCTGATCACGCACACGCTGCCGCTCGCGCGCATCAACGAAGGCTTCGACCTGATGAAGCGCGGCGAGTCGATCCGCTCCGTGGTGCTGTACTGAGGAGCGCGCCGTGACCCTGGAATTGCTGTCCGAACACGGCTGCCATGGCGGCGTGCAGCGTTTCTACCGACACGCCTCGGCCACGATCGGCCTGCCGATGCGTTTCTCGGTGTACCTGCCGCCGCAGGCGCAGGCCGGCGCCAGGCTGCCGGCCCTGTTCTACCTGGCCGGCCTGACCTGCACCGAGGAGACCTTCATGATCAAGGCCGGTGCGCAGCGCTTTGCCGCCGAGCACGGTCTGGTCCTGGTCGCGCCCGACACCAGCCCGCGCGGCGCGGGCATAGCGGGCGAGGCGGATGCGTGGGACTTCGGGGTTGGCGCGGGCTTCTATGTCGATGCGACCGAAGCGCCGTGGAACACGCACTGGCGCATGGAAAGCTATGTCGCGCAGGAGCTGTTCGACCTCGTGAGCCGCGCGTTGCCGGTCGATCCGGAGCGGGTCGGCATCTGCGGGCACTCGATGGGCGGACACGGCGCGCTGGTGCTGGCGCAGCGGCATCCGCAGCGCTTCCGCTCGGTGTCGGCATTCGCGCCCATCGCCGCGCCGATGCAGTGTCCGTGGGGAGAGAAAGCCTTCACCGGCTACCTCGGCCCGGACCGCGGCCGCTGGGCGGAACATGATGCCAGCGCGCTGATGGCGGCCCGAAAGGCCGCGCCCTTCCCGGCCGGCATCCTCGTGGACCAGGGCCTGGCGGACCAGTTCCTGCCGAACCAGCTCCATCCCGAAGCGTTCGAGGCCGCCTGCGCCGCAGCGGGCCAGCCGCTCACGCTGCGCCGGCATGCCGGCTACGACCACGGCTACTACTTCATCGGCACCTTCATCGCGGATCATATCCGGCATCACGCCGGACAGCTCTGACGACGCGGCGATGACGATGCGCGGCGCTCGCCGCGCATTGCTCAGATATAGCGTTCGGTCATGAGCAGCGCGCTGAGGCGGCGGCGCTTCCAGAACATGCCGTGAATGCGCGTCAGCAGCTTGCGCAGCGTGGCCGGGTCCAGCGCGCGGAATGTCAGCATGACCGCTGGATTGCTGCCATCGCCAGGCACATGCTCCACGGTATCGAATTCCGGCAGCCCGTACTTCACCAGGAACGCGCGGATCTCGTCATCGGTCGTGCCGGGCTCGATATTGCCGAGCATCAGTACAGACATGGTGGCCCCCCTCCGTTCGCCACGGTCCCGTCATCCCTTGTGTTTCATCCGGCGCTGTCGACATCGCCCGGCCTGCCAAGCGGCAGCGTGACGATGCGCACGGTCGCATCGTCGGGGCATGACACATCGGCAAAGCCCATGCGGCGCGCCAGGCGCCGCATGGGCGTGTTCATGGCGAGTACGAATCCCTCCATGCGCGCGTAGCCGCGCGCCCGCGCCGTGTCGATCAGCGTCGACATCAGGACGCGCGCCAGGCCCGCGCCATGCCAGTCGTCATCGAGCGTGATCGCGAATTCGCAGACCTCGCTGCCAGGCGCGGCCACGAAACGCGCACCGCCGACCAGCCTGCCGCCGCCCTCGCCCTCTGCCTCGCTGATGACGACGAGTGCGCATTCATGATCGGGTTGGGGATGCGTGGCCTGCTCCACCATGGCTTCGGGCAGCTCCCGCATGGGAGCCATGAAGCGCGTGTAGCGTGCGTCGTCCGACAAGCGGGCAAACGCGGCAAGCAATCCGGCGCGGTCCTTCTCGCAGATTTCGCGCAGCAGGATATGGCGACCATCCCGCAAAGTCAGGCGGGTTGGCGTCAAAGGCAATGGCGTGGGTGCGGGCATCTGAGCAAGGTCTGTGTCACCGGGAGGACAGGAAACCCGGCTGAATCACCGAAGCTCATTCACTGTAGTGCCAAATGACGCACCGTGCAGCACCGGGCGCGGGCGCCCGGTCGAATACGGATCGCACGCCGGAATGAAAAAGGGCTTCCGTTTCCGGAAGCCCTTTTCTTTCTGCATAGGTGGCGCCGCTGGCAGGATTCGAACCCACGACCCCTTGGTTGGTAGCCAAGTAATCTATCCAACTGAGCTACAGCCGCACGCGAGACATAGATTATATCCCTCTTTGATTTTTGTGCAAGCCCATTACGGAAAAAACTTCAGACCTCAGGCATGCGGAATAGCCGGCCATGATGGCTACCAGCGATAACGCGCGCCGACAGTGCCCCCTCCATTGCGTCCT
>JACXTT010009981.1_pt1 | contig 12879 bp, 9 predicted proteins | sample 9270951 | NCBI WGS metagenome assembly JACXTT01 (sample SAMN15532306, study PRJNA645909) | rock metagenome | isolation source: weathered quartz diorite | place: Puerto Rico | collected 2017-06-21 | reverse complement strand
GTCTCGCGATCGCGTGTCAACGCCTCGGGCTCGCGGTGCGCCGCGACAAGCAGCGTCCCGCCGGGGGTTTCGTACGCCCCGCGCGACTTCATCCCCACGAGGCGGTTCTCGACGAGGTCTGCGCGGCCGATCCCGTTGCGCGCCGCAATCTCATTGAGCGCGTCGAGCAGCTCGACGGGGCCGAGCTTCTTCCCGTTCACTGTGACCAGCGTCCCGGCTTCAAAGCCAATCTCGACTTCTTCCGGCTTGTCCGGCGCTTTCTCCGGCGCGATGACCCACTGCCACATCGCTTCGTTCGGCGCGTTGGCGGGATCTTCGAGCTCGCCACCTTCGTGGCTCAGGTGCCAGATGTTGCGGTCGCGGCTGTAAATGTTCTTCGCGGATTGCTCGACCGGCACGTTGTGCGCTTTGGCGTAGGCGATGGCATCCTCGCGCGAGGTGATTTTCCATTCGCGCCACGGCGCGATGATCTGCAGGTGCGGTGCGATGGCTTTGTACGCCAGCTCGAAGCGCACCTGATCGTTGCCCTTGCCGGTGCAGCCGTGCGCCAGCGCGTCGGCGCCAAGCTTCAGCGCCAGCTCGGCCTGGCGCTTGGCGAGCACGGGCCGCGCCATGGCAGTGCCGAGCATATACGTGTGCTCGTAGACGGCGCCGGCACGGAGCGTCGGCCAGATGTAGTCGCGCACAAACTCCTCGCGCAAGTCTTCGACGTACGCGGCCGAAGCGCCGGTGGCCAAGGCTTTGCTGCGCGCCGCTTCGAGGTCTTCCCGCTGGCCGACGTCGCCGATCATGGCGACGACTTCGCCGCCGTAACTTTCCTTGAGCCAGGGGATGATGATCGAGGTGTCGAGTCCGCCCGAATAGGCCAGGACGATTTTCTTGGGCAAGGAAGCTCCTCAGCTCATGAGCGTCAGCAGGATCGCCTTTTGCACGTGCAGGCGGTTTTCCGCCTCATCATAGACAATCGAGCGCGGCGATTCGAGCACGTCGCCGGTGACTTCGAGCCCGCGATGGGCCGGGAGGCAATGCAGAAACGCGGCATCGGGCGCGGCCAGGTCCATCAATTCGCGGTTCACCTGAAAGCCGGCGAAGGCTTTCTCGCGCGTGGCGGCTTCTTCTTCCTGACCCATGCTGGCCCAGACGTCGGTATAGACGGCCTGCGCCCCCGCGACCGCTTCTTGCGGCGAATTGAAGAGCTCGATTTTTGCATGCGTCTCCCGCGCCGCGCGCCGCGCTTCACTCACGACATCCGCGGCCGGTTCGTAGCCCTTCGGCGTCGCCACGCGAAGATGCGCGCCCACACGCGCCGCGGTCGAAACCAGCGAGTGGCAGACGTTGTTGCCGTCTCCCACGTAGGAGAGCTTGAACCCGCGGAGGCTGCCGAATTTTTCTTCGAGGGTGAAGAAGTCCGCGAGCGCCTGGCACGGGTGCCAACGGTCGGAAAGGGCGTTGATCACGGGCACACTGGCATTCGCTGCAAGCTGGTCGAGCGACGACTGCTCGAAGACGCGCGCGACGATTCCTTGGACCCAGCGCTCGAGGCTCCGCGCCGCGTCGGGAATGGCCTCGCGCACGCCGAGCCGCGATTGTGTGTGGTCGAGAAAGACGGCCGCGCCGCCCAAGCTCTGGATGCCGACTTCGAACGTCACCCGCGTGCGCAGCGAGGGCTTCTCGAAAATCATGGCGAGAAATCGCCCATTGAGGGCCTTGCGGTAGCGGTCGGGGCGCACCTTGACTTCCCGCGCCAGGTCGAACAGGTCGCGCACCGGCGCGGCGCCCCATTCGGTCCCGCTCAGCAGGTCATTCGACAGGACCAGCGGTGCTGCGAGTGTGGTCATCGCTTACCTCGCTCCAGCCCGCGCAGCTTCGCTGTGAACCGGAACCGCTGCGGCAGTCCCACCCTGCGGGACTGCGGCTTCCGGCACGACTCGCGGGGTTTTGGCTAGAACGGTCTCGAACCGTTGCAGAAACTCGCGCACCTGCGCCGGCGTGACGATGAACGGGGGGAGCAGGCGCAGGGTCGTATCGTGGGTGCAATTGATCAACAGCCCGCGGCGCAGCGCCTCGCTGACGTAGGCCGAGCCTTCTACGCTCAGCTCCACGCCGACCATCAGTCCCTCGCCACGCACTTCCCGGAGGAAGCTGAACTTCTTCCCGAGCGCGCGCAGTCCTTCCGCCAACTCGATGCCGCGCGCGCGGACGTTCTCGAGCAGCTTCTCTTCCTCTACCGTGTTCAGGAACTCGAGGGCGGTGGCGCAGACGAGCGGCCCACCGCCGAAGGTCGTCCCGTGCAGTCCGGGCGTGATCGCAGAAGCGATTCCTTCCCTGCACAAAATCGCGCCGAGGGGCAGGCCGGCGGCAAGCGGCTTCGCCACAACCACGATGTCCGGCTGTGCCGCGAACCTCTGGTACGCGAAGTACCGCCCCGTGCGCCCCAGGCCACACTGGATCTCGTCTGCGATCAGCACGGCGCCGTGGTGCGTCGCAAGCTCCCGCGCGCGGTTCCAGAACACCTTGCTGACGGCGTGAATTCCTCCCTCGCCCTGAATCGGCTCAATCAGGATGGCCCCGGCTCCGCCGTCGAACTTGGCTTCCAGATCGGCAACGTCGTTGAAGCGGACGAACTCCACGCCCGGCACGAGCGGCGCGAACGGTTCGCGGTACTTTGCCGGGGCGGTGACCGAAAGCGCACCGAACGTCCGCCCGTGAAAGGAATTCTCGAGCGCGAGAATCTTCGTCTTCGGCGCCGCGCCCTGCGCGCGCTTTCGCGCCACGAGCCGCCCCAGTTTCAGCGCGCCCTCAACCGCTTCCGCGCCGCTGTTCGTGAAGAACGTCCGGTCCATCCCGGACCATTGCGCTAGCTTGCGCGCCAGCGGCCCTTGATACGCGTTGTGATACAGATTGGAGAGATGAATCGCGCGCGCCGCCTCGCGCCGGATCACGCGCACGATCCGGGGATGCGCGTGCCCGAGCGCGTTCACGGCAATACCGCCCAGAAAATCGAGGTACTTGTTGCCCTTTGCGTCAAAAACGCAGCAGCCCTTCCCCCGCGTGAAGACGATCGGCGGCCGCTTATAGGTGTTCAGCAGGCAGCGCTCGGCCTCGCGCAATGCCGCCGAGTTCCTCGCGCTGTTGATGGCTGCCTTCGTCTTGGCTTTTTTCTTCAATTGCTTCTCCACTTGGCAGCGCACACCGCTCGCTACGCCGTGACGGCGGCTTCGCGCCGCTTTGCCGGTTGCGATCGGAAGGTCACCTGCGTCCCCTTGAACCTCGCGGCGTTTCGCTTCGTATGCCCACCGGAGCTTGCTGTCGCCGCAAAGAGAGCGTCTGGCGCCGCGCCTCCGACGATGCGCACCTCCCCAACGCCGCCTTCGAGCGCCCGCTTCGCCGCCTCGAGCTTCAGCAGCATCCCGCCCGACACCACGCGGCTCTCGACCAGCACGCCGATCTCCGCACAGTTCACTGCGCGCAGGATCTTCCTCCCATCGAGCACACCGGCCACATCGGTCAGGTAAACCAAGTGGTCGGCGCGCAAATATTCCGCGCACGCGGCGGCCATGTGGTCCGCGTTGATGTTGTAGAGTTCGCCGTCCGCCCCAAGACCCAGGCACGCCGCCACCGGTACGATTCCCGTCCGCCACAGCGATTCGAAGAACTCCACGTTCACACCCGTGATGTAGCCGACGTAGCCGAGCCCGCCGGCCACTTCATTGTGCACCAGCGGCTCGGCGCGGAAGCAGGCCGCGTCGGCCGCGGCAATTCCGACCGCCGGCTGGCCTTCGGCCGAAATCGCGCCGGCGAGCCGCTTGTTCAGCAATCCGCCGAGAACCATCACGGCGACGTCACGGGTTTCGCGATTCGTCACGCGCAATCCGCCGACGAAGCGGGTTTCGATGCCCATCCGTCCGAGCACGGTTGTGAACATCTTCCCCCCGCCGTGGACGACGAGAATCTTGTGTCCCTCCCGTGCCAGCGCCGCCACTTGGTGCGCCAGGCGCCCGATCGTCTCCTGATCTTCGAGCAACGCCCCGCCGAATTTGATCACCAGTCTCATTGCAGTCCTGTGTTCTCCTCGATGCCCAGCATCCCGTTGAAGTTTTGTACCGCCTGGCCCGCGGCGCCCTTGCCCAGGTTGTCGAGACACGAGACGACCACGAGCCGCTCGCCGCTCGGATCGAGCACGAACCCGATGTCACAGAAATTCGTGTAGGCCACGTGCTGCAGTTCGGGCAGTTTTCCCGCGGGCCAGACGCGCACCATCGGCCGCCCGGCATAGAACTTGCGGTAGAGCGCCTCGACCTCGCTCGCCTCGCGCGGCCCCTCGAGCCAGACATAAATCGTCGAAAGAATCCCGCGGGCAACCGGCAGCAGGTGTGCGGAAAACACGAGCTGCGCCGCCGGCACGCCCGTGTGCTCCAAAATCTCTGGCGTGTGCCGATGCGCGAACAGCCCGTAGGCGCGGCAATTCTCGTCCACTTCGGCGAAGTGCAACTCGCGCTTGGGTTCCTTCCCTGCGCCGGTGGCTCCGGATTTGGAGTCGCACACGACGCCGCGCTCGCTATCGATCCATCCCGCCTGCACGAGGGGCTTGAGCGCGAGGATCACCGATGTCGGGTAGCAGCCCGGATTCGCCACAAGCCGCGCGCCGCCGAGCGCGTCTCCGTAGAGTTCCGGCAAGCCGTATACCGTTTCCGCGAGCCACTTCGCGGATGGCGCTGGCAGCTTGTACCATTCGGCGAACGTTTCTGCATTTCGGAAGCGGAACGCGCCGCTCAAATCCACCACGCGGAGTCCTGCCTCGAGCAGGTCCGGCGCAATCTCGGCCGATGCCTTGTGCGGTGTTGCGAGAAACGCGGTGGCCGCCTTGCTCTCCGCGATCGCTTCCACCCTAAACGGCCGCACCGGCGCTTCCCCCCAGCCGCGCAGTTGCGGAAACACTTCCGTGAGGCAGCGCGTGCCATTTATGTCCCGCAGATAAAACGTCGGCGTTGCGATGGCCGGATGGCGCAGCAGAAGCTTCGCGAGTTCCAACCCCGCGTAGCCCGTCGCCCCCACGACCGCCACCTGGAGGGAATCTCTCATTGCACCAGGGTCTCGAGTTTCTTTTGGAGTGCCTCGCGCGCCTTGCGTCTCGGCGTCACGATGAGGACGGTGTCGTCTCCGGCGATCGTACCGGCCACTTCGGCAAACCTTTCCGCATCGAGCGCCGCCGCAAGCGGCTGCGCTCCGCCCGGCGGCGTCTTGAGCACGAGCAGGTTCTCGGCGGGGCGCACGTCCAGCAGGAACTCCTTGAGGGCGCGCGTGAGAGGATGAACCGGCGCGCTCTCCTCCGCCGGGCTCACCGGCTTGTATCCCTCCGGCGTCTTCACCAGCTTGAGCTCGCGCAGGTCGCGCGAGAGCGTCGCCTGGGTGACGCGAAGCCTCAAGTGCGCGAGCCGGCGCCGCAGCTCGTCCTGATTCGCAATCGCGCCGCCGGCCACGAGTTTCAGGATCTGTCCTTGCCGGTATCGCTTGGGGGCATGCATCGCCGTTTCAAAAATATGCACTCAGGTGAATATTTATACGGTTGCGGAAGAGCCTTGTCAAGCGGAAATGAGCCCACCCTGCAGGCGGTGTGCCCAACGGAGGCTGCGCGGGCGCCCGGCGGCTGCTGGGGCATGCCGATTACAGATTCGCGGCACGCGCCCAAGCGCCGGGTGGATTTTCCGCGTGGGGAATGATAGTTATCGTTGTGCACAGCCTCTCGGCAAATGTCTAAGCACTGCACCTTTTCGGGCTGCAAGATCAACGTGCCGCCGGCACTCGAAGAGAGGAAGCTGTGCGTCCTCCACTTCACGCTGGCGCTCGAACAGGCCTGCGCCGAAATGCGCCGCGAGACCGCGCTCGGGAACACTCCTCACGAGCGTCAGAACGAGATCCTGCAGTACATCACCGAAAACGGCGAGATGCTCGCCCGCGTGGCTACGAGCGGCCTGTATCTGCTGGATGAAATGAAGGCGCGCATCCTGAGCACGTTCCTGACACTCATGAATCTGCGCGAGAATCTCGATCGCGCGGCGATGCGCACGCCGTTCGGGCGCACCGTGCTCCGCTAACGCCTCCCTGCAGTTGCACCTGTTCCCAGTCAGTGAGCTGATTGTCCGGTGTTAGGACCCGATGTAACGCGCGTAGAGCGACCGCGCAACCCCGGGGTCACGCGTGCCTTTGATGATGGCGCGACCGTCGGAGAAGACCGTCATTTCATACGGTGGCACGCGAAATCGCAGCAGGAATTCGTTGTTTCGCACCTCCGCCACCGTGGGCTGAAGCCTTTGCCGCAGCGCGCCGAGGTCCAACCGCCGGCTACGCTCGTGGATTTGCACCGAATCGCGTCCACACATGGTGAGGTGCGGCTGCTCTTCTCCCGCGAGGTAGGTGAAATCGCGCTTCCCGCACGCGCGGCACTCCGGACTGCGCTCGACGCGAACCGCCTGAAACCGGCCCGTCCACACGTCGCCGGAGAGCAATCGGCCGTGCAGCGCATCGCGCCGCCCGGCCAGAATCTTCGTCGCTTCGGCGGCTTCGAGCGAGGCGATCACGCCGACGATGGAGCCGAGCACGCCGACGGTGTCGCATGTCTCGTTCCATCCTTCTCCGGCTCTCGAATTCAAGAGGCACCCAAAGCATGCGCTCTCGCCCGGAATAATCGTCATCGTCAATCCATAGCTCGCCACTGCGGCGGCGTAGATCCACGGCACCCCGAGTTTCACCGCGGCGTCATTCATCAGGAATCGCGTCTCGAAGTTGTCTGTGCCGTCGAGGATCACGTCGAACCCTGTCAGCAATTCCTCGGCATTCTTCGGTGTCAGGTCGCCAATGATGCCTTCCACCCGCACGTCCGCATTCACCGCGCGCAGTTTCCGTTCCGCGGCTACGGCCTTCGGCAGCGCGTCGCGCGCGTCCGCCTCGTCAAACAGGGTTTGGCGCTGCAGGTTCGACAGCTCGACAAAGTCCCGGTCAATCACCCGCAACCGCCCCACGCCCGCGCGCGCCATCAGGTTCGCGACGGCTGTTCCGATTGCCCCGCAGCCGACCAGCACGGCGGCCGACTCGACCAGGCGCTGCTGCCCCTCTTCGCCCAGCTCAGCGAAGAGAATCTGCCGCGAATACTTTTCCTGCAGCGATGCGTCCATCTTCACCTTGCGGTCCCGGCCCTGAGAGACCCTCTCCCTTACATTCCAACTCATCTTAGCGCCAATCCTTCGCAGCGGGGCAACGCGCCTGTGCTAACCTTCGTCTGACAGGAATACGGATGTGGACGAAGAGTTGCGCGCGCGCCGCCGTTCTTGCAGCTATGGCCGCAGCGTGCCCCGGCGCTATACAGGCCCGCGCCCAGGCCCCCCAGCCTCCTCCGACGCAAGCCTCGGGAAATCCGCCGGTTCCCGGTGAGCCCGCTCAGGGCGAATCTGTCGTCGCTATTCGGATTGTGAACGAACAGGGCCGCGTCCTTTCGGAAAACCCCTTGGGCCTGGCCATCGGGCTCGGCAAGCCTCTCGACTCGGAGGCGCTGCGCGCATCGCTTCGCCAGCTCCACCGTACCGGCGATTACGCCGATCTTCGCGCCGAGACCGCTTCCGTCCCGGGCGGCGTTCGCCTCGACTTCGTCGTGCGCGAAAACTTCTTCCTCAACGAGATCCGCGTCGAGGGTCTCCGAGAGCCGCCGAGCGCAGGCGTGGCGCTGGCCTCACTCCGTCTGAATCTCGGTGAGGTCTTCCGCGAGTCGGACCTCGCCGAGGCGCTCGATCGCTTGCGGCAGACGCTGCGCGAGGACGGCTTCTACAACGCACGGGTCACTCCGCTGCTGACGCCCCGCCCGGAGACGCATCAGATGGACATCACCGTCCGCGTCGAGCCCGGCCCGCGCGCTCGCGCAGACGAGATGCGCATCGTCAACCATACCGAGTATCCGGACACGCAACTTCTCTCGCGCTTCAAGCTACGCACCGGCCAGGAGATCACCGCCGGGCGTGTCTCCCGAGGTTCCGAGCGTATTCGCAAATTCCTTGTCAAAAGGCGTCACTTGAGCGCGCGCGTGGCCGTGCGCCGCGGCGAGTATGACGGCGTGAAGAACCGCGTCCCCGTCGAAGTCGAAGTCTCCGAAGGCCCGAAGGTGCGCGTCGAAGTCGTCGGGGCGAAAGTTTCTTCCGGGCAGCTTCGCAAGCTCCTCCCCATCTTCCAGGAGGGCGCCGTGGATACGGACCTCCTCGAAGAGGGTCGCCGCAATCTCCGCGATCGCCTCGAGAGCGAAGGGTATTTCGACGCCGAGGTGGACTACAGCACCTCGGAACAGGCCGGCAGCGCGTCGGCCAACGGCTACACGCCCGGCGAGCAGATCGTCACCTATCGCGTCGAGCGCGGTGGCCGCCACCACATGCTCGGCATCGCCATCGAGGGCAACCACTACTTCAGTACGGAGATGCTTCTCAGTCGGCTGCGGCTCCAGCCCGTGGCCTATGCCTCCCGCGGCCGGTTCAGCCGGCGCCTTCTCCAGCAGGATACGGAGGCCACGCGCGATCTCTACTTCGCCAACGGGTTTCTGCAGGCCAAGGTCACCGGCGAGGCCCTCGACAACTACCGCGGCAAAGAGGGCGATCTGCTCGTGAAGTTCCAGATTGAGGAGGGTGCGCAAACGCTGGTTGCCTCGTTGAAGATCGAAGGGAATCGCGCGTTCACGGACGAAGAATTGCTCGGCGTCATCGGGTCAACTCCCGCGCAGCCTTTTTCCGAATTCAACGTCGCCAGCGACCGCGACAACATCCTGGCCATGTACTTCAACGAAGGTTTTCCCGAGGCGCGTTTCGTGCCTTCCGTCGAAGAGATTGGCTCTGCGTCCGAAGCCGCCGAGGCCAAGGGGAACGGCTCGCCGCGCGCCGCAGATTCCGGGCAGCCTGCCGTCAATCTCACTTACCGCATCGAAGAGGGCCCGCGGATTCTCATCCGCGAGGTTCTCGTCGGCGGTTTCGAGCACACCCGCCGCGGAGTCATCCGCCGGGAAGTCCGCATGCGTCCCGGCGGGCCGCTTCGCCAGGGCGATGTGGTCGAAACGCAGCGCCGACTCTACAACCTCGGCATCTTCAATCGCGTGGCCATCGCCCCGCAGAACCCGGATGGCACCGACCACGAGAAGACCGTCGTCGTGATGGTCGAGGAAGGCAAGCGGTTCACGATCGCCTACGGGGGCGGCTTCGAAGTCCAGCGCCTTGGCAGCGCCACCGATCCCACCGCCGGCGACTTTCGCGTCAGCCCCCGCGGCATCCTCGAGCTCTCCAAAGCCAATTTCACTGGCCGCGCCGACACCCTGGCGCTCAAGCTCCGCAGCAGCACCTTGCAGGGCCGCGCTGTCCTGAGCTATTCCCTGCCGAACACCTTTGGCGATCCCCACTTTAGTTCCCAGGCCACCGCCTTTGCCGAGAAGACGCGCGACGTCAACACCTTCTCCGCGCAGCGCTATGAAGGCTCCATCCAGCTGACTCAGACCATCTCCCAGGCCACCACTCTCTTTTATCGCTACGCCTTCCGAAAGGTCCTGGTCACGTCTTTGCGGATTCCTCCCGAGGAAGTTCCGCTGTTCAATCAGCCCACGCTGGTTTCTCTCTTCGGCGCTACCTGGGTCCGCGATCACCGCAACAATCCCGCCGATCCCTCCAAAGGGAACTTCACGAACGTGGACATGAGCGTCGCTGGCACCCGCATCGGCTCGAGCGCCAACTTCACGCGCTTCTTCGCCCAGAGCACTACGTATCATCCGTTCAAGCGCCGTTTCACGTTTGTCCGCTCGACGCGCTTCGGCGTTCTCCAGCCTTACGGCGACACCGTCTCGCTCACCTTTCCTCCGCCCATCACGCTGCCGCCCCCCGTGGTCATTCCCCTGCCCGAGCGCTTCTTCGCTGGCGGCGGCACCTCGCTCCGCGGCTTTGCACTCAACCAGGCCGGGCCGCGCGATCCCATCTCCGGATTTCCCGTCGGCGGCCAGGCCCTTCTGGTCTTCAATCAGGAATTCCGCTTCCCGATGCGCCTGCCATTCATCGGCAACCGTCTCGGCGGCGCCGTCTTCTACGACGCCGGGAACGTCTACAGCCGCGTGGATCGGATCAGCTTCCGCTTTTCTCCCCCCAAGCCGGTTGTTGATTCTTCGAATCAGTGCGTCTCCAATTGCACCAACGAGCTCAACTATCTCGCCCACACCATCGGTTTCGGCTTCCGCTACGCCACCCCCATTGGCCCCATCCGGGTGGACTTCGGCTATCTCGCAAACCGCGCCCAGTTCGTCATCCCCTGCACGTCAGGTATCGCCAATTGCCAGCAGTCAACGCAACTCCCGCGCTTCCAGATCTTTTTCAACCTGGGGTCAACGTTCTGATGCTTCGCGCCTCCACATCTCGCGCACTGCTTGCCGCCCTTTTCGCCGCGGCCCCGGTGGCCATCGCTCAGCAGGTGGTGGATCGCGTCGCCGCCCGCATCGAAAACGACATCATTCTCCAGAGTGAGATCCGCGAACTCGGCCAATACCAGCAGTTGCTCGAGGGCCGTGCCGAGCCCGAAGCCCAGCGCCTCGACCGCCTCATTGATCAGTGGATCGTCCGCACGGAAGCCGAAGCGGCTCGCTTCCCCAAGCCTACCGATGCCGAAATCGATGGCGAACTCGACCGCATCCGCAAAGTCTTCCCGTCGCTCGACGTGTTCCAGCAGCGCCTCCGCGACTCCGGCCTCACGGAAGCCTCGCTTCGCCGCATCGTGGTGCAGCAGCTCTATCTCACCCGCTATCTCGATTCGCGCTTCCGCGCCGCCGTGCAGGTTGAGCAGTCCGCAGTCGAGACCTACTATCGCGACGAATTTGCCGCGCGTCTCCGGAGCACCGGCGCCGATGTCCCGCCGCTCGAGGACGTGCGTTTTCAGATCCGTGAGATTCTTGTTGAGCGCGGCATCAACGAACAGGCCTCGCGTTGGCTCGCCGAAAGCCGCTCGCGCCTGCACATCGAAAAGGAGCCCAAGTGAGCCCGGCGGTGAAATCTCGGCGCTTCCTCCGCTGGCGCCACCTCCTGTGGGTCGTCTTCGGCAAGATCCTGCTCATCCTCGCGGCGGCCGCCGTCCTCATTTACTCCGGTGCTGCCGACCGCTTTCTCCGCCGCGTGATCGTTCACCGCCTCGAAACCATGACCGGGGGGCGCGTCGAGCTCCGCGGCTTCGAGATGCGTTGGCGCGATCTCCACGCCACGCTCTCCGGCCTGACCATTCACGGCCGGGAGCCGGCAGGCACGCCGCCGCTCTTCTCCGCCGAGAAGCTGGACCTCGATCTTCGCATCGATTCCTTCTGGGGCCGCAAGGTTTCTCTCGAAAGCGCTGTCGTCGAGCGCCCGCAGGTTCACGTCCGGTCAAACCGCGACGGTTCCACCAACGTCCCCTTGCCGAGGCGAGAGAGCGGTTCTAGAACGCTCTCCGAGCGCCTTTTCGAGCTGCGCATCGGACGCCTGCGCGTGAACGGGGGCTCGATCCTGTACAACGACGTCCGCGTCCCCCTCGTCGCCGAAGGGGGCGAATTCCGCTTCACCATGGACGCCGCCACCGTTTCCGGCGCGCCCGCTTACGTCGGCCAGGTGAGCTGGCAACATGCCACCATTGTGGCGCGCCGCTATCTGCCGTTCCCTGCCGATTTCTCTATGAAGTTCTCGCTTGAGCGCGATTCCTTCACCGTCGAGCAATTCCTCTGCGCCACGCCGCATTCCCAACTCGACGCTCAAGCCCGGCTCGCGGGCCCGCCTTCGTCTGGCGGGCCTTCCTGGACCTTCCGCTACCGCGGGTGGCTCAATCTCGAGGACATCCGCGAAATTCTACGCAAGCCGATGACTCCCGCCGGCCGAGTGGATTTTTCCGGTGAGGGCACCTACGCCGGCGGACAATTTCACGCATCCGGCCGCTACGCCGCGCTGAACATCGCGATGAACTACGACTGGTTCCACGCCGCAGGCATGTCCAGCCGCGGCAGCTACCGCGCCGACAATCGCGGGGTCGAAGTGCCCGACTTCACCGCCGAAGCTCTTGGCGGCCGCGTTCAGGGCCGTGTCAACGTGACCTTTGCCGGTCTGGCCTTCCGCGCCGAAACGACCGCGCGCGACATTCGCCTCCCCGACGCGCTCGCCGCCGTCGAGCACCACAACTTTCCCGTGCGTTCTCTCCAGTGGGACGCGCGCGTCAGCGCCGAGACCGTCACCACGTGGACGGCAGACTTCCAGCACGTCGAGGTTTCCGGCCAATCTCTCTGGTCGCCGCCCGACACGTCTCTCGCTGTCTCGGTCCCCGTTTCTGCTCGCTGGAGCTTCCGTTACCGCAAAGACCAGAACGTTCTGACGCTGCAGGCCGGCGAGTTCACGACGCCCACGAGCCACGGGCAGGTTTCCGGCGCGCTCGGCAAAGCTAATTCGCTGCTCGAAGCCGAATTCGAAACGAGCGATCTAGTGCCCTGGAACGATTTCCTGAACGCCATCCAGGGTCTCGCTCCCGTTCCGTCCGGCGGCGAGCCGCGCATTGCCGGCAGCGCTTCCTGGAGCGGCCGCATCGTCGGCCCAATCGATGGTCCCACCTTTATCGGTCATGCCCGCGGCGAGCAGGTGCGCTACGAAGCGCTCCGCTGGGACTCGCTCGAAGGCGATATTACGTATTCCCCCGGCGAGTTTACCGTCACTCGGGGGCGCGCCCGCCGTGGCCGCACGGAGGCCGACGTCGAACTCACTCTCCAACTCGCCGGCTGGAGATTCGCCCCCAACAATTCGCTGACCATGGACGCGAACCTGGTCCGCGCCCCCCTCGCTGCCCCGCACGGTCTTGCGGGCCCTTCCTATCCCC
>JACXTT010009980.1_pt1 | contig 12880 bp, 6 predicted proteins | sample 9270951 | NCBI WGS metagenome assembly JACXTT01 (sample SAMN15532306, study PRJNA645909) | rock metagenome | isolation source: weathered quartz diorite | place: Puerto Rico | collected 2017-06-21 | reverse complement strand
GAGTTGCCGTGCAATCGCTTCGGCTGTGCGGCGGGAGTCCCCCGTGAGCATCACGATGCGTACTCCCATGCTGCGAAGCGTTGAAATGGCTTCGGGCGTGCTGTCCTTGATCGGGTCGGCAATCGCGGCAATTCCCGCGGCAATGCCATCGACCGCAAAAAATACCACTGTTTTAGCTTCTGCCCGCCAGGTTTCTCCCTGCTCTTCCCAGCGCCGCGTATCCACACGGTGCTGCACGAGAAAATTACGGCTGCCTACGAGCACGCGCTTGCCGCCGATATCGGCTCGCACGCCAAGTCCATTGAGGGCTTCGAAGGCTTCCGCTCTTGGGAGTTGCAAACCGCGCACCTTGGCGCCGTCGACGATTGCATGCCCTATCGGATGCTCGGAGAGCTGCTCCACCCCTGCCACGAGCGTCAGCGCCTCATCTTGCGTGGTCCCTTCTGCGGCGAAGTCCGTCAGCGCAGGCCACCCCAGTGTCAACGTGCCGGTCTTGTCCACCACTACGGTATCGATATCGCGCATGCGTTCGATTGCCTCGGCATTGCGGAACAGAATACCCGCGCGAGCGCCCTGCCCCATTGCAACGGTCATCGAGATCGGTGTGGCAAGACCCAATGCGCAGGGACAGGCAATGATGAGGACGGCAATCGCATTAATAAACGCGTAAGCAAATTTCGGCTCGGGGCCAAGGAACCACCACGCCAGTGCAGTGATAACGGCAATGGCGATGACGATCTGGACAAAATAGGCCGCGATGACATCGGCAAGGCGTTGGATGGACGCGCGCGTGCGCTGGGCTTCCCCCACCATATGAACGATGCGCGCCAGCAGCGTGTCAGCGCCCACGCGTTCGGCGCGGATGACCAGTGAACCGTTGCCGTTCAACGTTGCGCCTGTGACCCTGTCGTCCGGTCCCTTCACTACCGGTACAGGCTCGCCGGTAATCATCGATTCATCCACCCGGCTCGCCCCTTCGATTACCGTGCCGTCAACAGGAATTTTCTCCCCCGGTTTGACGCGTAGCCGGTTGCCCACGGCCACCGTTTCAAGTGATACCTGTTCCTCGCTTCCATCATCGCGCAAGCGCCATGCCTGGTTGGGTGCGAGTTTCAGTAATTGCTGAATGGCCCGGCTGGTCTGACCCATCGCTCGCGACTGTAAATAGTCGCCAAGTATCACCAGTGTCACGATAACTGCCGCTGCCTCGAAATAGGTTCCGGCTGAACCATCGTGCTCACGGAACTCTTGCGGAAACCAGCCGGGCATAAATATGGCGGCAAGACTGAACAGGTAGGCGCACCCTACCCCCAAGCCGATGAGGGTGTACATATTGGGTGCGCGATGCGCCAGTGAAAACCAGAATTTGCGCAGGATCGGCCAGCCGGCCCATAGCACGACGGGCGTGCCGAGCAGGAGCTCGATCCAACCGCGTTCACGCGGTTGCAATCCGAACGGCTCATGAATGCCGATCATGGGCAGCATCGCGACCGCCACCAGCGGAATCGACAACGCGACCCCAACGCGCAACCGGCGTGCGAGATCGCGCAGTTCGGAATCATCGGCCTCACCCCCGCTTGCACCCATGCCGGCAATGGGAATCAGCGCCATGCCGCAGATCGGGCAATCGCCGGGTGCGTCGCGCACAATCTCCGGGTGCATCGGGCATGTCCATTTCGCGCCTGACTCCACCTGGCGTGGTGTGGGAGCCGCCACATCTTCGTTCCGATGATGATGGGCATGAGGCGGATGCGAATGATTTAGGTCTGCTTTCACCTCTGAGTCCATGAAATCATCCTGTGCAATTTAGCAATATTAGGATGGGTGCAGCAACGCGTAACCCATCAAGGGGATCATGATGGGTTACGGCTTCAAGCCTCCACCCATCCTACTATTCTGGTCCCCCCGCAATCATTCATCTTAGGCCAGCTTGATTTGCGTTTCTTTCGATTGAGCCAGGGATATGGCTGCCGGTATTTAGATCGGGCTATCCGGCAGTATATGGCCTCTATTCGACCATTATTTCACGGCTGTGACGACATAGCCGGAACCCTGCTGAACGAACTCGACCTCAACCTTTTTGCCGACCGCGAGCTTGTCAAATAGCGTTTTATCCTTGACCGAAAACCCCATCGTCATCGCCGGCCAGTTCAGGCTCTTGACTGGTTCATGCGCGAGCTTGACCGTGCCGCCAGCCGTATCGACGGCTTTGACAATTGCGATGGTCCTATGGGTAGCAGTCTCCGATCCGCTGGCGTGGGACTTGCCCATGCCTTTCATATCCATATCTTTCATGTCGGCGGATGGGGCAGTACCAGAGTACGAAGCGGATAAGGCGGCAATTAAAGCAATAGCTGAGGCAAATTTCATGGCGTTCTCCTTGGGGGTGGTTTGGTTAAAAATGATCAGTTGCTTTGGTGGGTTTCGCTTCGCTCAGCCCACCCTACCGGGCTAGGTTTTGATGGGCCCCGCTTCGCTCTACTCTCATACTTTTGATATAAAAATATCATTTTCATAATGTTATATTGTAAAGTTAAAGTATATTCACTAAATGAAACACCACAATAAAGTAGGTCAATTTATACCGGGCGAGAGCAGATTAAATCATACGTCATATATCCGCTTGTTTGCGCAAGTTCCATTCTTTGACAAGTGCATAAATGGCGGGAATTACGATCAAGGTGAGTATCGTGGAGGACACCATCCCCCCCACCATGGGGGCTGCAATGCGCCGCATGACTTCCGAACCCGTGCCGCTGCCCCACATGATCGGCAAAAGACCTGCCATGATCGCCGCTACGGTCATCATCTTTGGCCGCACGCGCTCGACTGCGCCCTCCATCACTGCCGCATACAGGTCGGCCACCGTCGGCTTGCCGCCCGTGATGGCGCGTTTCGCCTTGATTGCATCCCAGGCATGGTCGAGATAGATCAGCATCACCACCCCCGTCTCCGCGGCAACGCCGGCGAGCGCAATAAAACCGACAACTACCGCGACACTCAGGTTATAGCCGAGCAGCCATATCAGCCAGATGCCGCCTATCAGCGAAAAAGGCACTGAGAGCATGACAATGAAGGTTTCGGTGAACCGCCGGAAATTGAGGTAGAGAAGCAGGAAGATGATCACCAAGGTAAGCGGTACGACGATTTTCAGCTTTTGCTTGGCCCGTTCCATATACTCGAACTGGCCGCTCCAGGTCGCGTAGTATCCAGGCGGAAATTTCACCTGCTCGCGTACCGCTTTCTGCGCCTCCGCTACATAACCGCCGATATCACGGTTGCGAATGTCGACAAAGATATAGGCCGACAGCAATGCGTTCTCGGTGCGAATGCTGGGCGGCCCTTTGACCGTTTTGACGCTGGCCACTTGTCCTAACGGGATCATGGCGCCGTTCATTATCGGTATTAAGACCTGGCTGGCGATGGCCGAGGGATCTTGCCGCAGCTCGCGCGGATAGCGCACGGTGACAGCGAAGCGCTCGCGGCCTTCCACCGTGGTCGTCAGCATTTCGCTGCCCAGCGCCACCGAAATCACCTCCAGCAGATCGCCCACCGCCAGCCCATAACGGGCAAGTTCCATGCGGTCGGGTTCGATATCAAGGTAGTAACCGCCAGTGGTGCGTTCCGCGTAGGCACTGGTGGTCCCTGGCACGGTTTTTACGACGGCCTCGATCTGCCTGGCGAGTTCCTCCATTTCGCCTAAGTCTTTACCGAATACCTTAATTCCGATCGGCGTGCGGATGCCGGTGGCGAGCATATCGATCCTGTTCTTGATCGGCATGGTCCAGGCATTGCTGACCCCAGGTATTTGCAGGGCCTGGTCCAGTTCGGCAATCAGTTTGTCGACGGTCATGCCAGTGCGCCATTCACTTTCCGGTTTCAGGTTGATGACCGTCTCGGCCATCTCCAGCGGGGCCGGGTCAGTAGCGGTATTGGCACGTCCGGCCTTGCCGAACACCGATTCAACCTCGGGGAAGGTCTTGATGATCTTGTCCTGGGTCTGCAACAACTCCGCTGATTTAGTGACCGACAATGCCGGTAAGGTGATCGGCATATACAGCAAGCTTCCCTCGTTCAACGTGGGCATGAATTCACTGCCCAGCTCCATCGCCGGAAATACCGAAAGCGCAAGAGTAATCACGGCCGCGCCTACGGTGAGCTTCTTCCAGCGCATTACCCAGGCGATGACGGGGCGGTAAACCCATATCAGAAAGCGGTTAAGTGGATTTTTCTGCTCAGGCATGATCTTGCCGCGGACGAACAGAAACATCAGTACCGGCACCAGTGTGATCGACAATAGGGCGGCACCCGCCATTGCAAACGTCTTGGTATAGGCGAGCGGCGCGAACATTCGCCCTTCCTGTGCTTCCAGCGTGAACACCGGCAGGAACGAAACGGTGATGATGAGCAGGCTGAAGAACAACGCAGGCCCAACCTCCCGGCAGGCATCGATCATGATCTGCAGGCGGGGTGCATCCGGTGGCGCCCGTTCCAGGTGTTTGTGGGCGTTCTCGATCATGACGATTGCCGCATCGACCATGGCACCGATGGCAATGGCGATACCACCCAGGCTCATGATGTTGGAATTGAGTTCCAGCATGTGCATAGCCGTCAGCGCGATGAGTACACCGATGGGTAGCATGACGATAGCCACCAGCGCGCTCCTCGCATGCATGAGAAACACGATGCAAACCACGCCCACGACGATGCTTTCCTCGATCAGGACGCGTTTCAGATTGTCGATAGCGCGATGGATCAGACCGGACCGGTCATAGACGGCCTGCAACGACACACCTTCCGGCAAGCCGCTGGATATTTCGTTAATCTTGCTTTTCAGGTTGTCGATGACGTCAAGCGCATTCTGGCCGTAACGCGCCACGGCAATGCCGGAAACCACCTCGCCCTCACCGTTCAGTTCCGCTATCCCGCGCCGTTCGTCCGGCGCCAATTCGACTCGCGCCACGTCGCGGATCAGCACCGGCGTGCCCTCGTGCGCCTTGACCACGAGATTCTCGATGTCGGATATCCCGCGCAGGTAGCCTCGGCCCCGCACCACGTACTCGGTTTCCGCCATTTCGATCACCCGGCCGCCCACGTCACGGTTGCTGGCGCGGATCACTGCCGCGACCATGTTGAGAGGAATGCCGTAAGCCTGGAGCTTGCGCGGCTCCACGGTGACCTGATAGGTTTTGACGAACCCACCCACACTTGCCACCTCGGCCAAGCCCTGGGCTTTGGTGAGCTGATAACGTACGAACCAGTCCTGTATGGTGCGCAGTTCCGCAAGCGTATGCTGGGCGGCGACCACCACATACTGGTACACCCAACCCACCCCTGTGGCATCCGGTCCCAAGGTCGGGGTGACGCCGCGCGGCATGCGCCCTGATGCGAAATTAAGATATTCAAGTACCCGTGTGCGCGCCCAATAGATGTCGGTATGGTCCTCGAAAATGACGTAGATAAAGGATGCGCCGAACACCGACAGACCCCGCACCACCTTGGATTTTGGTACAGCCAGCATAGCTGTGCTCAAGGGATAGGTAACCTGGTCTTCCACCACCTGCGGCGCCTGGCCCGGGTACTCGGTGTAGATGATGACCTGGACATCCGAGAGATCCGGAATCGCGTCCAGTGGCGTGCGGATCACGGAGTAGATCCCCAAGCCGATCACGAACGCAGTCCCCAGCAACACCAGGAACACGTTGCGTGCGGACCATTCGATAATTCGGCCCAGCATGTCAGTGTCCACCCTGATCGCTGGCGGCTGGGCTCGCGCCCAGTGGTTGAATGCGAATGATGACATATTCCCCAGCCGACTCCTCGACGATCTCGAAGTCGACCTTCTGGCCGGGTTTCAGCGGCCGCAGCAATGCCGGATCCCTGGCACGGAAATCCATGGTCATCGCCGGCCAGTTGAGGCTGGCAATCGGATCATGTGCAATCGTTACCGTCGCATGCGCCCAATCCATTTCTTTAATGTTGCCAACACCATGATGACTTGCCGGCGCAGGTGCGGCCCCGGGTGCTGTCATGGGTGCGCCGGGCTTGGCCTGCCCATTCTCGCCAAGTGTAGGACCTGGCGGCTGGTGGCCGAAGCCGCCCAGTGCAGCCTTGAGGTTGCTCTCCGCATCGATCAGAAAGTTCGCGCTGACCACAACCGTTTCTCCAGCTTCCAATCCCCCCAGTACTTCAGCGTACCCATCCGCGTGGATGCCGAGTTTTACCGTGCGCGGCTCGAAGCGGCCCCCGCCCAGGTCAACCAGCACCAGCCGCCGTATGCCTGTGTCAAGCACCGCCGAATCGGGCACGGTAAGTACCTTATCTTTGCTGTGGGCTGAAGCGAACTCCACTCTTCCGTACATGGCAGGCTTGAGCAATCCCTGGGTATTGGGCAGCTCGATGCGCACTTTGGCGGTGCGGGTCTCAGGCATTACCGTGGGGTAGACAAACGTCACTTTACCGTTGAATATCTTGTCTGGGTACGCATCAACCCTGATGGTGGCGGTCTGGCCCGGATGCACCATGGCTAGATCCTGTTCGAACACGTCCGCCAGCATCCATACCTTGGAGAGATCGGCGATCTGGTACAGCACCTCTCCCGGCATGAAGCGCTGTCCCTGGATGGCATGCTTTTCCACCACCATACCACTCACTGCGGAACGCAAGCTGAGATACTGTCTGATCGCACCTTCCCGCTGCAGTGCTTGTAGCTCGGTTTCTGATATGTCCCAATTGCGCAGCCGCTGCAATGCATTCTCTGACAGCCGCTGCATGCCTGCCCGAACCTCCGGACCGCTCCCTTCGACCGACTGCATCCCTTTTCTGGCAATAAGATACTCGTGTTGCGCTGTGATCAATTCGGGACTGTACACATCCATCAGCGCCTCGCCTTTTCTTACCGCCTGGCCGGTGGTATTTACGTAGAGCCGCTGGATCCAGCCTTCGAACTTGGGTGCGATGGTGTGCAGCCGCCGCTCGTCTGCCTGTACCGTTGCCACCGCCCTCACGGTGCGAGTGAGTTCGCGCAGGGCAGCGACCTCGGTTCTCACGCCCAGTTTTTGTATTTTTTCGGTGCTGATCTTCACCACTGAATTACCGGACGGAGGCTCTTCGCCCTCATAAACCGGGAGGTAGTCCATACCCATCGAATCTTTCTTCGGTACCGGCGACGTGTCGGGGTGCCCCATCGGATTACGATAGTAGAGAATCTTGCCCTTCTTGCTCTCGGACCCTAGCGCGCCGGCCGGTTCGGCTGACTTGGCCGCAGGGGTCACGGATTTGGCGCTGCCCCACCAATATCCTGCAGCCAGGGCGGCCACGGTCAAGGCGATTACCGCTGTCAGTTTGGCAACGGTATTCACTGAGGCTCCGCGGACATGGGCAGGTTACTTGGCGCAGGCGGCACAATCGGCGCAACCGGCGACTTCCCGACAAGCAGATCGATTTCCGCAAGCGCCTTGTTGTAGCTGGCAATGGCTGTTGCCAGGCTGATTTCATAGTTGAACACCGTCATCTGGCTGTCGAGCAGCGTGAGGAAATCGACGCGATTGACGCGGTATGCCGCCAGTGCTGATTCAACCGTAAGCCGGGCCTGCGGTAGGATGGCGGTCTGGTAGAGCCGCGCCGATTTCAGATTCTGCTCGGCCAGCGCTGTCTGCTGACGCAGGCTGGCTGTGATGTCATTGCGCTGCGCTTCGTACAGGCTCCGGGCCTGATCGCGCTTCGCCAGGGCTTCTGCGACACGCGGCGCGAGCTTGCTTTCGCGCCATACCGGCAGATTGACCGCCACAGTCAGGGTTACCATGTCGGGGCGTCGCGTGCCATCGAGCATGCTGTCGCGCTGGCCGTACGCCAACCGCACGTCGAAGTCGGGGTAGTAATTCTTGCGCGCCAGATCAAATGCTTTTTCTTCGCGGGAAACGATACTTTGCAGTGCGAGCAATTGCGGACGCTGCGCCAGGGCGGTTGCCCGCAGCGATTCCAGCATCAGGCTTTCTTCCTTCAGTTGCGGCGGCACCGGTACCGGTACCGCGACATTTGCGTCACGGCCAAGCACGCGAATGAGCTCGGCCTCGGTCGCCGGCCGTTCACGTGCGAGCCTGAGCAGTTCGTCCACTACTCTGGACACCTGCGTCTGCGCCTTCAATGCATCGGCCTGGCTTCCCAGGCCTACCCCGTAGTGTTGCTCGGCGATGTGACGGACATCCTCCAGGATCTGCTTGTTTTTCTCGACTATCCGGGTCCTTTCGAGCGTGAGCCCCAGATCGAAATAGGCGATCTTGATGTCGCGAACCACGCGGTTAATGGTTTCCTGGTAACCGTAACCGACACCCTCCGCATCCTTGGCGGCAACGGCCTCACGCAAATCGCGTTTACCCGGGAATGGCAGGCGCTGAGACAGACCGATCATTTTCATGGTCATGTCTTCGCGATTGAAGGGTGATGACGCCAGGGGAGCATTAATCACTCCTGCTTCAAGTACCGGATCGTCGAGCGCTGCCGCGGGCGCTATCCTCTGGGTGGCGGCCTCGCGCGCCTTGAGTGCAGCCTGGATTTCGGGGTTGTTCTCCAGAGCTTCCGTGATCAATGTCGTCAATGAAGCAAAATTCTTGATACCGGTTGCCCCAGGGGCTTCCGCGGACAATTCGGCCGCATTTAGCACACCCGTCAATGTACCGGTGAACCGGGGGATCTCCGGTCTCGCATTTGTTGAAAATATGACAATTGCAAAAAATACGGCAGTGGCCGCTCTTCGAGTCCTTGAGCTTCGGATCGTCGTGAAGGTCATCCTGATCTCCTTAAATCTTCCTGGCGATCTCGCCAGCCGCACAGACATGCTGATTCAGCCGCATGGGGCGCAGCGGCCTGCAGTTGCCACTAGGTTGAATCAGTGCTGCCGGAATTCTTGCATATGCGAGACTAAGCGGTTATTCCGTGGCAACGGCCGGGAACGTGCACCGCTGCAACAGACGGATCTCTTCTGTCGAAGAGTCAGGTGAGCGGAGGACGCTGAGGTTGCGGAAGAGAGGATGAGGTGAAGCGGGCGTTGAACGACGCGGCGTAAGAAAATCCACCTGCGGAATTCAATACGGCGGCTACGGGAGGCAACCCATTGCCACTTACGTGGCACACGACGCCATCGCAGGATAAGGCGAAGGCTGTATCATTCATATCCCCCTCGTTGCCGATGGGTTGCGGATGATCGTCGAAACCATGTTGGCTGCAGGCTGTGGGGGTGGCGGAATGGGCGGGCGCCTTAATTCCGGTACTCCCCGCACGTAGATCTTGCGCTTGCATGGCTTGGGCACAGAGTGGCATGATGGCAGCCAGCGCCCCTTGCAAAGGCAACCCCGCCATGCTCAGAATGAGCAAAAGTTTGTGGAATTTACGGAAAAATAAACTCATATTAATAGTATGCGCACTTTATCTATGCGGAGCAAGAGGTCTTTTGTCAAATCAGGCGACACAGGTCAGGTAAGCTAGCTGATAATGCCGGGCAGAGCCCGGCTACGATCAGGTCCATAATTTCTACTTGATCCTTGTATCGTATCCATCGTAACGGATGGGTCCGGGTTAAAAATAGCAGAGATGAAGCGAATTTTGCGTTTGCCGGATTTTTCGGAACCGGCTACAACCATTGCCATGATGGCAGCCGTGGCAGCAATGATGGTAACCATTGAGCTGGCGGTGCCCGCCCGGGCTCATGGAGCAGGTTCCCATGTTCACGGCCGGGCAACGCTGGAAATCGCAATAGATGGTGCAGCGGTACAGGTTAATCTGAACAGCCCGTTGGATAATCTGCTGGGTTTCGAGCACGCACCCCGGAACGAGAAGGAGCGCCAGGCTGTCAGGACCATGGCGTTGAAGCTGCGCCAGGCGGATAATCTCCTTATTTTTACACCAGCGGCTCAGTGCCGCCTGAAGTCCGCCCGGTTGGAGTCTCTCCTGCTTCCTTCCGAATTGCTGATGTCTGACTCCAGTTCCAGAGGTGATCATGACAAAGGCGACAAATCTCCGATCCCCTCGCCCGCTCCGTCAGGGTCAACAGCTTCCTCGCGGTCGACTCCCTCCCAAACCGCCCCTTTCAATGAGCATACCGATGACCACGCCGAGCTCGAAGCCACCTGGAATTTCAGGTGCGCCCTGCCGCAGGCTTTGCAAGGACTTGATGTGCGGCTGTTCCAGGCATTCCCCGGTCTGCGGCGCGTCGATGCGGCAATGGCTGGACCCAAAGGGCAATCAAGCATGAGGCTCTCGCCGGCGTCCACTCGATTGAAATGGTAGCCGAAGTGGAAACTAGGAGCCTGTCGGACTTAAAGGAAATCGGCTGCAAAAGCGTCTGGCCGGTCCATATTTCGCCACTTTTTCGGCCAATAGAACAACTATTGGCCTTCAAAATCGTCAAAATCTGCCCTCGCCCAGTCACTTTTTCGCTTCGATTCTTCAAGTCCGACAGGCTCCTAGGGAAATGAAAAACGGATCATTCGGGCGCGAGTGGTTCGGACACTCCGAAAATGACTGAGTTTGCGATCGATATTGAAAACCTGGTTTTTCAATGGCCCGGTAAGAACGGTTTTTGCCTGTCGATCCCGCAATTCAGGGTAAAGCGTGGGGAACGCGTCTTTTTGCAAGGCGCGAGCGGCAGCGGAAAGAGTACCTTGCTGGGCCTGCTGGGCGGCGTACTGCTGCCGCAGCCCTGCCGCCTGCGGGTACTGGATATCGACCTGACGGCGCTGACATCCAGTGCCCGCGACCGTTTTCGCGTGGATCACGTGGGTTTTCTGTTCCAGCAGTTCAACCTAGTGCCGTATCTATCCGTGCGCGAGAATGTACTTCTGCCTTGCCGGTTCTCGCAACGCAGGCGGCAGCGAGCCCTTGAGGCCACAGGCACGAACACGGCTGATGCTCTTGAGCAAGCGGCAGACCGGTTGCTCGACCAACTGGGGCTGAACGCTACATTAGCGCGGCAACCCGCCGCGGCGCTCTCGGTTGGACAGCAGCAGCGCGCGGCGGCCGCCCGCGCCTTGATGGGTCATCCCGAACTGATCATCGCCGATGAGCCCACCTCGGCGCTTGATGCGGACCGGCAGGCCGAGTTTCTCGATGTCTTGCTCGGGCGCTGCGATGATGAAAATGTCACACTGATTTTTGTCAGCCATGACGATCGCCTGGGAAAGCATTTCACGCGCAGCATTCACCTGAATGAACTATATGGATGAGCTATTTGAATGTACTGTGCGAGTGTAAGTGAATTGATGAGTGAGTTATGAACGGACCGGCAATTCGATGCCTGTTGTACCTTGCCCTACCAGCAGTTTGGATCGGCTCAACAGTTCAAGCGGGGGGAATTCAGCCTGAAATATTCCTCGAAAACGCTTTAGATACACAGTTTAATAAACTGAAATCAATAATTTTTATCTGAATCAGGCATTGGGCCTGGATTGAATACCACATCACCGCTTCGCGACAACTCGCCCTTTCCGTCAGTATTCCACCATCCGCCACCCAAAGCGACCAGGAGCGCGGCGGTATCCTGGAAACGTTGCGCCAGCGCTTGAAGGTAGCCTATCCTGGCCTGGTAATATTGACTGTTTGAAATTAGAACCGGGACATAATTGACAAGACCTGCCTGATAATTGGTCTGTACCAAACGCAGGGCTTCCTCTGAAAAATTGAGCTGTTGCAACTGGCTCTGCAATGCTTCGGCATCGTGCTCCAGCGCCAGCAGGATGTCGGCCACCTGATCCAAGGCATCAAGGGCGGTCTGGCGATAATGCGCCAGAGATTGCCGATAGGCATCGATTGCCGCTTTTCGATGCAACCACAACGTTCCGCCGTGGAACAGCGGTGCGGCGAAATTGGCGCCCACACTCCAGAAATTTCCGCTCCTCATGAAGACATCCACGAGATTCTGGTTATTCTGACCATAAGTACCGCTCAGTGTGAAGCTGGGAAGCATATCTGCCGTCGCAACGCCGATATTGGCGCTATATTCATGTACCTGCGCTTCGGCGGACAGGATATCCGGACGCTGGCGCGCCAATTGGGAAGGCAGCGTGACGGGTAGATCCGCGGGAAGTGCGAGATCGTCCAGATCAATCTGTAATGTCGTCCCCTCCCCCGGAGCATGCCCCGTCAGCGTGGCAAGCAGATGCTCAGTCTGGCTGCGCTTCTGCTCGAGAGGCGGGAGTGTGGCTTCAAGCGCGGCCAGCTGAGTCTTGAGGCTGACTAGGCTCGCATACAGCACCGTGCCTGCCCGGACCTGCGTTTCGGTTATCTTGATTTGTTCCCGCAGTAATTCGACGAGTTGTTGTGTCGCCTGAATCTGAGCCTTGTAAGCCGCGCGGGCAATCACAGCGCTTACGATATTGCCAGACAGGGTCAGATAGGTGGCCAGAACCGTATAACGTTGAAAATCCCTCTGGGCGCCAAGACTCTCCACTGCCCGGCGTTGCCCGCCAAATACGTCGAGGGTGTAACTTATGGTGGTAGACAATGTGAATAGATTGAAAATGGTGGCGGTAGTGCCGCCAAAGCGGGCCGATGAGAATCTCTGGCGGACGGCCGATCCACCAAGATCTGCCTGTGGATAGAAAATACCGTAACCCGCGCGAAGATTCTCCTGGCTCTGACGCAATCCAAACTGGGCAGCTTTGAGATCCTGATTGTTAATGATTGCGTCTTTAACGAGTGCGTCCAGTTTAGGGGATTTGAAGAGCTGCCACCAGTTCGCCGCGACCTGAGCTGCCTGTTTGAAAGGTTGCGCCTGGCCATCCGCGGAAATGGTGGTCTCCGGCTGTGTGTCCGATAAATAACGATCGGGGCCGGGCAGTTGCGGACGGACAAAGTCGGGCCCTACGGCGCAACCTGCAAATGTCAT
>JACXTT010009979.1_pt1 | contig 12880 bp, 14 predicted proteins | sample 9270951 | NCBI WGS metagenome assembly JACXTT01 (sample SAMN15532306, study PRJNA645909) | rock metagenome | isolation source: weathered quartz diorite | place: Puerto Rico | collected 2017-06-21 | reverse complement strand
CGACTGGCGCTTCACCCGCGACGACCTCGCCGCGCTGATCACACGCCTGGGAGCACACGAGCCCCAGCTTCAACTCGCCGCATGACCACCAGTGAACTTACGACCGGGGGCACTTAGGCATCCACCGGTACATGTCTTCTTTCCTTCGGACCGACGACGCAAGGGGAATCAAGATGACAAGCACCACGATTTCCGGAGGCGCAACCGAGCCGGCCGGTCTCCCTGGGGTTCGCACTCAACTGTTCATCGGCGGACGATGGCAGGACGCCGTGGACGGCGCAACCTTCGAGGTGATCGCGCCGGCGACTGAGGAACGCTTCGCCTCGATTTCCGCCGCGTCGGCTGAAGACGTTGCCCAAGCCGTGGCGGCCGCCCGCGCCCAGTCTGACGGTGGGGCCTGGTCGAAGCTATCGGGGTCAGATCGCGGCATGCTTCTGCATCGGCTTGCCGATCTGGTCGAGCGCGACCTCGAGGTCTTCGTTCATTTGGAGGCGACAGACGTCGGGCGTCCGGCCTTCGAGCCACGACTGGTCGACATCCCAAATTCAATCGATGTGTTTCGACACTTTGCCGGATGGGCAGACAAGATCGAGGGACGCTGGGTCACGCCACTGCCAGCCTTTGGAAGGCAGCGCTGCGCTTACACGATCCGAGAGCCGCTTGGCGTTGTCGCAGCGATCATTGCGTGGAACGCGCCGACGATGATCGCCTCCTGGAAGTTGGCTCGGCGCTCGCAGCCGGAAACACCGTAGTGCTCAAGCCGGCCGAGGACGCATGCCTAACAGCGCTCCATCTGGCTGCGCTTATTGAAGAGGTTGGCTTCCCGGATGGCACAGTGAACATCGTTCCGGGGCTCGGAGAGACCGCGGGCGCGGCGCTTGTTCGCCATCCGGATGTGGACAAGATCAGCTTCACAGGCAGCCCAGAAGTGGGTCGGCAGATTGCAGTTCAAGCGGCTCAGGACTTCAAACGCCTGACGCTCGAACTTGGCGGCAAATCGCCCCAAATCATCCTTGCTGACGCTGATCTAGAGTGTGCTGTCCCCGGCATCGCAATCGGTTTCCTCGCGAACCAGGGCGAGATTTGTGCAGCGGGAACTCGCATTCTTGCGGCGCGCGCCGTCTACGAAGAGGTGGTGGATGGGCTCGCGGCCGCCGCCGATGCCGTCCGGGTCGGTGATCCGTTCGATCCGCAGACGACGATGGGCGCGCTGATCAATGAGAAGCAGCTCGATCGCGTCATGAGCTACATCGCCACGGGTCTCAAAGAAGGCGCAGAGCTCGTGGCTGGAGGAAAGCGCTTGGACCGGCGAGGTTACTTCATCCAGCCGACCGTTTTCAGGGGCGGCGAAAACGATATGTCGATCGCGCGGGACGAGATCTTCGGCCCCGTCGGTCTGGTCATGCCCTTCGATGGAGTCGAAGAGGCCGTACGTCTTGCCAACGACACGCGGTATGGCTTGGCGGCCTACGTCTGGACGCAGAACCTGTCCGAAGCGCATCGCATGGCCTCACTTATTCACGCCGGCAGTGTCTGGATCAACGGGCCAGGCGCACCAGACGCACGGCTCCCGTGGGGTGGTCTGAAGACCAGCGGTCTGGGCCGTGAACTCGGGTGGGCCGGCATCGAGGCAAGTACCGAGGAAAAGACAGTCACGATCACGCTGTAGAGCCAATTCGATACCGGGAGGACATATGGCTGATGAGCGATTCGAACAGGGTGTTGCGATCCGTGAGCAAATGTTTGGACGCGCACACGTGGAAACCATTATCGAGGGTGCCGATGACTTCACCGAGGAGTTCGAGGACATTGTCACGCGGTACTGCTTTGCTGAAATCTGGGGTAGAGAGCAGCTTCCCAAGAAGATCCGCAGCCTAGTAACGATCGCGATGCTTATCGCGCTCGGACGATCGCACGAAATCCAGGTTCATGTGAAAGCAGCGATCGCGAACGGTGCGACTAAGGTCGAGGTGCGAGAAGTCCTAATACACTCGGCAGCCTACTGTGGTATCCCCGCAGCAGTCGATGGCTTTACGAATGCTAGAGCAGCGCTCGAACAGATTGGGATCACCGATGGCTGAAACGGTTGAACCTGTACAGGTTGGATTTGTCGGATTAGGCAACATGGGTTGGCCTATGGCCGAGAACCTCTCCCGCTCCGGGTTCCATCTCACGGTGCGAGACATAGACCAGGCCCGCCAGGAACGTTTTGCCGAGGAACATGGTTGTGCGGTGGCCTTGACCCCCGAGGCATTTGCTGACTCGGAGGTCGTCGTCACGATGCTCCCCGATGACCATGCAGTTACGGCAGCCGTAACTGATTGGAAAATCGCAGCAAACCTCCAGAAGGGTGCGATCATCGTTGATATGTCGTCTTCGAATCCGACCGCGACGCAGATCCTCGGAGCTGAGCTGAGACCACAGGGCATAGTCCTCATCGATGCACCAGTATCCGGAGGCGTACGCCGAGCAGAAAGCGGCACCCTGGCCATCATGATTGGCGGAGATGACGAAGCGTCAATCTCACGAATCCAACCACTCCTTGCCGCTCTCGGCGAGCGACTGTTCAGAATCGGAGCTCTCGGGTCCGCACACGCGATGAAGGCTCTCAACAACTACGTCAACGCAGCGTCGTACACCGCCGGCATGGAGGCACTTGCAATTGGCCATAACTTCGGACTCGACCCGGAAACCATGGTCGATGTCATAAACGCATCGACCGGTCGGAGCTTCGCGACCGAGAACGTCCTCAAAGGGGACGTGGTCACCGGGGCCTACGCGAGCGGTTTCGCTTTAGGCCTGTTGGCCAAGGATGTTGGCTACGCGGCAAAGCTCGCGAAAGCTACTGCGACCGAGGCACCCGTCTGTCGAGTGGTCAGCGCGCGCTGGGCCGAGGCGCTTGACGAACTCGGGTTCGCCGTTGACCACTCGCAAGCACACAAGGCGTGGTGGTCAACCGAATTTGCCGCGCAGACGGGCACATCGCCCGGACGCCAGAAGGAGACCGGTCCGTGAACGATCGTGTCCGTCTGTACATGTTCGATGGCGGCTCGATGTGTCTCCCACGACGCAACGCCATTCTCGGCGCTGCCAACGGAGACGAGATGATCACCTGCCCGGTCATCTGGTTCGCTATCACGCACCCGCGTGGGAACGTCATCGTCGACGGCGGCAATGCAGCGGAGGTCGCTGTGGACGCGAAAGCCCATTGGGGAGCAATCACCGATGTCGCGTGGCCGATATTCACAGCCGAACAGGCGGTCGTCCCTTCACTTGAACGCGTGGATATCGACCTTACTACCGTCCGCTGGATCATCCAGAGCCATCTCCATCAAGATCACACAGGCGCGGTCGCGGCGATCGACCGGTTCCCAAACGCCCAAGTGCTCGTTACACGAACGGAATACGAGTTCGCCCACGCGCTGCCGACGTTCGCAGCCGCAAGTTACGTCAAGGCAGACTATGTCAAGGCGGGTATCGACTGGGTCCAGCTCGAGGAAAGTGACGACGGATACGATCTCTTCGGCGACGGAACGATTCGCTGTTGGAGGACGTCGGGGCATACGCCTGGACACCAATCGTTCGAAGTGACCCTGAGAAGCGGGGAAACATATCTCCTCGCCGCCGATGCGGCCAACACGATCGATCACCTGGAGGAGCGTGCGCTGCCCGGCTTTCTGATGGACGCCGTCGAGACGACCCGGTCGGTCCGAAAGCTTCGACGACTAGCCTGGCGCTCCGAGGCGACCGTCATCGCAGGCCACGATGCCGAGCAATGGCCGACCCTCAAGCACGCACCTGAGTACTACCAATGAATGTCAGCGGTGAGGCTGACCGCACGATCCTTGCGTATGAGATACCCTTCGTCGCCTGGCGACGCGCTACGTCAAGCCCGACTGGTTCAGCCGTAACGTCGTTAACGGCCTCGTCGTCGGGATGAGCAGGGTTGGAATCAGCGTTTGGGGTTCCCGCGTGCTCGAGGTGCGAGGACGCAATAGCGGCGAGCCGCGCCGCAATCCCGTGAACCCGCTCACCCTTAACGGTGCGCGCAACCTGATCGCGCCACGCGGGCACACCCAGTGGGTTCGCAACCTTCGGGCATCCGGCGAGGGCTACTTACTCCTCGGCGGCCGACGAGAGCGTTTCTCCGCGCGTGAGCTCCCAGACGACGACAAGGAGCCGATCCTGCGCGCATACCTGAAGAAATGGAAGTCGGAAGTAGGCCAGTTCTTCGGTGGCGTCGGGCCGGACGCACCGACCGGGCAGCTTCGCCGCATCGCCCCCGACCACCCCGTCTTCCAGATCGAGCTGTTCGAGTAACCAAGCCGGTCGCAAGCCGATCGGAGTCGTCGCGAGCTCACGCCCGTGCGGAGTGCCCCAGATCGGTTCGCCCCCCGGTGGTGGCCTTACTACGGAGTCGGAGATGACATGGCTCAACGGAAGACCCTGAACGAAGTTCAGATCGCTGTGTTGGGCTGGATCGCGGATGACTGTCCGGATGGTGTGATGGAGGGCATCTCCGCTCGGATATCGGCGGCTGCGTTGCGTAATCGCGGGTTAGTCACGACATCTGGTCGCGGGCCGTCTTGGAGGGGCTCGATCACTCCTGCTGGTAGGGAGTACTTGCAGCGCGTCGATGGGCCGAACCCGCCGCTGCCGAGGCAGCCCAACGTCTCCGTCATCCAACAACTGGTCGATGACGTCGTCGCCGCCGGAGGGCCTATTGCGTGTTCCACGCAAGCGCTGGCATGAGAAGGGCGGGGTGGACTACGAAAGACGGGCCCAGCTTGCAGAGAGTCATGGCAAGGTCCCACCCGGCAGCCGACTTGTCGTCACCATCGCGTCGCGGGAGGAGCTGTTGATCGAGCTCGTAACCGACCCACATTTCCAGGGGGACGGAGCGGACGCCTTCCCAGGGTTGGTGCCGGTTCCAGTGCCGGCGCGACTGAGTAAGTACCACCGTGTCGCACAAGAGTTCCGTGACCGCACGATTGTGCATGAGGTCTCACGCAAGGCGCTGCCACGCGTACTGCGGATCGTGCATGCGCTCGCAACGGAGGCAGAGCGCCGCGGCTACGACGTCGCCTGCATAAAGGTGCGCGAGGACTCGTACGGCAGGTCGGACTGGAAGCCCGCCCATGATGGGCAACTGACCTTCACTATCAACGGGCATGAGCTGAAGGTACGCATCTGGGAAAAGGGCTCCGGCCTGCGCGGCCCCTACGAGCAGCAGATGAGGCGCCGGAAGCAGGACCGCGAACAGCCCATCCGTCTCACGCAGTTCCTCGATCGTCCCAAGCCATACGACAGCAGTGCGACCGGCGAGCTGAACATCGACGCGCTTGGCCGGACGTACGGCCGTCAGAGCAGCTGGGGCGACCGCGAGCGCTGGACACTCGAGGATCGCCTACCGCACCTCATCCGTGAGTTGGAGGTCCAGGCAGCAGAAGCAGAGGAAGATCGACTGAAGAAGCTGCGCGAAGGGGCCGAGCGGCAGAGGCAATGGGAAGCGGCGATCGAACTCGCCAAGTGCCGCCTCGTCGAAGATCACCGACTCGAGGTCCTCCGCAATCGCGTGCGGGCCTGGGAGGACGCCGAGGCGATCCGCGGCTACTGCGATGCCGTCGAGGCCCGTCACGGGGCCGCGGTAGTCACGGCCGATCGAGACGCCGCGGAGTGGCTCGCACTCGCGCGGGAGCACGCCGACCGCGCCCAACAACTACCGCGCATGCCGGCTGACCCAGAACCCACCCACGACCGGCTCAAGCCATACCTCGGCAAGTGGAGCCCGTACGGACCACACGAGTGGTGAGTGCTTGCGACTCGGGCCTTGGCTCTGCATCTCTGTGCGTGGACTGTTGCAATGGGGGCTAACCCTCAGATGACGATCCCGAACTTCGCCTTGAGCCAGAGCTTGACTAGTTCGACGGTTCCTCCAGAGACGACGCCAACCGCGAGTTCGCCTGCAGTTCTCCTCATTCCTGGCTCCAGCGCCCCAAACACGTCTTCCAGCTCCTCAATCGTGCCTTGCGTGAGCCGCTGCGACGCCGTGACCTCGTTGAGTTCAACGAGCACTCGCATCATGTCGATGCTCTGAGTCTCTAGCGCAGCCCCCTGCTCCACGACGAACACCATCAACCTCTTGACCATCGCGTGAATGTCGCGGATCAAGGCGGTGTCCACCGGCACTTCCTCGTTCCCGAGTCGGACGATGCTGTCACTCGACCCGAACAACTCCATCGCCTGATCGGTAGAGATGAGCGCGCCGCCCGGTGCAAACGTTGCTCGCCTAGGTGAGAGCTCGTTTGCTATCCGCCCCAGCGTGCCAGGGAGAATCGGGGGGCAGGCGCAGACGCGGTATCCGCAGTCGCGACATCCATCTGGGTACGCCGCGGCGAACCGACATTCCATGTCGTCGTCAGACAGGGCAACATCGGCCTTCATCTCGATTAGGTTTTCGAGATGCATCAGCCATGCGAAGACGTCAGACGCTTCGCTGAGGAAGTACCCGGGCGCGACAGGAAACACCCTTATCGCCTCTGCGAGTTCACCGAGTTCCTCTGTGAACCTGCTGAATGTGGGCGCGTACGTTTCGGTTCCCTGCGCCGGATAGATCTCCTGGAACATCTTTCGCCAATCCGTCATCGTCGACGGCTTCCTCCCGGCCTCTTCGTTTGCTTCTCCGAGCTGCTCCAGGCTCGACCAATCGGGCAGCTCACCATGGTTGCGCTGCTTCAGCCGACGGCATCTGATCTCGTCATGCGGCCGGAGCTCACAGTACGGACAGGCGGCGGGAAACTTGAACCACAGCATCTCCGAAACGCTCCGGACTCCGACCTTGCCGCACAGGACGAGCCACCACGCGATCGCCTTGGGCACGAAGGCGTGCGGTTCAACCTCCGGCTTCGACTTGTCACCGGCAATGAGGCTGAGGCCACCCATGACTTCCACCACGTGTCCGAAAATCGCAAAGGCGTCTCGGTCGAAATTCCGGCGCAGGTAGATCCGGTTGACCTGTCGATACCACTCGTCGAGAGTGCGATCCCGATCGCGGCTGTTGCGAGATGCGATTGCCGCCGTCATCGCGCCGATCATAGGGTGGTTAGCGGGCAGAAGCGGACACGTAGGGTCGAGCGTGCTCAACGTACGACGGACAGCCAGCCAGCTCGATTCGGCTAGATGGCAGGGGACGCGGGACTCGCGTCGCGGCCCCTGGACTCGGGTCGAAACTCGAGCTGCGAGGGGGTGCCATCCCATCCCGCCCATCCCGGCGCTGCAACGTGATTTTCTTCAGGGTGTTATCTCGCGCGTGTGCGTGCACGCGTTACACGCGTGAGCAATGGAGACACGTCGCAACGCTCGCTGATTCAGCCCGGCGCCAGGGAGGCGGTCATCGCCGGGTTGACGCGAGCGTGGACGCTCGCTGAGAGCTGGATGTCTGGGTGGGTGCGACAGGACTCCGCTCGCGATCGTCGGCTCGCTTTCAGGGACTCCGCCACGGGAGAGGCTCATTCACGGCGGGGTGGGAGTCTCGAGGATGCGGGTCGGCTGATTCGCCCTGCCCTCAGGGATACCTACGCAATGGCCACGCCTCGCACCGACCCGCTTAGCCGCTGGCCTTGCGGGCTGACCGCCTAGTTTGGCTTCAGGCGGTCCAAGGAACTGCCGACGTACGCTGACTTCTTGGGGCGGTCGACCCGGATGGCGGCTACCGTCGGGGTCTGTATGAGTCAGTTCGGGGATGAGGGCGAAGTTCACTTCGACCGTAACGTCGAGGAGGCGCTGGAGTCTCTGCCACATGACCTCGCGTTCATGTCGAACGTGGAGATCGTGGTTGAGGACGAGCCGCCTCTCGGGCGGCCATTGCTCGGCCTCTATCAAGGCGTTCCTCTGACGAGACGAAGTAGCGGCTACGCCGGTGTAACTCCGGACAAGATCACGATCTTCCGAGGTCCGCTTGAGCGGCATTACGGCGAGAGTGCGGAGACGCTTCGGCTGGCGATTCGGCGAGTTGTGCTGCACGAGGTCGCTCACCACTTCGGGATCAACGACGAGAGGTTGAGAGAGCTCGACCGCTACTGACGCCAAGGGTCAGTCAATCCTGCGATTCACTCGCTGCGTTCGAGCGTATCTTTCAGTTCGTCGAGAGCACCGACGCCCGACAATCCAACATGGGGCTTCGGTGCCGGGGCTGGTCTAGATGCGGCTCGCTCCGGCCTAGTCGCTGCGATGTTGTCCCTACTTCCGACGAAGCCATGAGGCGAAGAAGCTACCCACTTCATCGTGACCGATCTCACGGCCTAGCCGGACGGCCACCTCCGCATCATTCGGGGACTGCCGCAGTCAAGGAGCAGACTGCGCAACGCGCCGTTCAGCAGCGTCGACTTTTGCTCGGCCTTCCGCCAACTCGAGAAGCCCATTTTCGATCGACCCCGCGCCACTGCTTGCCTGCATCAAACTCCGCTCGCGCGAGGGCCAGATGGGCTAGGGCAACATCGATGACCAGGAGGTAGCCCGACGACCCAATCGCCTCGGCATCCTCGAGTAGTCGCTTGACCTGATCAAGCAGACCGTTGGACTCGCTGACAAACGCGTCACGCTGCGCGGCGGTAGGGGCAAAGAGGAGTGGACCCTCGTCGCTGCGCCTGAAACCAGCGGATCTCCCGCTCTGCGGGGAACTCCGAGAAGCCCGCGCGCACGAAGTCAACCATTGTGACCGCGAAGGCACCCGCCGGCATATCCTCGACGCGCCACACCAACTGCCAGTCCACCTCGGGCATCTGATTCCGAATCCGGTCAAGACAGGTCTGCGCCAATGGTCGCGTGTCGAAGCTCGGCGATGTTCCGCAGAGGACGTAGCGAGTCTCACGCTCCGGCTCGGGCGGTTCGGACACAGGCTCGGGCGGGGGTGGATAGACAATCGCGCGCAACTGCTCGAGCTCGGCGCGAAGCCGCTCATTCTCCGCGCGGAGCGATGTACGAGGCACGACGTGATGTTAAATGCGGGGGCCCTGCCCGAACCGCAAACTCAAGGTCGCCATGATCGACAGATCGGACCGCGAGTTCTAACGAGCCTAAGTTCGGTTGGCCTGCGGCTGCATTCAGGTCCGAGCAGTAGGGCTCGCTGTTCTTCCGGCGTCATGGCTCGAATTGATCTCGCGGACCCGCTGCTCACGAATGCTCACAAACGGTGTGGAATAGGCTGGAATCGCTGGACGCGCGCAGCCGAGATTTGGCTTAGATAGGTTGGTTCGCAAAACCAGTTGGACGCATCAGACGGCTTCACTGAAACCAGCTCTTCTAGCGCACCCCGCATTCCGCCAGGGATTCGAAGGCTTCGTAGCAAGCTGCGCTACCGGACGGCACTCTAGGGCCGGGGCAGCCCCTTCGGACGCGGGCGCCGCCGAGGATCCCCCGGCCCCACGACCGCCCGCGTCCCTCTCACTGTGCGCGAGCGGGCGCGACTTGCAACCCGTGCGTCCTTTCACGTCATGCGCCGCGGCCGGAGAATCACTCGCTCGAGGCGCAAGTTCCCCGACCCGGCGTCGTCTACGAGTGTGACGGTCATAGCCCCGGGCGTGCACCCAGCGGCGGCGACCGCTACGGCGACCCGAGGCGTCTACTCAGCGCATGCGTGGGGCGGGCTTACATGCCCGCCCCACGCCCGAAGGCGCGGAGGTCCTCTCAGCTACAATCCGCCGCCGTGTCCGGGGAGCGAACACGCCTCGAGGTCAAGGAACGTGGCAAGGACGAGCTCGGCTCGCGCCACACCAGACGCCTGCGCAAGCAGGGGCTGATCCCGGGCGTCCTCTACGGCAAGGGCACTGCGCGCGCGATCGTCGTGGGGGAGCGGGAGCTCCGCGGAGCCTTGACCGGCAGCTCCGGTCTGCACGCGATCCTCGACGTCGTCATCGAAGGCCAGACCAGTCCGCACCACGCAGTTCTCAAGGAGTTCCAGCAGAACCCGCTGCGAGGGACGGTCACGCACGTCGATTTCCACGAGGTGCGGCTGGACCAGCCGATCCATGCCTCGGTCGCCGTCCAGTTCGTCGGGGAATCGCCCGGCGTCAAGCAGGGCGGGGTTCTCCAGCAGGTCACGCGTGAGCTCAACGTCGAGGCGCTCCCGGGGAGCATCCCGGAGCACATCGAGGCCGACCTGAGCAGCCTCGAGATCGGCGGCTCGGTGCGCCTCGAGGACCTGCCGCCCATCGAGGGCGTCACGTTCCTCGACGATCCGCACGAGACCGTGCTCGCGTCGTGCACGGTGCCGCGCGGACTGGTCGAGCTCGAAGAGGCGGAAGAGGAAGAGGCGGAGGGCGAAGAGGCTGCGGAGGGCGAAGAGGCACCCGTCGCAGAGGCCTCCTCCGAGGCGCCGGCCGACACCGAGGAGTAGTAACTCGTGGGACTCTTCCGTCGAGGCGCTCCGGCCTCGACGCTGGATCTCCTGGTCGTCGGGCTCGGCAATCCCGGCCGCGCGCACGAACGCGACAGGCACAACGTGGGCTGGATGGTCTTGGACGAGCTCGCGCAGCGGCACGAGGGCTCGTTCAGGTCGAAGTTCAGCGGTCGTCTTGCCGAGGTGCGTGTCGGCGACGCGAAGATTGCGCTGCTCGAGCCTGAGACGTACATGAACGATTCCGGCCGTTCACTGGCAGCTGCGCGCCGGTTCTTCAAGGTGCCCGTCGAGCAGGTCGTCGTCGTCCACGACGACGTCGACCTGGAGGTCGGCCGTCTGCAGGCGCGGGCAGGTGGCGGCCTGGCGGGGCACAACGGGCTTCGCTCGATTGCGGGCGCACTCGGGTCGCAGGAGTTCCTCCGCTTGCGGATCGGCGTCGGCCGGCCCGGCCGCGGTGACCGGCGTCCGGTGGCGGACTACGTGCTCTCGCCGTTCGCACCCGAGGACGACGCCGGGACGATCGTGACGAGGGCAGCGGACGCGATCGAGACGCTGCTCGCCGAGGGCCTGGAGCCCACGCAGCGTGCGTTCAATTAGGCCGCCAGGTTACGTCGTCCCTACGCGTCCCGCGAGGCCGTTCGCCAGGCTCCGGCGACGAGCGACGCCGTTCCCCAGATCAGCACGACGACGGCAGCGACCCACAGGGAGATCGGCAGCCGGAGCTCTCGACCGATGATCTCGTGCGGAGCGATGCGGTCGAGGCTTACGTTCACCAGGGCGTCCCGGGCGCGGCCGAGGGCGGACACATGCGCCAGGATCGGCTCGACGACGATGATCCATCCGAAGAGGACGGCGATCGTCGTCGCCCGTGAGCCGATCAGCGAGCCGATGCCCAGGCCGAGGAAGAAGGCCAACGTGATTGCGAGCTCGAGCCAGAGCCCGCTCTCGACGAAGAGCCGGATCCCCGGTGTCTCGAGACCGTCGGCGAGGCCGACGGTGAAGAGGCAGATGGCCGTGAACGCGATGCCGATCAGCGGCCACAGGAGCGCGAGCGCACCGGGAATACGCGCGCCGTAGAGCGCGAGTCGGGAGCGACCTGTTGCCACGAGCTCGCGGAACACACCGGCGCCGAGGTCGCCGGCCCCGGCGGTCGCACCCAGCAGCGCGGCTGCGATCGAGCCGAGCTGCGAGAGCACGAACACCGCGTTGTGGAAATGGTCGAGCCCGCCGGCGGGCCCGTACTTCCTCGAGTTGCTCGCGTGGAACAACTCGAAGGCGACGAACATGATGCAGACCACCCCGATAGTCAGCAGCAGCACGACCGTCATCAGGCCGCGCCGCTTGCGGAGCTTGAGCGTCTCGGCGCGCGCGAGCCGGAAAGGGAGACGAGGTACACCGGCGTCCGTGGCGAGGTGGGCGCCCGGAAGCGTCGTCACGAGCCACCGTCCAGTCGCGTCGTGATCTCGAGGAAGAGCTGCTCGAGCGACGCCCGCTTCGATTCGAGGCGATACACGCCGATTCCGGCCGTGACGAGGATTCGATTGAGCTCGGCCGTGATGCCGTCGAGTGAGTGTCCGTGCGCGAGCGCGATCCGTAGTGTGTCCCCGTCAGACGTGACCGAGCTCACCTCGGGTTGGAGAGACAGCAGGCCGGTCGCGCGCGACGGCTCGTCGCAGACGATCACGATCGACCAGTCGGACCCCGCAGAGAGCTCGGCGATGGCGCCCTGGGTGACAACCCTGCCTCGGTCGACGATCGCGACCGCGTCGCAGATCCGCTCGACCTCGCCCAGAAGGTGGGACGAGAGGAGCACGGTTCTGCCCTCGGCGACGAGCGACCTGACGAACTCCCGGAATTCCTGGATGCCCGCCGGATCGAGACCGTTCGTCGGCTCGTCGAGGATCAGCAGCTCCGGGTCCGCAAGTAGGCACCGCGCGACGCCGAGCCGCTGGCGCATCCCCTGGGAGTAGGTCTTGACCTGCTTGTCGGCCCGGTCGGCGAGGCCGACGCGGGCGAGCGCGCCCGCGATGCGCGCTTGCGCCCGGCTCTCCCTCGCGGCGGCGACGATCCTGAGGTTCTCGCGGCCGGTGAGGAACCCGTGAAAGCGCGGCTCCTCGACGATCGCCCCGACCCGTGCGAGCGCGGTGCCGGCCCTCTCGGGCACCGGCAGGCCGAGGACGTGCATCTCGCCGGCGTTCGCGCGCGTCAGACCGAGCAGCATCTTGATCAGCGTGGTCTTGCCGGCGCCGTTCGGACCGAGGTAGCCGAAGGCGCACGCGCGTGGGACGACGAGGTCGACGTTGTCGACGGCGACGATGTCCCCGTACCGCTTCGTCAGGCCCCGGACTTCAACGGCGGCATCGGTCATCTAGTGGTCTCTCCGGTTAGTTCGTTTCCGCAAGGAGGGTCCAGCCGTTTTCGATCGAAGAGGTCGTCGTCCTGTTGGGCGACGATGGAGGCGAGCGAGATGGCTGCAGCGGCGAA
>JACXTT010009978.1_pt1 | contig 12885 bp, 15 predicted proteins | sample 9270951 | NCBI WGS metagenome assembly JACXTT01 (sample SAMN15532306, study PRJNA645909) | rock metagenome | isolation source: weathered quartz diorite | place: Puerto Rico | collected 2017-06-21 | reverse complement strand
TTTTTTTTTTCTTTTTTTTTTTCATTTTTTTTTTACATTTGATCCACTTTCTTTGGTCTTTGTTTCATTGAATTACTACCCTTAGGGCCTTGTTTGTTCATCTCCGAACCATTGCCCATCATCTTTCCTTGCTGCTCGTTCCTAGCACAACCCTGCATATTTCCTCCCATGTTACCTCCCGTGCTTCCCATCGGCATCATCTTCATAATGTCCATCATGTGAGGAGGCATTACAGTCGTAGCTATTGGTAGAAATATTACCACATAGGCAATTACTCCTGTTGCTATTCCAAGACCGATCCCTTTAGGGAATCCAGAGAGTTGCAATTTTCTGGTACTGACAACGGCTCCAAATATGGCACCAATTGCAATGCTTGTGCCAAAATGAGCTGCTATTCCAGGTCCTATTGCGGCATCATAAGGTTGACCTGTTATCATGCCCATTATTATTGCAAAACAATTTGGTCCCATTCCAATCGAGGTCATTATCACGCTCATGATGCCGTACATTGCAGCTCCGCCTGCAACACCGCCTGCAATGCCAGCACCAATCGACTTTCCTGGTCTATACTGAACAGCTTGCATCGTCATAGTATGTCCAGCTAGATAAGGTAAATTAAATAGATTTTTCCAAATCTTTGAAAAAGAACTTGAACTGTTCAAGTAATACTTGTTAATATTAGATTCTTTGAAGCATTAATGGTAATTTAGATCAGGGACCAATTTGGAAAAAAACTTGTATCTTTGTAAAACAGCAGTAGTGTACTTTGGATAATAGATACTTTTTTGCGATAGTTACTGTTGTTGCACTAGTATCAATAGTAATTATATTATCGCAGTCGCAACATCCTCATACTCAAGAACAATTATCCATTTTGGAAAGCAATGTAACAGTAACAGATGGAATTAAACATACAGTACCTCTAGATGAGATAAAGGATGGCGGACCTCCACCAGATGGGATTCCTTCAATTGATAATCCAAAATTTGTTCCAGCCTCACAGGCACAATTTGTTAATGACGATAACCTTGTGATCGGCCTGAGATTAAATGATCATACAAAGGCATACCCATTATTCATACTTGTCTGGCATGAGATAGTAAATGACAAGCTTGGTGATACACCTGTTGCCATCACCTATTGTCCATTATGCTTTACTACTCAGGTCTTTGAAAGAACTTTAAATGATACCGAAGTACAGTTTGGAACATCAGGTAAATTATACAATAGTAATCTTGTAATGTATGACAGACTTAGTGGTTCATACTGGAGCCAAGCACTAGGTCAGTCAATCAAGGGATCCCTTGCAGGAAGTGAGCTCAAAAAAATTCCATTTGATGTGATCAGATGGTCTGACTGGAAATCACTTTATCCTGATTCTCTGGTTCTGACAACCGATACGGGATTTCAGAGATCATATGATTCAGACCCATATGGCAATTATTATACAAGCGATGACATCATCTTTCCTGTAGCACATATAGACGACAGAATGCATCCAAAAGAGAAGATTATAGGATATTATGATTCTGGTCAATTCAAGGCCTACAAAATAACTGACCTAGAATCCAAAAGGGTTGTAAACGACAAGGTGGGCAATGCCGAGATACTTCTTGTTTCATTGTATCCTGATATGGTACGAGCTTTCGAGAGGAATCTAGATGACAAAACCTTTGATTTTGTTTATTCAGATGGTAAAATTACAGACAATGAGACAAACTCTGAATGGACCCTTGACGGGCAGGCTGTCTCTGGGCCCATGAAAGGATTCCAGCTTCAAAGGCTATCAATAAACCCGGGATTTTGGTTTGAATGGGCAGCATTTCATCCAACTACTGAAATCTATAGGAGATAAAGTTTGAGACCACTCATTAAAGGAATCTTTGTAGGTTTTGGAACTGTTCTAGGATATCTTTTGATCGTTGTTCTTACAACTCCAGCTTTGCCTCCATATTCTGCCATCCATGCTGCCTTTGTCTTGAATTGGCCAATAATTACTGCAATCTCTACTGGAGTTGGTCTTCAAACTTTTCTTTCAGGTTACGGCAAGATGGTAGGTTGCCCTCTAAATGTTAATAGAAAATCAATTGGAAGCAATGCTGGAGGTGCTGCAGCCAGCTCCTTTTTCTCATTTTTCTCTTTGATTCCACTTGGATGTTGTGGCTGGTGGCTGTATGCGATTTCGTTTCTTCCGAGCATCTTTGGCGTGGGAGTTTCTGCTGTTTTAATTAACTACAGCCAACAACTATCCTATCTTGGTGTGATAGTGATTTTTGTTTTTTATGTTATAGCTGCTCACAAAATATCCAGAGAGCTGAAAACAAAAAAATTGGTTTGAGATTTCTAAAATATATTTTCAGATAAGATTTGGAAAAAGACGTAAATATTTTCACATTCAACAGATTGGCATGGAATCAACTGCATGGTGTTATTATCTAGTACCAACTAGCATAGCGTTCTTTAGTTTCGGTATTGCTCTTTTCGTTTCTAGAGGGCTAAAAAAGAGAACAGGCAAGATAGAACGGGAACTTGAAAGATTGTCTCATCTAAAGATACAAAATATCGAACTCCAAGGCACTAAACATCAGAATATCTTATGAACAATGCATATGATGTGATACGTTGCGACGATAAACATTATTTCAAAATAAGATTGAATAGTTCAAGGAATTACTTTTATGGTCATTTCAATAAGGTAATTCATGACAAATTTAGAAAAATCAAAGAACAGATGCAAGGGATGTAATATGGAATTTGAATCAAAAGAAAAATTGGAACAACATCAACAAACCCATACAACATACTGTGATACTTGCCCTATAGATATGGCTCTAAGAGGAATATCAAGACTATTTCGTAAAAATAAGCATCTTGCCTAAAGTATTAAGTGTAATCTTGGTTCTTCCTCTCTCTAATCTTTCTACATCCACCAAACCAAGATGTACCAATCCCTTTGACTCTGCACTTCCCTGTATGTGATAGCTCAAAAGTGGCTTTCCAAACTCGCAATGCTTGGTAAGATCATCCAAACTTTCCACTGAGCCTCCAGCCCTGTCAAGTGCCTGTAAAATCTTGATCTTTGCATCCGAAATTATTTCATTGTAACTTAGCTTCAGTATAGGCAAAAGCATAGGATTTCCTTCCATGTCTGTTCCAAAGGCTTTGATCCCGTTTACAAAGGCACAAGAAAGTGCGGCACAGCCTATCATCTTGTCACCTGCACTCACATTTATCAGAATTTGTTCGTAGTTTGAACTCTCATCCTTTATTATTTGGGATACCTGTTCCATTGCACTTCTGATTATGTCTGGTTGTGAAATCAACTTTAGAGTGATAAGAATGCCAAGTGTGGAACGTAAGTTTCCTGCAAATTCTTCTGCTAATTTGGTATCATCCTTGTAGTGAAGAAGTATTAGTTTGTGAATTGGAAAGTTGCGTATTCCTGCTAAGATTCCACCTTTGTCTTGACCAAATGTAGCTATTTGGAGAGTCTTCTGGACCACAAATTCAGTTTACTCTAGTTGATACTAAAGTATTGACTTTAACCCTTCAAGATCTGCTTGAATTGATAGGAAAGAATCGTAGATTAGAAGGAATGACTTTACATGTTTTAACAAAATACTCGCAGTAAACATAGTTAGAAACAGTTATTGTAACTACCAAAAAGTCAAGTTATATCATCTTTTTAACAAGACTACAAGTACAATGCACTGTATAGTTGCCCTTTTTTGTTGCCCATTTTAGTAAAGGAATAGTCGCTTCTCTGAGTTCTCTACCTCTACTTGACAATGAATATTCTACTCTGGGTGGTATTTCTCTGAAAACTTCTTTGCGGATCAAATCCTCTTTTTCAAAATCCTTTAACATTGAAGCCAGTGTTGAGGGGCTTATTCCTTTTAGCTCTGACATCAATTCGTTATATCGGAGTTTACCATGATTGCCTATCTCATTTATTATGAGTAATCCCCATTTTTTTCCAATTGTGTCTATTACCCCATCTAATGGACACAAGCAAATTGCATTACTTTGATATTTCATAATAACTATGATACTACGAACTTTGTATCTTAAATACTTTCAAATTCATAGTAAAGACATGGTAAAAGAGATAACAGAACAAGATCAGAAACTGTATCTGTGTGATGCATGTGGTTTTAGATATAAGGATGCTAAAATAGCACAACAATGTGAAGATTACTGCAACAAGCATCAGAGTTGTTCAAGGGAGATTACAAAACAAGCTGTGAGGTGTTGTTAAGTGACAACAATTGAAATCTCAAACGATTGGCAAGACAAAGTAATATCATCAAAAAAGCCTGTGATAGTTGATTTCTGGGCTCCTTGGTGTCCCTGGTGTATGAAACTGATGCCAGTATTTGAAGAAGTTTCAAAACAGTATGAAGGAAAGTTGGTCTTTGCCAAGGTAAACGTTGAAGAACATGAGGATATTGCACAGGCAAACGGGATAATGGGTATTCCAGTTCTCAAGATGTTCTGCGATGGTAGAAATGTTGGGGAGCTTGTAGGATACATGACAAAAGAAAAACTTGTTTCAGAACTAGATAAGATGCTTCTTGCTATACCTAATTGCATCCAACAAAGCTCGTCACTAACAAAGGAATTGTCAGCAAAATGAGTACTATGAGTCCAATTGGTCAAGTGTTAAAGAAACCAGTTTTTTCCACAATTGTTGTAATAGTTTCGATAGCATTAGGTGCACTATTTTGGTCACTTACGTTTGATTTTACTCCCACGCCACTGCCAAAGTACATCCAGATGTATGGTGTACCTTTCACTGTAACCACTGTCACTATGGGTTTCATAATAGCGATATTAACAGGACTAAATACAGCGTTGGTTCTTTGCAGAAAACAAATGACAAGAAGCTTGGGATTCAAGAAGGGTGCAGGATCTAGTGCGTGTGGCGTGTTTACAGGGGCGGTAGCATCAGGATGCCCTGTTTGTACTGCACCTCTTTTAGGTATCTTTGGTTTGGGTGGGGCATTGGCATTGTTGCCGTTTCAGGGATTAGAACTAAAACTTGCTGCAATTGTTGCCTTGGGAATTTCGCTGTATTATACATCAAAGAATGTCAAGATTTCGTGTAAAATGTAGGGCAAAGCTTGAAACCATTGATGGGTATTTTGATTTTAGTTAAATTCGCAAGTGGACCGTAAAATAGAACTCCACAATACCGGTTCCCCATCAATTTGAACTCAAGTTAGGGAACTGGACCGTTTGGCAAATTCCCCTCAAGATAATTGAACTTGAATTAAAATATCTAAGCCAACGTATCGTGAGGTAACTCACATAAATTCAGTGATTTCTCTCTTCTTCTCTGATACTACTTCAAAACTAGAATATATTAATTCAGTAGTAACCGATTCCATGATTTTTGTAGCAGACTGTACTACCTTTCCACCGCCTGTGCTTCTTGTTGCAAGTATCATGTCATACAGCTTACTTTCACCTTTCATAAATACCCCTATAACATACGTTTTCTTTCCGGTTGTTTCCATTCTTTTTCGGTACAGAGATAATAATTCTACTCCGTTATGACAGTTAGTCCATTCATTGTTACCAAATAATTCATCTAATGACTTTGCAGTTTCGGTATCACTATCTGCTTTAGAACGATTCAAAGCTACGAATGATGTCATGAATGTGAGAATTATGTCAGCGGTTTCAATTTTTAACAATCTTTCCATTAACTCCCATTTAATCTCCTTGTATCCAGTTGGATCTATGAAAATTAGGAATGCGTTTCCAAATTGTCTCTTATTTTCTACATTTCTAACCGAGGCTGCAAAATCCATTACTTTTGGTTCATATTTTCTATTTCCAACCAGTACCTTGTTTGCAGAAAGTCTGGTATCAAGTGCTTTTATCGAATCCTTGTCTATATCAGATAAGAGATAGTCTGTGAAGGGTAATTCAGCTGCACGTAAGGCTGCAACCATTGGCGAGCCAGGAAATCGCTCATCCTTTAGTTCATCTTTGAATTTAATTAGTCCTGAACCACAAAATGGATCTACATAATACCAATTCTTGAAATTCCATTTTGGATTTCTTATTATCTTGACAAAAGCTCCTAGATAATAGTCCAGAACCAATAATTTCTTAATTGACCATATATCACCAGGTGATGTTTTCAATCTATCATTTTTTAGATTTTGAATTTTTTCATATAGGTACTTTATGTGTTCTTTAGACCATTCATAATAGTCAGTAACCATCATTCTCGCTCCTCTGGAGGAGGTATTCTACCTAAAAGTATGGCTAAAATTTCACTCTCATCAGTGCTGATTGTTTTTACTATATTATCACCACTGTCGATTTCACATAATCCTTTACCACTAGCAAATAACTTCAAGCCTTTTTTTCTTGCCTGTGTTGTCAATTTTATATTGTGTTCTTTTGAACCTGTTCTAATCAATACCAAAGTTCCGAATGTTTTTTCATCAGCAAGATACAGATCGACAGGCATTCCTTTAAACTCAAACCTTTTTATCAGTTCACCATCAAGAAATCTTTTTGCACCTGATTTACCCATTCGGTGTGATTCTTCAGGACCATGCAGATCTACTTTTTTTATTGAATCCGATAATGTTTCTTGCCCTAACTCGTAGCTCTGTTTGGGTATCGCAACAATATCAATATCTCCTACATCTAGTTTCTTCCTTCTAATTGAACCACAAATTTGGTATCTCACAAAATGCCTACCGAGGTAAGCTAAAAGTTCATCAACTATTTTCTGAGCAGTTTCAAGCTCAAATCGTTTTTCTAAAGCAGTACTACCTGCGTTAGTGGTTGGGTTTTCCACCTCTTTAGTGTCTCATTCGAGAATTTAACACTACTTTGGTTTCGACATTTAACCTTGAATTAACATCTCATGCTTCTGAAGATCCATTGGATCAGGAAACTCATCATAAGTCCTACCATTTATAATTCGACCATTAGATTTTGGACGAAATCCTCCCCACTGTTTAAAGAAGATCTTAACATTTTGCTCTTCACATTGTCCTATTATTTCTTGAATCCATTCTTCCTTTACAGATCTATAGTTAGGTCCACTTTCCCCACCGATGATTGCCCAGTGTATTCCTGTAAAATCAATTTCCCCGACAGATCCTATGAGTGGTTCAAAACTAATGAATCGTATAGGACAATCTACGCTTCGAAGGTAATCTATGCGATCAATATGTTGTCTGTTTTCAATGGTTATGCCTAACCAAATATGAGAACCAATATCCTTTCTGAAACATCTTTTATAGTATCTACTAAACTCTAACATCCGTTCAGGTCTTTTAGTAAGTATTTGGTATTGATGCCAATTAGCAAGATCCATCGTAAGAAAGCACTGTGCAACAAATTCCAAATCTGCATCTCTATGGAACAGATCAGACATACTATTAACGAAGATCTTGCGTGGTTTTTTCCAGAGAAATGGCAAATTCAAATCGTTTGGATGATGAGTAAACTTGAAACCGTTCTCATATTTTTTTACACCCATCGATTTTAGTCTTTTAGATAGCTTTTCTGCATAACAATTCTTACATCCTTCCGAAATCTTTGTGCATCCAGTTGTAGGATTCCAAGTAGATTCGGTCCATTCAATTCTTGATGAATTAGCCAAAAAATACCCCTCTAAAATCACGAATAATCATGACTTTAATGGCATTTCGTATTCTTTATAACAGTACTTTTTTCCATAGACAATTTAATTAAATTTTGTTACCTATTTGGAGCAGGTTATTATCTCATGATCTAGATTTTTAAAATATGTGAGATCTAAAGAGATTGACGACTCGATAAGATTACAAAGTAGCTTGTTGGAGATTGCACAGACTAGATACCACTAGATCTTCATCTTCTTTTTATAATTTTCTAACAATTCTTTCAATGCGTCATCAATAGTAGGAATCTTACCTGATTTAGCTTGTATCTGCCCCATCACTTTCAAAATTTCTGTATGTGTATCTTTTTTTATTGCAATAGTAGTTTTGTCACCCATACTCAAAACCTATCAGATATATCTGGTATATTAAACTTGAAAATATTTTTTTCTTAATACAAGTTTTATCTTATATTATAAACCCTTAATATGGCTACAAATTTCTCGATACTTGGGCCTGTAGCTCAGCATGGATAGAGTGCTGGACTTCTAATCCAGTGGTCAAGGGATCGAAGCCCTTCGGGCCCGTTTCTACATAACAATGCACAATCTTTGATATGGTTAGGAAGGTGGTTTTCTATCGCTAAATGTTGTTTCAACATAGACTATTCACAAATTGTGGTTATGATAGAAGTTCTACGTCTTGGGCATTAGATACTTGAATGAGATATTAGCATAATCAGTAACTTGTTGTATGTCCAAGTCATTTTGAGTTTTTCCTGATGTTTCCATGGCAATCTTAAGAATTCCATTTTGCAAGAATCCGTCAGAAAATCCTGATGTTTTGTTAAAGGAGTAACTTCTATACCCGTCTGCAGTAGAATTCAAGTAGGTTCCGAGGTTCAATGTATTTCCAAGTTGCTGCCATTTTGTACCATTCCAGATTATGAATGTGGTTTTCCCTCCATTGGAATCAAACCCCGGGTTGTCTGAGTCATTGCAAGATCTACCACTACCGCCATGCCAACATCCGCCAAAGTTGAATGTTAGATTTTGTATTTGCGAGCCTGTTATACCAGTAGAAGAAAGGTCATAAGAAAATATCATCCTAATGTATGATTGCGAGGAAGCAGATGAATTGAAGCCATAATTCCAACTATTCGTAGAAGAACACGTTCCAAAGTCACAAGCTTTTGCTGCAATGTTGGAAATAAAAAAAGGATCACTCACTTCACTTCCACCTATTTCCATTTTTGCGATCGATGAGGGTGCAAATGATTTTTGCGCGTATGGTGGATCTACCCATGCTGGCTTTGATGGTTCACATACATCACCTATTCCATTACCTGTTCCCAATAGAAGTGAAATATTCTTAGAAAGACTGTTTGCAGTTACGAGGTCAGGTCTTCCATCTCCGTTAAAATCGCCTGTGGTTAATGAACGAGGTAAGCTAGATGTATTAGGAGAACCAGAAAATCCACCAGTTGCGTATTCAGTACGTGTACCAAATGTCCCATCCCCATTTCCAAGCAAAACTGAGATTTTGTTTGAACGCACATTGATAGTGGTAATGTCGGGCTTCCTGTCTCCATTAAGATCTGATGTTGAAATAGAGATAGGGAAACCACCAGCGGAATAGTCTACATTTTTCTTGAATGTCCCATCTCCATTTCCAAGCAGGATTGATGTTGTATTAGCAAGATTGTTAACAGTTACGATATCAGGTTTGCCGTCTCCGTTAAGATCGGCTGTTGAAACAGCGATAGGCAATCCACCAGTTGCAAATTCAGTATGTGTACCAAATGTTCCATCTCCATTTCCAAGCAGGACTGATGTATTGTTTGCGAATGGATTGGCAGTTACGATATCAGGTTTGCCGTCTCCGTTGAGGTCAATAATTGAAACGTACAGAGGAAATCCACCAGTTGTAAATTCGGTATGTGTACCAAATGTTCCATCTCCATTTCCAAGCAAGACCGAGATATTTTTTGATAAAATGTTAGCAGTTACGATATCAGGTTTGCCGTCTCCGTTAAGGTCTCCTACTGCTACAGAACGTGGTCCACCACCAGATGTATAATTGCTGCTTTTACCAAATGTCCCATCTCCATTTCCAAGCAGAACTGAAGTTGTGTTAGATACAGGATTTGCCGTTACAATATCTAGTTTGCCATCAGAATTAAGATCAGCACTTGTTACAGAATAAGGCCCACTTCCTACTGGAAAGTCTATACTAGGTCCAAATTTACCTGATATGTCAGAATCTTTTTGATCTGGGTTAGACACTGTTCTACAGTTATCTACAATGTCAATAATGCCATCTCCATCGATATCTATATCGCAAGCATCGCCTACTCCATCACCATCAAAGTCTGCTTGATCAGGATTATATTTCCAAGGACAATTATCCTTCAAGTCTGGTATTCCATCAGCGTCGACGTCACCGCTGCAATCATATCCTTTTCCGTCTACATATAGACAGCCATTTGGCACAACTTGGCTTCTATATTTCTTTAAAAGATCAGCCATCAGATCAACCTTTGAAGTATTGCCAGAAATGCCGATATTGTAAACTATCGTTACGCCATCTACACCGTGAGATTTTGCAATGTCAATGTCATTTAGAACATTATCTGTGATATTACTTTGGGCGAACCCAAATTGGTAGTAGAGTTTGCCATTGGGTGATTTTGATTTAATCTGCTGTAAAAGATAATCAGTTAAATCTCCCAATGATATGCCTAAGGAGGACGGCGATATCTCTTTAGGAACCTGTGTAGCTCCCGTTTGCCAGTTCATGACCTGTACTACTAACCCATCTGCATGAGTTACTACTTCTCCCCAATTCCAGCGTAATCCTAAAACAAATACTGGATATGGAATGAATGTTTTGTTTGCAGTTTGAGTTACTTGGTGCAGCTGATCAAAAAATTGAATTGACTTTGTTTGTGTTGTAGTCCATTCTGGAGACCAACCTCGTTCATAATCATATGTAATTACTTTGACATTATTTGGAAAAGTTGGAATAACAGGTAGAAGGGCCGTGATATTCGTACCTCCAGTTCCAATTGTCAAGCCAGGAATTTGTTGTTGTAATTGGTATACTTCTTGATAATTATTTGCTGGGAATACTACAGTATCATTCGAAGTGATGTATGGTTTTAGAATATCTATATCATGCTGTGGATTCTCAATGTTCATGACAGGAATTAGGAAAATGAATTTTTTAGGTTGGGTTTGAATTGTACCTTGCAATGATGTTGCAAATGACGTTTGACTAAAAGATCCGAGTAATAATCCGGAAATTAGTAATAGGGAGAGTGTCTTTTTCAACATGTCTAACTATCAACGGGAGTAGATTAACTTTAATCAAAAAAATTGAAATTGATGATCTAAAACAGTTTCTGTATGAACTTTCTGGCCATCTATATTAAGACCAATAAATGATAGGATGCTCTTCACGTTTCATAATTTATTTATCTTCAGTCAGAGTTGTATTATGATATGAAGGATGTAGAGCTAAGATTGGAAAGCCTAAGCATCAGACCTCATGAGATAATCAAAGGAAAAATCCAGGTTAACTATCCTGGCAGATACGATGGAATAGTGGTTAATACTCAAATATTAAATTCAAACCAGCTTATTGTATATCTCTCGTATAACAATAGGGCAATCTCACAGAATCTTTCAAGACTGTTCATTAACCGAAACGATATGCCTAAGAATGCTGCTGAATTCACGGCATCAATTGAATTTGAACCAAAGGAGCCGCATGAAATCAAGTTTAGAGTGTCTATAATTCAAGAACATAAAGAAATTGAGAGTGACGTTATCTTCGCAAAACTGATACCTTGATGTATACTCTAACGGCTCTATAATTTTTATGAGGTCGTAGCCCCATGAACGACATCAATTTCACCAGTCATCCAAGGATGTGGTTCACAATGATATTTTATTGTAATCTCGTGAGTAAATAGAAATTCATAGGTCTTACCTGGTTGAATTATCCCTGGAGAACCAAACTGTCCGCTATACAGATCTTTGTATTCAAAGTTTTTATCTGGAGTAACAGTATGACCAATATCACCCGTGTTTTTCCAAACTACCAGATTGTCTACACCAAGTTGTGAGTCCTTCTTTTTTGGTACAAAGTTTTGTTCTTGTGCCTGATTTTCAGCGCCAGGTACTATGGTTATTTCAACCTGCTGCCCTGGATGAAGAACTTTATCAGGAATTATCGGTTTTGCATTCAGTTCTGGGATAAAGTAGAGTTGATAGTATGAGATTCCTACGGCAGCTCCTACTATAACGGCAATTAGTCCAATTCCATATGCGTGACTTGACGTTGGAAGACTCAAGCAGCTTTTGATCTTTTGACTTCTCTTATAAAGCTATACAAGGAAACTTCCACTAACTTGACGGGGTTTGGGAATTTTGGAATACAGAAATTCAACGCACTAACTTTCGGGGTTTACAGAATTATATTGGTATAACCTGAACTTCAGCGTGCATAGTTATTGCTATCTTATTTCTTCGGCGTGGGATCATAACAGAAGCATCAGTTAGAAGATCAGAGAGCATTGGACTCTTATTTGATGTTAGCAAATCGATTGGAAAAAATCCTTGTGCCTGTGCCCCAGTGAACTGATACTCATCAGTTTCCATAAGTAAACAAGGTAAGAATTTATGTCCTCTTTTAAGCAATGTGAAGGCTCTATGATATCCATTTTTAATTAGATATGTTCCTTTGTACTTTACTACGGATATTAATGGAAGACCAAAACCGTACACAAATCCAGCAAAATTTCTTCCACTATTTTGTTCCTCTCCTTGTACATTACCAAGTACCCTAGAATCAGGATTATCGGTTACAAAAACAATAGTGTTTGTCTGTTGATTAATTGATGTAAGAATCGGTATTTTCGGTTTTTCATCCCTTATTGGAAGACAAAATTTTACGGTTTCACCGATATTTTCAGGTGCAGGGACTTGTTTCATAAGAGATTCTATAAATTCCAGATTTACCATCTTTTGAAAACAATGGAGTTTTTCTAATTCAATCAGTGCAAATCGATGTGATTTCATTCCTAAAAGATATTCGTTGAAAGTTGCTTCTTTTTCTAAGGTAGTTATTCTTTCGCTATACTTGCTATCAAGTTCTTTAATTTCAGGCATCATATTTTTTCTGTTTGAAATATTATTTACCGTTGCATTAGCCTTTTCTATTTTTTTAATCCAAGAATCACTTTGAAAGTTTAGTGGTATTCCTT
>JACXTT010009977.1_pt1 | contig 12888 bp, 11 predicted proteins | sample 9270951 | NCBI WGS metagenome assembly JACXTT01 (sample SAMN15532306, study PRJNA645909) | rock metagenome | isolation source: weathered quartz diorite | place: Puerto Rico | collected 2017-06-21 | reverse complement strand
GATCAGGAACCCAATGACATCGTGGCGGGATTTCTCATCCTCATGGGCAGGGACAAAGGGGAGAAGTACCTGCGCCAGCTTTCAAAGAACGTCATCATGCGGCGCGGCCGGTCGCTTCTGGTGGAGCTTCTGACGGCCGGCGAATTTCCCATTTCCATTGATGTTTATGCGCATCGTGTGTCCAAGGCCATAAAAGATGGGGCGCCGCTGGCAGCGGCGCCTGTGCCGGCCAATTTTTCATTTCCGAGCGTCTCCGCGATTTTGGAAAGAGCGCCGCATCCGGAAAACGCCAAACTGTGGATTGATTGGCTCCAGTCGCCTGCCGGGCAAGAAGTTATTGCGCAAAGAAGTCGTAGCCCCGTCGGCAAGACCGAACGCATATCCGACCCGACGGCGTCGCTGTTTAAGGGGAGAGAACTAGTCTTATTGATTCCGGCCAAGCTCCCAATGAGCTATGAAGACGTTGCCCGGCTGGCCAGAGACATTTTCTTGGGCACTAAATAGGCAGGCCAGATTACTTTTACCGAAGCTGAAAACCACCGGCATCGTCGCCGCGATAACAGGACCATGCAGGGAACGCTTGAAAGCGCCTCCGCGCCCGCGCGGGTCACGATAGGCCAGCGACTCGCCTTCCTTCGTGCTCGCGATCTTGTGCAGCTCTCAATTGCCGCGATCGTCATATTGTTTCTTGTCTACCAGGTTATCACTCCATTGGTCTTTCTCGTCTGGGGAAGCCTCAAAACTGTTCGCCCGGGGGCCGCGGGTTTTTTTAGTCTCGATTTCACTTTGTCGAACTATGTGCGCGCATTATCGCAGGGTCAATTCGTCTCCGCCGTTCTAAATTCGGTTCTCTACAGTGCGGGAGCGGCATCGGGTGCGCTCCTCCTGGCAACGTTTTTGGCGTGGATCACCGAGCGGACGGATACCCCAGCGCGGAGCGTGATCTACGGACTTTCGATCGTCGGACTCGTCATCCCGGGAATCTTGACAGTGGTATCCTGGATCTTTCTCGCCAGCCCCAATATCGGACTCCTCAATGCGGCCGCGCGCGCCGCCGGTTTCACCGAGCCGCCGTTCGATATCTTTACACTCGGCGGTATGATTTGGGTGTCGATGTGGCAGTACTTGCCGCTGGCGTTCCTTTTGATGTCCGCCGCCTTTCAGTCGATGGATCCCGCTTTGGAGGAAGCTTCGGCCACTTCCGGCCACGGCGTAATCCGCACGACCTTGCGTATCACTTTGCCGCTGGCGCTGCCATCGATTCTGGCCGTGCTGATCTTGTTGTTGATCACCGGTCTTGAAGCTTTCGAGACCCCGGCATTGCTCGGGCTCTCAGGCAAGGTGCTTGTCTTCAGCACTTTGGTCTACTTGAATACGAGCTTTGCGCCCAGCGACATTGGCCTCGCGTCGGCTTACGCGGTCTTCATGCTGATCATCTCCATCGCTTTTCTCTGCTGGTACATGCGCATGACGCGCCGCGAGCGCGCGTTTGCGACTATCACGGGAAAGGGCTTTCGTCCGCATCGCACACGGCTGGGCCGCTGGCGTCTGCCAATGGCGACCCTGGCCTTGCTCATCCTCGGCCTCGGCGTGATCGTGCCGCTGCTTGTGCTTCTGTGGGCGTCATTTTTGCGATTCTTTCAACCGCCGTCGCTGGCCGCTATTCAGTCGTTGAAGCTCGTTAATTATCAGAGGTTGTTGGCGAGCGATACAGCCCGTTGGGCATTGCGCAATAGCTTGATACTCGGCGTCACCAGCGCAACGTCCACGGTCCTTTTCGTAAGCCTCATTGCTTGGATCGTGGCGCGCACGAAGCTTTCCGCGCGCAAGTTGCTCGATTTTCTCGCGTTCGTGCCAATCGCCATACCGGGAATCGTTTTAGGCATTAGCATGATCTGGCTGTATCTTAGCTTCCCGCTGCCGATTTACGGTACGCTCTGGATCCTCTGGCTGGCTTACATGATCAAGTACATGCCGGTTGTGATGCGCATCATGTCGGCGGCCATTGTGCAGATCCACCCTGAAATGGAGGAGGCCTCCGCGATCTGCGCGCCGTGGCTCATGACTTGGCGGCGAGTTCTCTTTCCGTTGCTTCGTCCCGGACTGGTTGCCGGTTGGATCTGGGTCATGTCGCACGCCTTTCGCGAATTGAACACGGCAATCCTCCTGGCAAACCAAGAGACACGTCCCGTGGGCGTGGCGATGTACGCTCTGTGGAACGATGGAGCATTCGGAGCACTCGCGGCGTTTGGCGTCATCGTTTCGATAGTGGTTTTTCTATTCGCTGTGGTTGCGAACATCGCTGGGCAACGCTTTGGGCTGAAATTACCTTAAACGCAAAAGCGTGAAGGAAAGAAAACCCGAAATCCGAAATTCGAAACAAATTCAAATGATCAAAATCCAAAATTCCAAACACGGCCATTTCGGATTGAAATTTTGGACTTCGGATTTGAGTGTTTGTTTCGGATTTCGAGCTTCGGATTTCGGATTTTGCTTCGGCCACAAGGGTAATGACGTCTGAAAAATGTACGTAAGCCGAGAACACTTTCAGGCATCTAAGAAGGATTGACAGTGTTACGCGTTACCGGACTCAAGAAACAATTCCAGACCGAGCAAGGCGCACCGGTGACCGCAGTCGATAACGTCTCTTTCGAAGTTGAAACCGGCAAGCTGCTCACTTTGCTGGGGCCGAGCGGTTGCGGTAAAACGACGACTCTCAGGTCGCTTGCGGGGCTCGAAGAGCCGGACGCGGGCGAAATTCAGATCGGATCGACTGTTGTCTACTCCCGAACACGCGGTTTTTCTCTTCCGCCAAATCGCCGGCGCGTTGGGATGGTGTTTCAAAGTTACGCCATCTGGCCCCACATGACGGTTTTTCAAAACGTCGCCTATCCGCTCGAGGGCAGCGGCGTAGCAAAGAACGAGGTCCGTAAGCGCGTCGAGCACGTTTTGGCTCTTGTCGGACTGGAGGCGCTCATCGAACGGCCGGCTCCCTTTCTCTCCGGTGGCCAACAGCAGCGAGTTGCGCTGGCGCGCGCGTTGGTCGCCGAGCCCGAAGTGCTTCTATTGGATGAGCCGCTGTCCAATCTCGACGCGAAACTGCGCGAACAAATGCGGATCGAGTTGCGTGCGGTTCAGCAACGGGTCGGACTCACGGCGGTCTACGTAACGCATGATCAAACCGAGGCGCTGGCGATATCGGACTTTATCGGCGTGATGAGTGCAGGACGTTTGGCGGAATACGGCACGCCGGGCGAGATCTATGATCGCCCCAAAAGCCGATTCGCGGCGGAATTCATCGGCGCCGCTAACGTTGTCCCGGTGTCGGATCTCCGCTCCGAGGGCGGAAAAACCCGCGCTCGGGCGCCCTGGGGTGAAATATATTTCAACTCCGATGGGCAAAAGACGCCGCGGTCGATTGTGATTCGGCCCGAAGATTTTCAAATTATTTCAGGTGGCGAAGGAGAAAACGTTTGGCAGGCACAATTGGAGCAGGTGATTTTCCTCGGTGCGGCGCTTGAATGCCGACTGGGATTAGCCGGCGTGACTCTGCGCGCCCAATTTCCACGCAGCGCGGCGCTCAGCGCCGGACAGCGTGTTTGCGTCCGTGTTGACATTAGTCGCTGCATCCCGTTAGAGGAATAAATCGTCGCGCTAAGTTGGTGTCGCAGAATATCGTTTAAAAGTCGCAGCGATGGCGGCAGCTGAAGTCGAACTCAAATCCCCCTTGATCCCCCTTTTTCAAAGGGGGAATGTTTTCTCCGTGGGGAGATTAACCCCTCTTTGAAAAAGAGGGGAAGGCGAGATTTTTGGACGGAATGACGCCGGTTTTATTTAGCGAATTTCTGGGACACGACGCTAGAACTGTCTTGGCCGCGCGGCGAGCCATGTTTGCAGCGAGATTTGCGGCACGGGAAGTTTCGAGCTTGTCGCTCAACGATTGACGCGTAAAGGAGGATGCACTCATGAGCGAGGTCTATGATTTGCTACTTAGCGGCGGCACGGTGCTCAATCCGGCGACCGGCTTGCGCCAAGAATTGGACGTCGGCGTCAAGGATGGCCGTATCGCAGCGCTGCAAGCGAAACTGCCACGCGCGCAGGCGAAAAGAGTCATTGAGGTGCCGGGTTGTTATGTGACGCCCGGTCTGATCGACTTTCATGTTCATAGTTTTGCCGGTGTAAACCCCTACGGTTGCGAACTAGACGCGCTCTGTATGAGCACCGGCGTGACGACGGCGATCGATGCGGGCTCGTCAGGACCGATTAATTTTAAAGGCTTTAAGAAACTCGTTTACGAGCCGTCGAAGACGCGTATGATCGCCTTTGTCGCCCTTGCTCAGCACGGTGTATTAAACGATCCCGGAGAGTTGGAAGACCTGCGGTTCGCCGATCCGAACGCCGCCGCTGCCACCGTCGGCGAGTCGCCCAACGTTGGCGTCGGCATCAAAGTCCGCCTGCATAAAAAAGGCGTGGGGCAAAACGGACGGGAGGCGTTGCGACTGGCGATTCGTGTCGGCGAAGCGTCGAAATCGCCGGTGATGGTTCATGTGGGCAATACCGGCATCGCGATGAGCGAGATCGCCGATACGCTTCGTTCCGGCGATGTGATTACCCATTGCTACACGCCGCAGAAGCCGTCGATTATCGATGAGCAGGGCAAACTGCTCCCCGAGGTGCGCAAAGCCAAAGAGCGCGGCGTGATCTTCGACGTCGGCCATGCCGGTGGCCACTTCGATTTCAATCTCGTGCGCCGCGCCATGGGCGAAGGAATTGTGCCGGATGTCATCAGCTCGGATCTGCATGGCCGCTTGAGCCAACCGGGTTTCGGTGTCGTCGGCGATCTGCTGACGACACTGACCAAGTTCTTGCCGCTGGGGCTGAGCTTCGATGAGATAATCGGGAAGTGTACGGTGAACGCCGCTCGCGTCATTGGGTGGCAAGATCGCATCGGCAGCCTCGAAGTCGGTCGCGAAGCCGACGTTGCTGTCTTGCAATTAGTGAACGAGCCAACCAAGCTGCGCGATTCTGTCGGCGGCGAGATTACCTACAACCAGCGTATCGCCGCGCACTGGACGATCCGCGGCGGCGAGGTTTTTCCAGGATCGCAGTAACCTAATCGCTGGCCTCGGTTGTGGTGGACCCGCCAAAGGCGCATTGATTCAATTCCGACCGCTGACCGCCGACCACCTTCACTCATCACGCCGCGACCAGTTCCGGATCCAACTGATAGGTAGAAAGGATTTCCACGCCCGAATCAGTAACGCGTAAAAGATGTTCGAGCTTCACGGGCAGATGGTTGATTTCCAGGGCGATTATCATATTTTCTTCCAGCGTCACCGTGTATTCGTCCGGGTCGCCGCCGCGAAGCCACGGAGTTTCGTAAATGCAAAGACCTACACCGTGGAAGCCATCGAGTCCGGGAAGTCGGGATGAAGAGCTTTTGCCGAAGCGGGCGAAGAATTCGTTGCATGGTCCCGGTTTGATGAGGGTTAAAGCTTCCTGCAAGCTTTCGTACGCTTCGCGGTAGCGCGTGCGGCTTTGCTGCGTCGGAGTTCCGCGACTGAATGTCCGAGCGAAATCGCTGTAGTAACCCCCGGGCCCCGCGACCGTTGCATCGCAGATCACCAAATCTCCTTCCACAACAACCAAGTCTGTTCCCATCGCTTCGGTATGGGGGCGTACATCAGACCGCGATGAATCGTAGATGGAAATGAATTCGCTGCCGGCTTCGAAGCCTTGGTCCAACAGATAATCGAGCATAATGCGGCTCAGGCCATCTTCCGGAACATTCGAGTCATGCAAGGCAGCGCGCACCAGATCGTAACCGCGCTCTTTAGCGCGGGTCGTCCAACGAATAAGTTGCAGCTCGTCGAGCGTCTTGACTGCTCGCGCTCGGTTAAGAGCACGCCAGCCATCGACGAGACGGACGCCGCTGCTCCTCAACAAGTCCGCCGCTTCTAAATTCAGGCTATCCCCGCCAACCTGCCCGTCCGAAACTCCGACCTCCCGCAATGCGGCTAGTGTTTGAACCACGAAATCCTTGGTGGCAACGGGAGGTCGCATTCCAAACATATAAGCATCGAAACGCCCCGCGCGATAATTTTTTCTTTGTCTCGAAGTTTCTCGCTGGCATATGAGCGGTGAGCCTGTCATGGGGACAACCACAAAACGCTGAATTGCGGTTGCCCGAAGTCCATGCATGAAGACCGTGTTGGTCGCGTAGCGAATATTGTGTTGATCCGTGAGCACGAGCGCGACGAGGTTCTCCTGCTTCATCGCGTCCTGGAGCCGCGTCAGACGCTGTATGGTCAAGCGCTCCGGATCCACTCCAAAGGGGCTTAGGTCTGAGTAGAACATAGGTCTCTCCTCTGGTTTTGCCGTCGGGTGTCGAATCTCTGGTTTCGAGTCAAAGCAAGGCTCGAAAATCAGATACACTCGGATACTTCCAATTACCGTAGGAGTCAACCGTAGTTGTCGGATCGCAGAAAGAGAAATTGATAGGCCGCTGTGTGAGATTTAGGGCTTTTGTCGTTTGCTTCAATCGAGAAAAGTTTTCGCCCCTGGAGGGAAAGGAGATTAGAGACTTGAGATCAGAACTCCACGTCTGACTTTTATTTCCAACCTCTGGCGCGCTACTGTTCTCCGGGTTGGGGTCCCACGAGATTTCTCATCTGGTTACGCAAGGATTGCATTTGGGTCTTCAGTTGAGAGGCTTTCGCCAGTTGATCTGGTGTCAGTATGCTGCGAATTTCTAAGACGACGCGAAGACCTTCGTCGGCAAGCTGCTTACGCAATTGAGCGATCTGCTGGGTCTGGGGAGCTAAATCGATCTCTCGCACGGCTCCAGGCGATAAGAGTTTGTCTGATATCTGGTCCTGGGCTGCGCGCAATTGGCTAAAAAGGTTTTGGAAGTTCGCCCGATGATTGGCCATGATCTGTTTCATTTGAGCTTTTTGATCTGCCGTCAGGTTCGCTCCGCGGAGCAACATGGGCAACATCATACCTCCGCCGTCCCCTATCATGCCTTCCATCGGTCCACGAAATCCAGGACGAGGTTGCGCGTAAGCCGGTATGCTCCACAAGGTAACGGCAACCGAGGTCATTACGATAACACTGACGTAGCTTTTCTTGGACGTCATAAATCCTCCTCGGCGGGTCTTGTTTTGTTCAGCGGGAACGCTCTTGCACCAAACTGGCAAAGAGCTCCCGACACTCATTGGAGCAATCTTGCCCGAGGGCGGCTTGAACAGAAGCAACGTCAGGGTCCGACGAGCTCACTTCAGAATCTTTGCCGTTTGCATTGCTGAAGAGTGCGTCGCTGACCTGATCGAGAAACTGCGTGAGATCACGGTTAAAGGTCAATTCTGTGGAAGACGGAGAAATCGAGTTCAATAACCGACTCTCACCCCAAACCAACGCAATGCCCAACAACAGCGCCACGGCAATCGGCAACGATCGGTAAAGGATAGGCATTCGGAGAGGCGCGAGACGGATCGAAGCCGGGGCCTTCTGCAGTGTATTTCTTATGAATTGCAGATCCGCAGTGATGCGGTGGTAGCGTTGCGCACATGACGGGCAACTTTCCAAATGAGAATGCTGTTCCTTGTTGCCGTCCCCTTCATTTAGGAGAAAAAGGCTTCTGTCGTTGAGACATCCAGTCATGATCGATCTCCAAGGGCCTTTCGCATGGAATGCACGGCCCGAAAAAGGTGATTTTTCACGCTGCCGTTACTAATGGCCAAAGCTTCCGCAACCTGTTCTGTGGACCATCCTTCCAAATATCGCAAGACAAAAACCTCTCGTTGTCGGGGCGAGAGCGCGCGAAAGCTATGCCAAATCCTCCTCTGCTCCTCGTGTCCTAGGGCTTCCTGCTCCGGGCTGCGCGCCGCGCTGGGATATTCCGCCAGCTGTAGTTCGCCGCTGGACGACCGCCACCACTTCCACCAAGCGGATTTGCGCCGATCATGGCACGCGTTGACCGTAACTCTCGAAATCCAAGCTGACCAATCATCGGGCCAACTATCATTCTGAAACTGGCGAAAGACCTTGAGGAAGACTTCTTGACCAACCTCTTCGGCTTCAAAGCTATCCTTGAGCAGTAGGCAGCATAAGCGCTGCACCCTCGGCTGATGCGCCTTATATAACCCTTCGAATGACGCGGGTTCTTGTTCCGGCACGGGCTGGCAACCTCACCACTATGGACGAGATAGAGGCGATTTTGGTTGACACGACGAGGAGAAAAAGTGCTGAAATTGCTTTGTATTTTTTAAGTTGCACCGTGGCGGCTCATCGCGTACTGTCTTCTTATTACAGGTGAAGAGACAGCATAACCGTGTACAGGCCGTGCGCCGTCGCTTCTTGCTCTGTCATTTCGACCAAAGGAAGAAATCCTTGTTTCGAGCAAGGCGAGAAATCTTTCTTAGATCCCTCACATTTGTTCGGGATGACAATGCGGGTTCCGGTCGTTGCGGCACAGTCTCTCGCGCAGCAGAGAAGGGGGGAGGCTAGGCTAGCGGCGGGATTGGCCGCCGGTTTGCTCGTCAACAAGGAGGGGCCGTGTTATCAGCAATCGTTTTGTTAATCACCGAACGGGACAAGACCAATAAGGTCGCCGAAGCTCTCGCGGATATGGAGGGCGTGAGCGAAGTCTATTCCGTCGCCGGCCGGTATGATCTCGCGGCGATTGTTAGAGCGACGGACAATGATCAGCTGGCCAAGATCGTGACGGAACGGATTCGCGGTGCGCCCGGGATTACTTCTTCCGAAACATTGATCGCCTTTCGCGTCTATTCGCGCCACGATCTGGAAAGGATGTTCTCTATCGGGATGGAGAATCCGTAACCGTACCGTTAGAAAGCCGAGATTGTGAGAGCAACAAAGTTGGATGGTCTATTTGATTACGATCGCAGTCGTAGGGATTTTAGGGACTGGGTCTGCGGCAAGCTATCTCCAAGGGAAAGTTGATCAGTGGCGACCGCAGTATTTCTGGTTCTTGGGACTCATCGCGCTCTTCCCAGTCTGGCTCTTACGGTTTTTCGCGATTCTTCTTCCCGCAACTAAAGAGGCAGGTGATGTTCCTTTGCCGCCGCGGGCGATCCTCGCGTCGGGAGTCGCCCTGTTAGGTGTTATCGCTTCCGATTTTCTGGTTCGCAGGATGCAAAGGTCCAGTTCCGTCAGGAGTGGTTTGGCTTTCTGGATTCTCGGCGTAATCGCGTTACTCCCCGCCGTGTGCGTTACTTTCCTGAACTTCTAGCTGCGTGCGTCAAAACCTGATAGCGACCGTGTCAGCCAGTCCAAGCGATCGGTTCCGAAAACGATGCTGGTTGCCGCGAAGCAGTTAATTGGACAAATTCCGTAACAGCAATTTGGTTTCCGTTTAAGCAAGCAATCTGTGCGGCCAGCGACAGAACTTCTAAGAAAATATCTGCCTTAAACTTTTGGTTTTCTGCTAAACCTTGCCGGTGCCAAAATTAGAATTTATCTTTCTTTGCGGGGGGGCGGAGCAGCTCGAACCCGATCCGGGTTTTTCGGTCGGGCCAAGGTTGATTTAGCAAGTCCCCCAAATTGGCGGAGGCACCTAGAGGCATCCTTTGAGGAAGTTGATGATGCGGGTTGTAGCAAATAGAGTGTATAGGTCTTCACGCCGGAACCCGTCGGTTTCTACGGCCATAGCCGTGAGCCGCGCCCGTATGTAATCCCGTTCCGACAGTTCCAGTCCGCGCGCGATGGGCGACGCTGGCGTGCGGTAGAAGGGCGAGGCACCGAGTAAGACCGGCAGACGCGCGTTGAATGCGAGGGTTTGAATCATGCTCTCCAAGCTTTCGTTGGGCAGACCGAGGATCTGATAAGAGACGATCCTGAAGCCCAGTTGGTGGGCTTTGTGCACGACTTTCAAATAGGACTGCAGGGTATGTGGCCGTTTGGTGGTTTCCCGTACCGCCTTGTCAGAGCTCACGAGCGCGAGATTGAGATGAGAAAAGCCCGCCGCGGACATTAGCTCCAACAGTTCGTCGTCAAGACTCAAATAGCTGATGCCGTTCATGGCGACGAATTCCATTTCTCGATTGGGAAAGCGCGCGATCAGGCGCCGGCAGAGTTCTTTGAAGGTGTTTTTGTAGTAAGTTAGATTGTCGTCTTCAAAGTCGATGACGCGATAACCTTGCCGATAGCGGACCTCAATCTCCTCCAGCACGTTTTCCAATGAACGGCGGCGATAGCTTGTGCCGAAAGTCGTGTGCACTGAGCAAAAAGAACACTTATGGGGACAGCTTCGCGACGTGATCATGAAAGTCATGGTCTTGGTTGCGTACCGGTAATTATCCGGAGTGAAATCGTTCAGGTCGGGAAATGGCAGGTCGTCAATCGGGAAGTTATCCTCGATGGGATTAAGAACGAATTCACCGATTCTTTTGTAGGCTAGGTTCGGAACCGCTTCGATCGATCTCTCACCGTTCAAATATTTCAAAAACTCCACGAAAGGTTTTTCGCCTTCTCCCCGGATAACGAAGTCGACATGCGGAGACGCCAGGAGCGACGCTGGAACCGCTGAGGCGTGCGAGCCGCCCACGACAACGGGAATATTCAAACGTCTCTTCACTCGCTGTGCCACTTCAAGCGCTTCACGATAATAGGGCGTGAAGAGAGAAGAGATGCCCACGACGTCGGGCTGGATTGCGGCTATCTCTGTTTCAATTTCATCGAAGGGGCGGCCAAAATGATAATATTGATGGAACGTCGAGAATGGCGATTTGTCGGCGACGGGATAATAGTCCGTCAGGTACTGAAGTTCCTGGGGAATCTTTACAGTTTTTCGCCCGCGGCCAGCATGAAAATCTTTGATAATCACTTCAACTTCGGGAAGATGCTTATTAACCGCTGCTTTCAAATAGCAGAGGCCAATAGGTTGAAGCCGGACATCGGTATCGTAGAAATCTCGAACCGGCGGTTGGATAAGAAGAACTTTCATTGGACGTTTTGAGCTATAGCTTATTCTTCGCCCGTAAGAAAGTTTCCGGCCTTGCCCTGTCCCAGGCACATCGCGTAAACTCTCCAAAATTAGGATTGTCTTAGCCTATGGCGCGGGAAAACAAGACTAATCAGAAGAACGCAAACAACGGGGCGAACCCAGGCTCTGACCAGACGGTCTCTCAGGCCAACGTGTTTTAACCCATGCCAACTGAAGCGGACACAAGAATTATTATCGACCGGCTACTTCGTGAAGCTGGCTGGGATATTGAGAACAAGTCTTATGTCTCAACCGAGGAACCCTCCGCAGACGGTCGCGCAGATTACCTGCTGAAAAATCATCGCACTCAGCCGCTCGCTGTTGTGGAGGCAAAGCGATTCTCTATTGATCCGTATTCAGCTAAACAACAAACCAAAGCGTATGCCGTTAGCTTGGCGGCTCCTTTTATCCTTCTAAGTAACGGACGCGAGCATTACTTTTGGGACTACGAGAATGGCGATGCCCGCCCTGTTCTCGGTTTTCCGACGCAAGCTGATCTAGAGCGTCGGGCGAACCTTCGGTTGCATCGACACGGCGACATTGCCACCTCGTTACGCTCCATCCCTTATCCTTCTCGCTTTCGTTTCAAAGGCGAGGAAGTGGACGCGCGACCCTATCAGCTCCGTTGCCTACAAGCGGCGGACGACGCCCTTATTGCAGGCCGCCGCCGTATGCTCTTCGAGATGGCAACGGGTACCGGCAAAACGCTCACGATTGCGATGCTAATGAAGCGGTGGTTCCAAGCCGCTGCGATTTCCCGGGTCCTTTTCCTGGCGGATCGGATCGAGCTCGCCAAGCAGGCTCGGGAAACATTCGACGACTATCTTCGTGACTATCCAACTATACTGCTTTATGGTGGCAAACGAAGCCTTGAGGGGCAGATCGTAGTCGGGACACTCGATACAATTGCCGGCCAACTCGATGGCGGTGGTTTTGGCCATGCTTATTTCGACCTCGTGGTGACGGATGAGTGTCACCGCTCCATCTATAACACCCACCGCGCAACGCTGGCACACTTCGACGCGATTCACGTCGGTCTTACCGCCACGCCAAATCCCGGCGAGCTACACTGGGTTAACGAGCACGAGCGCCAGTTAGTACGCAGCACATACATGTTCTTCGAGTGCTGGGATAGTGCTGCTCAGGAGGGCAGGCCTACTTTCGCCTACACGCTACGCGACGGAATGCGTGAAGGTTATCTCGCCGACTACAAGATTTACGTTGCCGAGTCGCGGTTGACCTTCGAAGGCACAACTTGGGAGGATGAGGACATCGCCTTCAGCGACTGGGGTCGAACCGCCGAATCCGAGGATCGCCTCAAGCTCCTTATTGACGAGTATTTCCGTGTTGAAGAGGAACGTCCTCAGCCTCATCCACGAAAAACCATTGTTTTCGCCGTTAGCGAAAAGCAAGCCGGGATTATCGAGCAGCTTTTCAACAAGCTTCTGCCTGATGCCGCCTGTCTCCGGATCGCGCAACAATCCAACCGCTCACCGGCAGAGGTGCGACAGAGCTTTGCCCAGAAGATTACTTGCTATTCGAACAACGGAAATCCTAAACCTATCATTGATCGTTTCAAATACGATCCTTTGCCTGTAATCGCTGTGTCGGTCGATATGCTCGACACCGGCTATGACCACAAGGAGGTCGAAAACTTGGTGATGCTTCGACCAACCACATCGGCTATCAAATACGCCCAGATGCGGGGCCGCGGCAGCCGGCTTTGTTCGCGCATTGGAAAGACCGACTTCCTGGTCTACGACTTCGTCAACAACACCGCCAACTATGACGATCCCGGCCAGGAGTATCATCGGCCCAAGCCAGTCGGGAGCCGTCCAACTCCGGGACAATCTCGTGACGATGAAGACGGTGGGGACTTTGTT
>JACXTT010009976.1_pt1 | contig 12888 bp, 11 predicted proteins | sample 9270951 | NCBI WGS metagenome assembly JACXTT01 (sample SAMN15532306, study PRJNA645909) | rock metagenome | isolation source: weathered quartz diorite | place: Puerto Rico | collected 2017-06-21 | reverse complement strand
ACAGCCACCATTACTTTGCAAGATGGATTTCTGATCAGCGAATTAAGCCGTTTTTACGACGAACTTGAAGGTAGTTTTGAGGGCTATAAATTCCGCCAGGCGCAGCAAACCATGATGGAGATAGCCCGTTTAGGCAACCGCTACCTTACCGAAAAGGAACCCTGGAAAAGTATCAAAACCAACCCCGAAGATGCCAAACAGGCTTTGCATAATTGTTTATTGTTGATTGGCCATTTAGCCACCTGCCTGCAACCGTTTTTACCGGGTACAGCTAAAAAGATACTGCACATGTTGAATTGGCCAAAAGATACCATCGCGTTTCATGAAGAGATGGTATTTACCAGCGGGCACCAGTTAAACCCATCATCATTATTGTTTGAAAAGATCGAAGACGACCTGATAGCACGCCAGGTACAAAAGCTTGTCGCCAAAAAAGAAGCTATTGAAGGCCCCGCGCAGCCGGTTGAGCAGGTTGTTATCCCCGCCAAGGAAAACATCAGCTTCGATCAGTTCGCTGCGATGGATGTGCGCATAGGTACCATTTTGTCAGCCGAAAAGGTAGCCAAAACCAAGAAGCTGATGAAACTTACCATTGATACGGGCATAGATCAGCGTACTGTAGTATCGGGCATTGCCGAGCATTACGAACCTGAAGGCATTATTGGCCAGCAGGTGAGCATATTGGTAAACCTGGAGCCGCGCGAAATAAAAGGCATCCTATCGCAAGGGATGATATTGATGGCCGAAAATGCCGAAGGCAAACTAAGCTTTGCATCGCCGGTAAACTGGATGCCGAATGGCTCGGTTGTCCGTTGATGTGCAGATGTGCGAATATGCAAATGTGCGGATGCCTGTATATTGAGTATAACGGAGCATTGTTAATTTGCATATCTGCACATTTGCACATCCGCACATAAATCCACACCTTTGCAGTTCGGAAAACATGGCGTTCAAATTCGATCCCGATAGCTATAGGGATGAACATCCGAAATTCGAAATACAAAAGGTCCCGTAGTTCAACGGATAGAATAGGAGTTTCCTAAACTCTAGATATGAGTTCGATTCTCGTCGGGACCACAAAATAACCCACATGGGTAATGATCAATAGGGTTCTATAAGGCGTTCAGAATTATCTTTGAACGCCTTTAATTTAGGTGCGTTGATCAATTTCCCGCTCTTTTTTGCTCTTCCTCCGAACCGGATTTGCTCTGTGACCGGGCAAGTTTCCCGCCAAAGTGGTAATTGAATGTGAGGATGACCGCCCTGGAGTAGATAAGGCCGCGACCAGCTTGATAAAGGTTAAGGTATCGGTCGCTGACGTCACGGCTATCAGTATTCAATACATTGGTGCCATTAACCGTGATCGATCCCCCGCCATTAAATAGTTTTTGTTTGATTGCTAAATTAAGCGTAGCATATGCGCCGAATATGGAACCAACGAACTGCCGTTTAGATTCGTATTCAAGATCAGCTTCGGCTGACAACTGATTACTCAACTGGAAACTGTTGCTGGTCACCAGATCGATGGTGGCAAAACCCGGATCATCCAGGCTGAAACCGCCCGCGCTGCCGTTAAAAAGATTTTGGTAGATCGTTGCCGTGGTATTGGTGGTCAGCCATTTTGCTATTTCTTTATTAAAGCTGAGATCCACATTCCAGGATTTTGCGCCCTGTACGTTGGTCGGCTTGCGTGTAATCGTCGTTTGATTCGGATCGAGGTACAATAAGGTGCGCAGGTAATCACGATCCACATCATAGGCCGCAGTCAGGAACAAGGTGTTCCGCCAAGCCCAAGTCAACTCCGAATGCCAGTTGATATCCGGCTTCAGATCAGGGTTTCCCTCAAAATAAAGAGTAGCCGAAAGCGGCCGCCTAAAAGGCACAAGTTCATGATAATCTGGTCGGCTCACCCGCCTGCCGAATTGAAAATTCAGGCTGTTTTGATCGTTCAGTTTATCGCTGAGAAAAAGCGTGGGGAATAACTGAAAATAATTTTGATCGACGGTGATATTAGCGCCGGCCTGCTGCCCGGTCATAATGGTCTGTTCAGCCCGCAGGCCGGCTTGTAAGCTCAGTTTTCCAAAAGCTTTATTGAAGTTGACATAAGCCGCATTGATGTTTTCGCTGGTGAGGTTGTGGTCGCTCAAAGCCGGATCGGGGATATTTTGGCCGCCTGACTGATTGTAGTAAATGTTGTTATTGTCTGTTTTTACGTAGCTGGTTTTTATTCCGGCTTCCCATTTGCCCTCACCCCGGAAAGGCTGCGCATAATCTGCCCTTGCGCCAAAAATGTGCAAGGTCCGCGATTCGTCGATAAATACGTTATCCTGGTTAGAGAGACCACCGGAAGCGTCAAAATTGAGGCCGGTATTGAACTGGCCTGGCCGATATTGAAAATTTGCGTAATCCATACCCGCTGACCAGGACCGCCCTGTTGTATCAGGTTTATACTGCAATTGTACACCTGTACTGAAATTGAGCGGTTTGTCAGCGTTCAGTGCCCTGAAGTTTTCGCTGCCGGTTTGCCGCCGGTTGCTGTCTGCAAAACTCATCACGGAGGTCAACTCATTGGAATACCTTCGGTTCGCTATGCTACCCGTTAAGGTCAGCGTTGTTTTTCTGGAGAGATAAAGGTCCAGCCCGGCCGAGGAACTGAGTGCTTTATTGACCGTGATGCCCATATTTGTGGAAACCTGTTCGGAAGCCAAGGCTCCGTTATTCAGGATATCGCCGGTAACATTGCTTAGTGAATAACCTTTGTTATAACCATAGCTGTTATTTAAATATAGGTTATAACTGCGCGTTTTATAATTAAGCACCAGACTGGTATTGTAACGACCGTAATAACCTTGCCCCAAACTGGCGGTAACGCTCCCGTTCAAACCAGGTTTGTTGTTCTTTTTGCGGACAAGATTGATGATCCCTCCGGTGCCTCCCGCATCGTATTTAGCCGAAGGATTGGTCATAATCTCAACCTTTTGCATATCGGAAGATGGGGTATTGGTCAGCAGGCTGGCCAGATCCGTAGCCGATAAGAAAGTACTTTTGCCGTCAATCATGACGTTGACGCCAGATTTGCCGTTCAGCGTGATCTGCCCGTCGGAACCCACTTGCACGCCGGGTAGTTTTTTCAGCATTTCCAGGGCGTTGCTGCCCATATAGGTGATATTCTGATCCACATTGACCACCGTTTTATCAATTTGTTTCTCGATCAGCGGGGTACTTGCGAGGATGGCTATTTCCCGCAATTGCGTGGCTGATGGCAGCAAGATGTATGTTCCAGCGTCGGTATCAACAGCATTAGCACCAATGGTTCGCGTGATTGGCTGATAACTGATCAGGCTGATCTTGAGCAGGTAATTCCCGGTCGGGAGATGGTTAAAAGCGAAACGCCCGCCAGTGTCGGTTACCGATACCTTTACATCCGTATCCATCATGGAAAGCCGGACAGTCGCGCCTGGCAGAGGCTGGTTTTTGTCATCGGTAATTCGCCCCCGGAGCGTTCCCTGGGCGCAGGCAAATGAGCCATAAATAAGGAATAACGATAGGGTGTACAGCCATTTCATAAGGCAAGAATAAGCCGGAAAACGATTCGCGAAACGCTTAGCAGGCAGAACGCCCAAAGCAGTATGCAAACAGGTGGGATCGACTGCCGAAGCCGGTTCAGGGGGCGTTCCCGCCTGTTTGTCGACGGATATACACCTTAATCATCAAAATAGCTATACTTGCTGTATATGAGTTTCTTAGACCATATTTTAGCGATGCACCGAAAACACCGCTGGCTGGGACATGCGGCTTTCTGGTTGCTGTACCTGCTCATGGCCGTCAGTGCCAGCAAATACAGGGATGGCAGGCAAGGTACTTATAGTTTCGAGTTTATTTCGGACGCCCTTTATATGTCTGCGGAAATGATTGCTGCTTACGGCCTGGCTTATGGCGTACTTCCCCTTTTCATTTACCGCAAAAAGTATTTGCTTTCGCTGGCGGGTCTACTGGCCGTTTGTTATGTTTCCTGCGTGATAGGGCGCATTTTTATCGTGAAGATTTGTGAACCCATGGGCGGTTTAGCGCCCAAAGCTTTCGAGAGTTACGGCGAGATCCTGACTGATATTCCCAAACTCCTTTATGTTTATTTGTTCGATATGCTGGCGGCGGCTGCCATCTTTACGTTTGTTAAGGTTGCCAAGGACCAGTTCGAAACCCAGAAGCGTGCGATTGAACTGGAAAAACAAAAAGCCGAAGCGGAGCTGAAGCTCCTGAAAGCGCAACTGCACCCGCATTTTTTATTCAATACGCTCAATAATATCTATTCGCTGTCGCTCAGCCAGTCCCCGGTGACATCCGGTGCTATCGCGCAACTTTCTGAAATGCTGGATTACATCCTGTATCAATGTAATGCGACTTTGGTGCCCGTATCCGGTGAGATCACCTTATTAAAAAACTATATCAGCCTGGAAAAACTGCGTTATGACGAGCGGCTAAGGGTTGATTTTCAAATTGATCAGCAGCAGGATATTTTCATTGCGCCCCTGATCCTGCTCACCATCGTCGAGAATGCGTTTAAGCACGGAGCCGGTAATGATATCGGATTGCCGGTAATCAGTACAGAACTTTTTGCCGGGGCTGACCGTTTTACATTTAAAGTAACCAATACATATTATCCAAAGCCAGAAGTTGAGCATTCAGGACGGATCGGGTTACCCAATTTGACAAAACAATTAGACCTGATCTACCCGGACAAGCATAAATTACAAATTACACAAAGCGGCAATTTTTTTATGGTTGAACTTCACATTGACCTGATATGAAGATACGCTGCCTGATAGTGGATGATGAACCGCTGGCTATTCAACTGCTGCAAAAACATATCGCACAACTCGAATTTTTTGAGGTTGCAGGTACTTGCCAGAATGCGATACAAGCATTGGCGTTACTCAATAAGCAAACTATTGATTTGTTATTTATAGACATCAAAATGCCGCAACTATCCGGGCTCGACCTGCTTAAAACCTTACGTAACCCGCCAAAAACGATACTGACCACGGCTTACCGGGAATTTGCGCTTGACGGATTTGAGCTGGGTGTGGTTGATTACTTATTAAAACCCATCACATTTGACCGTTTTTTCAAGTCCGTTGAGCGATACTTAAACACGGCCAACTATGCCATGCCGGAAGTCTTTTCTTCGTCAGAAGAACAATTTGTTTACCTGAAATCCGGGCATAAGTTTTTTAAATTAAACACCCAGGATATCTTATACGCCGAAAGTTTGAAAGACTATGTGCAGGTGCATACCCGGGATCAAGTCATTGTCTCCAAATACAAGATCAGCGACCTGGAGAATGAACTGAATGGCAAAGGGTTTTTAAGAATACACCGTAGTTTCATTGTCAATCTAAAACATGTTACCGCGTTTACCTCCAATGATGTTGAAATCGGCAAATTAGAACTACCGATAGGCGAGACTTACAAAGCACTCGTTCAACAACTGAAAAAATGATAATTATTTAACGGGTTTACCTATTCATCCGGGATATGGTGATCGACTTGTTGTTTCGTTGGTATCTCAGCTGACTGTATAAAAATAAGTAACAAAACCTTTCAGATCAAATTCTGGAAGGGTTTTATTTTATTGTCGGCTGCCCTCACCCCTTATCAATTTGAAGCGCAATATCATCCCAAACCAACCAATGGTCACTTAAAGTGACTGCGCCATTTTTCTTATAAAAATTTTGTGCGATCAAATTGTCTGCGGCACAATTAACGCAAATGCGTTTTGCCTGGTGTTCTTTAAACCAATTGGCTAAAAGCCGGAGTAAAGATGTAGCTACGCCCCTTCCGCGATATTCAGGTATCGTATCGATCCATTGTAGTTCGCCATCACAATAATAACGGCGGGTTAGGTGCCCGGCTATAAAACCAGTCACTTTGGCATTGTCGGTTGCAATGATGATAGTGCGGGGAGCTAATGCCTGTTGCGGATGATGGCTGCCGTGGTAATAACCCAAAATGCGGTTAAGCCAATAGCTTTCAGAATTATCGTCTTTGCCGCGGATAGCAGCCAGCGCTTTTAAGTCGTATTCCACAGCCAAACGGAATTCCATAGTCCTAATATAAAAAAAAGTATTACCGCTATTGTAACGCGTTGCACAATAGTTAATCACTTTACCCCGCTATTTAATTTAAAATATGCGTTTGTAAACATTAGCAGTAAATCATCAATAGCGTTATTGTAAACCGGAGACGTTGCGGTAAATATTATTTAACCTTTTTCATCCGGCCGGGTATCATCGGCAAAATAAAAGATATTGCCATTGTTATCAATCACCGCAAATTGCCGTAAGCCCCAGGGCATCATGCGCAAAGGGCCGTTCGGGTGGATGAGCCCTGATTGTTGATATTCGGCATATAAACCTTCAATGTCGGTCACATAAATATAACAGCCCATGTTGCGGCCTTGTTCCGGATCGGGGCAGGGAAACAGGTGCACATTGACGCCATCGCGGGCAAATATCAAATAACTGTTATTGTTGGTTATAAAAGCAAAGCCTAATTTTTCGGTATAAAAAGCAATGGTTTTTTGTTCGTCGAGCGATGCCAGTACAGGTGTTGAGCGTTTAAACATGCGTATGCTAATCTATGGCAGTTTCTTAAACTCATAGGGTGTGTATTCAATAAAATCGGCTACCTTAACGCGTACGCTGGTTACTTTTCCATTTACTACGGTAAACGGAAAAACGGCTTTGCCAAATTCAGGGTCGCTAAAGGTAATGTAAAAGCGGTTGCCGCCTAAAGGCTGCATTTGGGCGTACATTTTAGGGTGGTGCTCAAAGTGCATTTGCAGTTCATTGTTTTCGCCGCCCTGGTCAATGGTCATATTGCCATACAGGTCGCTAAAGTACTTGCCGGTATAAGCAGCAGGGGGTAAGGCCGATGGTAAATGTAAAGCAACAGAGTCGGTTAGTTTTTTATCTTGCTGCTCGTTTTTAATAGTCTGTATTTTTGAGCTCGCCAATTTGGAATCGCTGTAATTATGGTAAGGCTTGTGCAGATAAGCGTCTATTATCTCGTAGTTCAATGTCTCGATCAGGTCGTTCTGGTCGGTATTGGTGAGAATGATGATGCCTAAATTTTGTTCGGGCACCATAGTTACTGATGATACATACCCGTTAACCCCGCCGGTGTGAAATACGATACGCTGGCCAGCGTAGTCTTTTAAAAACCAGCCCATGCCATACAGTTCGGTATTACCGGGACCGCCATCGTAAACAATGTCCTGAGCTGTGCGGGGTGTGAGTATGGCCGCTTCGGGTATAAACTGGCGAGGACCAACTTTACCGTTGTTGAGTTGTGCCATTACCCATTTGCTCATATCGTTTACCGACGAACTGATACTGCCTGCCGGGGCAAGGTTATCTATCTGGCAATATGGAATAGCTATCAGGCGACCCTCGGCAATGGTGTGCGGGGCCGCTTTATTATAGGCCAGGAGCATATCTTTACTTAGCGCTAACGAGTTGCTCATACCCAGGGGCGCAAACAGGTAATCCTTGATGTACGATTCCCAGGAACGGTCGGTAACGCTGGTGATAATTTGCCCTGCGGTTAAAAAGGCGGCATTGGTATAACCCCATTTGGTACGAAAAGGGTAAACGGCTTTTACATGCCCCATTTTTTCTATCACCTCGTCCCGGGTCAGGTTACTTGTCCAATAGGTAAAATCGCCCTGAAAGGTCTGAAAACCCAGGCGGTGGCAAAGCAGGTCGCGCACACGGGCATCTTCGCCGGCCAGTTGGTTGTCAAGCTTAAAACTTGGTATGTATTTGGTTACCTTATCGTCCAGCGAAAGCTTTTTATCAGTAGCCAACATGCACAATGCAGTAGCGGTAAAGGCTTTGGTATTGCTGCCAATCATAAAAAGGGTGTTGATGTCTACCTTGTTATTGAGGCCGAGCTCTTTAACACCGTAGCCTTTCATCAGTACAATTTTATTGTCCTTAATAATACAAACTGCAGCGCCAGGGATACGCCAGTTGGTTAATGCGCGGTTGATATAGATATCAATGCTGTCTTTAATAAAATTACTGCGGTTGATGTTTTGCGCAAAAAGGTTTAGCGATGATATAACACAACAGAAAGAGATCAACAATGCACGTAGTTTCATTTGGATAGCTAATGGTTATCAATAATACAAAATGTAGGGCCTAATAGTTCTGCATCCTAAAATAAGAATTCAATTTAAATAAACGGCCTAATGATGCCGGATAATTGCTGTTAAACCTAATTGGTTGAAGTTGAAGGGCGCGACGCCCGCCCGAAGTAATAGGGTAGCAACGAAAAGCCCCTGTGTTTATAACAGGGGCGCACTATATAGTAGTATTAGGGTTTTATTGGTCGGCAATGCTATCTAAGTTGTCAAAGTTTTCGTTACCGTCGGCTTTGTTGCCGGATGGGCCTTCGTCTTCAAAATCGGTTTTGCGGCCAAGCATGGTAAAGTTTTCGGCAACTACTTCGGTAGTGTATTTTTTATGGCCCTCTTTATCTTCGAACGAGCGGGTGCGCAATTTACCTTCAATGTAAACCAACTTTCCTTTTTGCAAAAATTTTGCAGCCACATCGGCCAGGCCGCGCCACATTACAATGTTATGCCATTCGGTTTGTTCAACCTTGCGGCCATCTTTGTTAAAGGTTTCGGAGGTAGCTAATGGGAAACTGGCAACAGAAACGCCGCCTTCAAGGTAGCGGATATCGGGGTTTTTGCCTAAATGGCCGATCAGTATTACTTTATTTATACCAGACATATTAATTAGGGAGACGCGGTTCTTTTAAAATTTAAAAATATTAGCTAAAAATATAAAAATTATTTTAGGTAGCGCTAATTTATTTAAATTTTTCACTTTCGTGAAAAACCATGTCGGTTCTAATTTAATTTTATGCCCGTTGGTTTGAATGTGGATAAACCTTGCGTAAATATGTTGATGCGTTAGTATATGCTTTTGTACAGGATAAATGGCGGTTATTTGCGGTATAATACCGAAAGTCGCAATAATATCATCCGACGAAAATAGTTGCTCGGGGGTATAAAGTTCTGGAGTTTCTATTAACGGGAGGTCGTACATGTTTGCCCAGATGTCGTTACTGCCGCGTTTGTTGAGCAACAGTTCATCGCCATCGGTGATCAAAAAATAGTTAAAATAGCGGGGCTTGATTTTGACCGTCTTTAGTTTAACCGGTAGCTGGTCAACCTGGTTGTTTTTAAAGGCAAAGCAATCAGTATTAACCGGACATATATCGCAATAAGGGTTGCGCGGTTTGCACAGCATGGCGCCAAATTCCATCATGGCCTGGTTATGCAGGCCCGGCCTGTCGCGGTCAAGCAGTTCATCAGCCATTTGCTGAAACAGTTTTTTGCCTTTGGTGCCGTTGATAGGTTCGGCAATGCCAAAGTACCGGGCTATAACCCGGTTAACATTGCCATCAACCACCGCCTTGGCTTCGTTGGTGGCAAAAGAAGATATCGCCGCCGCAGTATATTCGCCGATACCCTTTAGTGCAATCAACTCATCATAACTACCCGGAAACACCCCGTTATATTTTTGCTGTACCAGCCGTGCAGTGGTAAGCATATTACGCCCGCGCGAGTAATAGCCCAGGCCCTGCCATAGTTTAAGTATCTCGTCCTCGGTGGCGGCGGCAAAGGTGGTTACGGTTGGATATTTTTCGGCAAAGCGGTAATAATAAGGCATCCCCTGCTCAACGCGGGTCTGCTGAAGTATAATTTCGGACAGCCAGATGAGGTACGGATCGGTAGTGTTGCGCCAGGGCAGGTCGCGCCGGTTTTTATGGTACCACTGGCTAAGTATTTGGGCAAAATTCATGAAATGTAAAGGTACATGCTTTTAGTTTATTGTAGTTTACAAACGGCTTCGTAAGTAAAAACAAAAATTCTCATCTTTTATTTTTCAAATTCATTTTAAACCAATACTTTTGCAACCCCAAAACAGTTAAGTGTTTACATAATTTAATAAAGAAAAACAGATATGACCAAGGCAGAAATAATCACCGAGATCTCATCAAAAACTGGTATAGAGAAAGTTGATGTTCAAGAGACTGTAGAAGCATTTTTTAAAGTTGTAAAAACCTCGATGGTTGGCGGCGAAAATGTTTACGTACGAGGTTTCGGTAGTTTTGTTGTTAAAAAGAGGGCTAAGAAAACCGCCCGTAATATTTCAAAAAATACTGCCATCATCATTCCTGAGCATTTTGTACCAAGCTTTAAACCTGCCAAAACTTTTGTTGAAAAAGTACGTACAGGTAACAAAGCTAAAAGCGCCAAATAAATATGGCAAACAAGCAAAAACAGATAGTAGTAATTGTTATAGTGGTTGCTATAATGGGCTATCTGCTTTCGCTTCCGGTTAAAGGTTTAGTGGTATCAAAAGAAGACCACAATGGCAAATCCAATAAAGTGGAGCAGCCCGCGGCAAGCGCTAATGTTAATGCCGAATACGTATCGACCACGGCCAAGGCCGCGATAAATACAAACATAGCCGGGCAAATAACCGATTTGGAAACCAGCCTGAAAAAGGCTGCTACCGATGCTGAAAAACAAAAGCTGCAAAGGCAACTGGCCCAAAAATGGGACGATGTTAACCAGGCAGCACCTGCGGCGTTTTATTACCAGGCCCTGGCCAGTAAAACAAACACCTACCAGGATTGGGTAAATACCGGCGACAGGTTTAACGATGCCTATCGCTATACGCAGGATACGGTTGCACAGCCGGTTTTTGTGCTAAACGCGGTAAATGCTTTTCAGGCAGCCTTAAAGCTAAAACCTGATGGGCTGGATGCTAAAACAGGTTTGGGTATTGCCGATGTAAATGGCGGCGCGCCGAGCCCTATGCAAGGTATAGCCTTGTTGTTAGAAGTGGTTGCTAAAGACCCAACTAACCGTAAAGCAAACCTTAATTTGGGGTTATTTGCAATTAAGTCGGGCCAGTTTCAAAAAGGGGTTGACCGTTTTAAAGGTATGTTAGCCGTAAAACAAGAGTTTGAACCCGAGTTTTACCTGGCAGAGTGTTACAAGCAACTCGGTATGAAAAAAGAGGCTATTGCCGCTTACCAGCAATGTAAGCTGTTAATGCCCGAACCAACCTTTACAGCACAGGTTGACCAATATATTAAAGAATTACAGAATTAAATAGAATTTAAAATTAACGAATTATGCCAAGCGGTAAAAAAAGAAAAAGACATAAAATGGCCACTCACAAACGTAAAAAACGTTTGAGAAAAAACAGGCATAAAAAGAAATAAGCCAGTTTAGTGCTAATTGCTGTCCTTGTAAAAAGGGCAGCAAATTTCTATTGTTTAAACCTTCGTATTATATTAATTACGGGCATTTATGTCGTTTAAAGAAATGGAGTAGCCATTGGTAAAAGAACTTATTATCGATGCCACCCCAAGCGGGGCTACTATTGCGTTATTACAGGATAAACAACTTGTAGAGCTTAACAAAGAGCAGATCAACAACAATTATGCTGTTGGTGATATTTACCTGGGCAAGATCAAGAAGATCATGCCGGGGTTAAATGCTGCGTTTGTTGATGTTGGCTACGAGAAGGACGCCTTTTTGCATTATCTGGACTTAGGCCCACAGGTGCAAAGCTTGCTTAAATTAACCAAGCAAATACGCGGTGGAAGCCACCAATCCAAGTTATTGGATAATTTTAAGCTTGACGAGGACATCAATAAATCGGGTAAAATATCCGAGGTGCTCACCAAAAACCAGCTTATCCCTGTTCAGATAGCCAAGGAACCTATTTCTACCAAAGGCCCGCGTTTAAGTTCGGACCTGTCGATAGCCGGCCGCTATGTTATTCTGGTACCTTTTTCCGAAACGGTATCTATCTCCAAAAAAATAAAGAGCAACCCCGAACGCACCCGCTTACGCAAGATCATCGAAAGCATTAAGCCAAAGAACTTTGGTGTGATCATCCGCACCGTATCCGAAGGTAAAGGCGTAGCCGAGCTGCAGAAAGACCTGCTGGATCTGATCTCCAAATGGGAATCGTTCACCACCCGTTTGCCGCATACCGAGCCATCTAAAAAAGTATTGGGCGAAATGGACCGCACGTCGACCATTTTACGCGATATACTGAACCCCGATTTCCAGAATATTTATGTGAACGATGTGAGCATTTACGAGGAGATTCGCTCGTATATCCGCGAAATATCGCCCGAAATGGAAAACATCGTTAAGCTGCATAAACATAAGGAGCCAATTTTTGAGCACTTTGGTGTGGATAAGCAAATTAAAGGCGCGTTTGGTAAAACCGTTAACCTTGCCGGCGGCGCTTACCTGGTTATTGAGCATACCGAGGCGTTGCACGTTATCGACGTAAACAGCGGTAACCGCACTGCCAATAAAGAAAACCAGGAGACCAACGCTTTCCAGGTAAACAAAGAGGCCGCTAAAGAAATTGCCCGCCAGTTGCGCTTGCGCGATATGGGCGGTATTGTGGTTGTCGATTTTATTGACATGCACAAGCCCAATCACCGCAAGGACCTGTTTGACTACCTGCGCGACGAAATGGCTTTAGACCGCGCCAAGCACACCATTTTGCCCCCAAGCAAATTTGGCCTGGTGCAAATTACCCGCCAGCGTGTACGCCCCGAAATGAACATCGTAACTACCGAGGTTTGCCCGGCCTGCGGCGGCACCGGTACCATACGCCCTACCGTTTTGCTGATAGATGATATTGAGACCAACTTCAACTACATTTTAACCGAGCAGAACGAAAAGAACATTACCCTTTGTGTACACCCTTATATTGAAGCCTATATCAAAAAAGGCCTGGTTACCCGCCAAATGAAATGGTATTTTAAATA
>JACXTT010009975.1_pt1 | contig 12888 bp, 13 predicted proteins | sample 9270951 | NCBI WGS metagenome assembly JACXTT01 (sample SAMN15532306, study PRJNA645909) | rock metagenome | isolation source: weathered quartz diorite | place: Puerto Rico | collected 2017-06-21 | reverse complement strand
CGTAACAAACCGCGCAGCATTACTATGGGCAGCTGCTTCTTTATTTTCTTTTGCCGAAGTCTGGCAAGATAAAAACACTGTTGCCGAAACAATTACCACCAGCAAACAAATAACCACTACACTTTTCATAACTGCTATCTTGATTAATGAGCGATATAAGGTTTTACTACAGATTCAGGCAGGAACTCTACCCGGTAAGGAGGAATCAAAGTATCCAGCGTCCATAAAAGAACGCCTCTTTTATTGGCAAGTACCGTGATATGCCGCTTCGAGCAACAGCATAAAACAGTAGAGTCGTTGATCATATAAGCGCTGCCCATGCGATCATTGTATATTTCTGCGGGGAGTTTAATATGCAGATCGACCGTTGCTGCTTTATGTGTTTCATCCATCTTCAGGGCGAAAACTTCCGACTGCTTTTTTTCCACGCCATTGTCGAACAGCATCAGGCTCCCATAAGGGTTGATATGCACTGCATGTGATTGTGTGAAATTACATTCAGCTGGCATTCGTATATCGCCTCCTTTACCCAGTTTCCAAAGCAGTTTACCATTGTTGGCATCGATCTTCCATATCTGTCCATTATTGTAAAACGACATCATGAAATTGCTGTCCCTATCGTAATTGAGGCTATTGGCATGCATCCAGTCGGACCTGTTCTTTACAACATTGGGATCATCCAACGGGTTCATCACATCGAATACACTCCACTGCCATATTTTTTTCCCATTCCTGTCCATCACCAGAATGCCATCTCCTTTAACCGTATCGGCAATGCCTCCACCACGCGAACGCAGGTCCATGATCTTTTCCGCTACACAAATGGTCACTATTTCATTTCGGCTGTTCTTGCGTATTTCGTGGTGAATAGTTTGCTTAAAATCGCCCTTCCCTTTTTTCAGGTGCAACAAGGTATCACCCAGTAAATTGATTTCTAATATTTCACTGCCATAACTGGTGGGTTCATCACTTTTTCCCAGGATGGCAATGATACTGGTGTCTTTGGTAAAGTGAACCACTTTAAACCCGGTGCCATCTACCATGTGATACCAACGCAGCCGTCCTTTATAGTCTACAATATAGGCCAGTCCCGGTGCTTCTCTTTTATTGATCAGCATAAAGCCTTTCTTAAACTCAGCTGGAAGTAACTCTTCTTTAGCCAACGTATACTTGAACTGGTCCTGTAGCCAAAGGGGAAGTGCGTGCGATTGGAAGTGATAGACTTTCGTTTCTTTTTTATGTCCCTGTTGCTGTGTAATTACCCGGAAAGAATACTTAGTAGCCGGACTGATATTACCAAGGACCAGGGAATGCGTAAGCCCTGCTTTAGAAACAGTGGACATATACGACTTCCCGGATCCCAGGCTATCGGCCCAATACATGGCATATACTTCGGCTTCGGAAGTGGTCTTTACATCGATCTGGATCTTGAGTTCATTGTTATTGTGTAATCCTATCTGTATTTCCTTCACAATATCTCCGTTGTTGAAACAACCGGAGAAAACAATCATCAACACCAGCGGCAGCACTATTCTTTCAAGACACTTCAACATGCATAACAGATTTAAGATACTCAGCTAATCCTTACCTGCCCGAATTATCCAGGTTCGGATTCAGGTTCACCTGGCTTTGGGGATAAGGGAAATATTTGTTTTTAGGCATTACAATATTGGAAGGCTGTCCAATGCGGTTGAGATAAGCGTTTACAATTACATCGTATTTATTCATACGAATAAGATCAGCCCTTCTTTTTCCTTCATAGAAAAATTCCCAACCACGTTCCTGCAGCAATGCATCGCGCAGGCTTTGTTTGGTTTGTCCCGCCAGCAACAACAGTTTCGCATGCGACCTGTTCTTCACCATATTAATCAGATCAACACTTTCCTGCGTGGGTCCATTTAACTCGTTCAATGCTTCGGCCCTGCTCAATAATACATCTGCATAACGAAGAACATCTACGCTATGACCATCATAATAAGTAGTGGAGCCAAGGGAATCGGCGTATTTTTTAGTTGCTACATCCGCCATATAACTTTTACCTGCGGGAGGATTTGCACCGGGTGCAGGAGCTTGCATATAAATGAGGCTGTCAACTCCTTTATAATAAGGATAGAAGCAGGATTTGCGGTCATCGGCATTATCGAAACTGTTCCAGAAATCCCAGGATGCCGCATAGTACTGCCACCTGTTCTGCAATGCCGGGGCTGTATGCTGCAAAGGTCCAAAGTGGTTGAGCAGTTCGGTACCGTTTACATTGGCATCGGAAAGAACAGAGAAAATATTTTCACTGCACCATTTGTTAGATTCTTTGAACAGGCCCAGATAAGTCGGATACAAGTTGTAGCCAAGACCCATTACCTGTTGCGTGAGATCCACTACTTTCTGCCACTGGTTAGCACGCAGGTACAACTTAGCCAGCAGGGTAAGTGCTGCACCTTGTGTAGCCCTTCCCACATCATTGCCTGGATAGATTGAATTATTCTGGTAGCTTACCGGGAGAACAGTTGCTGCTGTAGTAAGGTCTTTGATTAGCAATGCTTCAATATCAGCAACAGGTGTAGGCTTGGGCTGGCCTGTAAATGAAGAGTTGGCCAAATCAGCTTCAGTAGCCAGGATTACAGGCCCCCATGCATCGGTTAAATCCATATAAGCTACCGCTCTCACGAATTTCACTTCCGAGAGAAACTGTTTTTTCTCTGCATCGGTGATGGTAGTCATGGGACTGATATTGTAAATGGCATTGTTGGCATCGGCAATCAGCTTGTACATGTATTGCCAATCCTGCCCGATCAATCCATTGGTGGAATTCCACAAACCCAGTGAAAGCTGGCCAGGGTCACCACCATAGTTGCAATGGCCAATATCTGTAGGAAGATCGGTAAGAGCGAAGTGGCGAACCGTATAATAAGTGAAGTTATCACCTACAACCGGTCCTTTTAGTCTCGCATATACTGCATTCACAGCAGCCATTGCATCGGAGCGGGTTTGAAAGGCATTGGCGTTGGTAAGCGTACTATACACTTTCGGCTCCAATGATTTATTGCACGAGTACTGCGTGAGTACGGCAAGTGGTAAAAGGAATTGTATGATTTGTTTTTTCATTTCGCTAAGATTTTAGGTTATTCATTGCTTCGTTCTGCACTTTACCGGATCAATGAATAGTTACTTTAACACCAAATACAAATGTTCTGAATGCAGGGAATGCATTGAAGTCGATGCCACCCGCCAGGTTTTGGTTGGCGCTATGTGTATTTACTTCCGGATCGGTTCCTGTATACTTGGTAATAGTAAGCAGGTTCTGTCCCGATGCATATATCCTGATGGCATCAATGAATTTGGTATGTCCCAGTACACTGGTTGGCACGTTATAACTCAGGGCAACCATTTTGAGCCTGATATAGGAAGCAGGTTCTACAAATCGTGAATTCACATAACTACCATACTTGCTCAGAAAATAACCTTCACGGGGAATATTGGTATTCTCATTTTTGCCGGCTACCCAACGGTTCAATGCATCGGTGCTGGTGGTGGATTCCAATACCAGCCTGTTCATATTATACAGTGAGTAATCGAATGCTCCCTGGAAGAAAACATTCAGGTTGAAATTCTTGTACTGCACATCGTTACCAAAACCGGCGATATAATGCGGATTGGTATTGCCCAGGTAAGTCCTGTCGTTCTGGTCAATAACACCATTACCATCGATATCCGCATATTTGGGATCGCCTGGTTTTGAATTGGGTTGCGCAGCATAGGTTTCGCCCGATTTGATCACACCCATGTATTTGAATCCGTAGATCAGACCCAATTCTTTGCCCGGCTCAAGCCTTGTGAACTCACGTGCAGATACCACACCGCTGGGGTTGGCGGTATTGGTGCTGATGATGGCTACATTATTGGCCAGTGATAAACATTTCTGTTTGTTGAAGGCAATATTGAAAGTAGTTGACCAGGTGAAATCCTTCCGTTTGATGTTGTCTGAAGTAATAGACAATTCAATACCCTTATTCTCCAAAGAACCGGCGTTGATCAACTGGCTGGAGAATCCCCACCATTGACCAATGGGAACATTCAGCAGCAGGTCACTTGTTTTTTTACGGTACACATCGATGGTAGCATTGAGCCTGCCATTGAAGAAGCCCATATCCAACCCAATATTAGCCTGGTGGTTGCTTTCCCATTTCAGGTTATTATTGATCAATGATACCGGCTCTAAGCCACTATACAGATTACCGCCCTGGTCGAGGGATGTTCCATAATTACTGAAGCGGCTCATGTAAGTATAATCACCAATGCGGTCGTTACCTGTAACACCATAGCTCGCTCTTGCCTTCAAACTGGAGAACACGTGAAGGTTCTTGATAAACTGTTCATCGGTAAGTTTGTACGCCAATGCACCAGACGGGAAAATACCATAACGGTAATTGGGTGCAAAGCGAGAGGATCCGTCTCTTCTCAGCGTAAACGTAGCCAGTAACTTATCGTTATAAGAATAGTTCAGCCTGCCGAAATAGGAAGTCAATTTCGTTTCGAACTTACTGCTGCCTGGTGTATTGTTGGCACCTGCTACCTGCGGAATAGCACCTGCATTGAGGTTATAGAACAGGTACAGATCGGTAGAGAAATTACGGCTTCCTGCACTCAATCCTTCTGTAACGTCTTTCTGGTTAGAAGTACCCAGCATAGCCGTAAAAGCATGAACGCCTGTTGTATACTTATATGTTAAGTATTGTTCTGCCGACCAGCGCAGGGTTGAACTTGTTTGCTCTGCACCCACACCGTTATTAGCTGCTCCATTCACCAGCGTGCGGGGTGTATATTGTCCGGCTGTAGCTTGTGAATATTCAGCGCCTGCACCAAAATGATAGGTGAGTCCTTTGATGATTTCATAATCTGCAAACATATTACCGTTGATCAGTTTGCTGTTAGATACATTGGTAGGTTCCAGCAACAGGGCCAGGGCATTGTCTTTACCCAGGTATTTGTAGTAACTGCCATCGGCATTGTACGCCGGTATACTGGGTGCGGCTGTTAAAATAGAGAACAATGGCGCTGTGATATCTGCTACATAACGCTGCAACCTGTTACTGGTAGCTGCACCATAAAAATTCGCTCCCACCGTAACCCTTTCATTGAATTTCTTTTCACCGCCCATACGCACAGAATATCTTTCCATGCTGGTGTTCTTTAATACACCATCCTGTTTGAAATAATTTCCCGACAAATAGAATTTAGAGCTTTTATCATTTCCGCTAAAGCTGAGAGACCTGTTGAGAATAGAAGCCTGTTGCGTAGTCATATCCCACCAATTAGTATTGCTCAGCGGAAAGCTTGAAGGGAATACAGGTGGCTTACCATCTTCAGCGGCAATGGCATTCTGAACGGCAGCATATTGCGCTCCGTTCATCAAAGAAGGTTTATACCGGAGATACTGGTAGCCATTGGAACCATCAGCATCAATCTGCATCTTTCCGGCTTTACCTTTCTTGGTAGTAATCAGCACTACGCCGTTTCCACCGCGTGCACCGTAGATAGCAGTTGCAGAAGCATCTTTCAATATCTGGATATCATCAATATCGTTAGGGTTGATGTATTTACCATTATCGGTAACAAATCCGTCTACCACAAACAAAGGCTCGGTATTGTTATTGATAGAGTTTCCTCCCCTGATAACTACCGAAATGGCACCGCCGGGAGAAAAGTCCGTTTGCTGAACACTTACTCCGGCAGCCCTACCTTGTATGGCCTGTGCAATATTCGCTGTAGTACCGCCCAGGTTCATGTGCTCACTGTTTACAGAACTCACTGCACCGGTTAAATCCTTTTTCTTCTGCGTACCATAACCTACCACCACTACTTCTTCCTGCTGGATGGTCTTGAGTTTCAATACAACATTGATTTCCGTTTTATTGCCTACCAATATTTCTTTTGTTTCGGCATTAACGGAAGAGAAAACCAATATGGCATTGCGATTCGGCACGTCCAGCTTGTACATTCCTTTATCATCAGAGATCGTACCGCCGGCATTGGGACTGTGCTTCATATAAATAGCAACGCCCGACATAGGGTTGCCGTTTTCATCAGTTATTTTTCCATGTACCTGTATGCCCGCATTTACTTCGTTCACACTGGTAGTTGTTGGAGTTGTACTACTGGCCTGCAGTCTAGGATAAATAAGAATGGTATTGCCATCCTGTTTGAAATCAAGGGGCACCCCCGTGAGGATCAGTTGCAGTGTGGCCGCCACCGATCGGGTATCCTTCAACAGGCTGATGTTCTCATACTTCGTCACTTTATCTACCATATAAGCCATCCGGAAGCCCGACAACTTTTCAATCTTACCGAGCGCCTTATACAGAGAGGCGTCGTGTAATTCAAGGGTGATCAGTTTGTCTTCCAGCTTCTGGCTATAACCTACCCTTGCCAGCAAAAGCTGCGAGGTCAGGAGCAGGGTGACAGCAGATACGAGGCTCACTTTCATAATAAATGGCAGGTTTGATAGTAATCTCCGCCCCCTGTGTTTTGAACGTACAGGCAACGGAATGGCAGTTGTTTTTTGCATAACTTGCATGAGTTTAAAATGATGACCTATTGTTTTAAACAGGCCCCTCTGAGCTTGCCGGCAGGAGGGGCACTTTATTACATAACTCTTTATCCGCCGCAACCGTCTCCATCGAGGAGCACAGTCTTACCATCGGATAACATTGTGTACCGCGCATTACTGATAATACACAATACATCAAGTACTTTTTCCAGTGATTCGGTTCCAGTGAAAAACGCCTTGATACGGCAATTTTTCAGTTTGTCTTTTTTGAACTGGATATTCACTCCGTAACGCTTACTGAGCAATTGTAAAGTCTGATCGAAGGGGGTCTCTTCAAAGATCATATCCTGCTTGGTCCAGTCGGTCACCAAAGTGGTAGCATTTACCACGGCTTTAGCAGCCTTTGTTGTTGCAGCAGAATACGATACCTGCTCATCTTTTGTCAATACCGAAATCAGCTGTTGTTCTTTTTCCTTCTCTACTTTTACCTTACCGCGGGTAACAGAAACGATGACTTTTTTAGTTCCCGGATAGGCACTGATATTAAATGCAGTACCCAATACTGTTGTTTTAACATCGCCTGCATGAATGATGAAGGGTTGCCGGGAGCGATGTTTGATATCAAAATAGGCTTCTCCCACCAGCGTTACTTCACGGGTATTGCCTGTGAACTGCTTCGGATAATTCAGGTGACTGTTGGCACGTAATACCACAACGCTGCTATCGGGCAGGGTGAGATAACGTGTGTAAACAGTATCCCTGGCAGGTTTACTGGCAGCAGATGCCAGTACAGGCTCTGCTTTAGGCGCCCGTGACTGGTACAAAAAATAGCCGGCCACCACTAATAACCAAACTGCTGCGGCAGCCAGCCACCATCTTACAGATTGCCTTCTCCCGGTTCGGGTTTGAAGTACATCCTCGTCCTGGATGTTTTGAGCAATCCGGTCAAATATCTTTTGTTCTAGTATTTCTTCTGTTTCTTCCCCCTGCCATTGCAGGCTGTCTGGCTCATCGGCATGATACCATGCTTCCAGCAAAGTCCTTTCCTCCTCGGTAAGAGTGCCTGCCATCCATTTATCGGCCAATTCTTTCAATCGATCCCTGGTCGGTATCGGGTGCATAATAGAATGTTTATCTTCCATTATAGCGTGCAAAAAATAGGAATACCCTTACCCGGGGTAAATCTTTTTTTCAGAAACAGCCAAGAAAATGCTGTAACGAGGTCCTGAGCAGCCTCAGCGCCTTTCCCATATGGGCTTCTACGGTTTTGGGGGAAATCTGAAGGGTATGTGCGATCTGTTTTTCGGTAAGTCCCTTATCCCGGCTCAATTGGAACACCAACCGGCATTTTTCGGGAAGGGTCTTTACATTTCTTTCCAGTTCGCTGCGCAGTTGTTCGTAATCAAGCCAATGATTGGTGCTGAGGTCGGAGGCATTGCAAACCAGGCTCAATTTTTTTTTCAGTTCATCTTCTTTCTTACGCCTGGCCAATTGTGCAAGTATCTCGTACTTAGTAATAGCAGCAATGTAGGTAGCAAAACTGTGTTTCAGTTCAATCTTTTGACGCCGATGCCAGAGATTCATGAATACTGTCTGCACCATTTCCTCTGCTTCTTCCTGCACTTCCAGTTTGAGCAGGGCCTGTACCAGTATTTTCTTCCAGTAACGCTCGTACAATGCGTGAAAAGCCTGTTCATCATTCTCTCTGATGAACGCAAGCAGTTCGCAATCGTTGTATAATGAATAGTTTCTCTGCACGGCTTAGACACTTAAAAGTAGAAAAACTGATCATGCTCCGGCCATGCAATCGATTGACTATTTTTAGGGTAGCAATTTATCTTTATAACGATATGCACGGTATTTGTTATTGGCTTACCCGGTTATCGGTCAGACACAAAACCTTTTTGTTACTGGCAGCAGGCTTGCTGCTGGCCGGGGTGTTCAACTATTATCTTTTCCAACCCGGGATACTGCTCCTCGAGCCTTTTCACCCTGTTCGAAGATCCCTGAACGATTATTCATTTTTACAGCTTTTTTTAATCGGTTACTTTTCCGATGCCGCTTGGTGCGGCGCTCTCATGCTGGTAACCGTTGTACTTTCCGAACACAGGCTATTGTATTTCAGGAATAAAATGCTTATCTTACTATTGCCATTCGCCATAGAAGCAGCACAGGGGTTCGGGCTCCTCAAAGGAACATTTGACTGGTACGATCTCCTCACTTACGGATCAGTGGAATGCGCATCCATTATCCTCTTCCCGAGTCTAATATTCCCCCTGTATGAAAACAAATAAAGCAGACCTGCTGACATTTACGATTGTACTGACCTTTCTGTTGATGGCTGTTGCCAGTGCACCTCCTCGCAGAACTTACCAGTCAAAGCCACAACCCTGTACCAAACACCAACCCATTAATTACAGTCCTGTATTGGTGAAAGTGAACATCAGCGGCAGTTACAGCATGAAAGACCTTACAGAGGTACAGCGCATCCGGCCCACGCTCGTACTGGATAATCTCAACAGTGTCAATTACGGCAAATACCAAATAGCAGATGGTGTTACACCCAATCTCAACCTGTACATCACACTCAACAACGATAACTATGGTCATTATGGTGCATCCATTACCGGTTATGTATACGATGGTAATTTCAATTTCACCATTAACACCGATTATGTAACCCTGGAAAAACTCTATTCCGATATTGCCTATAAGATCAATGGCTATATCACCGGAGGCTGGTGTAAGAATTGCCCCGCTCCCTGTGTGATCAATTGATAATCAAAGCCCCGAAAAATCAATAATAAAACTGCCTGTCATGACTTACACTTCATGAATAAAAGCAGTATATTCATTCCTAAACCATGACTATGAAAAAAGTAAAAATCGCTTACTGGATCGTAACAGGCATATTATGTCTGCTCATGACTTTCAGCGGCATCGCCAATGCCATGAGTACGCCCGAATCGATAGAAGTATTCAAGCACCTGGGTTACCCCAACTACCTGATACCATTCCTGGGTATTGCTAAATTGCTGGCAGTGGTGGCTATTTTGTTTCCGAAATTCCCATGGTTGAAAGAATGGGCTTATGCCGGGCTGTTTTTTGATCTTACCGGAGCCGTCTATTCTGCTATATCTGTAGGTGATCCCGCATCACAGTGGAGTATGATCTTAATAGGTCATGTGCTGATATTCGCATCCTATATCTTGTACCATAAGAAAACGGCGCAGGCCGCTTAAACAGCAATCATTTCTTTGTTGTACCGGTTGCGGTAAGCCACCGGCGAAAGACCTGTTACCTTACGGAAAATGGTACGGAAAGCCTTGGTATCGGAATAACCTACTTCGTACATGACTTCGTTGATGTTTTTGCGGCTGAGTTCAAAATCTTTCTTGGCCGCTTCTACTTTCACACGTTGAATGTATTCGGCAACCGTATTACAGGTGGCTTTCTTGAAGCGTCGTTCGAAACTACGGCGGCCTAATGACAACATAACGGCCAACTGGTCTACCGTTATTTTTTCCTGGAAATTGGATTCAATGAATTCCTGTGCTTTTTTGATGGGTTCGTCCTCATGTTCTTTCTGACCCCGAAACACAGTGAATGGCGATTGCGTGTTCTGATAGATCTCTATAAGGAAATACTTCGAAGCCATCACCGCCATTTGGCGACTGGCATATTTTTCTGTCAGATAGATGAGCAGGTTCCAGTATGATTTAGCGCCGCCGCTGGAGTAAATGCCATTTTCATCGGTTACAATTTTATCGTCCACCAGGTTTACCCGGGGAAACAGGCTCCTGAATTCATTGGCATACATCCAGTGGGTAGAACATTTTCTTCCATCCAGCAAACCAGTAGCAGCCAATAAAAAAGCGCCGATACAGAGACTGGCCACTTCGGCGCCGGCACGGTGTTGCGCTACGATCCAGGGTATGAAATCTTTGTTGATCTCGATGGCATTTTTCATATCACCACTTAATGCAGGGATAATAACCAGGTCTGTCTTTTTCACTTCATCCAGCAACAGATCGGTATTCACCGTGAAAGAACCATCGTGCAGGGGAACTTTTCGGTCGAGACCCACCAACTGTATTTTGTACAACGGTGATTGCCGTGCTGACTGGAGAAAATCATTCAAAGATTGAAACAGGTGCCTGGGGTCATCAATACTGCCCAATACGGCCCCCCGGGGTATGATAATGGATATATGTTTCATGTTATAAAGATACACAAACAGCTGTCGCAATCAACCCCATAGATTGCCGTATTACTACCGCTTATCTATAAAAAAGGACGGTTAGCTTTGTGAGACAATCATCCTTAAAACAAAAAATCATTGGTCATGCAACACATGAATCCGTACATCAACTTCAACGGCAATACCGAAGAAGCCTTTAATTTCTACAAATCTGTTTTTGGTGGGGAATTCGCCTTCGTACAGCGTTTTAAAGACGTGAAAGACCAACCCGGCTGCTCCAACGTTCCGGAACAGGACATGAACAAGATCATGCACATTGCACTGCCCATCGGCAAAACCGGTATGCTCATGGCAACAGATGTATTGACGTCAATGGGTCAGCCGGAGGTATCAGGCAACAATATTTCTATTGCGCTCAGTCCGGAGAGTAAAGCCGAAGCCGACAAGATCTTCAGCGGTCTTTCTGCAGGCGGACAGGTAATTGTGCCTATGAGCGATATGTTCTGGGGCGCTTATTTTGGCATGTTTATAGACAAGTTCGGTATCCAATGGATGCTCAACTTCGATCCGAAAGTCAACGGGTAATATAATGGTGGAAGTTTTTAAAACGAATGTTGCAAGGCAGGAACAGGCCCATAAATTACTGGGTCTGCTCCTTCAGCATTTTCCTTTGAGCAGGATCAATTTTGACCTGGAAGACTGCGACAAAATCCTGCGTGTGGAAGGGAATGATTTCATCACTGACGATATTATGCTTTTGCTCAGGAGGGAAGGTTTTGCCTGCTCGGTGCTGGACTAACTTCATCTGATACAACGGTTATCGTACCGACTTTCATTTTACGGGCATAAGAACGGATCTGTACTGCGTATACCAACGCCCTTACCAGTACCAGCACTGCACCAATGTAGAGGATAAAGAAAGTGCTGTCTTGCGAAGAGGGAGGGGTATGATCTACCCGCTTGCGTCCGGGTTTGGCAAACGGCGCCTTGGCTTCTCCTTCTGACTTACTACTTTCTGATTTGATATAAGCAACAACGTTTTTGATGTCTTCCTCGGTCAGGTCTGGATGATCGGGCATCGTCACCTTATTGAATTTTTCAAATAAAGCCGCAGCGTCTTTGTCTCCTTTACGGATCATGCCCTGCGAAGAATGAACGAAACCAACGATCCAGTCTATCGAACGACGCTGGTCTACTCCTCCAAGAGCCGGACCAACCACTACTTTATTCACCGCATGGCAGGCGCCGCAACGTGTATTGAATATGGCTTTACCGGGATCGGTGTCGCCAGCTTGTGCCTGGTATACCCATCCTGCCAAACAGCACCATAAGAGGAATACGAATCTTTTCACTTTTAAAACTTTTTAATGTTGAACATTCAATTTTCTTATATCCGTGATCAGCTGTTGTACTTCTGCATCATCTGTTCCGGTATAATATCCCCGGATCCTTTTCTGCTGATCGATGAGTACCAGCTTTTCAGTGTGAATAAAATCTGTTGGTCCGCCATCACCATCGGTTGCCACCACCATGAAACTGTTACGGGCCAGTTTATAGATATCTTTTTTACGCCCTGTTAGCAATTGCCAGTTACGGGTATCCAGACCGAAGCGGGCAGTGTATTGTTTCAACGCTGCCGCGCTGTCGCGTTCCGGATCAACTGTAATAGAGCGGAACAACAGCTGGTCGCTGGACCGGTATTGCTCCTGTATTTTTTTCAAACTGGCGGTGAGTTTTGGACAAATAGCCGGACAGTGCGTAAAGAAAAAATCTACCACTACTACTTTCTCTTTCCATGCAGCGGTTGACACCGTATCTCCTTCCTGGTTCACCAGCCTGAAATCTGCAATGGTGTGTTGCCATTGTTTGCCGGCGCTGTCTGTTACCGGTCCCAGTACCGGCAAAGCCTGCACTTTACTTTCGTACCAATCCATCCCCATCCAGGCTATTGCCGGTATTACAAAGACCAGTATGATCAGAAACCATATCGTCGATTTGAATTTCATTTATTCTCGTTTGCAATCGGTGTCGGGTTATCGATGTTGAATCGGGGAGCACCCGGTCCGCTGTTCTTATTCACATTGAGCAGGGCAGGCGTATAGGCCAGCACCAGTACAATGATCATGGTAATGATCCAGGGTTT
>JACXTT010009974.1_pt1 | contig 12889 bp, 11 predicted proteins | sample 9270951 | NCBI WGS metagenome assembly JACXTT01 (sample SAMN15532306, study PRJNA645909) | rock metagenome | isolation source: weathered quartz diorite | place: Puerto Rico | collected 2017-06-21 | reverse complement strand
TTTTCGTCAATATCTACGCGCTCATCATCAACCGCGCCAGCGTCCCCCGCATCTGGAAACGCGTCTATCCGATCGTCCTCGGTTTGTTGCCGGGTGTCATCGTCGGCAGTTACCTGGTGGCTTCAATCCATCCGGGGTGGATGAAGTTCGTGACGTATTCGGTGTTACTTCCACTACTCCTGCTGCAGGCGTCCGGCGTTCGCAAACCGATCCGTTCCGAGAAACTTGTCGGCGTGCCGTTCGGAACGGGACTTGGATTTCTCTATTCCATAACGACGATATCCGGTCCGCCGATAGCGCTCCTGCTCAACAATCAGGGTCTCGTCAAATCGGAGTTTCGAGCGGGCCTCGCCATCGTGCGAGTCGCCGAATCGTTGTTGACGGCCATTGCGTATTACAACCTCGGTCTCTTTACCGCGCAGAGTTTCAGCCTGGTCGGCTACATTGTGCCGGGTCTGCTCATCGGCATACCTTTGGGGGCATACCTCATTCGCAACGTCGACGCGGATGTTTTCCGGCGCGTTTGTATCAGCTTCGATATCGCGATCGTCGGTTTCGGCCTCTCCCGCGTGCTCCTGGATCTGAAACTCGAACAAGGCCTCGCGGCATACAGCCCATTGTTGATCGCCACGTTCGTCGATAGTTTTCTGCTCTATTCGTTTTTTAAGAAACGGCATCGGCCGGCACCCGCCATGGCCCCGGCATGCCTGCTTGCTACTCCAATGCAGAAGCCGTTATTGAAAATGGACACCGCTCTGGAGAATCCGCGCTCGAAGTAAAGTCCGGCTTGCACGGAGGCAAGCGCATGATGCGTCACTGTATTTTTGTCTTCACAGTCACATTTGTTTTCGTCCTCGGTATAACGCAGGTGTTCGCGCAAACAGGAAGCAGCGTGATCACGGGCGCCGTCACCGATCCTACCGGACTCGCGATTCCAGGCGTTTCGATCACGTTCATCAATCAGCAAACAGGAGCCAGGGTCGACACACTGACGAACGATGTTGGATCCTATCGAAGCCCGTCGCTCTCGGCAGGCTCCTACGTGGTTGAAGCAGAACTGCCGGGGTTCAGCAAACTCACACGCGGCTCTTTGACGCTTCAGGTCAGCCAGACGATTGCGGTCGATCTGCAATTGCAGCTTGGACAGGTCAGCGAGACCGTGAGCGTTACGGAATCGGTGCCGCTCACAGACTCCCAATCATCCATGGTGTCTCAGGTCGTGGATCAGCAGATGGTCACGGCGCTGCCACTGCCTAACCGAGCGGCTTCATCGCTGGCGACCCTGTCACCCGGTGTGGTGATGATCGACACGGGCGCAGGAACCGCGGAGAACTATCCTTTGTTCTCGATCGCAGGAGGCCGCGCTCGAAACCAGAACTTTATTTTGGACGGCGGCAGCGTCAACAATGCTGTTGGATTGACGCGGCCGTCGCAGATGGTGACTCTTCCCGTCGACGCCATGCAGGAATTCCGCGTCGTCGCCAACAACTACCCGGCGGAGTACGGTCACTCCACCGGCGGCGTCGTCACCATGTCCACACGCTCGGGCACCAACCAGTATCACGGCAGCCTGTTCGAGTCCTTGCAAAATGACGCGCTCAATGCTCGCAACTTCTTTGCAACGAAACGAACACCGGTCCGGCTCAACCAGTACGGAGGCACGTTCGGCGGTCCGATCCGGAAAGATAAAACACATTTTTTCGCTACCTGGGAGGAGACCCGGCAACTCATCAGTTTCGATCTGACCTCCACAGTTCCGACATTGCAGGAAAGACGAGGAGACTTTTCAGATCTGCGCGACGCCAACGGAAACCTGATCCGGATCTATGATCCGGCAACAGGTTCGACCGCCGAAACACGCAATACGTTTCCAGGAAACATTATTCCGGCCGGCCGCATCGACCCCGTCGCACGGGCCGCCATCAATTACTTTCCGTTGCCGAATCGGGCGGGAACACCCACGAACGCGAACAACTACGCGGGCAGCAGCGCGAACAAACTGCACCGGGACATTGTGCTGGGGCGATTGGATCATCAATTAAACGCTTCCAATCTCATTACCGCAAGGTACTACATCAACGGAGCCAGCACCGTGAGCCCCGGAACCTACGGAATCCCGGCGGCGGACCCGTTAGCGGATTCAACGGAGGTTCGGGTCCAAAGCATCATGGGTACGTACTCACACATCTTCAGTTCCAGCTTGACCAATCAGTTCAGGTATTCGTACCTGCGCCGGAAATTCATCGACTCGCGAGCGGCGCTTGGCAGCAATCTGGCGGAGCAGATCGGTCTGACGGGGGTCAGCAACACCGCATTCCCTTCCTTCACAATCCCCGGATTCGGAGTTCCTGCGGGAACGGTTTCGGGCAACATTACCATCCCAGGCACCGGGGCCGCGTTAGGTAACCCGGTTTCGATCAGCCGTGTTCAAACGCCGATTGTGGATGGGCAGTTGTTGAACGGCATCTCGTGGTATCGAGGCAAACACGCTTTGAGTTTCGGCGGTGAATATCGGATGGGCGCGAACGATGAACGGCGCGATCGTGGATCCTCGGGAAACTTTACGATGAGTCCGCTGATCACAAGCTTGCCGGGTTCTTCGGGAACGAGCGGGAACGCTCTGGCCAGTTTTATTCTCGGAGAGGTGAATGCAGCAAGCCGTCAGGTCTCGGATCAAATTCGCTCACGCGCTTCTTATCTAGGTTTTTACCTGCAGGATGACTGGCGCGCTTCGGATCGCCTGACGGTAAACGCCGGCATTCGATGGGAGACGGAGTTTCCGCGATATGTCATCGGCAACAACATGAACTCGTTCGATCCGCTTGCCGTCAATCCCGTCTCGGAAACGCCGGGCGTCGTCACATTCGCCGGCGTGAACGGCACACCGGTCCGGGCTTTCAAGACCGACATCAACAATTTCGGGCCCCGATTGGGATTCGCTTACCGCGTGCCCGGCAATCGTGAAACTGTTATTCGCGGCGGCGCGGGCATTTTCTATTCGACCACGGTCAGCAATAGTGTTGGAGACCTCGCGGCTTCCGGGTTTTCGACGTCCGCAACTTTTTCGGCTGCCCAGGCGGAAACGCAAAGCGTGTTTCTTTTGAGAGATGGTTTTCCAGCCATAACCCGGCAAGCCCTCACACCCGGTTTCGGCGCCGTGCCGCTCGGCGAGAAACCGAACACGTCCATCGGATTCTTCAAACCGGATCAGGTCTCACCGTTGTCTTATCAATATAACGTCGGCGTACAGCGTGAGGTCGCGGCCGGCGTGCTGGTGGAAGCGGGTTACATGGGCAATGTCAGCCATCACCTGACCGCGAATGATTTCACGCTGAATCAGGTTGCGCCGGAGCTCATGGGCACGAATGCCAACCCGCAGCTGTTGCGGCCATTTCCTCAATTCAACAACGTCAGCTGGATCAACCCCTCCATCGGCAATTCAACCTACCACGCAGGGTTCGTTCGCGCGGAAAAACGGATGAGCGGTGGGCTGTCCTATCTGGTTCATTACACGTTTTCCAAGTTTATCGACGACGTCGAAGGGGCGAGCGAATTCGGCTCAACCGGCAGCTACATGGACGCTTACCATCGCAACCTCGATAAAGGCTTGAGCGGCAGCGACGTGCCCCATCGTTTCCTCGGCGAATTCCTGTATGAAATCCCGGAGATCAAAAATGCCTTCATCAACCGCGTCCTGGGCGGTTGGAGGCTGGGTATCATGGAAACGGCTGAATCGGGGCCAACTTTCACCGTGATCGCCGCCGCCGACACGACGGCCGCGTTTCCAGCCGGACCCGTTCGCCCAAATCTTCTTCACGCGGCAGCCTTTCCAAACAATCAACGCGCGATCGCTCGTTGGTTCGACGTTTCGGCATTCGCCAGTCCAGCGCCCTTTACATTCGGAAATTCGCCCCGCTCGGTCCTGCGCGGAGCTGCGCTGGTCATGACGGACGCAACCGTCGAAAAGGCTCTTGTGAATACCGAAAGCCTGAAGTTCGAGCTGCGCGGCGAGTTCTATAACCTGCTCAACCACACGAACTTCAACATTCCGGGATTCACCCTCAGCGCCCCCGATTTTGGCTCGGTGTCGAGCGCTCGTCCGCCACGCACACTGCAGCTCGCCGCCAGGCTCAGGTTTTAATTCCAAATATTGGCACTACGCTACACTTCGGTGTAGTGCCAATGCTGCTCAAAGTAGGACTCCATTCCCGTCTCCGTTTACGGAAAGTGCCTAATCTATATAATTGCCTGCGGAGGTTAGAACATGAAAAGGACGCCGAAGACTTGCCGGCGAACGGTTGGTGTGCTGATTTGCATATTCCTCACGCTGCATTTTGCCTTCAGTCCGCAGACGGTCGCGCAAGGCGGACTCACCATCACCGTCGTACAAGGCGATCGGGCGAAGAACGTTATCCAACAGATACCGGCAGAGCCGCTCAGCGTTCGAGTGGAGCAGGGCAACCGGCGGCCTGTGCAAGGCGCCGTCGTTGTGTTCACCGCGCCTTCGACCGGTCCCGGCGGCCAATTCGACAATGGGCCGACGGTCACGATAACAACCGACGCCAACGGTGTCGCCACCGCGGAAGCGTTTCACCCCAACGGTATTGCGGGTAACTATTCCATTCAGGTTCGAGCGCAGTATCAGAATCAGACGGCAATCGCCAGTATTCGCCAGTCGAACGTTGAATCCGCGAAAGGTCACAAAAAGCTGATTACCTTTCTGTTTATCGCGGGAGCTGCGGCAGGCGCGGCTTATGTCGCCAAAACCAACCGCGATAAGAATCCCAATCCATCCATAACCTTCGGTGACGGCGCGGTCGGCGCGCCCAAACCTTAAAACGTGTTCAAGGAATCACTAATGAAGTCATCACGATGTTTCGTCTTGACGGTGCTTGTGCTCATCGCCATGAACACAGGAACCAGCATGTCTTTTCAGCGCGAGCCGGTGGGCCCCACACTGGGATTCACACTGGATGCTGCAGGCTCCACGATCTGGCCGATTATCGGTATTCCCGGCGCCGCCGCTTTCGGCGACCGGGTTTCGTTGGAACGAACGATTCACGGCACAGTGATCTCTTCGCCCAAGAATTACGCCATCGGGATTAGCGACGACGATGGCACCCTTGTTGCGGTTTTATTGAACGGACAGAACGCCATAACGCCGATCCCCGGTGTCTCCGCCAATCCCGATGTGATTTCCATAAGTCCGACGGGTTCCGCCGCCGCGGTTTACAGTGCTTCGACTCAGACTATCGAAATCATTCGGTCGCTGCCTCAGTCGCCGGAGATTCTTCAGGAACTCGACGTTTCGGGCATTCCCGGTCGTGCAGTCAACATGACGCTGAGCGACGACGGAGCGATTGCCCTGGTGAACTTCAGCCTGGACGAAGACTCCGTCACCGAGTTGTGGATTGTGGATTCCTCCGGACCCCGCTCGTTCGGCACTCAAGGTTCGACGACTCCCGCCTTTTTCCCGAACCGTCATGACGCCATCATTGCCGATGATGCCACTCAAACCGCTTACATCGTCAGAAACGTCGACCAGGAGGCCTCTCGAGTGGGTGTTGTCTCGGTAGCTGACGGCCTTGAGGCACTGTCCAACGTTTCGGTGTCCGGCGATGGTGGCGCGGCAGTGATCGCGGATAACAAAACGGGAACGCTCGCGATCGTGAACGCGGAAACCCAGCAGGCGACGTTGATGAACTGTGGATGCAAGCTGACGGGACTGTACCGTCTGGCGCGAAACTCGTTTTTTCAGCTGACATCGTTCTCCGACGAACCTGTCAGCATCCTTGATGTGACACCCGGCGAGCCGCGAGTACTGATTATTCCGCCTTTGCCACCGGAGCGCAGAACACAACCATGAGAGATCAACGAACCACTTCACACGCTTACGCTCCCGTCATGATCAAGCTCTTGAGCGTCGTTGCGGCCATCGCGTTTTTTGTTACAGCGGCAACGGCACAAATTACGACTCCTCCATCTCTGCCGCCCGCCGAAGTGGGAGTCTTCTACTCACAGCAGCTGACCAGCACCGGTTCGTCATCCGCGTTATGGACAGTCCTCAACGGCAGCCTTCCTCCCGGGATATCGTTAACGATCGGCGGCTTTATGTCCGGAGTACCCGGCGCGCCAGGCACGTTCGACGCGCAGATCCAATTGGCGGACGGAGCCGCGAAGACAACTCAAACTTTCCGTTTGGTGGTCAATCCGGCGTTGGCAATTACGTCGTCTTCTCCGCTTCCCGACGCGTTATTGGCGGCTCCGTATTCCACGACGCTGACGGCGTCGGGCGGAGTTGCTCCCTACACGTGGTCGAGCCCGTCGACGCTGCCGGCCGGCCTCACTCTTTCGAGTTCAGGCGTGATTTCGGGAACGCCGTCGGGTGTCGGCACGTTTACGATCACGGCACAAGTAGAAGACAGCTATCAGAGCAAGCAGCAGATCAGCCGAACATTCTTGATCACTGTTGCATCGCGCCTGACCATCACGACAGTCACGGTACCTCATGCCATTCTGGGCGGCGGTTACAGCTTCTCGCTACAGGCAAGCGGAGGTACGGGTCCCTACACCTGGATCGTGTCCAGCGGTTCCATCCCAGGAGGCCTTGCTTTGAGTAATTCGGGCGTCATTTCCGGACAGCCTACAGCCACGAGCTCGCAGGATCTCGTCTTCACGGTTACGGATGCCAAAGGCGCGACGGCTGTGAAAAGCTTCAGCTTCGTCGTCGACCCCGCGATCTCATCGTTCTCGACTTCAGGCATTCCAGCAACGGTGCGGCCGGCGCAACAATTGGCGTTTGCGGTCCAATTGGCACAACCGCATCCGAGCCCGCTTACAGGAACTCTGAACCTTGCGTTCTCCTCGAAAGCGGAAGTGTTGTCGGATGATCCAATGACGCTGTTTTCCAACGGATCGCGGACGGTTACCTTCTCAATTCCAGCCAATACCACCACGGCCACGTTGACGTCATCGGTTTTGTTGATGACCGGAACGGTAGCGGGAACAGTCCGCTTCACAGCGAGTATCGACAATGGTCCCCAGAACCAGCCTGTCGGCACTTTCGATATTCAGGCATTGCCCCCGCAAATTTCAAATGTTGAAGTGGTCCGCACGGCAACAGGTGTGGACGTACTCCTCACTGGATATGCGCCGGCGCGCCGGGTCAGCAGCGCGGATTTCACATTCGACGTGAAGACCGGCAGCAAAACGCAACGCGTCACGCTGACCAGAAATGTCGACGCACTGTTTACGGCCTGGTTCGGCAATGTCGCATCGGTCGCGTACGGCAGCTCTTTTTCGTTCACACAGTCTTTCCTGGTTGGGTCCGGGACGATTCAATCGGTGACGGTCACACTCAAGAACGCGCAAGGCAGCACAACCTCGGCCGCGGTAGCGCCGAAGTAACAACGCTAAAAAACATTGGACGACGGGATGTGGCGTCACGAACCCGTGACGCCGCTTCATTTCCCGAACGTCTGCCAGTCCATGCGCACAAAAAACTGTTTACAAAAGCACATCGGTTTTCTGTAATGCGCGGCCGGGGAGGACGCCCATGCCATTTAATGTCGGAGACATTGTTCGGATTCAGAACACCAACGCTGTACGGCCCGCATTCGCGCGCGTTCAACAGGTACTATCTCGAACAGTCTGCATTCAGGATTTCCAGGAATACATTGTCGAATATATCAACTGCCGCTCGGAGAGATTCCGATACGGTTTGTGCAGGGAATTTGAGATGCGGTTAAGTTCTATGACCGACAGTCTGGAAGAGCGGCCGCTTCATTGACGTGGGCCGCGTCGCAAAATCCGTTCGATATCCTGCACCAATCCGGCCGCCGCAATTCTGTTGAAGGCGCGAGCTTTTTTCTCGAAGGACTTCCAGGCGGCAGCCACGGCTCGTTGGCACTTGAGTTCGACCTCCGCCATCAGCTTTTCGAATGAATCCGGAGTTCGCGCGACTGCCCGGAAAGATTCCGAAGTTTCAAACCACACGTAGTTGAAAAAATATAGCGCAAGAAAGCGTTTGACGAGCGACGCAGCGCCACGGCGAGCGATGAAACGGGTGACGCGTGATTTCACCTCGTCATAGTCGATGTCGATATCAAAGCCTGACGAATAATAGAGGACTTCCTGCAGGGATTTCGAGAGGAGCTTCCGCTCGATTCCGCCCCTACTTTCCAGGAAAAACTCCGCAACCTGTTCGATCGTGTCCTTCCCGTCCGTCACGTCCGCCGCCAGATGCTCCAAAGCCGGATCCTGATGGCCGCTCTTCAGCGAAATGAGCCACTCATTAAACTGCACAGCAGTCGCGCTGACGGCCGGCCCGGCCGGATCTTTCGCCCGCATGAGCAAAGCTAAATCCACTTTTACTGGGGAGAATGTGCGCGACGGTGAAATGGGGCCCCCGAGTTTTTACTAAATTTCAAATGAAACTGTTGATTGAAAGATGACCGCTATCTATCTTCTTGGCGATGCCGGATGAACGGGCTCGGTTCTTGTAAAGGATTCGACTTGCGACCTTGAAAGATTTCAAGGAGGCCATGATGGCTAAAGAACAGTGGTACACAATAAAAGTACGGATGGGATTCGCTTCCATTGTTGCTCGGAAGCTGCGCATGATGCACATGGACGTCCGTGTTCCCCGCCAGGCCATCGATCCTCAAGAACCTCACCAGAGAAACCTTCGCTCGACCCGATATCTGTATTGCCGCCTTGATCTTGAAAACCGTCGGAGCGTCATCACCGTGCCCGGAGTGCTCGATATTCTCAGCGCAGCGGATTTCAGCGACAGCGACAACCTCGACGTCATATGATTCATGTGCATGTCCACATGTCAACTAACTCTTTGAGTTTGACGTTGACAATTCAATATCGAAGTGGATAATGAACCGGTTCAGTTCGATGCGCGCTGAACAGCCCCCATTCCTGGGACTGTAAGTGCGGTAGCTTTTACTTCATATCCTGTATTTCCCAATCCGAATTCCATCAACAATTCTCCGCAAACCTTCAAATCCGTGGTGCATTTGCTTGTTGCATTGACGAGACCGGCAAGGAGGCCGAAATGATCAGGTCGCAAGGCAAGTATTTTTCAGAAGATGAAATGAATCGTATCATCCTGCTTTTGAGAGAAAGCGATTTGACTCTTACCGAGATTGCAGGCAGGATGCGCTGCAGCCGGAGCGCTGTGGCCGCGATAAATCGCAGGGTTCAGATTCGTGTTTACGCGGGACGGCGCAGTCAGTGGCAGGTGAACGATAATCGCCGGAACGCGATTGCCGAGGCAGGTGAACCCACTTCGTTGTCGTGACCACAAAATCGTTGACAGCGGATCATAAAACGTGGTTTCCTTGCGCAATTGAGGGACTGAACCGAGAGGTCAGCGCAACATGGAACTCACTCGGTCATAAATGGAGAAAGCATGATGCAATTAGCCGAAGAGGGCACGCTCTGGTACGCGCTCCACGTTAGATCTCGCTTCGAGAAAGTCGTTTCACGAAACCTTCGCGGTAAAGGATACGACGAATTTCTGCCTCTTTACCGGCGGTCGAGTCGTTGGTCTGACCGCATTAAGGGAATCGAACTTCCTCTGTTTCCGGGCTATGTTTTCTGCCGTTTCAATCCCCAGGACCGACTTCCCATTCTGACAATTCCGGGCGTCAACGCCGTGGTCGGAGTCGGCAAAAACCTCCTTCACGTCGAAGAATCCGAACTCGACGCCGTTCGAGCCGTACTCAAGTCCGGCAGCTTCTGCGAACCGTGGCCCTTCCTTGAAGTCGGTCAGCGTGTGCGCGTGGAGTACGGACCGCTTGCAGGAACCGAGGGGCTCGTCATCATGTTGAAGAACTCCTTCCGACTGGTGATCTCAGTCAACATGCTTCAAAGGTCTGTCGCCGTCGAAATCGATCGGGAATGTCTTAAACCCGTCGAAAGAACGAGCACCGTTGCTCCGAAGAAACTAAGAGAGCAAACGGTCAGAATCGACAGCGATACGTCTTGGGAAGCCCATTCGATTAAGCGTTAATTCCTGCCGGCTTTTTCGCAGGTTTCCGGGCTTACACAGCGACGAGAGTCTTTTCTGTGATCCGGCTGGAGCAGGAAGGACAACGTGCAGGTCGACGCATCAGGTACGTCGTGATGGTGGGATCGCAGCCCGTTAGCGCATCCAACAAATAATCCAGAGCAGTCGCCGCATTCTCGGCACAGTGTTCGCACGCACAGACATACTGCTCGACTTCCTCGAGAATGTTCTCATCCACAAGGACGATATCTAATTCTTCTAACTGAACGGGCCTCATCATCATAACGGCTAATAACATTGCAATTCGGCTACCAAAAGAATGATCGATAGAATTAGTGTGGTATGTAGGAGTTAGTCGGAAGGCACTATACCTGACTGTCTAAATTGTCGACACTGTTGTCGGGAAATTTGACAATTCTGTTAAAAGCGATGCGTATTTCCCGCAAAAATACATCGGGAAATACCTAGTGCACTTAACAATGATCGTTAGCGGCAGCGTTAGGGGCCGGCTTCAGCCGCTACCGATTCATCTGTCACAGTGCGTCCTAGTTTGGAGTTACTTCAAACTGCACATGGTTCGACGTCAGGTTTGCCCCATCGTCAACCACCCAGAGTTCGTGAACACCGTGAATCAACACCAACGTATCGATGTCGTGAGTGAATTCACCGCGGTCGTTCGTAAGGAGCGGCAGGACTGGATACTCCTCGCCGGTGGGCTTTCGAAGATGCGACATCACGTTGTGTTTGGGAGTGAATCCCGACCCCTGGATCATCACGTGTCCAGGGGTCGCAATTCGTGTAGGTGAGACGGTCACCTTCGGACCGCTCTGCGCGGCACCGCAAGCTGCCAGGAGCGAGACCGCGAAGAGCGTCTTCCAGCGACCGATCATTCTATTCTTAAGTCGCCCAGCTGTAACCTTGCGGACGGATCGGCAAGGTTCGAATGCGCACTCCCGTTGCCGCAAAGATCGCGTTGCAAATTGCCGGTGGCGCCGGAGGCAGTGACGGCTCTCCGAGGCCTGTCGGCGCATACTCGGTCTTCAGGAACTTCACTTCGACCGAGGCCGGCGCCTGATTCATGCGAGTCGGCTGATACTCGCTGAAATTGGTCTGAACGACGCGTCCTTTGTCGATGGTGATTTGCCATGCCATCAGATGGCTCATCCCTTCGACAAATCCTCCCTGAACCAGACTCGTCGCCTGACTCGTGTTCACGATTTGACTTCCGATATCAATCGCGCCCCACGCCTTATCCACTTTCAGCTTCTTGTCCGCGCCCACCGTCACCTGAACGACATAGGCAACATATCCCGAGTGAGCAAACTGGAACGCGACACCTTTCGCGGTGCCCTTGGGAAGCTTGTCGCGATTCTTCCAATCCGACATATCGCGCACCGCCTCGAGCACGCCGCGCGCCCGAGCGGCATTGAACGGAGCCCCGAAGGATGCCGCCGGATTGGGTGTGGGCAGAAGCTCTACCGGGCTGTTGAGTAAGTCGAGCCGGAACTGCAACGGATCCTTGCTGCCCGCCGCATAAGCGCATTCATCGATGAACGACTGCAACGCGAACGACACGCCGTTCGTGCTCGGCGCGCGCATGGCTCCAGTCGGGATGTTGAACGGAGCAATGGGATCGGTCCCGACCCTATAGTTCGCAACGAATCCACGCGGGAACTCGTTGGACGGAACCACGCCTGCGGCACTCGGAACATAGTTCCGGAACGCAACCATCTTCCCTGACGCATCGAATCCGGCTTTCAGGAAGTGATAGCCGGCCGGCCGATAATCATCGTGATGAATATCATCTTCACGCGTCCACAGCAGCTTCACGGCGACGCTGGGAAGTCCGGCCTTGGCTCTTTCGTCGGCCACGAGTCTCGCGATCTTGGAAACTTCAATGTCGTACTCGTTGTAAAGGCGCCGACCGAAACCGCCGCCCGCCCGGACGAGGTGGAAGGTGACATTCGTGGTCTCGACGCCCGCGGGAACTGCCGCGTTCTGCAGCCCCGGCGTCTGGCTCGGCGACCAGATTTCGATCTTGCCGTCCTTGTACCAGGCGGTTGAATTCATCGGCTCGAGAGGCGCATGGGACAACAGCGGGAAGTGATAATCGGCTTCGATCACCTTCGCGGCCGTCTTGAAGGCAGCCTCGACGTCGCCGATGTTTGCAGCCTGACCACCCCCTGTGGGAGCCTTGGATGCGCCGTCGGCGGACAGCTGTTTCGCCTGCGAAGCATATCCTTCGCTGCTCTGTGCTGCGACCGGGCCCTCATCCCAAACAACCTTCAGCGACTTCCGCGCATTCTGCGCGAGCCACCAGGTGTCGGCAACGATCGCGACGCCCGAATCCCAGCGCGGTCCGCCACCGCCACCGCGACCTGCGCCTTGCGCGGGCGGAGGAGGTGCGTCGACCACAAATGCGTGCTTGATGCCGGGCAGCTTCTTGATGTCGTCGACGTTCGCGCTGACAACCTTGCCGCCGAAGACCGGGCATTTCTCGTAAATCGCGAACAGCATGCCGGGCATATCCACGTCAATGCTGAATGAAGGCTTGCCCACGACGATAGCGGCATTGTCGACGCCCTTGATCGGCTTGCCCATGATCTTGAAATCTTTCGGATCCTTGAGCTTCACGTCCGTCAATGCGGGAGGCGTCATCGCTGTTGCTTTGGCGGCCAGCGACGCGTACGTCGCCGTACGCTTCGATTTGGCGTGAGTAACGATGCCGGATCCCGTCGTTAACTCGGCTTCCGGAACACTCCAGTTCGCCGCCGCGGCCTTGACCATCATGGCCCGAGCCGTCGCTCCGACGTTTCGCATCGGCATGTAGTTTTGCGGAGTGGCAGTTCTTCCACCCTCGTTCTGCCC
>JACXTT010009973.1_pt1 | contig 12891 bp, 14 predicted proteins | sample 9270951 | NCBI WGS metagenome assembly JACXTT01 (sample SAMN15532306, study PRJNA645909) | rock metagenome | isolation source: weathered quartz diorite | place: Puerto Rico | collected 2017-06-21 | reverse complement strand
GTACAGAATTGATACATTTATTTGAAGTATGCCTGTTTTTGGTGGCTTTGGCTGCCTTCTACATCAGCCCCTTCGAATTGAGCGTTAATGAGGACGAGGACGACGAATAAAAACAAAAGCCCCCGGCATATCACCGGCTTATTTAGCCGCAACGCCTCTTCCACCCTCAAAAAATCCCTTTTACTTTTTTAAGAATGGCAAAGCGCGAAGTTGATATTGTGGTGATAAGCGATGTGCATTTAGGCACATACGGTTGCCAGGCCAAAGAGCTTTTAAAATACCTCAAAAGTATAAGGCCCAAAATACTGATACTGAACAGCGATATTATTGACATATGGCAGTTCAGCAAATCGTACTGGCCCGAGGCGCACATGAAAGTGGTGCGCCGCATACTAAAATTTGTTACCGAAGGCATCCCCGTTTATTACCTTACCGGAAACCACGACGAAATGCTGCGCAAGTTTGCTGATTTTGACCTGGGCAGCTTTAAGCTGATGAACAAGGTTTTACTGAACGTCGACGGCAAAAAAGCATGGATATTTCATGGCGATGTATTTGATGTGACCATGCAACACTCCAAATGGCTGGCCAAACTGGGCGCTGTCGGTTACGATACACTCATTATTATAAACAGCATGGTAAACCGTTTGCTTACCGCGATGGGAAAACCTAAAATGAGCTTCTCGCAAAAAATAAAAGGCAGGGTAAAAGAGGCGGTAAAATTCATCAATCACTTTGAGCAAACGGCTGCCGACCTGGCTGCTGATAAAGGTTACGATTATGTAATATGCGGCCACATACATCACTCCGAAATACGCGAAATAAACCATACCGAAAACCGTGGCTCGGTACTATACCTAAACTCCGGCGATTGGGTGGAAAGCCTTACCGCGCTTGAATATAAAGACGGCCAATGGGACATATACAAGTACGATGCCGAGCATTTTAAAAGCGACGCCGAAGACGATGACAAGAGCGATGCTGAAGATCTTGACGCTAAGATGAACGTTGTTGACCTTTTAGCCCGATTTAAACAGGAAAGCTACTAAATAATATGACCCAAGGTGGTTATATTTGTTCGTCTCAGGGCACTACTCTTATACATGAAAATACTTTACGCTATACAAGGTACGGGCAACGGGCACATTAGCCGTGCCCGCGAAATTGTACCCCTGCTGCAAAAATATGGCGAACTTGACCTGGTAATTAGCGGTACCGAAGCCGAAATGAAATTACCACAGCCCGTAAAATACACTTTTCATGGCTTTAGTTTTGTTTTTGGCAGCAAAGGCGGCGTTGATAAATGGGCCACCTACAAGCTCATGGATCTGAAACAGTTGTGGAAGGACATGCACGCCATCCCACTTAAAGAGTACGATCTGATCATTAACGATTTTGAGCCTGTTACCGCCTGGGCCTGCAGGCTCCAAAAGATCGAATCGGTTTCATTGAGTCACCAGTGCTCATTCGTATCAAAAAAAACACCAAGGCCAAGCTGGAGCTACGCAGAGCTGCTGTTAAAATATTATGCGCCAACCAATCACTGTGTTGGTTTTCATTTCGACAGGTATGATACTTTTATCAATACTCCCGTTATCCGCAGCGAAATACGCAACCTTGAGCCTAAAAACTTGGGGCACTACACTGTTTATTTGCCTGCTTATGATGATAAGACGTTGGTAAAATACCTCTCGCAGGTAGATGTGCCATGGCAGGTGTTCTCCAAAAGGCAAAAATCAGCTTACACCGAAGGCAATGTGCAGGTAAACCCCGTAAATAATGAAGCTTTTAATTTGAGCGTAGCCAATTGCGAAGGTTTGCTTACCGGCGGCGGATTTGAAGGGCCCGCCGAAGCACTATTCCTTCAAAAGAAACTAATGATGATACCCATGGCCGATCAGTACGAGCAGGCTTGCAACGCATTGGCCGCCTCAAAACTGGGCGTACCTGTTGTGAAGGAGATCAACGATCAGTTTATCACTAAATTAAAAGCCTGGGTGGAGAGCGATCACCGCGTTATCGTAAACTTCCCCGACGAAACGGCGAAAATTGTTGATGATATGGTGAAGAAATACGCCCGCACCAACCAATAAGCTGTTTAATTACAGGCTCGTCTTAATTTTAATTCTTTAATTTGCGTTTTCAAAAAACACTGTTCAATGATAAACGCTTTCAGGGCACTAAATCCGCTTAATATACTGTGGCTTGCGGTGTTTTGTATTGCCTTGCGTGTGGGGTACATGGTGCAGTTGCCGCCCCATATCGATTTCGTTTTTGTTGAATCGTACACCAAAACCATCATCCCCATATCATTCGAAAACCTGTTAACACCAATTACTAACCTGTTGCTTGCCGCGGCAATGGTTTACGGACAGGCTTTGTGGCTAAACCAACTGGTAAACAAATATAACCTGTTAGGAAGACCTACATTTTTACCGGCACTCATGTATATCACTGCATCGGCTTTGCTGGTGCCCTTTTTGGTTTTGAGCCCGCCGATCATCTGTAATTTCCTGGTTTTGTGGATGATAGATAAGCTATTCAGCTTTTATAAAGATGAGAATGCCAAAACCACGTCCTTCGATCTTGGGATGATCGTTGGTATAGGCACCCTGATATACTTCCCTTACATCTATATGTTCCTGGCAGTTTGGATAGGCCTGGTTATTTTCAGGGCTTTTAACTGGCGCGAATGGGTTGGGGTGCTTTTCGGCTTTGCAACCATATTTTTCTTTTTAGCGGTATACTACTACTGGAATGGCCATATCGAAAAATTTTACGCCATCTGGCTACCGTTGGGCCATAGTTTTCCTAACCAGATCAAATTCAACTACTATAACTACCTGATGCTGATACCTGTTATCGTTATCTTCGGCCTGGGTTTTATCAAAATAAGGCAAAACTATTTTAAGAGTTATGTGCAGATACGCAAATCGTTCCAGATGCTTACCATAGTTTTTATCATCGCTTCGTTGTCATTTTATGTAAAAACTAATTTCAGGGTTAGTCATTTCATGCTTTGCGCAGTGCCGGCCGCGGTAATATTTGCCTACTATTTTTTGTATGCCACCACCCGCTGGTTTTACGAAATACTTTATGTTTTGCTCATCGCAGGCATTGTTTTCTTTCAGTTTAACACTTTTTAACTTTTAGTTTCGCCGATATATGGCATCTTGTGTTAGCTTTGTAACATGAAATTTGGCGTAGTTATTTTTCCGGGTTCCAATTGCGATGAAGACATTATTTACGTATTGGAAAAAATTATGGGTCAACAGGTTGTTCGCCTGTGGCACAAAGACCATGATCTGCAAAATGTCGACTTTGTAATTCTTCCCGGGGGTTTTTCTTTCGGCGATTATTTACGCTCAGGAGCTATTGCCCGTTTTTCGCCTATCATGCAGGAGGTTATCCAGTTTGCTGCAAAAGGCGGCTATGTTTGGGGCATTTGCAACGGTTTCCAGATATTGGCTGAAGCCGGCCTGGTACCGGGAGCATTACTGCATAACAAAAACCGCAAGTTTATTTGCAACAACATTTATTTAAAAGCGCAAACGCAAAACTCAATGCTTACATCGTTGGTTGATACCGATAAAGCATTGAAGATACCGATAGCACACGGTGAAGGTAACTTTTTTATCAGCGATGACGGCCTTGCTGAACTGAACGACAATGACCAGGTATTGTTCCGCTATTGCGATGCGATGGGTAACATTACCCCACTGGCTAACCCTAACGGCGCTTTGGATAATATTGCCGGTGTTTGTAATAAAGAGCGTAACGTTTTTGGCATGATGCCGCACCCTGAGCGCGCTGCCGATGCCCTGCTGGCAAACCAGGATGGCCTGGCAATTTTCGAATCCATATTATCGCTTGTAAAAGCCTGATATGGCTAATTTGGTTATCGATATTGGCAACTCCTACATCAAAACAGCAATATTCAGCTTTGATGAATTATTATGGGTACAAAGCCGGAGCGATATTGATGACCAGTATATCAACAACCTATTAAAAGAACATAAACCCGAAAGGGCCATTATATCATCAGTAAAAAAACAGCACGAAAGCTGGGAAGCGGCCATAAGCAATAGCATACCGCTCATTAAGTTTAGTAACAGCATGGCCACATCGGTTAAAAACCATTATCGTACACCACAAACCTTAGGGGCCGACAGGCTTGCTGCCGTAGCAGGGGCACATGCCGCTTATCCCGGCAAGGCTAATTTGGTGATAGATGCAGGCACATGTATTACTTATGATGGGATAGATGCCGATGCCAATTATTATGGCGGCAGCATTTCGCCGGGTTTAGCAATGCGGTATAAAGCATTAAATCATTATACCGACGGGCTGCCCGTAATTACGGCAGATGACACATTTAATGATGCCATTGGATACGATACTACCACCGCTATACGTTCGGGGGTACAGAATGGCATCAGGTTTGAAACTTTGGGTTTTATACAAAGCTATTTTGAACAACACGCCGACACTAACATTATACTAACCGGGGGCGACGCTATTTTTTTTGATACTCTATTGAAAAATAGCATCTTTGCCCCTCAAATTAAAATTGAACCACATTTGGTTTTGATAGGATTAAACGCAGTTATACAGCACTCATAATGATCAATAACACCAGGATATTTATTATATTTATACTATTACTTTCAGTTACGGGAGCATTTGCCCAAAACTCGTCTACTACAAGTTCACCATATTCGCAATTTGGCATAGGCGATTATAGCGACCCTGTATTAACCCATAGCCGTGGCATGGGTGGCATTGGTACCGGTGTATCAAAAACAATCGATGGCTTAAGCGTTATTAACCTGAGTAATCCTGCAGCATACAGTTATATTAATTTAACGGCTATTGATATTGGCGCATCATCAAATACAGTAACGCTAAGCCGTACAGGTTTCACACCCGAAACGAGCAATAATTTCAGGCTCAGCTACATTGCTTTCGCTGTACCGGTAAGCAAACATTCGGCTTTAAGTTTTGGTATATTGCCTTATTCAAATGTTGGGTATAGCTATAAACAAACCAATAGCATATCATTAAATAAAGCACCTGTTGGTATTGATACTACTACCGTGCAGGAAAGCACATATTCGGGCGATGGCGGCTTGACTAAAGCTTATGCCGGTTACGGCTTTGGCATTGGCAATTTAAGTATCGGAGCTAATGTTGGTTATATTTTTGGTAAAGAAAAATTACAGCGCGATGTTTCATACCCGCAGCTACTTACAGCTTTAAACTCGAATGTTGAAAACAGCATGAGTGTGGGCGGCATTACCTACGATTATGGTTTGCAATACAATTTTAAAATAAACGAAACCAGCAGGGTTACCGTGGGATATTCGGGCTCGGCAGGTACCGACCTGAATACTACCAATAATTTTATTGTTAGCCATTACCTTTTTAATACTGACGGTACAAAGAGTACCGCTTTGGATAGCACCCGCTACGACTCGAACCAGGGAACTTTAACCTTACCGCAAATACACAGGTTTGGTATATCTTACGAAAAAGACCTTAAATACATTGTAGGTGCCGATTTTAAAATGGGCCAATGGTCAAATCTAAAAATTAATGGCGTTAACGCCGGTTTACAGGATAATACCAGTTTTGCCATAGGTGGGCAGATCACTCCAAATATCAACTCCCTGTCGAGCTACTGGGCAATAGTTGATTACCGATTGGGCTTTAATTACGATAACAGCTATGTTGTTGCCAATGGTGTAAACATTAAGCAATATGCAGCTACAATTGGTTTTGGGCTTCCAATACCCAACCAAACCCGCACAAATTTTTACAAGGTTAATATAGCTGCCGAATTTGGCCAGCGTGGCACTTTGGATAAAAGTTTGGTAAAAGAGAGCTTTTTTAACATCCACTTAGGCTTCGTTATCAACGAGAAATGGTTCCAGAAATATAAATTCGATTAAGCACTTACCATGCTAACGCAGGCAAAATGGGTTACCGGTTTTTTTTTACCGGCAATGTTGGCAGCGACCTTGCTGCTACAAGCCTGCGAAAACGATTTGAACCAGGTAAAAAAAATATCGCAACAGGAAGCCAATAACAAGGTAGACAGTTCGAAAATTGTTGACGTGATCTATAGCGACTCGGCACACGTAAAGGCCCGCATTCAAACAAAGCTCATGTTACATTATAACACCACTGATGAGCATTACGTAATGCCGCGTGGTGTAACCATAACCTTTTACGATAATCAACAGAACATTACCAGCACCGTAGTGGGCGATTCGGCCATTACAAAAAGCGATAATAAGATAATTGAATTGCATGGCAATGTGGTAGTAAGCAATGTAAAAGGCGATGTTTTTAAATCGAACGAATTGATATGGGATCAGTTGAAAAAGATAATGTATTCAAACCAGCATTGGCAGCTAAATAAAACGGATGGCACTATGCTTAATGGTATGCACTTTAAAAGCGACGAAACTTTCACAAACAAAACCGGCGACAATGGCAACGGTGTAATTGTAACCAAAGAAAGCCCCGGGAATTGATATTACAGCAGGTTATGATACAGCATTTTACACTATTTTAAATAGTGTTATAAAATTTTACTAAAAGTTGTATCTTGCGCCTCTTTTTGAAATAAATAAAATATAGTATAGTATGGCAGTAATGGGTTTTTTACGCGATAGGGCAGGCAAAATAGTAGCAATTACTATTGGTCTTTCGCTTTTCGCGTTCATTGTAGGCGAAGTAGTGCACTCAGGAAGTTCGTTTTTCAGGGATTCGAATGCAAATATTGGTGAAATTGATGGCGAGAAAATTACAACGGCTGATTTTAACAGTAAAGTAGACGTTAATACTCAAAACTTTAAACAACAGTCGGGACAAGGTAACATCAATGCCCAAATATTAAATTATATACAGGCTACTACATGGAACCAAATCATCAGCCAAAACATCCTGAATAAGGAAATTGATAAATTAGGTTTATCTGTTGGCAAAGATGAAAGTAAAGCTATGATAAGTGGCCCAACGCCCAACCAGCAAATTGTACAGGCATTTTCAAACCGCCAAACCGGACAGTTTGACCGTGACCAGTTGAACAACTTTTTGCAAAACCTGCAAACCGCAAGGGCTGATGACCCGATGAAGGCTAAATGGAGTGAGTTTGTTACCCAGATGCAGGACGCAAAACGTGGGGAAAAATATCTTAGTTTGGTTAAAAATGGCCTGTATGTTAACAGCCTTGACGCTAAGGACGACTACGAGAACAAAAACAAACTGGTTAATTTTAAATACACCTCGCTTGATTACGCATCAATACCTGATACTAAAGTAACTATCGGCGATGATGATTATAAAGCTTATTATGACGAGCACAAAAACGAATTTAAAAACAAAGAAGAGCTGAGAAGCTTTGACTATGTTGTTTTTGATGCATCACCAACCAAAGAAGACTCGGCTACGGTTAAAGATCAGGTTGCAAAATTACTACCCGATTTTAAAGCAAGCCTTAACGATTCATTATTTGTAGCCATTAATGCTGATACCAAGGCTCCATTAACCTTCCAGAAAAAAGGCCAGCTTGACCCAAAACTTGATACTGTAATGTTCAATGCGGCTCCCGGTTTTATCTATGGCCCTTATTTTTCAAACGGAGCTTACAGAATAGCCAAATTGGTTAGTACAAATGTTGGGCCCGACTCGGTTAAAGCACGTCATATTTTATTGCCTCCGGCCCCTACCAGCATGAAAACTGCTGACTCGTTGAAACAACTGATACAAAGTGGCAAAAAAACTTTTGCTGAATTGGCCAACACGTTCTCTATGGACAAAGGTTCAGCTGCTAAGGGCGGCGACCTGGGTACATTTGGGCGTGGTGCAATGATACCTGTTTTTGAAGATGCGGTATTTAATGGTAAAAAAGGAGATATTAAAATTGTAAAATCGCAATATGGTGTTCACCTTATCGAAATACAAGATCAAAAAGGGTCGTCAAAATTTGTTAAGGTAGCTGTTGTTGATAAACCATTAACCCCAAGCAACAAAACCGAAACTGCCGCGCATGCAAAAGCGCAGCAATTCCTGGCGTCATTAACCAAAGGCAGTTTTGATGCCGAGGTTAAAAAAGAAGGCCTGGTTAAGAAAACCGGTTCTGATGTTTCGGGAGTTCAAGGTTCATTACCTGGCCTGGAAAGCACCCGCGATTTGGTACGCTGGGCATTTAACAAAGCCAGTATAGGCGATTTTACCGATGAGGTGTACAACTCAGGTTACCAGGGCATTGTTGCTGTATTAACCGAGGTTAAGCCCGTAGGCATATTATCCTTAGATAATGTTAAAAAACAAATTAAGCCGGCGGTTTTAAACAAGGTAAAAGCCAAGCAACTGATAGATAAACTAAACAGCGCTTCGAGTGGTGCGTCTACTATTGACCAGGTTGCGCAAAAAGCAGGTTCAACCGTAGTACCTGTACAAAACGTTGTTTTTGCAAACCCTGTATTACCGGGCTCTTCGCAGGAGAACAAACTTGTTGGTACCATCTTCGGATCGAAACTTAATAAAGTATCAAAACCTGTTGAAGGCGAAAAGGGTGTATTTGTATTTGCTGTCGACGGATTTACCAGCCCTGCGCCTTTGGGCAATGCGCTGCGCCAGAAAGAACAATTAGGCCAGGCCATTGTACAACGTGCTGAAGGTGGCATACTTGACGCCCTGAAAGATAAGGCGAATGTAAAAGATTACAGGGCCAAGGTGCTTTAAGCATAATATTAACTAATTTTACATCCGGAAAGGGCTAATAAACCTTTTCCGGATTTTTTAGTTTAAAAGGTAATGGAAATTCAGGAAGAGATAGTAAATAAAGTAGCCCAAAGCGGATTGGTAAGCCTTGATCCTGCCAGTTTTTACCCTCCCGGCGAGCGTATTATCTATGATATAAAAGACAATCTTTTTCATGGGCTGATGCTGCGCGAAAAGGATTTCCGCGAGTTTGTTAAAGAGCACGACTGGTCGCAATACTCTGGCAAAAACGTAGGCATAACCTGCACAGCCGATGCCATTGTACCAACATGGGCGTATATGCTTTTAGCAAATCGTATGGCACCTTTTGCCCGCGAGATCGTCTTTGGTGATATGGGAGTTTTAGAAACTGTATTGTTCGAAAAAGCTTTGGCGGCTTTAGATATCGAACAATACCGCAACCAGCGTATCGTTATAAAGGGATGCGGTGATATTGAGGTACCTGCATCGGCGTATGTTGAGCTGACCAGGAAGCTTACCCCGGTAGTAAAAAGCCTGATGTTTGGCGAACCCTGCTCAACGGTGCCCATATATAAAAAGAAGGATTAAAATTGGTTTAGTTTTTGCAATAAGCGCTGTATGAAATTTATCTATCTATTATTCTTAACAGCACTTATAGGCATAGCTGTACATGCGCAGGAACTGGTTAAGGACCTGCAGCCCCCCTTTCAACCGGGTGAACATCTGCACTATAAACTCCACTATGGTTTTTTTACTGCTGCCGAGGCCGATCTTCGTTTAGAAGATAACGGTACAAAATACGATGGCAAACCAAGCTACCATATCATAGCCGACGGAAAAACCAACGGTACATTTGATTTCTTTTACAAAGTACGTAACCGCTATGAGTCGTACATGGATGTGAACAGCCTGCTACCTTACGAGTATAAAGAGAACCGCCGCGAAGGGAAGTACAGGCATACTGATGATATTACCTTTGATCACGAAAACAATAAAATAACTGCCAGCAAAGGAGTTTATCCATTTACAGGGCAAATATTTGATGTTCCTTCAGCGTATTACTTTGCCCGTTGTTTGGATATGTCGAAGATAAAGGTTGGCGATAAGATAGTTTTTCATTACTTTTTGGAGGATAAGATAGAATCGCTTACCATAACTTATGTAGGTAAAGAAGTGGCTGAATGCAGCTTGGGCAAGTTTGAGTGTTTAAAGTTCAGCCCATCAATTATTGCGGGTAATATTTTCAGAAAAGACAGTAAGTTTTACCTTTGGGTAACTAACGACAAGAACCGCATACCTATAAAGGCCCAGGCCGAAGTAATATTGGGTAGCATTACCATGGAGCTGTCGCAGGCCGAGGGTTTAAAATACCCGCTTAACAAGCAATAAGAATCCGCAGATGATAGAAGTTCAGCACACCCTGGTGCACGAAGATGTAGTTAAAGAGAATTTTGTATGTAACCTTAACAAGTGTAAGGGAGCCTGCTGCCTCGAAGGCGATTCGGGCGCCCCGCTTGAAGCTGCTGAAACAGATATTCTTGACCGCATCTACCCCAAAGTAAAACCTTACATGACCGCCAAAGGCATTGCTACGATCGAGGAGGTTGGCACTTTTGTTAAGGATTTTGAAGGCGACCTGACCACGCCTTGTGTTGATACCAATAAAGAGTGCGCCTATGTGATATGGGAAAACGGCATCACCAAATGCGCTATTGAAAAAGCTTACGAGCATGGCGATATCGACTGGCAAAAGCCTATATCATGCCATTTATACCCCATCCGTATTACTAAGTATCCCGAGTTTGATGTATTACACTACGATCGTTGGAGCATCTGCAGCCCGGCATGCAGTTTTGGCGACGAGTTGCAGGTGCGTGTGCACGAGTTTTTAAAAGGACCGCTTATCCGGAAATATGGTGAGGAATGGTATGCGGAACTGGAGAACCAATTAGCAAGTCCAACCCAAGGATAATCGGCTTAAAGCCGCATAATCGTTATCTTTGTCCTTCACATCAAAAACAAACATTGAAACAAAAGATATTAATAGTAGACGATCTGCACCCCATATTTATTGAGCAGGCCGAGGCTTTGGGATATGAATGTAATTATCAGCCGAAGTTTACCCTGGCCGATACGCTCAACGTACTTGCTGATTACGAAGGTTTAGCTGTACGCTCCAAGTTCTTAGTGGATAAGGCTGTGTTTGATGCCGCTCCTAAGCTACTTTTTATCTGCCGTGCCGGCGCGGGGATGGATAATATCGACGAAGCCTATGCCGCCCAAAAAGGCGTCAAGCTCATCAACGCCCCCGAAGGTAATAAAGATGCTGTCGGCGAACACGTAATAGGCATGCTGCTCAGCCTGATGAATAATTTGAATCGTGCCGATACCGAAGTGCGTGCCGGTCTGTGGCAGCGCGAAGCCAATCGCGGTCACGAGTTGAAAGGTAAAACCATCGGCATTATTGGTTATGGTTTTATGGGGCAATCGCTGGCACGTAAGCTATCGGGTTTTGATGTGAACGTAATTGCCTACGACAAGTATAAAACAGGCTTCAGTGACCGCTATGCGCGTGAGGTGAGCATGGAAGAGATCGTCAAACATAGTGATGTACTGAGTTTGCATATACCCTTAACCAGCGAGACCCAATACCTTGTTGATGACGAATATCTTTTCCATTTTAAAAAGCCTATATTTTTGGTTCAAACATCGCGAGGTAAAGTAGTAAAGACCGAGGCTGTGCTCAACGCCATCCGCTCGGGTAAAATATTGGGGGCTTGTTTGGATGTGCTTGAGGTGGAGAAATTTCCGGCGTTGGGCGAACAAACGTGGTTTGAAGAATTGAAAACATCGGGCAAAGTATTACTGAGCCCGCATATTGCAGGCTGGACTTTCGACTCATACCGCCGCATCAGCGAGGTGATGGCAGAAAAATTAAAACATTTGGAATTGTAAACATAAAATCTTTATCTTCGTTTTACACTAAACAAGACTATGGAAGCAGTAGCCGATATAGTCTTGTTTGTTTTTAATAGAGACCTATGATGTCCTTCTGTTTAAAATGGGAGGGCTATTTTTTTTAAGGGTTTCAACAAGTTTTGTTTAATAGTATAAAAATTGTGCGTTATGGCAGATGTAGCTTACTACACCAAAGAAGGTTTAGAAAAATTAAAAGAAGAATTACAGTATTTAAAAACTACCGGCCGTTCTATCATTTCGAATGCGATAGCCGAAGCCAGGGATAAAGGCGACCTATCGGAAAACGCGGAATATGATGCCGCTAAAGATGCGCAGGGCCACCACGAACATAAAATAGCCAAATTGGAAGAAGTGCTGGCCAATGCCCGCCTGCTTGACAATACTAAACTCGATACGTCGAAAGTATTGGCTTTATCTATCGTTAAAATAAAGAATGTGCGCAATGGCGCAACCATGAGCTACCAGTTGGTATCGGAAACTGAAGCCGACCTTAAAGCCGGTAAAATTTCGGTAACATCGCCTATAGCCAAAGGCCTTTTAGGCAAAAAAGTTGGTGAGAAAACCGAGATTACCGTTCCGGCCGGGAAAATGGAATTTGAGATACTGGAGATTTCGAGATAAGTTGTTTGTTGTTGAGTTATTAGGTTGTTGGTTTGCGCGACAGTTTAATAACTCAATAACTTAGTAACCCAATAACTTAATAACCAAAATGTCATCCATCTTTACCAAAATAATCAACCGCGAAATACCCGCGCATATTGTAGCCGAAACTAACGACTACCTTGCCTTTTTGGATATTAACCCGCTGGCCGAAGGGCACACGCTGGTTATTCCCAAAAAAGAAGTTGATTACCTGTTCGACCTGGATGATGAAACTTATACCGGTTTGCAGATCTTCGCCAAAATAGTGGCGAAAGGCGTTGAAAAAGCAATTCCTTGCGAACGCATTGGTGTTACCGTTATCGGGCTCGAAGTTCCTCACGCGCATATTCACCTGATACCCATTAACGGTATGGGAGATATGAATTTCTCAAATCCTAAACTAAAATTTACACAGGAAGAGTTTGCCGGGACAGCAGCCAAGATAAAGGAGAGTCTTAGAAGTTAATATCCTTACTTCTTCTTCACACCGCTCACTCTTTCTGAATTATCTTTAAA
>JACXTT010009972.1_pt1 | contig 12891 bp, 11 predicted proteins | sample 9270951 | NCBI WGS metagenome assembly JACXTT01 (sample SAMN15532306, study PRJNA645909) | rock metagenome | isolation source: weathered quartz diorite | place: Puerto Rico | collected 2017-06-21 | reverse complement strand
GAGGACCGTGCTCCTGGACTGGTTTCCGTAAGAGAGCAGCGTCTGGCCCAGGATCTGGAGGTTCACTTTGTGAATCTGGCTGGGGGAAAAGGGAGCCGCCAGGGCGTCGGGAATGCTGGAGCAATTGGGCCCATTGGTTCCGTCGCACATGTCATAAGTGACTTTTAGGCCGATGATGTTATCGGAGACGGGGGACGGCGCTTGTCCGTTGACCTGACGCATGAGCCGGGGCGGTTGTCCACTGGCGGCCGCGGGCACTTCGATGAAATAGGTGACCGCCCAGATCCGGGTTGCCGTGGGATTGCCGCCGGGAATGATGTACTTGATGTTTCCCTTGGCGGCGCCGCTCTGATTAATATTCAACGGGTCGCCGTTGGCGAAGGTCATGTTGGTGTTTGCACCGGCCGGGGCGATGCCTGTAACTTCACCGACCGCGTAGCCCTTGGGATTGTTCATCAAGATCAAGTCGCCGACCTGAATTCCGGTGGGAGACTGGATGGCGGGAAATCCGGCCGGAGGAACCGCGGGAGGCGCAAGATTGATTACATCGCCGTTGGGATTCGCCGCCGGAAACGTGACCGTGTACTGGTTGAGCGGGAAAGCGTAATCGGCATAGATGACGGTAACCGCGTCCGATCCCGTACCAGTGGCGGTGAGCGTGGCCGGCCCGCCGAGCTCCATACCGTTGCCTGCGCCGGGAATGATGCCGTACATGAAGTTATTCACCGGCGCGCCGCCGACGATGCCGGAAGGCAAAGTGTTGTTGGCTAACCAGGCTTTGTTGGCATCGACCGCAAAGAATGAAGCAGTCGAGCCCGCCCCGTAAGGCAAAGCCAGACCGCCCGAGGGCAGGCCGGAACCCGCCATACTCACATCCTTGGCGATCAGGTTCAGGGTTGCGCGAACATTTTGCTGCATTTCTGAAGACTGAGACACCAGCACCGTCGCATTCATCCCGTTCTTGAACAGCTGCGTGGTGGCAGCCAGAACGATCAGCCCGAGGGCAACGGCGACCAGCAACTCGACCAGGCTAAAGCCGCGGGCTTTGGATTCGGTGGATTGCATGTCTCTCCCTCTGAACCTCTCTAACCTTGACCTCAGCGGTACGACGAAATCAGGGCTTGCAACTGATAGCTGCGAAACCAGCCCTGCGGGGCCGGGTAGCGCACCGTGACGGTAATCTGGCGAACGTTGGGGTTGCCCGGAACGGTCACAATCTGAATCTGCCGGCTGAAATTGCCCAGGTCCACCAGCACGTCCTGGGCTGTATTGGTGATGGCTCCGCTCGCGCCCGGCAGCCGGACGGGAGTGGCGGGAACATCGTCGCCAGTGCCGTCCAGACCGTCAGGCCCGGGATCGGTCAAGGGAGTAAACCCCACCGTAAAAATCCCGTTGCCCGCGCCGACGTTCTGAATCTTGTCAAAAGTCACCTGGCTGGTTTGGCGGGCGGTGAAGATGCTCTCCATCGCCTCGGCGGCTTTCTGACGGGCTACGCTGTCGTACTGCACAGAGCTCGTGTTGCCGATTGCTAGGGCAAAGGTCGCGAGCACGGCCAGCAGTCCGATCATGAGGACCACAATCGCAACAAGAGTTTCCACCAGGGCGAATCCCTGTTGCCAGGGCTGGGGCGCGGTCTGGCGGCGCCTGTGCGCCGTTACTGTTCGCGCCGTTATGGTTCGAGCCATATGGGACCTCCTGCGGTGCTCATGAGACGCCATCCCCTGATCCGGCCCGTGGCTCCGTACAAGGTAACCGCCCGCGAACTGTAGAGATCGGACGTGCGGCCGACGTAGATTATCCCGCTGTTCCAACTTCCGCTTGTGTCATGCGCCGAGCCGTCAGGCATGAACATGACCTGATTCTTATTGCCGGCGGCAACGCCTTGATCGAAATCGATGGCCGTAACTCCGCTTCCAAATCCATCCGGCACAGTCGCCGGACTGTTGGGCAACCCGGGCAAAGCCTGGAATTGCATGTCAGAAGGCAGCGTGTTTGCCGAAATCTGGGCAGCCGCGGAAAGAGCGGTGCCCGCATCCCAGCGGAACATCTGGACACTCTGGGCGGTGGGCGCACCCATCGGGGTGAGGGCACCTGCGGGTGCGGCCATTCCGAAGCAAACAATGTATTGCTTGCGTTCCGTAATCGCGCGCTGGCGAGCTACTCGAAGCTGCATCAGCACGTCCTCAAAAGCATGATTTGCCCGGGCCTCTTTCAGCGCGGGTTGAAAGGCCATGAAGGTCATCCCAGCGACGACGATGAACAACGCGAGCACGATCATCAGTTCAAGCAGACTGAAGCCGCCAGCGCCGCGATTGCTGGGCGATCGAGCTTGCCACGAACCGGTTTTGTGAACACGTTTCATTACCAGACCCAGCCTCCATTCGCCGTCGGCGGAGGAATGACTTACCACAGTTGTGGGGAGGAGGAACGGCTTGCGGCGGCGCACGAATCTCCGGGTAGTAGTCATCGTAGGGGCAGTTTGCACTCGGGTCAAAACACTGAAGTACCTTCAGCAGCACAGTCCGCAACACTTAAGTAAGTAACGCGGACTGGTTACTGAAGTTCGGACCCTCGCAGGCGGACTCGCAGCAAAATGAATCCCGGCGGGTCAGACCGGTAGTTCCAAATCCGGGAAATCCTCTCGAGCTGTCCCCCCAGGGATCATACGTAGCCACCGCTCAGACCGGTGGTTCTGTAGTGTTCATCGCCGCTGACGACATCCGGGCGAGAGGCGACGAAGGAGTGAAGTGCTGGAAGAGGCATTTTGTTGACATCGTCAACGTGGACGCCTGCTGCTTCCATGAGTTGCCGAATATCCAGGCAGTAGGTGATGCAGAGACTGATGATTTTGGCGATATGACGCGGCAGCCTGCCCATCGCTTCGTAATCGGAAAGCAAACCCAACCCGATCGCGTAGTCTCGACAGGCCAGGATTCGAGCGACCGCAGCCGTGAGTTGATGCGCTGCGCGAAAGGTCAAACCGGTGCGGCAGCGCGCCGCCCGGAGCAAACCCGAGAACCTCATTTCCTTCCGTCCAAAAGATGACCAGTCGGGGCATTCACACGGCGTTGCCCCAGCCCTGAAATGCGACATTTCCGGCGTTGCGGGACCCTCTTCCAGATCCACAATGCCGAGTATCCGGGCTTCCGCCGGCAGGCTCAGTGGCAGACTGCCCAGCGGCGGGCGGCTGGGCAGCAGGACAACCTGATAGCGGTTAATCCATCTGAGATGACAACAGGTAAGTCCGCCGGGCTGCTCCACCAGCCAGAGCAGTTCTTGCCGGGAGCTCACGCCGGCGCCATCCATCCGCTGCCGATAGCAGCGATCGACACGTACGATCATGCCTGGGATCAACTTGGGGGAAGCCAGGGCATCGCGGCTCCCGATTTTTGCCAGGGCGTAGCGTCCAGTAGCTGGCCACATATTTTCTCCCCGTTGAAAACACGTGGATGCCTGCGACCGCAATGACCGTGACTGGAAAGAGGCGGTTGCAAGTTCGATGGGGGTGAGCAGCACCGTGCGCTCCGGGTGCAGTTCAACTTGCAGACGAGGAATCTGGTGCAGATCAAAGCCCAAGACCCGCATCCAGTCGACGAAGCGGTAGCCGGTGCTTTCGCTCAAGGCGGCGATCTGACAAATGTGTGGCGTGACTCCGCGGCGCAGCTTGAAAAGAAAAGTTGGTGGAATAAAGTAAGGCGATCTACTTCCGTAGCGCTTGCCTGTGCCGGTTGAGAGCTGGGCGACAGTGTGGCCCGACTGACGCAAGATATTCGCGATGAGCCGGGCTCGAATGTGCGAGCCATACCAACGCCCATCATCTTCGCCAGCTTCGGTCTGGCGAAGAACAGCTTCCCTTAGAGAAGTCTGAAACAAACCGCGTGCCACGGCGGACGCGCTCATGTAGGGATACTAGGCGGATTTGCCGTGTATGAGTGGGGACAGTGAGATAGCTCTTTTGGTTCATCCTCCTCCGCTCAAACACCGGCGAGCGCATCCTGTTGAAGCAGCTATCGAGAGAAAACTCTTTGAGCGGCAGGTTTGCATCTGCCGGTTTTCGCCCGCTTCCGTCTCTCTCATCCCAGCTGCGTTCTCAGCGGTGAGTCCGCAACCTGACCACCAGCAAGATGTCGTGATACTCACCACCCCGAGCAGCATGCTCATAGGCCATAGGTGCCCAGAGGGTCCACCGGCTTGCCCAGGAATGCGCAGCAACCTCGACGAATCCAACCCCGCACGGAACCAGCACTAACAGCACTAAGACCCCCAGACCTGCGGTCGCAGCCCGGGGAATAACCCAAGACCCTTGGGGAGGAGCCATGTCTCTGTGACCAACCGAGGTCACACCTCAGCATAGTTTTTGAATGTTGTGATGTGCATGCTGGGCGGGATTCGTCGGTTTACCGACGAAAGTAGTTTATGCAAGGAGCCCCCTTGATGATCTTTCAAAGCTTTTGATGGAAGTCTTCCTGGCCTTATTTGAGAGACGGTCAACGAGCGGGATCAATCGGTACGCCCGGGTTGAACGCCTCCTTTTGTCGCCATACCGACGCCGCTTGCGGTGCCGACCGCGCGTTTTTCGAACACTTCAAACCTCTCGCCTAAAAAAACGGTAGGGTGCCTTGGCTGGGGTCCTCTATCCCCAAAGGGGTTTCTCATGAGAAAAATGATTCATCTGATTGTGGCGACGTTACTGCTGCTAGGCGCTGTGTCAACCACGTCTTTTGCCGACGGAGGAGCTCCAGCACCGATGTGCGCGCCGTCACAGTGTCCAGGGAAATGAATGCCGGGAGTCAGCGTAATTAAGAGCTAAAAGTGCTTGTGGGCTGTCCGGTTTGCGAGTAGCCTGCCGGTGGCCCATGAGATTCTCCCACCTGGCGACGAACGTCCTGTGGCTTGTACCGTTGGCGCTCCAGTGCGTGATCGCCGTCGTCATGTCCCTGCGTGGACTCGCGAGACGATATCCGGCTTTTTTCAGCTACACCATCCTGTTGCCCGCCCGCGATGTTGCTCTTCTGTTCCTACCTTATGACGGACGGCGCTATTCCCGCGTGTATTGGTGGGGCGAAGCTGGAGCAGTTTTGCTGGCTCTGGGGGTGATTGTTGAGACCATCTGGTTCTTGATTGAGTCCTATCCCTTTCTCCGCGCCGTATTCAGGGTATTTTGGGTTGTTGGCGTCATTGCGGCGGCGGCGGCCGTGGCGATATTGCTCTGGACCGACAGGGCAAGCGAGGGCCGGATTATTGAGTCGATAATCCTGTTTGAGCGATCGGCGCGATTTTTGCAAGTGTGTCTGCTGATCGCGGTGATTTTCTTTATCTCTCGGCTTGGCTTGACCTGGCATAGCTACTCCGTTGGAATCACCGCTGGCTTCGGGATCTATGCGGCCATCGATCTGGCCCTGCTGGAGCTTCGTGCCCATTTGCACGCCATAACAGACTCGGCTTTTGTGTTGTTGAGATCAGCAGCATATAATCTGGCGGTTATTGTTTGGGCCGTGTATTTCCTACGGCGCCGACAAACGAAACCGATAGAGCGCCTGCCCAGCACCGATCTGGCCAACTGGAATGACGCTCTGACCGGGCACGTGGACAAATGGTATCAACGCTAACAATTCTGTTCGCCAGTGTCTTGTGCTTGTTACTGGTGTGGGCGGTTCTGCGTCCTGGGCTGCCGCAAATCCGGAGCCTGAACGACTGGGAAGCGAAAAAGCACGAGGTCGATCTCGACGGGTTTCGTCTTCTTCTCGACCCGACGGAGGAAGAGTATCTCCGCACATCGCTTCGTCCGCCGGAATTCCGGATTTTCCAGAGACGACGTCTTAAGCTGGCGCTGGCTTCGCTGGACCTGGTTGGAAAGAACGCTGTGATGTTAATGAAACTGGGGCAACTGGCCAAGGCTGGAGCGAATCCACGGCTAGCCCAGGAGGCGGAGGAGTTGATATACGGCGCGCTTCGCCTTCGTGTAAACTTGCTGTTAGTGCAGCCTTATTTGTGGCTGAAGTGGCTCTTTCCTGGGTGGACGATGTCGGTTCCGGCATTTGCATTTCCGTATGAGGAATTGCTCAGTTACCTCAACCGGATTCGGCAACAACGGCAGTGGGACCATCATCGAGTTTTGATGGCAAGTTAAGGGTTCGTTCTGTTACAGGGATGGAATCCTTCCGCTGCGGCGCCTAATTTCTTTTTTCACCCAATGAAAGCTGGTTTTTTAGCAGTCTAGAGAGAATCCTTTTTCACCTCACTCTGACGTTTCTGCGGACTGCTTTTGTGTTCCCGGCCGCCGAACCGCCGCTTGAGGCAGGAAATCACGGGCACTGCCAATGGACGCGGGTAAATGGATTCGGGAGTTGCGCGACGAGCGATTTGTTAAGTCCAGCGATATCGAACGTATCAGCCGGTCGATTGCCGACGTCAAGGGCAACGCGGATTTTTATGTTTCGCACTCCACTCTGGCCGACATCGAAACCGGATCGGTCCCCAGCATTCACAAGTTGTTCAGCTTGGCGGCCTGTCTCAAAGTCTCGCTGGAAGAACTCTTGCTGGTTTTTGGAATTGACGCCAACGAGATACGGCAATTCGCGGGTCGGGGTGAGCCCGGTCTGCAGGGGCCCACGGCCATCGAAGCGCGGGAACCCGGGTTTCGCTTTCAGCTCAACTTCGACGCCAGCTTCAACAGCCGCGAGACCAGCCTGCTCAGAATGAACCCCCAGGAACTGGCGGCTCTGCCACCGGCCCTGCGCAAGCGCCTCGATCCGAAACGCTACCGCTACGCGGTGGTCGGCCTGAAAGATGACACCATGGGGGACCTGATTCCTCCCGGCTCCCTGGTGGAAGTCGACGTCATGCAAAACGCGGTGCAGGTATTTGACTGGAAAACCATGCGGGAACGCCCGGTCTATCTGGTTTGGCACACCGACGGACACAGCTGCTGCTGGTGTCAACTGGAAGGCAAGGACCTAACCCTGCTGCCCTACCCGCTCTCCCGCCAGCCGGTGAGACGCTTCAAGGTTCCGCGCGAAGCATCCGTAATCGGCCGGGTGATCAATGCCTGGCTTCCCTTTGATCAATTGCCCGAGGGGGCATCGGCTCACTAGGCCGTCTGCGACTGCAAAATTTCCTGGCTCAGGATTTCAAGCGCGATGCTGAGATTGAGGAAGAACAACTCGGCGGACGCGGCCGGCACTCCCACAGGAACAGTTGCGCGGTAGGCTTGCAAAGACTTCCAGGTCTTCAGCATGGTGATGGTTTCGCCCCGCGTGTAGCGGATGTACTCCTGCAACTGGCGCACATAGTCCGGCAATCGAGTGGTCAGAAGACATCTAAAAACCTGCTCGTGGCACGTCCGGAATGCCCGATCCGCTGCGTGTAGTCCCCGTTGGTGCGAAAGTTCAGGATGCAAGTAAAGGCCGCTATTGCAATCCCTAAGGGATGCCAGGTAAATCATTCTGGTCAAGTCGTTCGGCAGAATCCGAAGAACTGAATCGCTGATGTAATTCGTCAGGCTCTCTGCGGACAAGTCGTTCGTCAGATTGGGGTTAAGTAGAGCGCTGGCGGGCACGGATTCAGGCGCCAGAAATTCGGGAGATGCGGAGTCTCCGAATGCTTTCTCTTCGGGCGGGGTAGACATCCGTTTTTTACGATCCTGCCAGTGAAACACCGAGTTAGTGCGGGGGGCCGCAGTTCCGTCGCGGTATTGTACTCCGGCGGCCCGAGGTTGCAAGCCTGGTCCTCGTGTCACTCTTGTCCGCCGCACTTGGCTTTGACTTTACTTATCCAAGACTTCATTCCTGCTCTCTGGCCGGGCGGCCGGGAGTTCAAAACCAAAAAAATCAAAGGCAAGAGCGGCGGACAAGAGTGTCCGCCCCACACCCGACTCTATGCGCCCCCTACGTGTGTATGTGGGGGCTCTGTCCGGGATTCTTGCGGCGCGGGGGAGGGCCCTTCACGACGTTGACTTCGAACTGCACCGGCAGCTTCCGGGGGGGATAGCAGGCGGCGTTGTCGCACGCCTGATACCTCAGCTCGCCGTGAATCATGTATCTGGCTGGGAACACGCCGGCCAGCGGGCGCACGTCTACGGTCACCGGAAATTCTCCGGTATTGACGCTCAACTTGTCCTCGGGAGCAAAGGCGAAACTCACTTCTTCGCCGGCCGGATAGCTGACTCCGCCGATGATGATGTCGGTGGGAGGGTTCAGTTTGAGCGCGGTCGGGATGAGAAATTCAGACCTAGGGTGGTTCGAGTTGACGTGAAATCCCGCGCCCACGTGAAATCGCAGGCTCACCCTGCTCCGCTTGCCCCGCGTGACCGTGACCATGTGCGCGGGCGACATGGTGACTGACGGAGTCTTTCTCCCAGGAATGCCCTCTTCGCCAGGTCCGTTGAGCGGGAGGCTGCCGGGAGTTTCCTGCGCAACCGCCATCAGGGCCGTCAGCAGGACCACGCCATACGCGAGCTTTCGCAGCATTAACATCAAGAGAATGCTAGAACGATTTGGTGGCACCAGCTACATTACTTTTGCGCCTGTACCGGCTGTCCCTCGGCCAGGGCCTTCTTGATATTTTCCTCGATTTCCCCCCGGCCCTTTAGGCCGAATACCTTGTCCACGACCTTGCCATCCCGCCCGATGTAGAAAGTTGCGGGCAGGAACTGGACTCCGCCATAAGCGTCGCCCACCGCTTCCTTGCCCACCAGGATGGGATAGTTCACGCCCAGGTCGTGGGCGAACTCACCGATCTCCTTCGGGCTGGCGTCGTCCATGGCCACGCCAATGACCTGCAATCCCAGCGGCCCATATTGCTTTTGCAGTTCGGCGAACCAGGGCATTTCGATCTTGCAGGGCTGGCACCAGGTGGCCCAGAAATTCAACAACACGCCCTTACCGCGGAAATCGGAGAGATGAACGGTTTTGCCGTCAAGCGTCTCCAGAGTGAAGTCCGGCGCCGTTTGGCCTTTCATGTTAGGACCGGCGCTGACCACCCCACGGGAATTGCGCCGCGCCATTTGGAAGCCGAAGACGAGCATGACGGTCACCACCATGGCGACCACGATAATGACGACTGGATCGCGTTTCACGACAAACTCCTGTTCGTAGTGCGACTCAAAGCGCGAATCGGTTCAGGAACGACAAATAGTTCGAAATGATAGTGAACCGCCCAACCACCAGCAAAATGCCGAGCACGATCAGTAACCCGCCGCTGGCTACTTCCAGGGCATGCATGTGCATGCGAAAGCGGCTGTAGAACTTGAGAAATCGCTCGATGCCGAGCGAGGTCAGCAAAAACGGCACCGCCAGGCCCATCGAGTACACCGCCAGCAGCAAGATCCCCTTGGCTACGGAATCCTGGGCGGCGGCAAAAGTGAGGATCACCCCGAGGATGGGGCCCACGCAGGGTGTCCAGCCGAAGGCGAAAGCGAAGCCGATGACGAATGCTCCCCACGGTGTGCTGCCACCCTTGACCTGGTGCAGGCGAGCGTCGGTGTACAGGGCGTTAATCTTGAACAGGCCGGTAAGCTGCAGCCCAAACAGGATGATTACCACCCCAGCTACCTGCGCCAGCAGTGACTTGTACCCCGCGAGCAACTGCCCCACCTCGGTGGAGATCGCGCCCAGGGTGATGAAGACAACGCTAAAGCCGAGGATGAAGCCGATGGAATTCAGCATCACCTTGCTGAGCAGGCGGGACTCCGGGGCCTTTAGCTCCTCGACTCCCGCTCCTGAGATCAACGACACGTAGCCGGGAACCAGGGGCAGTACGCAGGGCGAGAGGAAGGAGACCAGCCCTGCCAGAAAGGCCGCTATGGGAAGAGGAAGAGTAGACATCCGGGGTTATTGTACCTGTTGGACCAAATCGGGGCCGCAACCAATATCAGAACGCAAGTTCAGAACCAGAACGTGTTTGCTGCCCCTCCGGCAGCCTTCATGGCTCCAAGTCTACAGATGTCCGGCAAAGACGAATGTTGCAGCCTACCTGCGCGAATTCTTGTGGGCAGGAGGTGAGGCAGACTGCGCCGGTTCCGGCGCCGACTCGGCGGGAGAAGTCGCCACCGCCTTGCGTATGAAGCCCGGCGGGATGGCGGCCGTCAGCACGGTGCGATCACCGCGCTGCTGAACCTTCAGCCCGTCGAAAAATGCTTTGACGTCACGGTCATTGCCCGGCATCGAAACGGTGCCCTCAGCGGTATGAAAAAGCTGCAGAAAGGTTCCCAACTGCTCGGTCAGGCGCTGGGCATCGTCACTGCTGCCGGTGAAGGCTTCGGCCTGGAAGTGTACCCGTCCGAGATAGCGCGCCGATGCTACAACCGTCGCCGGCTTGGCAAACAGGAACGACAGCGCACTCCGGGCCTGCAGAGCGTCCACAGGTTCGACTTTGAAGATTGCCCACCCCAGGCTCGCAAGCGGCACATATTTGTAATACCGCCGCAGCAATGCCGGCCCGCCAAAGGGAGAAGCCAGCTTGCGTGATCGGTCCACGATGCCACGAATCACCATCGGGTCGTCGTGGTTGGAAGCCGCCACGGTATCGTAGCCGAGAATGGCAACCCGCAGGGTGCGGCCTTCGAGCGGGATGTTGTAGATGTCCACGGAATTGTAGTTCTCCACTGGGCCGGAGATTTTCCCGAGATAGTCCCGCAACCGGTGACCGTCGATCTTGCCTACGAAGATTTCGGAGAATCGTGCCGGTTCAGGGGTGGCGGTCGCGGCTCCCGGCTTAGCTACCGGGTAGTGAATGGCGAAGGCCGCCTGGTCCAGATCGCGCTCGAACTGGAAGCCGGTGGCCTGGATGAATTGTTCGTATTCCGGCTCGTGGGGAACATCGGGCATCTGCCCCGCGATGTTGGCGCGGCGAATCCATTTCAGGTTAGCGTAAAAATAGCCATCGGCCCCGGGCAGCAGGCGGGCCGGTTCCGGCGGCGCGTGCTTGCGCAGCACAACTGCCAGCGCGATGGCAGCTGCGAACAGCAAGAAGCCGAACAGGATGGGGAGTCTACGTCTTATGCGCATGAAACGTGGTTCAGGAAGTACTAATCATACCATCCGGCTGGTGTGGGCGGACACTCCTGTCCGCCGCCTTCGACTTGGACTTCCGCCGTGGTCTTTCGAGACTCGTTCATCTCTGGGGCCGGGACCCGCTGGCCTGAAAGAGCTAAACTGAAAATCAACCGCAACGGCGGCGGATAGGAGTGTCCGCCTCACACCGCTACTGCAGTTTTGTGTATTCAGCCTTTGCTTCCTTGAGGATAGGAACATCGGGATCGGCGTCCTTCCAGGCTGCGAAGAAGTCCTGGTAAGCCGCTTTGGCTTTGGCTGCATCCCCCTGCAGCGCATAGGCGCGCCCCAGACCCAGCCGGGCCAGGGGATAGAGAGGACTGGTGGGGTCGATGCCGCGATGGTCCAGAATCTTCTGATACTCGGCGGCGGCCTTGGCGCCATTATGCAAACGCAAGTAAGCTTCCCCGCGAGCATACATGGGCCAGTAGCTGGCGCCATTTGGTGGCGATCCCATTTCGTAGGGAACAGTCGCTTCCAGCGTGTCAACAGCTTTTGCCGCCTGGTCGGCTCGTATCTGATTCGTGGCCCGCGCCACCGGCAGCCAGACTGCGTTTATCAAGGTAGCGGTAGGGAACTCCTTGGCCAGCTCATCAATCAGTTTCTGCGACCGGCTGGCTTCGCCGGCTCGCGCCAGTCCATCTGCCGCTCCCACGCGGTTATCCCGGTCGTCCGAGAGGGTAAGCGCCTCCATGGCCTCCTGCCGGGCTTGCGCCTGATTGCCCACTTCGGCCTGGCAAGAAGCGTCTTCCAACCGGATACCGGAGGCAAGCTCCTTCATGCCAGAATTTTGCGCCGCGCTAACTCCCCGGGCAAAGTTTTGCCTGGCACTCTGTGTCTTGCCTAAAGCGCATTGCGCCCGTCCCTGGAGCAGGAACATGATCGGCTCAAGCGGACTTCCTTTTGCCGCCTCCACGGCGCGCTGCATTCCCGCTTCATCGCCGCGAATGAACGCCAGGCTGTGGTGACTGATGGGATCAGAACGAAAAAAGAGACTCTGTGCCACCGCCTGGTCAATAATCGCCTTGGATTCGTCATAGCGGCCGAGGCGCAGGTAAGCCTCGGCGAGGTTCTGATACGCGTAACCGTCTTTTGAGTTGAGACGCACGGCTTCGCTGGCGTTGACTAAAGATTTCTCCGGGTGCCCGGTGGCTTCGTAGCTGAGCGCCAGGTTGTCCCAGGGCACGCTGTCGCGGGGATAGGTCTGCTTCCACTGCTCATAGATCGCCTGGGCTTGATCAATTTCTCCCGTGACTTCGCTGTAATAGTGGGCGGAGATATAAAATTTCTCGCGCTCGCTTGCTCTCTCCTTCAAATCAAACGCCTTTTTCAGGTTGTTCAATTGTTGCGCGGTTTGCGACAGATTGCCGTACACCACGCCCAGGGTGGCATAGGCCATGGCAAAATTCGGGTCCAGCTCGACGGCGCGCTTTAAATGGGGAACGGCTTTTTCGTCGTCCAGCTTTTGGTGCTCTGCCTGTCCCAGGGTGAAGGCCTGCAACGCCTCCAACGAGGACGTGGTGGCTTGCTCTAGCGGCGTGGTGAATTTCTGCACCGATCCAATCGACTCGCCCAGCTTCCGCCGCAGATTCGACGCGGCCTGGTCCAGCGTTTTCAGGACCTGCTCTTTGCTCTCAGCCTCCCCTTGCGCCCGGCCCAGGGAATCGCCAGTTTGAGCGTTGACCGCATTCAGGTCGATGACGAAGTGAGTACCAAGACTCGAGATGGAGCCGGTCAGCATGGCCCGGATGCCTTCCCGCAGGCAGATCTCCCGTGCTACGTCGCTGGTCACGCGCTCATCCGGAGAACGTCCCATGAAACGCAGCGCTTCCTGAATCCG
>JACXTT010009971.1_pt1 | contig 12891 bp, 8 predicted proteins | sample 9270951 | NCBI WGS metagenome assembly JACXTT01 (sample SAMN15532306, study PRJNA645909) | rock metagenome | isolation source: weathered quartz diorite | place: Puerto Rico | collected 2017-06-21 | reverse complement strand
GCTCATCACATCCTGGGGCTGTAGCCGGTCCCAAGGGTATGGCTGTTCGCCATTTAAAGTGGTACGTGAGCTGGGTTTAAAACGTCGTGAGACAGTTTGGTCCCTATCTACCGTGGGCGCTGGAAGTTTGAGAGGGGCTACTCCTAGTACGAGAGGACCGGAGTGGACGCACCCCTGGTGTACCGGTTGTCACGCCAGTGGCATTGCCGGGTAGCTATGTGCGGAAGAGATAACCGCTGAAAGCATCTAAGCGGGAAACTTGCCTCGAGATGAGACTTCCCGGGGGCTCGACCCCCCTGAAGGGTCGTCCTAGACCAGGACGTTGATAGGCGGGATGTGTACGAGCCGTAAGGCTTTGAGCTAACCCGTACTAATTGCCCGTGCGGCTTGACCCTATAACCGTGCGCATCGCTCGAACGATCGACGGATGGGCGCTTGGCGCAGCCTCGTATCCTTAATTCACTTCTTCAATCTTCTATCTGGCGGCCACAGCAGCCTGGACCCACGCCTTCCCATCCCGAACAGGACCGTGAAACGGGTTTGCGCCGATGATAGTGTGCCGTTTGCGCACGCGAAAGTAGGTTACCGCCAGGCCACCTTCGAACGAAAAAGCCCGGCCTCGAAAGAGGACCGGGCTTTTTTGTTTTGGCGTGCGCGCGCAGAATGGCCGCGAGGAGGAGCGACTATGACAAAGTCCGTGGCGCTCGGCTTCGCCTTGAGCGCCGCGTTTGCCTGCGCCAGCAACGCGCAGGAGAGCTATCCGTCGAAGCCGGTACGGATCATGGTGTCGTTCGCGGCGGGCGGTCCGACCGACCAGGTCGCCCGCATCCTGAGCGCCAAGCTCACCGACCTTCTCGGGCAGACGTTCCTGGTGGAGAACAAGACAGGTGCCGGCGGCAACATCGGCGCCGACGTTGTAGCGAAGGCGTCCCCCGATGGCTACACGCTGCTAATGGCAACCGTTTCCACCCACGCGATCAATCCGGGGCTGTACAAGAACATGCCGTACGATCCCATCAAGGACTTCGCTCCGGTCGGTCAGGTGGGCGTGACGCCGTGCGTGCTTGCGGTAAATCCTTCCGTGCCCGTGACCGACGTGAACGGGCTGATCGCGCTGCTCAAGGCGAATCCAGGGAAGTACAGCTACGGCTCCTCCGGCATGGGTTCGATCCTTCATCTGTGCGGCGAGCAGTTCAAGACCTCGGCTGGCGGATTGCAGATGGTGCATGTGCCTTATCGCGGGTCGGCGCCAATGATGGCCGACTTGGTGGGCGGCCAGATCGCGATCGCGTTCGATGCGCTGCCAACGGTGCTGCCGCAGGTACAGGCCGGAAAGATCCGGGCTATCGGAGGCGGCATGGCGACGCGCGCGCGAGCAATGCCGGACCTGCCGACGCTGCAGGAGCAGGGCGTGAGCGGCTTTGAGTGCTATACGTGGAACGCGATCCTCGCGCCAGCGAAGACGCCGGCGCCGATAGTCGCATTGCTGGCCGACGCCATCAACAAGGCGCTAGCCGACCCGGTCATCCTCAAGCGGCTGCAGGACGCCGGTGTCGATCCGACGCCCGACAGCACGCCCGAGAAGCTCGCGGAATTCATTAAGTCCGAGCTGGCGAAGTGGGCACCCATCATCAAAGCGTCCGGGGCGCACATCGACTGAACCTGACCGCCGAAGCGCGCGCGCCATCGCGAACTTTTATCCCGGCGCGAAGCGCATCAACGTCTGCGCGTACGCGGGGGCGGTCGGCTCGTGCATGAAGTAGACGTATACCTCGCCCCAGCGGGTTTGCGCGAGCCGCCGCGCCCATTGCTCGAGATCGGCGTCCGCATACGTCTCCAGCCGCAGGCGCACATAGCCCCACGGCGCCGTCTCCACGAGCGGCGGCGGCGCGTTGTCCTCGCGCTCCGAAAGGCAGAGCGCCGCGCCGGCGGCCCGCAGCGCGTCATAGACATCGTCGGCGAACCAGCTCTCATGGCGAAATTCGAACGCCGCGCGGTGATCCGGGGGCAGCAGCGCGAGAAACTTGGTAAGGCGCGGCACGTCCTTTTTTAGCACCGGCGGCAGCTGGAACAGCACCGGGCCGCGCTTGTCGCCAAGCGTAGCTAGCGCCCGGTAGAGGAACGCCACCGAGTCCGCCGCCTCGGGCTTGATGTGGGCGAAATGCGTGATGCGCCGCGACGCCTTGATCGCGAAGCGAAACGCGGCGGGCGTGATCTCGGCCCAATGCGCGAGCATGTCTGTCTTCGGCATGCGGTAGAACGTATTGTTGATCTCCACCGTTGGCAGCCGCGCGCCGTAGAAGCCGAGCATGCCCTCCGGCTTCATATCCGCCGGATAGAAGCTGCCCTTCCATTCCTTGAACGAATAGCCGCTCGCACCCGCTAATAGCTTCATAAAATCGCGTCCATGGCCAAGGACCAGCTCGCCGAGTACACGTCAAAGCGCAGCTTCGACGCCACGCCGGAACCCGCGCCGGCGCCGATCGCCCGGCGCACCGGGCCCTTGCTCTTCGTCATCCAGCAGCACGCCGCGCGGCGCCTGCATTACGACTTGCGCCTGGAATGCGACGGCGTGCTCAAGTCCTGGGCGGTGCCCAAGGGACCGGCGCTCGATCCTAGCGAAAAGCGCCTTGCGGCGCAGACCGAGGATCATCCGTTCGACTATGCGTCGTTCGAGGGCGTGATTCCCGCCGGCCAGTACGGCGCCGGCGAGATGATCGTCTGGGACTGCGGCGTCTACAGCCCGGACGAGGGCAACGAGTACTGGTTCCACGATCACGCAGAAGCCGAGCGCCGCGTGCGCGAGGGACTGGAGAAGGGCAAGCTCGGCTTCTTCCTGCGCGGGGAAAAGGTCAAGGGCTCGTTTGCGCTCGTGCGCATGGCCGACCGGAAGAACTGGCTCCTCATCAAGCACAAGGACCGCTTCGTTGCCGGCACCGATCTCACGGCGCAGGACCGCTCAGTGCTTTCCGCTTCGACCCTCGAGGACGTCAAGGCCCTCCCGCTCGAGCGGCTCGCCGCCGAGCGGCTGGCGCCGAGCGGGCCGCAAGAGTCGATGCCGGCGTCGCTCGCGCCGATGCACGCCGAGCTCGGCGAGGCGGCATTCGACCACGCCGACTGGATGTGGGAGCCGAAGCTGGATGGATATCGGGCCCTCGCGTTCATCACCGAGAAAGGCGTGACGCTCAAGTCGCGGCGTGGCTTGGAGCTCGGCTCGTTCCCGCGCCTCGAGGCCGACCTGGCGAAGCAGGCGGTGTCGAGCATGGTGCTCGATGGCGAGCTCGTAGCATTCGACGCAGACGGCAAGCCGTCCTTCAACGCGATGCAGAACGTGCAGGCGAACACGCCAGTCGTGTTCTATTGCTTCGACCTGCTGCACTTCGCCGGGCTCAACCTGCGCAAGGCGCCGTACCGCGACCGGCGGCGTTGGCTGGCGCAGTGCCTGTTGCCGACGCCGCTGGTGCAGCTCGTGCACGCGTCGGCGCAGGGCAAGGCGCTGCAGCAGGCGGCGCGTGCGAGCGGACTGGAAGGCGTGGTGGGCAAGCACAAGGCGAGCGTCTACGAGCCGGGCAAGCGCTCCTCGTCGTGGCTGAAGGTCAAGGCGACGCAAAGCGGCGATTTCGTCGTCGGCGGCTATACGCGCGGCAAGGGCTCACGCGCCCCGTTCGGCGCGCTGCTCCTCGGTTATTGGGACGGCGGCAAGCTCCACTACGCCTCGCACGTCGGCTCGGGATTTGACGACGCCACGCTCGCCGAGGCGAAGAAGCGGCTCGAACCGCTGCGTCGCGATTCGTGTCCGTTTGCGCAGAAGCCGGAATTGCCGAACCCGACGATCTGGGTCGAGCCGAAGGTGGTGGCGGAGGTGAAGTTCCAGAACTGGACCGATGACGGCTCGTTGCGCGCACCGGTGTTCCTTCGCTTCCGCGATGACATCAATCCCAAGGAAGTGCGCCGCCAGATCCCGCGCAGGGCAGCAGCCGCGCCGGAGGTGGACGACGAGATCGGCGCCATCCTGCGACAGCTCGACAACACGAAGAGCTCGCTCACGCTTGCAGTGGGGAAGCACCAGATCAAGCTCACGCATCTCGACCGCGTGTACTGGCCCGCCGGTGCGGCGCTCAAGCAGCCGCCGCTCACCAAGCGCGACCTGCTGCGTTACTTTGCACAAGTGTCGCCGTTCATGCTGCCGCACCTCGCCGACCGCCCGCTCACCATGATCCGCATGCCCGAGGGAATCCAGGGCGAGCGCTTCTATCAGAAGCATTGGAGCCAGGAGCTGCCCCCGTTCGCGCAGACGATTACCGTGTTCTCCGACCACCGAGACGAGTCGCACGACTATCTGCTGTGCAACAACCTGCCAACGCTGCTGTGGCTCGCCCAGTCGGGCACGCTCGAGTTTCACGTCTGGCATTCGCGCGCGAAGCCGGCGCCGGATGCGAAGAGCAAGGAGACGGATTACGCGAGCTCGCTCGAGACGCTCGAGCGCTCGGTGCTGAATTATCCGGACTACGTCGTGTTCGATATCGACCCGTACATCTATTCGGGCAAGGAGGCGCCGGGCGAGGAGCCGGAACTCAACACCGCGGCATTCGAGAAGGGCAAGGAGGTGGCCTTCTGGCTGCGCGAGCTTTTGAACAGCATGGGGCTCGAACCGATGGTGAAGACCTCCGGCAAGACCGGCCTGCATGTCTTCCTGCCGATCCGGCGCACGATCGATTTCGACACGGCCCGGCAAGTATCGGAATTCGTCGGCCGGCATCTCATGCGCCTGCATCCGAAGGACATCACGCTCGAGTGGAGCGTGCCCAAGCGGACCGGGAAGATCTTCATGGACTACAACATGAACGTGCGCGGCAAGACGCTGAACGTCGCCTATTCGCCGCGCGGCGCGGCGGGCGCGCCGGTCTCGATGCCGCTCACGTGGGAAGAGCTGGCGCGCGCCCATCCGCTGGACTTCCGCATCACCAATGCGGCTGCGCGCCTGGCCGAGACCGCTGACCGCTGGCACGACGCACTTAGCCGCAAGCAGAGCCTGGAGAAGGCCCTCGAGGGTGCAAAGACCTGAGAAATCCCGTTGTATTACAATCCGTTCCCCCGCGAACCTAGAGCAGGGAGTCAAGTGATGGCTGCACGATCGATTGCGTCGTTGACGGTGTCGTTCGGACTGGTGTCCATCCCGGTGAAGCTCTTCTCGGCCACCGAGGCAAGCCGCGCCATTTCGTTCAACCTGCTGCACAAGACCTGCGGCTCGCGCCTTAAGCAGCAGTACTTCTGCGTGAAGGAAGAGGTCCCGGTGGCGCGCGAGGACATGGCCAAGGGCTACGAATTCGAGAAAGACAAGTACGTGATGTTCACGCCCGAGGAGCTGAAGGCCCTGGAAGAGGCGGGCACGCACACTGCGGAGATCACCGAATTCGTGCCGATCGATACGGTCGACCCGGTGTACTTCGACAAGGCCTATTACCTCGGGCCGGACAAGGGCGGGGCTAAACCGTACGCACTGCTCTCGCGCGCGCTGCGCGAGAGCAAGCGCTGCGCGCTCGGCCGCTGGGCCGCGCGCGGCAAGCAGTACATCGTGATGATCCGGCCGGTCGAAGACGGGCTGGTCATGCAGCAGCTCCTGTACGCGAGCGAGGTGCGCTCGATCAAGGAGATCGACATTCCGAAGACGGAGGTGCGCGACGCGGAGCTGAAGCTCGCGCAGCAGCTGATCGAGCAGCAGGCGAGCGAGCGCTTCGACCCGAGCGCCTACACCGACGAGGTGCGCGGACGCATCGAAGCGGCGATCGAGAAGAAGGTGCAAGGCCAGGAGATCACCATGGTCGAGGCGCCGGAGCCCGGCGCCCAGGTGATCGACCTGATGGAAGCGCTGCGCGCAAGCCTGGAGAAAAAGCCTGCGAAACGCGCGCCAGCAGCAGCCCAGCCGGCCAAACCCGCGCGCAAGGCGGCCGCGAAGAAGTAGCCGGTGCAATCGTACGGCGTGCGCGAGGTGCAAAAGCTCCTGCGCCTGCCGCGCAGCACCATCCGCATGCTGGTCGATGCGGGCTTCGTTTCTCCCGCGCGCGGGCCGCGCAATGCGTGGCGCTTCTCGTTCCAGGACCTGATCGTGCTGCGCACCGCACAGGCGCTTGCCGATGCAAAGGTGCCCGCGCGACGCATTGCCCGCTCGATGAAGGCGCTGCGCCGCCAGCTTCCCCAATCGATGCCGCTCTCAGGCCTGAGCATCGCGGCGGAAGCGGACCGCGTAGTCGTGCGCGAAGGTACCCGCCGGTGGCAAGCCGACTCCGGCCAGTATCTGCTGAGCTTCGAGCCGAGCGTCGATGACGGTTCGCTACGCGTGCTGGAGCCGCCGGCGCCCGATGCAGAGGCGTATGTCCAGCGCGGCTGCGCGTTGCACGAAGCTGGGCAGCTTGCGCAAGCCGAGCGCGCGTACCGCGAGGGCCTGGAGAAATGCGGCGAGGACGCCGTCTTGCTCTATAACCTCGGCGTCCTGCTCGAAGACATGGAGCGCAAGACCGATGCGCTCGCCGCCTACGAGCGCTCGCTTGGTGCCGATCCGACTTTTGCCGATTGTCACTACAACGTCGCGCTCCTCTACGAAGCCCTCGGCAAGCCGCGCGAAGCGATCCGGCACATGGCGCAGTACCGGCGGTTGCAGAAAAAGACCTAGAACGAACGGCCGATACGCAGGTAGATCTTGGTCGAGCCGGTCGGGTCGAGCCCTTTCGCCACGCCGGCGCGCAGCGTGGTGCCGAAGATATAGCCGAACCTCGGCTCACTGATGAGCTCGGCGCCCACGCCGCGCCGGTAGTGCGGCGTGTCGCCATGCTCCCACGCAGCGCCCACGTCGGCGAAGAGGTTCAGTGCCACGCGGTTGATGCCCAGTGGCGGCACCATGGAATGCCGGTCGATATCGGCGAGCGGCGCGCGCCACTCGAGCGTCGTGACGCGCGCGCGGTGACCCGTCAGCGAGGGCGTACCGGTGGTGTAGCCGCGCAGCGCGAAATTGCGCTCGTTCAGGATCGGCAGGAGGATCACCTCGTCGGACTTGCTGCCGCCAAGCTCGAAGGGCTGGGCGTCGCGCTGCCCATACGCCTCGTTCCAGCGCAGTGCGAGCACCGTCCTGCCAAGCGCCAGGTCCCCGCGCCAATCCGCGCGATACGCGTTGCCCGTGTACGTGGCGCCGAGCCCGTGCGACGCTTCCGCGAAAAGACGCAGTTCCTGGCCTTCGCTCGGGCCTTCGGAGAGCCATTGCTGCCGGCGCGTGTCGACGCCAGCGACGAGGCCGGCGACCCGCTCGTTGCGCACCCGAGCGGTGCCAAGCGTAAGGTCGTGGAAGGTCTCTTCGTCGAGCGCCGCGCCGAGGCCCCAGTACCAGCGGCGGTTCAACGCGAGCGAGCGCCAGAGCGACACCCACTGGCCGTTTTCCTTGATGCTGTAGGCCTTGATCTTCGGGTGCGAGCCCCCCTCGCTTGCGCGCACGATCAGGTCACGGTTCAGCACCACGCCGTGGCGGCCGTCGTACGCATATTCCGCGCGACCGAGGAGCTCGCCTTGCGTGACCTCCACCATTGGCGCGAGGAGGTATTGATGCAGCGCAAGCGCATCCATGCCGTAGACCGCCGCGCCGAGGGCGACGGCGCCATCGGCGATCTGCACAATCGGCGCCCACGCGGTGGGCCTGATCGATGGCCAGGGTGAGTAGGGGCGGTCCTCGCCTGCGAGCGCCGGCTCGGCAATGGCTGGCGGCAGCGCTTGCCCTGCTGGCAGGCTGCGGCGCTCGAGTGGCTCCTGGGGTAGCGGGTAGAGGCGCAGCGTTACGCCGTCTGCCTCGATCGTCGTGAGCAGCAGCGCGCCGGCCACCGGCGCGCTGATCTCGCGCACGCCGTACGCCGCGCGCGTCCAGCGGGCAAGCGAGTTGCTCGCGCGCTCCCACGACCACACGTCGTAGCGCTTGCCGTAATCGGCGACGAAGAACACCTCATCGGGCGCTCGGCCGAAACGCGGCGAATGCTTGATCGCTTCGTCGGCCACCAGCACGGTCGGCACGCCGTCGCTGACGTCGAGAAGCGCCCAGGCGCCGCCTCGTAGTGCCGTGATCACGACGCGCTCACCGCTTGCCGCGATGCCGCTCACGCTTTCGCCCGCGCCGGCGCGGTACAGGGAGCGCAGGAGCGTGCCGCTCTCCAGTACAACGACCTGCGCCGCGCCGCCATCGACGCGCAAAGCGGCTACCCGTCCCCCACCCATCGCGGCGGCAAGGCGGTGGCGCTGGCATTCGCTGATGGTGCGCCGCGTGCCGCGCGAGTCCACGTAGTGCAGGTTGTAGAGCAGGTTGTGGTTACGACAGATTTCCTGCTCGGCCATTAAGAGCTCATCATCAGCGGCCGGAGCGAGGTGCGTGTCGCTTTCGGTTGCACGAACAACGCGCGCCTCGCCGCCGGGTGGCTGCCGCATCAGCTTCGGTCGCGTGTAGCCATCGGCCTGCACGTACCAGCGGGTGCCGTTTGGCGCAAGCACCGGGCTGGAGACGGAAAATGCATGCACCAGCGCCTCGCCCGCAAGCGGCGCGCCTTCCGCCGCGGCGAAGCGCTCGCGCAGCCAGCGGTGATAGTCGACCCAGAGCGCATCCATCTCTTTGCCGGTGACCGCCGCCGCGTTGCTCTGGACCCTGAACGGCACCACGTTGCTGCTGTAGTGATCGATGAATCGGCGGATGACCGAGTCGCCGTAGCGCTCGCGCAGGAAGGCGAAGAAGTAGCTGCCGTAGAGGTAATCGCGGTTGAGCGGGAAGCCGCGGCCTTCTGCATTCGCTTCGCTCAGCGAGCGCAGGCCGCGCGCCACTTCGGCGCGCATCATGCCGTCGAAGTAGCTGTTGCCGAGGCGGCCGTAACTGCGCGCCGGCTCCGACTCCTGGTACACGGCCAGCCCTTCGATAACCCACATGGGCTGCAGCACGTTCGGGAAGAACGGCAACAGCCGGCCGAGGACATTGCGCAGATGCAGCGGTGCGCCGCTCGCCTTGTCGAGGTGCACGACGTGGAAGAACTCGTGGCTGAGCACGAGCTCGAGCCATTCGCGGTTCTGCAGCAGCTCGCCTTCGTCGGGCGGCGAGAGGAAGATGCCGCTGAAATTGAACGGCACCGGCGAGGCGAAGCCGTTCGCGAAGTCCGCCGAGTCCATGAGCGCGATGTGGGTGCGAAGCCGCGGGCGCCAGTCGAGGAGTGCGGTGGTGCGCAGGTACACGCGCTCGGCGATCGCCGCTACCGTACGCGCCTGCGTCCGGTCCCGCTCGGCGAAGTGGATGAGGAAGTGCTCGGTCTGGAGCGTGCGCCAGCGCAGCTCCGGATCGACAAAGTGCAGCTCCAGCCACTGGGCGCGGAGCGACGCGCTCCAGAGGAACAATACCGCGCAAAGAGTGGTCAGCCGCAACGGCACGTGCGCGTTATAGCAGCATGGGCCGCGCGCTTGCGTTCACCGTGCTTTGCTGGCCGCTCGCGCTTGTGGCGGGCGAGCGCTGCCTCGCCATCGATGGCGACACGCTGGTGTGCAATCACCGGAAGGTGCGGCTCACCAACGTCTACGCGGCGGAGCTCAACCAGACCGGCGGCTACGCCGCCAAGCGGCGGCTGCAACTTATCGTTTCATCCGGTGAGGTGGTGCTGCGGCCTTGCGGGCAGGATCGCTATGGGCGCACGCTCGCCGAGGTGTACGTGAATGGCCGGCGAATCGAGCAAGCCGATATCGGCCCGCGTGCTGGCCGAGGCGCCCAGTGGAATGGCGATCGCCACCATTACCTGCCTCGGCATTCGAAAAGGCCGGTAGCGCTCCCGGGCGGGCCCAAAGTCGTGCCCCGTTGAAAAAGATTCCGGTCGTTTTGGCTAAATTTTGCGTTTTCGTCGGCACCCGGCGACGGCAAGTTGCACTGCCGCAACAAGGACTTAAGGATTAATCGTTACGTTGCCACGCCAAAAAAATCACGTTATTCTGGCCGCGCACGCCTGAGGCCTTCAGGCGCACGACAACTACAAAAACCGCAGTAAACACCTGAATTGGGAAGCGCTTGGCCGAACGGGGAGGGAAATGCTTTGTCCCATGCCGCGCGTTGCGGCGCGATTTCGCGCGCGCACGTTTTCGCGCGCGTTCCTTCCCCGGCAGCCGCAAATCCAAAAACCGTAGTTGCGTGCGCGCACGTGTTGTACGCGCCGCACTCGCAAGAAATCCGGAGTGACGAGATGAGCGCTGATTTCTCCGCCACGCGCGCGCAGCGCGTAGCGCAATCGCTGGGCTTCATTCTTCTCGCGCTCGCGAGCGGCTTCAGCTACGCGCAGCAGCGGCCCGACGCTGGCCAGGTGCTCGAGCAGACGCGCCAGCCCCTGCGCTTGCCGCCGCCGGTGGAGCCGGTGCTGCCGCAACCACCGGAGCCCAAGCCCGCGCTGCCGGTCTCGCCGCATCTGCGCGTCAAAGTCCAGCAGTTCACCTTCACCGGCAACACGCTCTATTCGGAAGCGCAGCTTGAGCCGCTAGTCGAGGAATTCATCGGCAAGGAGCTCGACTTCGAAGGCCTGAACGAGGCGGCGACGAAAGTGCGCGCGTTCTACCGCGCGCGCGGCTACTTCCTCGCGCAGGCGTACCTGCCGCAGCAGGCGATACGCGACGGTAGAGTGCAGATCGGCATCATCGAAGGGCGCATCGGCCAAGTGGAGCTCGACCGGCGCCCCGGCACGCACATCGCGGACAGCCTGCTCGCAGGGATCATCGGCAGCCATCTCAGGCAGGGCGAGATCATCACCGAGACCGGCCTCGAGCGGCCGCTGCTCATCATCAACGACCTGCCCGGCGCGCAGGTGACCTCCGAGATCCGGCCGAGCAAGACGGTCGGCGCCGCCGACCTGCGGGTAAACGTGTCGCAGGCGGGCGGGCCGTTCAACGGCTTCGTCGACGCCGACAACCATGGCAACCGCTTCACGGGCGAGTACCGCGCCGGCGCCAACCTCAACTGGAACACGCCGCTTGGCTACGGCGACCAGGCGAGCTTCCGCGGTTTCGTCTCCGACGAAGGCATGTGGTACACGCGCTTCGCGTATCTCGTTCCCGTCTGGTACTACGGCACCCGCGTCGGTGTGAGCTGGTCGAAGTTCGAGTACCGGCTCGCCAAGGACTTCGCCAACCTTAACGCGAGCGGCGAGGGCGAGGTGAAGAGCATCTACGCGTTTCACCCGATCGTGCGCACGCGCAACAGCAACTTCATCGCGCAGGTGTCGTACGAGGACAAGCGGCTGGTTGACGTGATCCGCAACCCGCCGCCAGGCACGCTCGAGCAACGCGACATCAGCGATTACAAGCTCGGCGTAGTCGGCGACTTCCGTGACGGGATTTTTGGCGGCGGCCTGAACGCCTACGCATTGACCTACACGCACGGCGACCTCGGCATCTCGCCGCCCAGCGTGCTGCAGGCGGACCAGACGACCGGCCACCACACGCAGGGCAGCTTCACCAAATACAACGTTGATGCGCGCCGCCTGCAACGCATCACCGATGCGGCAAGCCTGCTTCTTTCGCTCTCGGGCCAGCGCGCGACGAAGAACCTCGCCTCGGCGGAGAAATTCTCCCTCGGCGGACCGAATGGCGTGCGCGCCTTCCCGGTCGGCGAGGCGACGGCCGACATCGGTCTCGTGGTCACGGTCGAAGGCCGCTACATCGTGCCCAACTTCAAGATTTTCGGTGGCGACTTCACCGTACTCGGCTTCTACGACCACGGCTGGGCGCGCATCAACGAGACTCCGGTGTCCGCCGATACGGAGAACAACCGCTCGCTCGGCGGCTACGGCCTGGGCTTGTCCGCCGGACAGGACGGCAACTTCATTGTGCGCGCGAGCGCTGCCTGGGCCACGCATGGCCAAGTGGAATCGGATCCGGCGCGGCGCGTGCCGCGGCTATGGGTGCAGGCGGTGAAATGGTTTTGAAAGCTCGCTTTCAAGGTTTATGACAGTACGCGGGGCAACGCCGACCTAGACTCGACGTGACCTCGCTGTGGTGGGGTTAAAGGGAGAGCACCATGGCAACACCGAAGCGCGCAAGTCGCAGCAAGGGTTCACGCACGCAGCCCAACATGCGGCGAGTCGCCCGCAGCGAGGCTCATTTGCGCACGCAGCCGCGCGCTATTGCGTTCGCGGTTGCGGCCGCCTTGTTGCCATGGGGATTTTTGAACCCCGCTTACGCCGATGTGGCGGCGAGCACCCTGCCAACCGGCGGCAGCGTGGCCGCCGGTTCGGCGAGCATTTCGAGCTCCGGGTCGAACATGCAGATCACGCAGGGCTCGAACTCGGCGATTCTCAACTGGCAGAGCTTCTCGATCGGCTCGAGCGCTTGGGTGAACTTCAGCCAGCCGAGTTCCTCGGCGATTGCGCTGAACCGAGTTCTCGGCAACAACCCGTCCGAAATCTTCGGCCGGCTCACGGCCAATGGGCAGGTCTTCCTTAGCAACCCGAACGGCGTGCTGTTTGCGCCAAGCGCATCGGTCGACGTCGGCGCGCTCTTCGCCACGACGCTATCGATTGCGGACAAGGACTTCCTCGCCGGCCGCTACAACTTCTACAACGCCGGCGGCGCCGGCTCGGTCATCAACCAGGGGCACATCGTCACCGCCAACGGCTACGCCGCGCTCGCCGGCCCGCAGGTGCGCAACGACGGCATCATCGTCGCGAGCGCCGGAACGGTCGCGCTCGCCGCCGGCGACCGCGTCTCGCTCGACATGATCGGCGACGGCCTGATCCGCGTGAGCGTCGACCAGGCCGCGCTCAACGCTTCGGCCATCAACTCGGGCACGATCCAGGCCGACGGCGGCACGGTGCTTCTTACCGCGCGGAGCGCCAACGCGCTGCTCGACAC
>JACXTT010009970.1_pt1 | contig 12894 bp, 14 predicted proteins | sample 9270951 | NCBI WGS metagenome assembly JACXTT01 (sample SAMN15532306, study PRJNA645909) | rock metagenome | isolation source: weathered quartz diorite | place: Puerto Rico | collected 2017-06-21 | reverse complement strand
CGAGGCTGGTTACGCCGGAGGTTGCACTGGACACCGAATTGCTGACATTGGTCAGCCGCGTGACAGTGGAGGCCTCGGACGTCGATACATTGCCCAGGCTGGTAGAGACATTGCCGAGGCTGGTTGAAACATTGCCCAGCGAAGTCCCAAGGCTGGTGATACCGGAAGTCGCGCTGGAAACAGAATTGCTGACCGCATTCAGCGAGGTGGCAAGACTGGTGACACCCGAGGTCGCGCTGGAAACCGAGTTGCTGACGTTGGTCAGCCGCGTAACGGTCGATGCCTCCGACGTGGAGACGTTGCCCAAGCTGGTCGAGACGTTGGCCAGGCTGGAAGAAACATTACCCAGCGAAGTTCCAAGACTGGTGACGCCCGAGGTCGCGCTGGAAACCGAGTTGCTGACATTGGTCAGGCGCGTGACCGTCGAAGCCTCGGAGGTGGATACATTGCCGAGGCTGGTCGAAACATTGTTCAGTGACGACGCCAGACTCGTTACGCCGGAGGTCGCGCTGGAAACCGAGTTGCTGACATTGGTCAGACGCGTAACGGTCGACGCCTCAGAGGTCGAGACGTTACCCAGACTAGTCGAGACGTTGGCCAGGCTGGAAGAAACATTGCCTAGCGAGGTGGCAAGACTGGTGACACCCGAGGTCGCACTGGAAACTGAGTTACTGACGTTGGTTAGCCGCGTGACGGTCGAAGCTTCTGAGGTCGAGACGTTACCGAGACTGGTCGAAACGTTGTTCAACGATGAAGCCAGGCTGGTTACGCCGGAAGTCGCGCTGGAAACCGAATTGCTGACGTTGGTCAGTCGTGTAACCGTTGACGCTTCGGAGGTGGAAACATTGGCCAGGCTGGTCGAAACGTTCGCGAGACTGGTTGAGACATTGGTCAGCCGCGTGACCGTGGAGGCTTCCGACGTGGAAACGTTCGCAAGGCTGGTCGAAACATTGGCCAGCGACGAACTCAGAATCGACGTCGCCCCAACTGCGCCGCCGCCGCCGGCGCCGTTATAGCAACCGTATAAAAGGGATAGGGTCTGGCTGAGATTGAGGTTGGTGGAACCGGCAACGCTGGTACAGGCCGTAATCGCCTGCGCCTGCGCGGGTGGCGCAGGCAGGTAGATCGCCCCGACGGCTACCAGCAGGCTCAGCAGCAGGCGGCTGGCGCGCTTCCTGCGGGTGAACGCAAAACGGCGCGTCAGGGCCTTTTCGGTCATCCATGCCGAAAAGAGCTTCCTGCCAATCCCTGCAGTCGTGTGATTCAGTCCCATTCGCCAGTCACGCTAAAAACCGCACCAAAAACACGTCACAAACACGCCAAAAAACTCCCATTGGGCTTGATGCGCTGGATTGCTTGAGTCGGAAAAACGGCAACCTAGCGTAAGCCTCTCGTAAGGGTAGGCTTAAATGGGGAAGGCCGGTGTGAGAATGCTCACATATTTCACTGATTTTACAGTGTTTTACATTTGGAACCTAGAGTGAAAATGAGGTTTTTTCCTATGGGCTGGATCGGAAAATTCCGGCAGCTTTGCCGGCCGCAAAAAGGCGAGCAATAAAGTTACGATAGGCGTATCGGCAGGTCCGGCTTTTGGCGGCCCGTCATCATCAGGCGATAAGAGGGCCTATGGCCATAGAAAAACTAATTAATACAACAGGTTATAACGCCGTTGTGAAGGCCCGCTACGGTTACGTCCTGTTCAACAAGAACGACCACTACATCGGCCGAGCCATTGAAAAATACGGCGAATTCTCGGAATCCGAGGTCGCCATCTTCCGCCAGCTTTGTCTGGCGGGGGACGTGGTGGTGGAGGTTGGCGCCAATATCGGCACCCATACGATGATTCTGTCCCAGTTTGTCGGCCAGACCGGCAGGGTCTACGCCTTTGAACCCCAGCGCATCGTGTTCCAGACCCTGTGCGCCAATATGGCGCTCAATAACATCGAAAACGTGGAGTGTTTCCAGGTCGCGGCGGCCGATGAAAGCGGGTTCATCCTGTTTCCCGAGATCCGCTATGACATCGAGGGAAATTACGGTGCGGTGGAAATGGACAAATTCACTGCGGGCAATAAAATCCCGCAGGTAACACTGGACGAACTGCTCGACGTGCCGCGCATGAAGCTCCTGAAAATCGATGTCGAAGGCATGGAGCACAAGGTGATCTCGGGCGCCAAAAACCTGATCGCCAAACACAAGCCGATCATGTACGTGGAAAACGACCGGCAGGATAAATCGCAGGCGCTGATCGAGCTGATCCAGTCGCTGGACTACCGCCTCTACTGGCACTGCCCGCCGCTATACAACCCAGCCAACTTCGCCGGCGATGCGGAAAACCTCTATCCCGGCGTCGTTTCGGTCAATATGGTCTGCGTGCCGCGCAGCAATCCCATCGACATGATGGGTTTCCAGGAGGTGCAGCGCTCGGATGAACACATTCTGAGACCGCAGTAGAGACGGCAACCAGCGAACAACAAGCGAGCAACAAGCGCGTATCGGCGAACGGACACATGTTCAAATCCCTGTCGATCCAGACCCAGGACTGCCTGCTCTGCGGGGTGTGGTCGGCCGCCACCCTGTGCACGGAATGCCATCAGGCGCTACCGCACCGCGCTGCCGGCGGCTGCGCTATTTGCGGGGAGAGCCTAGCTGCGCGCGAGGGCCTGTTCCGCACGCCCGGCGCTGCGGCGGCCTCCGATACGGTGTGCGGTGCGTGCCTCGCCGACCCGCCGCATTTCGATGCCACCACCAGCGCCTTCCGCTACGAGTTTCCGTTGGATCGGCTGATGCAGTCCTACAAATTCAGCGCCAACCTGGCCCTGGTGCAGTTGTTTGCCGACGCACTCGTCAAACGGGTAAGCGCGGGGGGAAGCCGTCCCGCTTGCATCATGCCCATGCCCCTGGGCGGCAAGCGCCTCGCGGAGCGCGGCTTCAACCAGGCCGCGCTGCTGGCAGAGGCCATCGGCAAGAGCCTGGGTATCCCATCGCGTCCACACGACCTGTTGCGTGTGCGCGAAACCCGGCCGCAGTCGGACCTGCCGCGCAAGGACCGCTTGTCGAATGTAAAGGGGGCGTTCGCCTGCGAGCGTCCGTTGAACGACTTGCATATCGCCCTGGTCGACGATGTGATGACCACCGGCGCCACACTTTCGGAAGCGGCCCGCTCGCTTAAAAAGGCCGGCGCCGCGAAGGTTGAAGCCTGGGTGGTGGCGCGGGTAACGGCCGATCAGCCGCTGCGCGCCCAGCCCAACCGCGTAATCGTGCTCACCGAGCCGCCGGCCTGATGTTTCACGTCGTCCTGTTTCAGCCGGAAATCCCGCCCAATACCGGCAACGTGATCCGCCTGTGCGCCAACACCGGCGCGCGCCTGCACCTGGTGTATCCGCTGGGCTTCGAGTGGGATGACGCCAGAGTGCGCCGCGCCGGACTGGATTATCACGAACTGACCAATGTGCAGCATCACGACTCTTGGTCGGCGTGCCGTGAAGCGCTGGCCGGAAGCCGAATTTTCGCCGTAGATAACCCTGGTGCCACGCGCTACGATAGCGTGAGCTATCGCGAAGGTGACGCGTTTCTCTTCGGAAAAGAAACCTCGGGGCTGCCTTCAGAAGTTGTGGCGGAGTTCAGCAAAGAACAGCGCATTGAATTGCCCATGCGGCCCGATAACCGCAGCCTCAATCTCTCCAACGCGGTTGCGGTGGTGGTGTTTGAAGCGTGGAGGCAGTGTGGTTTTGCAGGGGCCAAAACCTAGATCTAGACCGAGAACAAAGCCCCTCTCCCGTTTACGGGAGAGGGGTTGGGGGAGAGGGGGAGGGCGGACCCTTTACTCGATCGTCACACGCTTGGCCGCGACCGGTGCCTTCTTGGGAAGCGTCAGCGTAAGAATACCGTCGGCATATTTCGCCTGGACTGCGGCTTCGTCGATTTCCTGACTTACCGCGAATACGCGAGACGCCTTGCCGTAAAAGCGCTCGCTATGCAGCAGACGCTCGCCTTCTTTGGCGGTTTCGTCGCGCTTGATTTCCACGCTGATCGACACTTCGTTCTTGTCGACGGCGATGTTGATGTCTTCCTTTTTCACGCCCGGTAATGAGGCGGCCACGCGGTAGGCCTTGTCGTCTTCGGTCACGTCGATTTTGATGCTGCCGAGGTTGCGGCTATCGATGCCGGTAGTGTGAAACAGGCCGGCGAAAAGATCATCGAAGCGATCCGGAAACGGAACGTAGGCAGGGGCGCGGCGATTGTGTAAACGTACCAGTGCATTCATGGTGTTCTCCTTGCGAATTAGGGGGTGGTGTTGCACAACAAACAGGTGGAGATGGCGGCGCGATTTTCAAGTGACTGCAAGGGAGAAGTCAGTCGATTTTGGTACACTAGCCATCCCTGAAAAAAGACGGCCAAAGCAGGTATGGGCGACGCGCCAAAAACCAAGGACCAGTTGTTTCGTGAAATCGATAGCCATCGCGGCTATATGATTCGTTTCGCCACCGCCAAGCTGCGCGATGCCGAGCAGGCCGAGGAAGTCGTACAGGAAGCCTTGCTGGCCGCCCTCGGTGCGGTGGACAGCTTCTCCGCGCAATCGACATTGCGCACCTGGCTCACCTCCATCCTCAAGTTCAAGATCATCGACTTTCAGCGGCGCATCATCAGTGAGCGCGCCCATATCGCCCAGGCCCCGGAAGACGATTCCGCCGACCCGGAATGGATGGATCGCCTGTTCGACGATACCGGCCACTGGAAAATGAAATTCGCCGACTGGGGCAACCCCGACGATGCCCTGGAACAGAAGCAATTCTTCGCCATTTTCGAAAATTGCATGGATAAGCTGCCCAAGGCGGCCAGCCGGGTTTTCTTCCAGCGCGAGGTCATGGGCGTGGATACCGAAGAAATTTGTAAGGAAGAGGCCATCAGCTCGTCCAATTGCTGGGTAATCCTGCATCGGGCAAGGGTCTCGCTGCGGGAATGTCTGGAACGAAACTGGTTCCAGGGGGCTAAATAATGGAAACCGCCGCACCGGAAATCGTCGATCTGTCCTGCAAAGAGGCCGCCAAGCTCATGAGCCAGCGCTTCGACCGGGTATTGACCGCAGCGGAGGCCGAAAGCCTCAAGGAGCACCTGTTCGTCTGTCTCAATTGCACCCGTTTTGACCGCCAACTGGACTTTTTGCGCCGGCTGGCGCAGAAATACGCGGTTGCGGATGCCGACGATCACCCGACTTGAATCCGGGCTTGAATCCAATCCGGGTTCAAATCCGTAGCATCAACACCTCGACCCGGTAACGGCGAGGAGCACCACCCAGCAGCACCCGCAACAATCTTTAACTCGCTAGTTACTAATTCAACACAGGAAACCACACCATGAAAACCAAATTGATGATCTCCACCGCCATCGCCGGCATCGTTGCCCTCTCCGCCGCCACCGGCGTTCTGGCCGCTGACGAAAAGAAGGCCGACAAGGAAAAGTGTTTCGGCGTCGCCAAGAAGGGCGCCAATGACTGCGGTACCGCCAGCCACGCCTGCGCCGGCCAGTCCAAGGCCGACAACGCCGGCGACGAATGGAAATACGTTGCCAAGGGCAGCTGCGAAGGCATGAAGGGCAGCCTGAAGGCTGTTGCCGCCAAGGCCGACGCCAAGCCTGCCGCCGCACCTGCAAAATAAGCCGCTAAGTAATAGCGCTTTGTAAGCCCTCGTTTCCTCGCCGGATCAGAGGGAACGAAAGATGTAACCTTGAGTGTGGATGCCCCCGGTTAAAATCGGGGGCATCTTTTTTTGGTAGTTGCCCTTTTTCGCGTCCACCTCGCATCCACCCGCTTCCATGCCGCTTCCCGCCGCACCTTTTCTTCCTGCTCCCCAAACTGCCGGTATCGGCCTGCGTTCGCCGCACTACAGCGAACTGGATGCCCGCCGGCCGCAGCTGGGCTTTCTGGAGGTGCATAGCGAGAATTTTTTTGGCGATGGCGGCCCGCCTTTGGCCTGGCTGGAGCGTTTTCGCCGCGATTACGCCCTCTCCACCCACGGCGTGGGCCTGTCGCTGGGTTCTACCGACCCGCTGGACCCCGAGCACCTGCGTAGGCTGAAGCGTCTGGTGGACCGTTTCGAACCTTTCGTGGTCTCCGAGCATCTGTGCTGGTGCGGCGTGGACGGACGCTGCCTGAACGACCTGCTGCCCCTGCCCTATACCGAAGAAGCGCTGCACCACGTGGCGGCGCGGGTGGGCGAGGTGCAGGACTATCTGGGCCGCCGCATCCTGGTGGAAAACGTCTCCAGCTATTTGCAGTTTCGCGAATCCAATATTCCGGAATGGGACTTCGTACGTGAGGTGTCTGTGCGTTCCGGCTGCGGGATTTTGCTGGACGTGAACAATATCCATGTAAACGCCGTCAACCACGGCATCGATGCGCGCCAGTACCTGGCCGCCATCGCGCCGGGTAGCGTAGGTGAAATTCACCTGGCCGGCTTCGAGGACACGGGGGAAGTGCTGATCGACACCCACGGCGCCGCCGTCTGCGACGAAGTGTGGGCTTTGTACGGCGAGGCCATCGCGCGCTTCGGCGACGTCCCCACCCTCATCGAATGGGATACCGATATCCCCGCACTGGACGTGCTGCTGGGCGAGGCCGGCAAGGCCAATCGCATACTCGCGGCGGGGGCCATCCATGCTGCGTGAAATCCAGTCCGATTTCGCGCAATCGCTTATTCGTGGTGACGGCGGTGATGGCGGGGCCGGTGCCGCCCACATCCTGCCCGGCGCGCTGAGTGCTGAAAAGCGCCTGGAAATCTACCGCCACAACGTCTTCACCAATCTCACCAACGCCTTGGGCGATATTTTTCCGGTGGTGGCGCGTATCGTCGGCGAGGATTTTTTCCGCGAGGCGGCGCGTGTTTTTATCCGTGATTTTCCGTCCACCTCGGGCGACCTCAACCGTTACGGCGCCGCCTTCGGCGATTTCCTGGCGGCCTACCCGCACGCGGCGGAGCTGCCCTATCTCGCCGACGTGGCGCGCATGGAATGGGCCTGGCAGGAGGCTTTTCACGCCGGCGAAGCTGCCGGCCTGGACCTGGGCAGGCTGGCCGCCGTTCCGGCTGAGCGCCACGGCGGGCTGCGCTTTGTGCTGCATCCCAGCGCGCGCCTGCTGGCTTCGGACTACCCGCTGATGCAGATCTGGACAGTAAATCAGGAAGATTATCGCGGGGAGCTGGCCGTCGATTGGCAGGCCGGGCGCGAACATTTGCTGGTGTTCCGCCCCGAGCGGGAAGTGGGCATGCGCGCGCTAGGCGCGGCCGAATGGCATTTCTTGCAGGCCTGCGCCCAGGGCGCCGACCTGGAAGCGGCCCTAAGCCGGCTTGGCGACCTGCCGGATGAGGGTAATGAGGGGGACGATGAATTCGATTTGCAAGGATTTCTGGTCGAATCCGTCCAATCAGGATTGATGGTCAATTTTCTTGAGGAGTAGCGCAATGTCCGGCCTTATCAACCTGGTCACCCGGCTGTGGAAGCAGGCGAACACGATTCTCGACGTCCTGCAGCCGTTTTTCCTGCTGGCGACGCGCCTTTATATCGGCAACGTATTTCTCAAATCGGGTCTTACCAAGATCAACGATTTCTCCACCACCGTGTCCCTGTTCGAAAACGAGTACAAGGTGCCGGTGCTGTCGCCCATGGTGGCGGCGGTGGCGGGCACGGCGGCCGAACTGGTGCTACCGACCCTGCTGGTGCTGGGCCTGGCCTCACGCCCGGTGGCCGCAGCGTTGTGCGTATTCAACTTTGTGGCCTGCTATTCCTATCCCGACATCATGCCGGCCGGCATCATCGAGCATCAGATGTGGGGCTTCATGATGGTGGTCATCGTTTTCTTCGGCCCCGGCCGTGTGTCGCTGGACCGGCTGTTGCAAAAGAAATACTTTTCCTGAGCGGACGTCAGGCGCCGCCCCGTCAGGGTTTGACGACGGGCGGTGTCACCGGAACATCGGGCAGGGGCGTCAGCACCTCGCCCGCCAGCATCCAGCGGCTTTGTTCGCCCGCTTTTTCTTTTACCCAGGCGCGGATGTAATGCCCGTGATGGGTCACGCCGCTGGCCTCCTGTTGCGAATAACGGCCCAGCACATAGGTCAGGTCGCCGGCCAGCGAGGTGCCTTGCCGCAGGGTATTCCACGACCAGGTGCCGGTAAGCGTCTTCAGGTAGGCGCGTATGGCGGCCTCGTTGTCCAAGGGGGCGATATCGCTACGCAAGAGACGCGAACGCGCGCTGATGGCATCGCCGTAAGCGCGGGCGGCGCCCTGCGCAGCGCTTTGCGCCACGAAGGCCTGTTCCGGATCGATGGGATCGAAGGGGTGATTGACGGCGGGCAGGTCGCGCGCCTCCAGCGGCTGGTCGGCCGGCCCCGGGCCTTCGTAGGAAATGCCGTGGTCCAGCAGCACCTTCCAATCGCCATCCCCTTGGCGCTGCCAGATCGAGAAAAAATAGCCGCGACCGGGCGCGGCCTTGGGGTCTTTCTTGCTGGTGAAGGTCGACGGGCCAGTCGATACGCCCAGGTCTTTGGACGCGGACATGATGGTCAGTTGTGATTTCCAGTCGAGCACGATGGCCGGCGCCTGCCGTCCCTGCAGCCAGGATTTGGCGTCCACCACCTCCGGCCGCAGCATGGCGCTGTTATCGGCAAAGTAGGCCAGGAAGGCCTGGCGCATATCGGTCGCCACCGAAGCGGCGGCAAAGCGGCCTTCCTGCGCCGCCAGGTCCTTGGCGGTGAAATCGGCGGCATGGCCAGCCACGGACGCGCTGAGGCCGGCGCCGAGAAACAGGGTGGTGATCGATTTGCGCATCAGGAGGGCTCCGGTTTGTCCGTTATGGCGAACTCTAAAGGGGTTGCCTGCAGCGTCGAGTCTAACGCCCGGCGCTCGTCGAACACGTAACAGTTTCCATCGAAATGTGACGAACCCACTTCTTCAAAGTATTTGAGGATGCCGCCGTCGAGCTGATACACCTTGGAAAAGCCGTTCTGTATCATCAGCGGCGCCGCTTTTTCGCAGCGTATGCCGCCGGTGCAAAAAGTGACGATGGTCTTGTCCTTCAACGCCGGGTCCAGTTTCTCGGCATGAGCCGGAAAGCTGCGGAATTCCTTGAGGTGCATGTCCACCGCGCCGCGAAAGGTGCCGTGATCGACCTCGAACTGATTGCGCGTATCGAGCAACACCACATCGCGGCCTTCGTCCAGCCAGCGTTTCAACTCTTTCGCGGTCACTCGCGGAGCCGGGTGGCGCGCAGGATCTACATCGGGCCGGCCCAGGGGGATGATTTCCTTTTTAAGCTTGACCAGGAGTTTGCGAAACGGCTGCGCTTCGGAAAAACTTTCCTTGGTTTCCAACGTGGCGAAAGCGGGGCGGGCGCGTAATTGCACGAGGAAGGTGTCGATGGCTTCGCGGCTGCCGGCCAGGAACAGATTGATACCTTCGGAGGCCAGCAGGATGGTACCTTTTAGATTTAAGGCGGCAGCTTCCTCTCGCAGGACGGGGCGTAGTTCGTCGGGCTCATCCAGCGGGACGAAAAGATAAGCGGCGATATTGACGACATTGGACATAGAGATATCGTGTGCTAAAAGAACCTGCCCCCGCGAAGGCGGGGGCCTAATTTATCATTGTGCAATGCGAACAAAAATTGGGCCCCCGCCTTCGCGGGGGCAGGCGAGTTAACGACCGTAATCGCCCGAATTACAAAACGTAACGCGCCAAGTCTTCGCTCTCAGCAAGTTCCGCCAACTTCTGATCAACATAAGCCGCGCTGACGACAAAGTCCTTCCCCTGCGATTCGCAATCGAAGGAAACTTCCTCCAGCAATTTTTCCATGACGGTGTAGAGCCGCCGTGCGCCTATGTTTTCGGTTTTTTCGTTGACGGCAAACGCAATTTCAGCGATGCGCTTCACCGTCTCAGCGGGAAAGCTCAGCGTCACTTCTTCGGTTTTCAACAGCGCCTGATACTGGCGTGTGAGGCAGGCATCGGTATTGGTGAGGATAGCCTCGAAGTCGGTGACCGACAGCGATTGCAACTCGACGCGTATCGGCAAACGGCCCTGCAACTCCGGAATCAGGTCCGAAGGTTTGGCGAGGTGAAAGGCGCCCGAGGCAATGAACAGGATGTGGTCGGTCTTGATCATGCCGTACTTGGTGCTCACCGTGGTGCCTTCCACCAGCGGCAGCAAATCGCGCTGCACACCCTGGCGGGAAACATCGGCGCCCTGGGTTTCGGAGCGGCTGGCGATCTTGTCGATCTCGTCGATGAAGACGATGCCGTTTTGTTCCACGTTGGCTAGCGCCCGCGTCTTGGTGTCGTCGTCGTTGACCAGTTTCAGCGCTTCCTCGTCGGTGAGTAGCCGCATCGCCTCCTTGACGGTGACCTTGCGAGTCTTGCGGCGGGTGGTTCCCATATTCTGGAACATGCCCTGGATTTGCTGGGTCAGTTCCTCCATGCCGGGCGGGCCGAAGATTTCCATATTGCCGGTCATGGCCGCCACTTCGATCTCGATTTCGCGGTCGTCCAGCTTGCCCTCGCGCAGCATTTTGCGGAATTTCTGGCGGGTGTCGTCGCCTTCGCTTTCCCCGCCCTTGGCGTAGAAATCGAAATTCTTGGCCTGCGGCAGCAGGGCGTCCAGCACCCGCTCCTCAGCGTGGTCGCCGGCCAGGTGGCGCACCTTGCTGGCCTCGGTCTCGCGCTCCTGTTTTACCGCGATTTCGATGAGGTCGCGGATGATCTGGTCCACGTCCTTGCCCACGTAACCGACCTCGGTGAACTTGGTGGCCTCCACCTTGATGAAGGGCGCGTGCGCCAGCTTGGCGAGGCGGCGTGCGATCTCGGTCTTGCCCACGCCGGTGGGCCCGATCATCAGAATATTCTTGGGCGTGATCTCGTTCCGTAGCGGCTCCGGCACCTGCGAGCGCCGCCAGCGGTTGCGCAGCGCAATTGCCACGGCGCGCTTGGCCGCCTGCTGGCCGACGATGTGCTTGTCGAGTTCGCTGACAATTTCCTTGGGGGTCATCATGTGGTGCGTGAGGGGAGAGGTGTGAGGTGTGAGGGGATTCGTGATCGGCTAAGAATATCGCGTAAAGAGGTGGCGGCAGCGGGCTGAACCTCCTCACCCCTCACGCCTTACCCCTCACAGGCTCTCAACTACCTGATTCTGATTGGTATAAATGCAAAGATCAGCGGCGATGGTGAGCGACTTTTGCACGATGTCGCGGGGCGCAAGTTCGGTGTTCTGCACCAGCGCCAGCGCCGCCGATTGTGCGTAGGCGCCGCCGGAGCCTATGGTGGCCACTCCGTTCTCCGGCTCCAACACGTCGCCGTTGCCGGTGATGACGAAGGTATTGTCCTTATCGGCCACGATCAGCATGGCCTCCAGCCGTCGCAGGATACGGTCGGTGCGCCAGTCCTTGGCGAGGTCCACGGCCGACTTGGTGAGGTTGCCCTGGTATTTTTCCAGCTTGGCCTCAAAGCGGTCCAGCAGGGAAAAAGCGTCGGCCGTGCTGCCGGCGAAACCCACCAGGATCTTGCCTTGGTAAATCTTGCGCACCTTGGTGGCCGTAGCCTTGACGACGATATTGCCCAGCGTCACCTGCCCGTCGCCGCCGATGGCGACCTGCTGGCCGCGCCGTACCGCGACGATGGTGGTGCCGTGAAAGGGTTCCAAGGCCATGAAGGGCTCAGGCGGCCTTCTTGCGCATGAGGATGGCGTGCTTGGCCATGCCGAACACTTCCAGCAAGGCCGCCACCAGCTCGTTGAGATTGGTCAGGATGACGCGCTTGCCGCCTTGCTGGATGGCCCGCACGGTATCGAAAAAGAGGCCGGCTGCGGCGAAGTCGATGCGCAGCAATTCGCTCATGTCGATATTCACCTCCTGCTTGGAAGAGGCGTGTACCGTCAGCTGCTGCAGCATTTCGCGGTTGTTGGCGCTGACCACACCCTTCATCGGGAACCCGCCGGCGGTATTGACGGGGGCATTGGCAGCAGGCTTCACGGTGCCGACCGGGGCCACGTCGCCTTCGGAATTGGTGGGACGCAGCACCACTTCCCAGGCAGGCGGGGACATTTCAAAAGCCACCGCGTATTCCAGGCCCAGCTCTTCGTAGTCGTGCAGCTTGCCTTCGAGAATGAAAAGCTCGAACAGCAGCGACCAATAGCCCTGGCACTTCTCCAAAGGCTGGCCGGTCAGATCGTTGATGCTTTGCTTGAGCAGCGCCGTAAAGCCGTCAAAGCCGTTGAACCACAGATGAATCTTGGCCTTGCGCAATCTTTGCAGGACCAGAGTGAGCAGCTCGGCTTCTTCGGACAGCATGCCCTTGACCTTGCCGAAGTCGATGCGGCAGGTGCCCATGGAGGTGGCGAACGCTTCCAGCTTGTCGATTTCCGGCAGCAACGCGCCGTCGGCAGCCGGGGTCATCGGGAAGAAATCCTTGCGCTCGCGTTTTTCCTTGCGGCGCGGATCGGCATTGTCCATGGACTCGGTCCACACTGGCGGCGAGCGCTCGAACTTCACCGTAAACAGGATAGACAGCGCGTCGAATTCCTTGCGGTTATTGGTGAGCTGGTAGAAATCGAACAGCATCAGCCAGGTGCGTATGCTGCCCTTGCCCTCGGCCGTCTTCAGATGGTCCTTGAGCGCTTCCTGCGCGGCGTCGTAGCGGTCGGCCGCGTACAGCACGGCGGCTTCGTAAATCGGCGGCAGGTCGGTGGTATCGGGTGATAGCTGGTCGGCAGTGAAAGTGCCGGTGTTGGACATGGCGGGTCTGGCAGCGTGCGTACCGGTGGCGTTCGGGTTAAAGGCCGGGCGCGAGCCGGTGGCGTTGGGCGACGCGGCGGGCCGCACGCCCGGCGCTGCAGGCCGGGGTGCTCCCGGGGCCGCAGGAC
>JACXTT010009969.1_pt1 | contig 12894 bp, 13 predicted proteins | sample 9270951 | NCBI WGS metagenome assembly JACXTT01 (sample SAMN15532306, study PRJNA645909) | rock metagenome | isolation source: weathered quartz diorite | place: Puerto Rico | collected 2017-06-21 | reverse complement strand
AACCCCAGCAGGAGCCGGACCACTCGAATCAGGAAACACATGCAGCTGACGAACAGCCAGCTTATCCACAACCGCCGCCGGGTTACCGGGAACCAGAACCGCATCATCAGCCGCAGCCGCCGGGTTATCCACCACCGCCGCCCGCCTATCCGCAGCCGCCAACCGGGTATCAGCCGCAGCCGCCGGGTTATCCACCGCCGCCGCCCGACTATCCGCAGCCGCCAACCGGGTATCAGCCGCAGCCGCCGGGTTATCCACCACCGCCGCCCGACTATCCGCAGCCGCCAACCGGGTATCAGCCGCATCCGCCGGGTTATCCACCACCGCCGCCCGACTATCCGCAGGCAGCTACCGGATATCAGCCGCCGGGGTATCCACCGCCGCCGGGTTACCCGCAACCTCCATCGGGATATCCGCCGCAACCGCCGGGCTATCCGCCACCACCGGGTTACCAACAGCCGCCTGGATATCAGCCGTTGCCGGATCCAGATGAGCGTGTGCGCGAGTTACAAAAACGACAAGCTGAGGTAGAGGCAGAGATCACCAGACTAAAGCAAGAGGACGTCTCGCTTACCGAGGAAATAGAGTCATCGAAGACTACAGGCACTGCAATAAAAGAGGTGCTGGCGGCTTACACAGAAGCGCTTCCAAACCTGATCAAGGAATTCAAAGAAGACGGAACTTACTCCGACACTAAGATGCGTATGATCCTCTGCGCAGTGGAGAAGAATAAGCCGGCTATTGATCAGAAAATTGCCGACTACGATCGACAGCTCGCTGCGAAAGAATCGGCGTTGGAGCAGCTCAAAGATCGCAAGACAGATGCCGAGAATCAGCTGAAGCAAGCGCAGAAAGAACAGGAAGACAAGGATACCGAGTACAAGTACTGGGCGGGTCTAAAGGCCGACATCGAGGCAAAACTATCTGACATTAAAGAACTCAAGAAACAAATCGAAGCAGAAGACGATGCCAGCCACCCCGCCAGCATGTACTTCCTGGCCCTTGAACTTCAGAAAACGCTGCAAAGTATCAAAATAGTCTGCAGCGATGATTTGAAGCACAACCTCTATAAAGCTTCGGATGAGCTGAGCAAGGCTCAGGAGATCGTCAGACAAAAAGAATCTCAGTTGGCCACAGCTACTGCCGCGCTCGCGGCCGCACAAAAGGAGGTCGATGATCTGAAGGACAAACGTCGAGAGAACATTCTGAAAATTGTTGTAGCCTTCGACGTACCCGCCCAATCAAAGAAGTACCAGGGCGCCAAGCAATAGCCAAAGGCAGGTACGGATGAGCGATTACACAGTTCTTGCGGAAGTGGGTGAATCGCTGGTCGGTGTTCTTTGGCAGGAGATCCAACTTGATCCGCAAGTCAACGCGCTGATTGACAACGAGAGCCGAATCTCTCTTGAGTCTCCTGCTGACCTGGTGGGTAACGATGCTGTCCGTTTGTCGATTTATCTCTATCGCATTGTCGAAGACGCCAGCACCAAGAACCGGTTTCCCGTACAGGGAAACGGCGCTCAGCTTCGCAAGCCATCGCTCACGCTTGACCTTTTTTATCTGGTTACGCCCCTGGTCGGAGCACCCCGTGAGCAGCAGATCGTGCTCGGGAAGGCAATGCAAGTTCTGTACGACCGGGCAATTCTGGAGGGCCCCGACTTAGTGGGTACGCTCGCCAGTTCCGGGGAGGAACTAAGGGTAATTCTGAATCCTGTCAGTCTCGAAGAGACCGCTCGTGTCTGGCAGGCTCTGGAAATGAGTTATCGCCTCTCGGTTTGTTACACGGTGCGAGTGGCAATGGTTGATTCAACTCGCGAGCAGTTTGTCCAGCCGGTGTTGGCAAAGACGCAACGGTACGGTGAAAGGCCTTAGCGGGATACCACATGGCCGGGTTCAAGACATTAGACCTAGACATTCGCGATCTCAGGATTGTCTTCGCGCTTATGCTTTCAGACCGGTTTACAGAGACTAACGAGCTTGCCGGACGGACCACGGTTAGGATTGCTAACCAGCCCGTCGTCAAGCCGTTCCTTCCCGTACAACAGCAGGGGCAGGCGACGTTCTTTTTCTTCGACTTGCCGCCCGCCCCTTATACCCTGCAGATTCGCAGTAATCAGGCAGGTCGGATTGATGATCCAAATCATCCGCAGGCGGATGAACCGCCTTACTACCTTAATGAACCGGCGTACTATTTCAACGTTGATGTTCCCATCGCATTTCCGCTGGCGCATGATCTGTGGCCGGCTTTTCCTGATCTCTTGTCGGCGGCTCAGGATAAACCACTTGATGATCCAACTCAGCCCCTCCCGTTTCGACAGCAGCGCACCAAAGTAGCCCTTCAACCCACTACCGCTTATCCATTTCCAATCGGCGCCACTCTGGTGCGTGGAACGGTGTTAGTAAATGGATTGCCTGTCGCAAACGCACGCGTCGGCAGAGTCGGCGATGATCTCGAATACAGGACTGGGCCAGACGGCCAATTCGTGCTCTTTTTCAACAAAGTTAACGGCGCGGGCGAGGACATCACCCTACGCGCGAAACACGCGCCCCAGCCGGACAAGGATCAGCCGGTCACGATCCGCCGCGGTATGACGGTGGCTCAAAACATCGTGATGGCTCCATAGCCAAGAAGGAGACAGACATGCCCGAGTATCTATCACCAGGTGTTTATGTTGAAGAGGTCGATACCGGAAATAAACCGATCGAAGGTGTTGCGACCAGCACGGTTGGGTTTCTGGGCGTCGCGGAGCGCGGGCCGCTCGATGCAACCTTGGTCACCAGCTTCAGCGAGTACTCTCGTACGTTTGGGAAATACGTACCTGAGCGGTATCTGGCGCGCGGAGTCGAAGGTTTCTTCCAGAACGGGGGCAAGCGGTGTTTCATAGCGCGAGCCGCGCCCAATGACGCCCGAGAAGCAAACCTGAATAATGCCGGCAACCAGTTCACAATAACCGCGCTCGGTCCCGGGGGTTGGGCCAACAACCGCTTGGCGTTCAAAGTGAGTCCGGCCGGATTACAAGGGGCAGCTCCTCCAGCAAGTTTGCTTTTCAAACTAACAGTCATGTTTTGGGATTCGACAATCAACCTGCCGACACCGGTTGTAGATCCCACCGACCTTGCTAACCTGACTAATCCCAACCGAAGGGAACCTACGATAATCGAAGCCTTCGACAACCTCTCTCCGGATCCACTTTCCAACAGCTTCTACGAAAGGCAAATCAACCGGAACTCGGTCCTTTTCGCCATTCGCCAGCTTATTGCAGGCGCACGGCCGGCAGATCAGGCTCTGACGTTTTTGACCAATGGCGTTCCTGGAGCAAATTTGGCGGCCGGAGACTTCTTAGGCGACCCCGCAGCCTTGCCGGGAAACCGCCACGGTTTACTGGCGCTCGAGGATATCGATGAGATCGCCATTCTGTGTTGTCCTGATGAATCTGCATTTGGGGAGATTACTGGCGCATTGATTGAACAGTGTGAACGCCTTAAGGATCGCTTCGCAATTATTCAAGCGGCGCGTAACCCGGGGGCCATTGCCAACCTGGCCCCGACGATTGTCTCCAAGTACGGAGGGTTCTATTACCCCTGGCTCGTTGTGCCCGACCGCGCCTCCGGCGTACCGGTCGAGGTTCCACCAGGTGGGCACATCGCTGGTATCTATGCGCGCAGCGACATCGAGCATGGCGTGCATAAAGCACCAGCGAACGAAGTCATCCGCGGACTCTATCTGGATCCGGCGAATCCAGCTGCTGGACTTACCTCCCAAATAAGTAAGGGCCAGCAGGACATTCTGAATCCAAAAGGCGTGAATGTATTGCGCAATTTTCCTGGCCGGGGAAATCTGGTCTGGGGCGCTCGCACAACTACTCGCGATCCTGACTGGAAATACATAAACGTACGCCGGCTCTTCATCTTCGTGGAAGAGTCGATCGATGAGGCCACCCAGTGGGTCGTTTTCGAGCCCAACGACGAACCTCTCTGGGCACGTGTGCGGCGAAGCGTCGGCGATTTTTTGACCCGGCTCTGGATGGACGGGATGCTGCAAGGAAAGTCAAAAGAAGAAGCCTACTTCGTTCGGTGCGACCGCACAACGATGACGCAGGCCGATATCGACAACGGCAAGTTAATCATGTTGATTGGCATCGCGCCTGTGAAACCAGCCGAATTCGTGATCTTCCGCATCGGTCAGTGGACCGGCGGTTCCGATGTCACAGAAGGCTAGCGGTTGTTCAACCTACATAGCCACGTGGAGGACTGAATTATGCCAGACGGCAAACGCAACGACCCCTACGGTCAGTTTAATTTTCTCATCGAGATTGATGGAGTGGTGAAGGGCGGCTTCAGCGAAGCGAGCGGTCTCACCACCGATACCAACATCATTGAATATCGCGAGGGCGCCGAGCAGCACGGCACAACGCGGAAACTCCCTGGCCTGATTAAGTACAACAACATAGTGCTCAAACGAGGTTGGACCAAAGACAAGTCGCTCTGGGCGTGGCGCAAGAAGGTTATCGACGGCAAGACCCAGCGAAACAGCGGCTCTATCGTCTTGCTTGACGAAGCGCGCAATGAAGCACTGCGTTGGAACTTCCGGGAAGGATGGCCAAGCAAGTGGGAAGGCCCGGCGTTGAATGCAAAGACAAGCGAGGTTGCCGTCGAAACACTCGAGATTGCTCATGAGGGCCTAGAGCTTGCCTGAACCCGGGAGTAACGCTGGCTACACCGACAGGAACACCATGTCCGCATATCTGACGCCCGGCACCTACCTCCGGCCAAAACCAGCCGAACGCAAGGACATCCGGCTGGTTCGAACTGACGTCGCAGGATTCGTCGGCTTCGCCGAGCGTGGTCCGCTCCCCTTGTCGGACCTGCCACCTTCGGGCAGCGGACAATTTAGACCCGACGACTTGGCCATCAGATTAACGAGCTGGAAGGAGTTCACCTCCGTCTTTGGCCGGTTCAGCCCTTATAGCTCATTGGCGTATGCAGTACGCGCGTTCTTCGATAACGGGGGCACAACCTGCTATGTGGTGCGAATAGCCGCAACCAAGGATGACGATTTGTTGGCGCGGCCGCGAATCGCCCGGATGGTGATGCCCGACGGCTCGGATCCGGTGGCAGTCGGGGTTTTGACGGCTGGAGTCGAGAAGGGCGAAACCGATCTGATGATAAATGATACCGGCAAGTTGACGGACGGCGATCTGGTCGCCGTTGCTGACAAAGGAGTCATTGAGTTTGGGATGATAATCGCCGCCAAGGACAACACGATTACGCTGGGGCACAAAACAAAGGCGTCGCTTTCCACCGGAGCGACTGTCTACAAGTATTCGCCGGCCTTACTGTTCAGCGCTACGAGTGCCGGAAACTGGGGCAACCGCATAAGGCTAGATTTCACTCCCCTTCAAGATGGCGCCGTCGTGAGTGAATTCTCGCTTCGCGTGACGGTTGATGCCGCGACGGACCCTTCACAGCCCAAGGCGGAACAGTTCTATAAGCGACTTTCTCTGACCGAAACATTGCCCGACAACGGTGGTTCAAAGAATCCTCTCTATGCGCCGGATGTGATCAATGGGCAACGGCAATTCATCGCGGTCAGCGTTGGCGGAATTACAACGGACACGCGAGAAGCGAACCACGGAGCACGGGGTGGAAGTGTCTCAACAACGGGATTGCCGTTGGGACGAGGGCTCTTGAGTAAGCTTGCTGCCGGCCCTTTTGGCACCGGACCGATTTATCTTGAAGGTGGACGTGATGGTCTCGCCAAAGTTCAGCCTCAGGACTTCTGCGGCGGTCCGGACGATTTCCGCGGTTTGAGAATTCTGGAAGAGATCGATGAGGTGGCGATATTGTGCGCGCCAGATGCGGTCTATGCGCCACGAAATCTAAACGGCAAGCGTCCCGATCCTATCCGGCACGCTTGCGAGCCGCCACCGAAGCCTCCTCCTCCAGATCCCATCGCTGAAGATCCTTCGGCTATTCCGCCCGAGTCCGATGAGCTTAGAGTCCTGAACATCTATCAAACAATGATCAGTCAGTGTGAGCGATTGCGCGATAGAGTCGCGATCCTCGATACCTTGAGGGAGCAGCGAGACCCCTCCCTCTTGTTGAACTGGCGACTACAGTTTCAGACAAGATTCGCTGCGCTCTATTACCCCTGGCTCAAGGTCCCCGATCCACTCGATCAGGATGGCCGAGCGCGTTCTGTGCCGCCCAGCGGCCACGTGGCCGGAATATACGCGAGGATCGACAATCAATTTGGAGTACATCACCCGCCGGCGAATGCCCCGTTGGAGTTCGTCACTGATGTCGCGGACGAGGTCAGTGCCCTTCTGCAAGAGGATTTGAACCCCTACGACATAAACGCAATCCGCTGCTTCAATGGGCGCGGCATTCGGGTTTGGGGCGCACGATCATTGGCGAGGAAGGACGATGTAGATTGGAGATTCATTCACGCCCGTAGGCTGATGTCGATGATTGAGGAGTCTGTGGATAAGTCGACCCAGTGGGCGGTCTTTGAACCTAATGATTTTGCCCTTCGACGTACTCTGGTTCATTCTCTCTCCCTTTTTCTTGAGCAGATCTGGCGTCAAGGCGGACTCAAGGGAGCATTACCCGCCGAGGCTTTCTATGTGAAATGCGACCAGACAAACAATCCGCAGTCAGTCGTCGATGTAGGTCAGATTGTTTGCCAGGTTGGAGTAGCAGTGGCCGCGCCCATGGAGTTCATTGTCTTCGAGGTCCGTCAGGGATCCGCCGGCGCCGAAGTTACGGAGGTATGAAAACGTCTCTATGGCTGGACTGAGAATCGATCCGCTGGGGGTATTCAATTTCTATCTGACCCTGATCGACGCCTCAAACGTTGTCGGCACATTGATCACCGCGGCTTTGAGCTACAAGGTGGCAGGTTTCTCGGAGTGTTCCGGTCTGGAAGCAACGGTCGAAGTCTTCGAATACAAAGAGGGCGGATTGAACGACTACGTTCACAAGTTTCCCACTCGGGCGAGCTTTGCCAACATCACCCTGAAGCACGGGGTAATCTATTTGTACGACGATCTTTGGACTTGGCACAACGATTGGGTGCTAGGGCAAGGCAAACGAAAAGACGGCCTCATAGTCCTTCTAGACGAAGGCAGACAGCCGGCCAAGATCTGGAAGTTCAAGCGCGGAATTCCCATGAAATGGACTGGCCCGTCTTTGAGCGCCGCGCAAAGCTCCGTGGCAATCGAGTCTCTCGAGATATCACACGAAGGTTTGTTTATGGAGCTCGGGGCGTGAGCTTGAATTCCCGAAAGAGCGTTCTGCAGATTACGCCCAACGAAAGTCTGCGGGACGTCGGGCAGTTTTCGAGGATCAGGGAGGGCAAATTGGTATGAATCCGGCAGATGTGCGAATTGGCGAGGTTCAGACTGAGATTGTCGTGACTGAAGGCGTTGCCTCGCTAAGCCCTGAAGACGTCAAGCGCATCGTGGCGATTGCAATGGAGCAGTTTCATCAGGAGCAAGATCGGATAGCGCAGCGGCAGAGAGATACAGCAGTCCACGACAGTAACTACGAAGCTCATACGTAAAGACCATGAACCCGGAGAAACTAATCATCACCAGCGAGGACCTCGGAAGCGACTACCGGGTTGAGGTTCTTTTCAATCCGGAGCGATACACCTTGAACAAAGCGGTGCAGATCGCCGAGATCGCCATTCCGGGTCTGGATTCACCGGTGCTGCAGTTTGTTCGTGGTCAGAATGAAAAGATCACGATGGAGCTTTTTTTTGATACCACGCAGTTTGGAATGGTCGATAACGTAAAGGATGTGCGAGAGGAGACGCGCAAGATTTACGACCTGGTCAAGATCAATCCCGAGACCCACGCTCCCCCTCGTTGCTCCCTCCGTTGGAAGGATGAACTGTTCTCGTTTGGCTATTCACCGGCTTCAAAGTGTGTCGTCGAGAGTGTAAATGAGGAGTTCAACCTTTTCAGTCCGTCGGGAGTGCCTCTTCGGGCAAAGCTAAACGTCACTTTCCGCGAATACAAGATTATCGAAGACCAACTAAAGGAAACGCGGAGAAAATCGGCTGATCGCCGCAAGGTGCGCGTTCTCGGTCGAGGCATGACGCTGAGCCATCTCGCCGGGATCGAATACGACGATCCCGGCGAATGGAGGTTGATCGCGGAGGCAAACAACATCGACAATCCGCGACTGGTTGCTGCTGGTACGAAACTATCGGTTCCGCCTCATGAGCGGACCACAGTACGAACCAAACCAGAGTGAGCGTAATTACAGGACGGGACTGAGGTCAGAGATCCCTATATGGGCACACCAGTAGCCGCACTCCCGGTCAATATCTATGAGAACCAGGATTTTTATGTCCCTGCCTTCATTGTCAGGATGCAGAACAAGCAGGTGGACCCGGTGGTAATGAACGACATCATGAGTGTTACCTATACGGACAGTCTCGACAAGGTCGACTCGTTTGAGATGACCGTAAACAACTGGGACTCCGGAGCAAAGACTCTGGACCAGACTGCCTTCAAGTACAGCGATAAAGATACCTTCAATCCCTGGAAGGACATTGAGTTGCAGATGGGCTACTACCGCAACGGTAAGAGTGAACTGCAAACGATGCTCATCGGAGAGATAACTACGTTGACTCCAAACTTCCCGCAATCCGGTGCCTCGACCCTCACGGTGCGGGGGTTGAACCTGCTTCATCGCTTCCGGACCAAGCCGGAGACCAAACCCTTTTTCAAGAAGAAGGACTCAGACATCGCGAAGGAATTGGTTGACAAGATTGCAACCGAGATACGGAAGACCTCGCCTCAGTTGAAACTCAAACTTGATGAAACCGACTACAAGAACAACATCAAGGACGAGAAGGAGATCGACTATATCTTGATGAATAACCAGTTTCCTATTCGATTCCTGATGGAGCGTGCGCGCGATCTTGGGTACGACTTGAGTGTTGTCGAAGCATCCCAGGGGGGCAATCGAGATGTGACGCTTCACTATCGGAAGGGCAGTGACGTTAAGAGAAAGACCTACATTATTGAATGGGGCAAATCACTGATCAGTTTCCAGCCGACTCTGCAGTTCGCGAATCAGGTGGCAGAACTTACGGTGCGTGGTTGGAATCCGCAGACTAAGAAAGAAATCAAAGTCACGGTCAAACGAAGCGAGATTAAGGGGATCGTGACGCCGAGTGAGCTAGGGGTCAACGAACCCGAGCTCGCAAAAAAAAGCGAGATTGTAATCGACAAACCGGTAAAAGATGCGGCTGAAGCAAGAATGGTGGCGACTAACCGGTTGAAGAAAATCAACGAGGCTCTAGTGGAGGCCAAGGGTAAAACCATAGGGGTACCCGATCTCCGAGCGGGGTCTAAAGTGGAAATAAGGGGGGTTGGAAATCGTTTCAACGGTATCTATCTCATCACTTCGACTACGCACTCGATCGGCGACGGCGGATACACGACTGACTTCACCGGGAAAATGGAGGAAAAGAAGTTATGAGTTTGGTGCAAGGCATCGTCACGGGATCCGTAACAAAAATCGACGAAGAGATACCGGGACGCATCAAGGTCCGGTTCAATGCGCATGAGGAGACCCATGAGACTGACTGGATCCGCATTGCCACTACCATGGGCGGAAAAAATCGCGGCACATTCTTCATGCCGGAATTAGATGACGAGGTGGTCGTGGGTTTCGAACGCGGAGATGTTCGTTTTCCCTACGTGCTGGGTTTTCTCTGGAACGGTCCGGACACGACTCCCGCCGACCACGTTCGCCTCCGCCGCATTCAGTCTGTCAACGGCCACAATATCACCTTCATAGATGCAACTGAGAGCAATGGCAGCAAGGGAGCACTGGTGATTGAAGACGCTCATGGAAACATCGTCACGATGTCGAACGGAAAAGTAACGATCAAGAGCGTGGGATTGATTTCGATTGAAGCACCCGTAGTCACGATCAACGGGCGGGTGGTCTCACCAAATAGTAATCCGATTTGAATTGTACGAGTTGAGCTAATGCCCAATATCGATATTCCTCTTCCGGTTGATTTGAAGGCACTGTTTGACCTTCCTCCGTGCGATGACATCAAGCTTCCTTCGCCATCGCCCCTCAAGATTACTCTGCCAACCGGAGGTTCGATAAATGCCCTGACAGACATCTCCAAAGGTATCCCGACGGATTGCTCAATGATCTTCAATCTGATGCTTCAGATTTCTCCTTTCCTCGCGGCGACCGAATGTTTGTTCAAACTCTTGGGACTAATCGCTCCACTAATCGATGTGGTCAAGGGTTTGGGACCGCCACCTGATCCGATCAAGCTGGGCTCGGCAATTCCCAAGTTTCTCAAGGCAGCCGCCGACCTGGCTCCCTGTCTACTCGTGGTTACCGGGGCTCCATTGATTCCATTCCTGAGAGATCTTCTGTGTCTGATCATCAAAGCACTCAACTGTTTTTTGGGACAAATGAAGTCGCTGTTGGGAGTCATGAAAGGAATCACACTGCAGCTTAATGCCGCTACCGCATCCGGTAACACAGAACTGCAGCGCACGCTTCAATGCGCGCAGGACAATGCTTCAACCTCGGCAGAACATCTGACGAAATCGATCGAGCCCATCGGAGTGATCCTGAAGCTGGCCAGTCCCTTGATGGGACTTGCCGGTGTGGGTCCGATAGAGCTTCCTTCCATCGGGAGTGATACCGATGTCGCCGCACTAGAGGAGACGGTGCGGACATTGCAGGGCGTAGTTGGCACTCTTCAGATCGCCGCAGATGCTTTAGGGGGATGTGGATGAGCAATCTTGATTTCATCGGTACAGGATGGCGGTTTCCGATCAAGGTGAATCCTCGAGGGCGACTTGAATGGTCGTATGGACCAGAGCGAATCCAGAATGCGATCTGGATCATTATCAAAACCGCCCTGGGCGAGAGGATTATGCGCCCAAAGTTCGGAGCTGGTGTTGATGACTTTGTTTTTCAATCTAACAGTGGAGTCAATCGCTCGGCGCTGGCGATCGCAATAAAGAATGCGTTGGTTGAGTGGGAACCGCGAATCGATGTTGAGGAGGTCCTCGTCGTTAGCGCGGCTGACGTCGAGAGCGGCGGAGAGGTGTCCCTCGATGCACCGGACTCTCGGATGAATAACCCGGGAGACCTTGAGAGCCAGGTGCTCGTGACGATCCAGTACCGGATTGGCACGACCAACGAGTCGTTCAATGTCGTGTTTCCGTTTTATCTCGAAGAAGGGGTTAGCTGATGACGCTGCCCGATATAAAACTAGATGACCGCACCTTTGAAGATCTAGTCGCGGAGGCAAAACGCCGAATCCCGGGGTATACGCCCGAGTGGACAGATCTGAATGAGAGTGACCCTGGCATCACTCTGGTGCAGCTCTTTGCGTGGCTGTCGGAGATGATCATTTGGCGATTGAATCGCGTACCCGAAAAGAATTTTATAAAGTTTCTCGAGTTGATCGGCATTGAACCGGCAGCGCCATCCCCCGCACAGGTGGAACTTACGTTTAAGCTCACAACCAAGAAGCTCACCGAGGCCAAACCAATACCTCAGGGAACGCAGGTCGCGCTGTCTGAGCAGGTTGATGGCAAAGCCGTAGTTTTCGAAACGGACGACAACCTCTACGCAGTCGGCGCCGATCTTACGCACGTGCAAAGTTTTGATGGCGCGCGCTACGAAATTGTGACCGAAGCTGTTCGTGTGCCGGGGAAATACTTCTACCCATTTGGCGCGCGGCCTCAGCGAAACTCCGCCCTTTATCTCGGATTCGACGAGAGCCTTCCTCAAGGCGCTCCGGTCACCCTTACAGTCCATGTTTATACTGCTGATCTTATCGCGGAAGGCAAAGGCATCAAGGCCTACACGCCTAAGACCACCGGCGGCAACCCGGATGACCAGAACATTGCCAGCGTTCAAGAAGATCCAGGCTCGTTGAGCCCGCCGGCTATTGCTGTCTGGGAATACTGGGCCGGCGACAATGCGAAATGGCGACCACTCCTGGGCGTTCGCGACAACACCCTCAATCTCACGAAGACTGGAACATTTGTATTTGAAGCGCCGGTCGGTTTTGAAAGCGCTAAGGTTGGATTGTTTCGTAAAGACGAAGATCCGGCGCGGTACTGGCTGCGCTATAGGATAGACCAAATTCTAGGCGCAGGCTTTGAGATAGTGCCGCGACTTGAGGACGTGCTGCTCAACACAATCGGGGCCACCAATGCAGTGACAATCAACGACGAACTCTTAGGCGCAAGCAATGGTACACCCAATCAAAAATTCAAGCTCGCAAATACGCCCGTCTTGCTTGATCGATTTGATCTCCAGGTCGATGAAGGAGCTGGATTTAAGTCTTGGGTGATGGTTCACGATTTCGCTGCCTCGAAACGAGACGACCTTCACTTTACCCTCGCGCCATCGACGGGTGAGATTGCCTTCGGCGACGGTGAGCATGGAAGAATCCCCGGCCGACTAACCGAGCCTAACCATGAGGAAAATGATCTGCCGAATGTAAAGGCAGCAAACTATCGATGGGGCGGCGGTGCAGGTGGAAATGCGGGACCAAACAAAGTTACATCTCTCGAGTCGTCGGTGCCTTATGTGGAGAGCGTCACAAACTACCGAGCTGCGGTCGGTGGACAGGACGAAGAAACGATTGACAGCGCAAAGCTCCGAGCGCCCGAGACAATCCGTACCCGCTCCCGAGCTGTCACCAGCGGCGATTTTGAATTTCTTGCAATGCAAACCCCCGGGGCGCGTATTCGTCGCGCCCACACATTACCGCTTCGGCATCCTGACATTGAGCCGATACGACCAACAGTTTCAAATAAGAAATCCAGTTCTTCGTGCTCCCAGTGCGAGTGTTCCGGTTGCGCCGGCTGCGCCGGCAGT
>JACXTT010009968.1_pt1 | contig 12895 bp, 7 predicted proteins | sample 9270951 | NCBI WGS metagenome assembly JACXTT01 (sample SAMN15532306, study PRJNA645909) | rock metagenome | isolation source: weathered quartz diorite | place: Puerto Rico | collected 2017-06-21 | reverse complement strand
CGGCGGTCTGCGCCTGCACAGGCAACGCCAAAAGAGTGGATGCCGCCAGCAGCAGGGCTGGAGCAACAGCAAGGAGTGATTTTTTCATGGGAATTGCTTTCTATTTAAAGTGCTTGCGGGTCGCGCGTGACATGCAAAAGATGGTGGGGTTTGGCGCGTCTGGCGCTCAAAACGCCAATTGGGCCGACAGGTAGTAGCCGGTCTGCTTACGGCCGTTGGTGACGACACCCGGAGCGATGCGGCCCAGGTCGGCGTAGGCCAGCGTGACCGAGGCATGTTTGCTGGGCGCCCAGGCCACGAACAGGTCTTTCCAGTCGTCCTCTGCCAGGCCGTCGCCAAGTCCCGCGGCGCGGCCCAGGTCTTGCAGGTTGTTGGGCTTGACGCGGTACTCGGCACCGATCGCCCAGTTCTTGCTCAGCAAATAGGCCGCCGACACCTCAGGCACCCAGGAGCGGCTGTCCTTGCCCGGTGCGGCCGAGCCAAAACCCAGCAGGCCATTCTGGTTGGCATTGGTGTTGCGCAGCGTGGCATTGACCAGAATGCCCTGCGCCAGGAACAGCTTGGTGGCACTGACATAGAAGTCCGTGCCATTGGTCTTGGTGCCCAGGAAATTCAACACCGAAGCCATGGAGCCGGGCGAGACCGACTTGATTTCCAGGCCCAGCGCAATCTGCGGCATCAGCGAGTCGCTGTCCAGCACCGCGTCACCGGCCACTTTGACTTTGACGCCAACCACATCCATGGTGATGTGCTGGCCGGGCGTGATGCCAAACGGTGCCACGCCATTGAGCGCTATGGCAGGCGATGCGTCAAAGTCTTGCCGGGCCAGCGACAGCTCGACCCGGTCGTACAGCCCCACGGCCGCGCCCACCACATTCAGCGCATAGTCCTGCGTGCTGGTGCGCGTGGCAAAGGCACTGGCGCCCATTTCGCCGGCGGTGGCGTTGCTGCCAATCACCGCCCAGGGTGTCAGCCCGCCGCCGGCCGCGCCGTCTATGGTGCTGACACCGCCGGTCAACAAGAGCTTGCCGGTATCGGCCAGGGCCTGCGTGCAGCCCAGGCCGGCCGCACCAATCATCAGAGCTGTGGTGAGTTTTTTCATGCGTAGTTCCAAAGGTAAGAATTCAAACGGACCCAGGGGATACGCAGCAAAGCGCCGCCTGGATTCAGGTTTTTTGGAAATTGCGCGAATTTTTTTGACCACGGTCCTGGGGTTTGTCCCAAGCCGCGTTATGCTCCTCACCGCATGCAAACCCCATGGCGATCCTGTGGGGTTTGCGGTATTGTCCAACTGGACCTGGCTATCCGCCACATGTTCAGCCTACCCAAGAAATCTGCTGCAAGACACAAGCTTGCAAGGAGTTATGCCTATGCCACCGTATGAGCCCTTACGTCTGCATGTGCCGGAGCCCACGGGGCGACCGGGCCATGACACAGACTTTTCCTACCTCCCCCTGTCAGAAGCCGGTGCCGTGCGCCGCCCGCCGGTCGATGCCCACGCGGCACAGACCAGCGACCTGGCCTTTACGCTGATACGCGTGCTGGACAAAGACGGCCATGCCGTCGGCCCCTGGGCACCCGATCTGGACGTGGCCACGCTGCGCAAGGGCCTGCGCGCCATGATCAAGACGCGCGCGTTTGATGCGCGCATGCAGATCGCGCAGCGGCAAAAGAAGATGTCGTTCTACATGCTGTCCCTGGGCGAAGAGGCCATTGCCTGCGCCCATGCCATGGCTTTGACTGACGGCGACATGTGCTTTCCGACCTACCGCCAGCAAGGCCTGCTGCTGGCGCGCGACGACGTGTCGATGGTGGAGATGATCTGCCAGCTATTCTCGAACCAGAACGACCCGCTCAAAGGCCGCCAACTGCCGGTCATGTATTCCAGCAAGAAGCAGGGGTTTTTCTCCATCTCCGGCAACCTGGCCACCCAGGTGATCCAGGCCGTGGGCTGGGCCATGGCCTCTGCCATCAAGGGCGACACCAAGGTCGCCTCCAGCTGGATTGGCGATGGCGCCACGGCCGAGGCCGACTTCCACACCGGTGTCACCTTTGCCCACGTCTACCGGGCACCGGTCATCTTGAACGTGGTCAACAACCAGTGGGCCATCTCCACCTTCCAGGCCATTGCCGGTGGCGAAGGCACAACCTTTGCCGCACGCGGCGTGGGCAGCGGCATTGCGTCGCTGCGCGTCGACGGCAATGACTTTTTGGCCGTGTATGCAGCGTCCCAGTGGGCGCTGGAGCGTGCCCGGCGCAACCTGGGGCCCACACTGATCGAATGGGTCACCTACCGTGCCGGCCCGCATTCCACGTCGGACGACCCCAGCAAATACCGCCCGGCCAACGACCCGGCGCGTTTCCCGCTGGGCGACCCGATTGCCCGGCTCAAGCAGCATCTGATCACGCTGGGTGCCTGGTCCGATGCCGAGCACGACGCCGCGCAAAAGGAACTCGAAGCCGAAGTGGTGGCCGCGCAAAAAGAAGCCGAACGCTACGGCACGCTGGCCGACGGCATGGTGCGCAGCCCGGCCGAGATGTTTGAGGATGTTTACAAGGAAATGCCCGAGCACTTGCGTCGGCAGCGCCAGGAACTGGGAATTTGATGATGGACAACGATAACAACAATGGCGGCGAAATAGCCGCTGCAACAGGCACGGTGACTACGTCCCCGATGACGATGATCCAGGCGCTACGTTCCGCCATGGATGTGATGCTGGAGCGCGACAGCAATGTCGTGGTCTACGGCCAGGACGTGGGCTATTTCGGCGGCGTGTTCCGCTGCACCGAAGGCCTGCAGAAGAAGTACGGCACCTCACGCGTGTTCGACGCCCCCATCTCCGAGGGCGGCATTGTCGGCACGGCCGTGGGCATGGGCGCCTATGGTTTGCGCCCGGTGATCGAGATCCAGTTTGCGGATTACGTCTACCCGGCAACGGACCAGATCGTGTCCGAGGCGGCGCGCCTGCGCTACCGCTCGGCCGGTGACTTCACGGCACCCATCACCATCCGCATGCCCTGCGGCGGCGGCATCTACGGCGGCCAGACGCACAGCCAAAGCCCCGAGGCCATGTTCACCCAGGTCTGCGGCTTGCGCACGGTCATGCCGTCCAACCCCTATGACGCCAAAGGCCTGCTGATCGCATCCATCGAGAACGACGACCCGGTGATCTTTCTGGAACCCAAGCGCCTGTACAACGGCCCGTTCGACGGCCACCACGACAAACCGGTCGTGCCCTGGTCCAAACACCCGATGGGCAATGTGCCCGAGGGTTACTACACCGTACCGCTGGACACAGCGGCCATCTTCCGCCCGGGCAAGGCGCTGACCGTGATCGCCTACGGCACCATGGTCTATGTGTCCGAAGCCGCAGCTGCCGAGAGCGGCGTTGACGCCGAAATCATCGACCTGCGTTCGATCTGGCCACTGGACCTGGAGACCATTGTGAATTCCGTGAAGAAGACCGGCCGCTGCGTCGTGGTGCATGAAGCCACGCGCACCAGCGGCTTTGGCGCCGAACTGGTGTCCTTGATACAGGAGCATTGCTTCTACCACCTGGAGGCGCCCATCGAGCGTGTCGCCGGTTGGGACACACCGTATCCGCATGCCCAGGAATGGGCATATTTTCCCGGCCCCAAGCGGGTCGCTGAAGCGTTCAAACGCGCCATGGAGGCATGATGGGAATCCATATCATCAAGATGCCAGACATTGGCGAAGGCATTGCAGAAGTTGAATTGGTGGCCTGGCACGTCAAGGTCGGCGATGTCGTGGCCGAGGACCAGATCCTTGCCGACGTCATGACCGACAAGGCGACGGTGGAAATTCCATCGTCCGTCGCTGGCAAGGTGCTGGCCCTGGGCGGCGCTGTCGGCCAGGTCATGGCCGTGGGCTCCGAAGTTATTCGCATTGAGGTGGAGGGTGCTGGTAACTTGAAGCCCGGTGCGGACAGCGCGGCGGCACCAGCCGCCGCTGCACCTGCCAAAGTATCTGCCAGTGCACCCACCAGCGCGTCGGCAGCGGCGCCTGCCGCAGCCTCATCCGCACCCGCACCTGTTGCGGCCCCGGCTCCTGCTGCGCCCGCAGCACAACCTGCCGCAGCACCTGCGCCAGCCAAGCCAGCGAATGGCGACGCGCGCCGCAATGCTGGCAATGCCGTTCTGGTGCGCGCCCCCGGCGACAAACCCATTGCCTCGCCCGTCGTGCGCCGCCAGGCCTGGGACCTGGGTGTGGAACTGCAATTTGTGCCCGGTACCGGCACGGCAGGGCGCATCACGCAAGAAGACTTGCAAGCCTATGTGGCACGCGCGTCGCAGGCCCAGCCCGCGGGCACCGTGGACCAACGCTTTGCCCCGCGCGTGGACGAGCAGACCGTACCGGTCATCGGCCTGCGCCGCAAGATTGCGCAGAAGATGCAAGAGGCCAAGCGCCGCATCCCCCACTTCACCTATGTCGAAGAAGTGGACATGACGGAGCTGGAGGCCCTGCGTGTGAAACTCAATGCGCAACACGGCAAGACACGCGGCCGCTTGACGGTGCTGCCCTTCCTGGTGCGCGCCATGGTGCTGGCCGTGCGCGAGCACCCCGAGGTCAATGCCCGTTATGACGACGAGGCCGCCGTGGCGACGCGCTATGGCGCGGTGCATCTGGGCATTGCCACGCAGACTGAAGGCGGCCTGATGGTGCCGGTGATTCGCCATGCCGAAACACTGGACCTGTGGGCCTGTGCCGCTGAGATCGTGCGCCTAGCGGAAGCCGCACGCACGGGCAAGGCCACGCGCGACGAGCTGACCGGTTCCACGCTGACCTTGACCAGCCTGGGCGCCCTGGGCGGCATTGTCAGTACCCCGGTTATCAACCACCCCGAGGTGGCCATTGTGGGCGTCAACCGCATGGTGGAACGCCCGATGATGCGCAACGGTGCCGTCGTGGGGCGCCAGATGATGAACCTGTCGTCGTCATTCGACCACCGCGTGGTGGACGGCATGAACGCGGCGGAATTTGTACAACGTATACGTGGCTATCTGGAATGTCCGGCCACCTTGTTTGTGGAGTAGGACATGGATATTCAACACACCAACCTGCTGATCATTGGCGGGGGGCCCGGCGGCTACGTGGCCGCCATACGCGCAGCCCAGTTGGGCATTGCCACCACACTGGTCGAAGGCGAGCAACTGGGCGGTACCTGCCTCAACGTGGGCTGCATACCGTCCAAGGCGCTGATCCATGCGGCGGATGCGTTTGCCCAGGCGCACCATTTCATGGGCGACAGCACCTTGGGCATTCACGTGGAGAAGGCCCGCATCGACATCAGCCAGACCGTACGCTGGAAAGACGGCATCGTCGCCCGGCTGACCGGCGGCGTCGGCGCCTTGCTGAAAAAGCACGGCGTCAAGGTCGTCAAAGGCTGGGCCCAGATCGTTGACGGCAAGACGGTGGACGTCACGCTGGACAAGCCCGGCGCCGAGCCTATGCGCATCCAGGGCGAACACATCATCCTGGCCACCGGCTCGGTCGAGCTGGGTCTGCCCGGCATGCCGTTTGGTGGGCGCGTCATTTCGTCGACGCAAGCCCTGTCGCCGGACAAGATACCGGCCAAACTGGTGGTCGTGGGTGGCGGCTATATCGGGCTGGAGTTGGGCTGTGCCTACCGCAAGCTGGGTTCTGACGTGACCGTGGTGGAAGCGCAGGACCGCATTTTGCCGCTGTACGACGAAGAGCTGACCAAGCCAGTTGCCGCGTCGCTGCGCAAGCTGGGCATACAGGTGCACCTGGGCAGCAAGGTGCAGGGGCTTAATGCCGCCGGTGACGCCGTGCGCGTGGTCGACGCCAACGGCCGCGATAGCGAAATTGCCGCCGACCAGGTGCTGGTGGCCATTGGCCGCGTGCCCCATACCCACGGCTGGGGGCTGGAGAAATTGATGCTGGCCATGCAGGGCCGGGCCGTGAAGGTTGACGACCAGTGCCGCACATCCATGCGCAATGTGTGGGCGATTGGCGACCTGAGCGGAGAGCCTATGCTGGCGCACCGGGCAATGGCGCAGGGCGAAATGGTGGCCGAGATCATTTCGGGTAAACGCCGCCATTTCGTTCCTGCTGCCATAGCAGCTGTTTGCTTCACCGACCCCGAAGTGGTCGTCGTGGGGCAGACGCCGGCAGAGGCGGCCAAGGCCGGGCTGGAATGCATCACGGCACAATTCCCGTTTGCCGCCAATGGCCGCGCCATGACGCTGGAGGCCACCGACGGCTTTGTGCGCGTGGTGGCACGGCGCGACAACCACCGCATCGTCGGCTGGCAGGCCGTGGGTGCGGCGGTGTCGGAGCTGAGCACGGCGTTCTCGCAGTCCATTGAGATGGGGGCTTGTCTGGAGGATGTGGCTGGCACCATTCACGCACATCCGACGCTGGGTGAGGCGGTGCAGGAGGCGGCATTGCGGGCACTGGGGCACGCACTGCATATTTGACGGCGCGTTGAGCATATGTTGCGTGCACAGCTATTTGCTGGGCTCGCAGCAGGGTAGGGGCACACACCGCCGTTCGTGTCCCCCGCCCGCTCCAGCGGGCTCCTCCTTGACCTCACTGCGGCGTGCGCCCCTACCCTGCTGCTGCGAACAACGATGTAGCTCTTGCAGCATTTAATTCGCAAGCACGCAAGTACGAGGGTTGGGCTGTTATCTGCAGGCGCGCAAACCATGCCGCTTCGGGGATCAGGCTGCCTGGGCGTTTTGCGCAGGTCAAGGAGGAGACCGCGCAGCGGGCGGGGGACACGGAGCAAAACGTCCAGGCAGCCTGATCCCCACGCCAGCCACAGGCGAGACCCACTAAAACTCAGGCCTTCCAATACTTGGAATACAACGCCAACACCTGCGTCTTCACGATATCGGCGCCCGTGACAGGGTCTTGCACGATGACAGCAAACTCATCCATGCTGGATGTGTTCTGCCGCCACTGCCAGCCCGTATAGCCAATGCCGGCCGCGTTCATGCGGCTGAGGCCGGCATCCAGATAGAAGCCATCCGGGTCATCGCCCGTGCGTACGCCAAACTGCTGGATGAACACCGGCACATTGCGTGTGGTTTTCATCGTGGAGAGCGCGCCAAGGCGTGACACCAAACTGGCGACGGTCTGCGCCTGCGTGCCATTGACGTGGATGAACAGATCACCGGTGTAGACCACACGGTTGTGCCAGCGGCTGGCAGCAATGTAGGCCTCATCGCACAAATTGATGTTGTAGGCATCGCGCGCGCCGACTAAAAATGGCGTGCGCTTGTCGCCGGCCAGGTCTTCAATGGCCACCATCAGCTCCTGGTAGAAGCTGGAGACCACGGCGGCATAGGACGCGTCGCGCCCGGCCAGCGGTTCGGGCAACAACTCGTAGAACGCAATCTGTGGGTAGTTCTTCAAAATGCCGGCCAGGTAGACCCAGGACTCCTTGAACAGTTGGCGCTGTGACAGATCGGTCCAGAAATTGCGCCCACCCGGATAGTTGCCTTTGGGGTCGCAGTATTGGGCCATGGCCTGGTTTTGCGTGCCACTTTGCCCGCAGTTGGAGTCGATGACGGGTATGACCCACAGGCCGGCGTCTATGCACCACTGCACTTCGCGCAAGAACTGCGCGAGATGGTCCGGCAGGAAGTGGCCGGGATGGGGGTCCGAGCGGCTTTCGACGTCCGTGCCCCCATAGAGCCCCCACCAGCGTATCAGCACGCGCACCACCTTGCCGCCCTGAGCCGCAATCGTGGCAGCGTCGGTGCTTCGCATTTCACCCCACGTGCCTTCATTCATACCGCGCAACGTGACGGCACTGCCATTGGGTGCCAGCATGGTGGAGCCATTCAAAGTGAGTCGCGCCGCAGGGGCCGGTGAAGGTGCAGGTGACGTTGGTGGCGCGGTGGACAGCCGTGTTTCAGAAGATGTCTGGGCATCACCACTGCCGCCACCGCAGGCGGCCACGACCAGGGTGCTGGCCATGGACAGCAGCGCGGCTCGGCGTCCTTGGAGATGGGTAGCGGCGGTGTTGTTACGTGCGGTCACGGTATGGTCTCCTTGGCACGAAGAAACGCGTGAGACGCCCTAAGCTTGCCTCAACGCATGCCATTGAGCCCCCAACTGCGCACCGGGTAAATCACCAAACCTGTCATCGGCTGCTTGCGCTGGTTGAACGGTTGATTTGTCCGCCTGAATGAACCAGGCTCGATCGCCCCGTCGCGGTCGCCATGGGTGTTGAAACTACACTGTGCACTTTTGCACGGCTTGCGCGACCGGCAATGCATAGAGGGATAGCGGATGGGGAAATTACTGTCGGTACTGCTGGTTAGGACCATTTTTTCTGCGTCCGTCCTGCAATATGTGCTGCCAATCGCCATCAGCGGGGCCGCCATTGCGGCGTGCAGCCTGCTGCCTTATTTCCTGTTCAGAAAAAAAGACCCGGCTTTCTCCAAGACTGCGCTGTGGGCCTGCGCCGTCGGCGGCGTTCTTGGCAATGTGCTGGCGACAGCCGCCGTGTCAGTGGCGTCCGAAGCTGGCATGGCTGCGGCGCTGGTCGTGGGGGCCGTGGGGGCGGGGCTGGTCGCTGTGCCGCTTACCGCCATCTTCGTCATGGTTGGGTTTTGCAAGCGACCCGCCCCCGACCAGTCTTTTCAAATGCCGGAGATCGCCTACCGCGACCAGGCCGGTAGCGAGCCCGCGCCCTCGGTTGATGAATTGGCAGCGCGGGCCACCACGGACAAGAAAACGGCCTTCATGGCATGGCTGAAAGGCGCCAATGCCGGTGATGCCCGTTGCCAGCTGCAAATGGGCCATTTTTACGAAAATGGCATTGGCAGGGCCAAGAACCCCAAAATCGCGCAAGAGTGGTACTTACGGGCCGCCAAACAGGATAACGCCAAGGCGCAACTGCAACTGGGCAAGATGTACCTGAAGGGCATTGGCGTTGAAAAGCACAAGGGCCTTGCGAACTTCTGGCTCGCCGAGGCTGCTACACACGGAATCGAAGAGGCATCCGATATCCTCGTGCAGCAGGAGCGCAGCAGCACATTCCGATCCATTGCCATCGGAATCGCCTCGGCGCTTGCTGCCACCGTGGTGAGCACGGTTCTGGTCGTTCCGGCCTACCGTGCGTCCTTAGCCCACACCGCCCCTGCCGACGACCCCGGCGTGCCTCAGCCCAGCCTCAGCCTGGCACGCCAGCAATTCATGACCCGGATCGCGATCCAGCCGGACGCTGGTGCCGCGGCTCCCACACCGCCTGCCGACATCTTTGCCAAGGTGCAGTATGCGTCACCGGCGGGAATGCTGTCGGCCTATGTCACACCGGACCCACGGAGCGGAGGCAAGCGGCCGGCCATCATCTGGATAACGGGCGGCGACAGCAATACGCTGGGTGACGTCTGGAGTCCGGCGCCACGGTCCAACGATCAGACGGCAGCCGCGTTTCGCGCGGCGGGCATTGTGATGATGTTTCCGTCCCTGCGCGGCGGAAACGACAACCCAGGTGCCAAAGAATATTTTTATGGCGAGGTCGACGACATACTCGCCGCGGCCGACTACCTCGGCACGCTGAGCTACGTCGACCCGCAGCACATCTACCTGGGCGGACACAGCACCGGCGGCACGCTGGCCTTGCTGACTGCAGAATCCACTTCGCGCTTTCGCCGCGTATTTTCCTTTGGACCGGTTGCCGACATCCGGCACTATGGCCGGCAACTGATCCCTATCGATTTTTCTCAATACGATCGCAAGGAGGCTGAGCTCCGTTCGCCAGGACGCTGGCTGGCCGCGGTCAATAGCCCCGTGCTGGTCATTGAAGGTGAAGGTGGTAATAGCGATTCACTGGACGAGCTGAAACGCCTGACGAAAAATCCCATGGTCCAGTTCTTGAAGGTTCAGGGGGCCGATCATTTCAGCGTATTGGCACCTGCAACCGAGTTGATTGCGCGCGAAATCGACCAGGAATTTCGCGGCCTGCCGTTCAATGTGCGTGCGCAGGAGCTGAACGCCAGCATCGACGGGCCGTCGACCGCCACCGCCACCGCCACCGCCACCGCCACCGCCACAGGGCCAGCACCTGCGCCCAGCGAAAGCCCTGAAGACCAGGTCAAACGTGCGCTACGCGCCGACGAGCTGCGCCAGGCCAGCTGCGCTCGGCAAACTGGCATGGCAATCGCTGCGAGCGCGCCCCAGCTTGGATCCTCGCCATCAGGTCCGATCCGTGCCCTTGCCATCGATGCCTGTGGGTCCCTGTTCGCTTCCACTGTCAATGGCCTGTTCCGGTTCCGCAAGGGGGTCTGGAGCCGAGCCGGTGTTCGCGACAACCCCAGTGCCCCGCCGACGTCTTCGATGGCAGTGTCGGTCCTTGCGGTTGGTGCTGACAATACGCTGTACGCGGGTACGCCTGCTGCAGGCGTGTTCAAAAGTATCGATGGGGGGCAGTCCTGGAGCGCAGACAGCCAGGGCTTGGGCGGCGCCAGCATGTCCATCAACACCCTGGTGTTCGGACCCGAACATACGCAGTATGCCGGTACCTATGCGGGTTTGTATGCCCGCCAGGGCGATGAAGCCTGGCACGCCATCGACACCGGTGCGGCCATGGCCTACCCATCGAGACAAAAATACGCCGTGCTATCGCTTGCCATCGCACGCGACGGCAGCCTCTTTGCTGGCACTCCGCACGGCATTTTCAAAGGCCGCGGCGGCGATCCATGGGTTCTCAGCAGCAAGGATGCGCACAACACGCACGCCATGGCAATCGATGCACGGGGCACGCTGTACGCAGCCGGAGAAGCCGGGGTCTTTGAAAACAGTGACGGCCAATTGTGGAAGCAAAGCCTGACGCAGCTTGCCGCCAGAGCGCTGACTACCGATGCCGATGGCAACGTCTATGTTGGCGGCACGGGTTTTAAAATCCTGGACGGCGGAGTGATCTCGACGTTCGGTTTGTTGTCACAAAAAAGCCCCGGCGGTGGTTGGACCCCCATCAATGAAACGCTGACCAACAGCCAGGGTGCGAGTCAGTCGATCTTGGCGCTGGCCGTCGATCGGGATGGCACTCTGACCGCGGGTGCTTCCGCGGGCGTTTTCCAGAGGGCGCGGGGTGAGCGCACGTGGCGGCGCTTGGCGGAATGACTCCGGGCTGCAGCGTCGCCTAGGCACTCCATGACAACAGCGGCTGCAGCACGCTGGCGCCCAGTGCGCGCGAACGCTGGCCACTCCAACCGGTCTCGGTATCGGGCAGGTCGGCGTTGTCTTTGAACGGCATTTCAATGGTCAAGGCCAGGCAGCCGAACTGCTGTGCCACCCAGTTGGTGGCCAGCGTCGGGTTGGCGGTGCCCGGCGCGCTGCGCTCATAGTGGTGTTGGTCCTGAAAGTCCGGGCAATTGGCCAACCAGGCTTGTTTGAATGCGTTTTCCAGGGCTGCGATGCGTGGGCTGTAGCCCGGGTTGCCCTCCGACCCCACGACAAAGTTGTAAGGCAGGCCTTCGTCACCGTGCACGTCCAGGCACAGGTCCACGCCCATGCTGAGCATGTGTTGGCGCACCAGAAACACCTCGGGCGAGGCCTCCATGCTGGGGTTGGCCCACTCGCGGTTCAGGTTGGCGCCGCTGGCATTGGTGCGCAGGTTGCCGCGTACCGCGCCATCGGGGTTCATATTTGGAACAACGTGAAATAGACAACGCTGCAGCAGCACCCGGCTGACGGCATCTGCCGGGTTCAGCAGGCGGTCCAGAAAGCCTTCGATAAACCATTCGGCCATGGTTTCACCGGGGTGTTGGCGGGCGATCAGCCAAACCTTCTTCTTCGCGGCAAGAGGCGTTGTGCTGCTGGCAACGGTGATGCGCAGCACCGACATATCGCGGCCGTCCAAGGTGCTGCCCAGGCGTTGCAGGTCCACATGGGGCGACTGCGCTGCCATCGCCAGCAGATCCAGATGCCGCTCGAACGAATAGGGTTCGAAATACGCGAAGTACATGCAGTTGCCGCGCGGTGTGGTGTTGGCTGTCATCACCGCGCCGTCGTACTGGGTGTCAATGCGGAACCAGTTTTTGCGGTCGTGGCTGGCGACGACGCGGTAGCCGTCCCAGCCGTCCGGGTAGGCGCAGGTGCCCGCATTCAGAAAGCGCAAGCGCACAGGCAGGTCGGCGGCGCCATGCAGCGCGAAGTGGAACCACTGGGCAAAGCTGCTGGCATTGTCGGCGCGAATGTTCAGATCTACGGTGCCGTCGGTGCCGAGGTTCAGCACCTCGATGGCGCCCGAATCAAATTGGGTGGAGATGTGCAAAGCGGTCATGGTGTGCGGTGTCAGGCAGAGGTGTGCACTGTAACGCTTTCGGCGCTGGGGGTGGCGTGCGCCGATAATTGGGGCATGACCTCCAAGAACACCGCCGCTGGCGCCCCCCCTCCGAGCGGCTTTGCCGCATTGGCCCTGAGCCCTGCAACGCTGGCCAACCTGCAGCAACTGGGCTACGCGGATATGACGCCCATCCAGGCGGCCAGCCTGCCCATCGCCTTGGCTGGGCAAGACCTGATTGCCCAGGCGCAAACCGGCAGCGGCAAGACGGCAGCCTTTGCGCTGGCCTTGCTGGCCAAGCTGAACCCGCGCTGGTTTGCCGTTCAGGCCATGGTGCTGTGCCCAACGCGTGAACTGGCCGACCAGGTCACGGTGGAGATCCGGCGGTTGGCCCGCGCCGAAGAAAACATCAAGGTCGTCACCCTGTGCGGCGGTATTGCGCTGCGCGGCCAGCGCGCCTCGCTGGAGCATGGCGCCCATGTGGTCGTGGGCACTCCCGGACGCATCATGGACCATCTGGAGCGCGGCTACCTGACGCTGGAGGGTTTGAACACCCTGGTGCTGGACGAGGCTGACCGCATGCTGGACATGGGTTTTTTTGACGACATTGC
>JACXTT010009967.1_pt1 | contig 12896 bp, 6 predicted proteins | sample 9270951 | NCBI WGS metagenome assembly JACXTT01 (sample SAMN15532306, study PRJNA645909) | rock metagenome | isolation source: weathered quartz diorite | place: Puerto Rico | collected 2017-06-21 | reverse complement strand
AACCCACCCCCAGCCCCTCCCAGGAGGGGAGCCGCACCGCTTGGCCAGTTCCCCTCCTGGGAGGGGTCAGGGGTGGGTTGGTCAGAGCACGCTTAATGGAAAGCCCTCTTTCGCTTTTGCGCACGCATTGGGACCTTGAACCACCCCCGGCCCTGCCCAGGACGGGAGCTTTACTGGTTGGCCTGTTCCCCTCCTGGGAGGGGTCAGGGGTGGGTTGATCAGCGCCTCGGTTCGTGGAGGCCTGGGCAAGAAACTTCAGTTGGGTGGTCCATTTTGCTCCCAAACGGCGCACTATGGTGCAGAATTAATCGTCACCCGATTTCGCTATGAACGCCAACGAACGCGTCGAGCGGATTTTCAACCAGGCCGTTGAAATCGAGTCACCCTCTCATCGGGACGCATTTCTCCAGGGCGCCTGTGGCGAAGATGCCGAACTGCGTCGGCGCGTTGAACAGCTGATCCACGCGCATGAAGCCGCAGGCGGATTCCTCAAGGTCAAAACGGGCGCTGAAGCCCAGACGGTCGTCTCGCAAACTCCGCTGACCGAAGGGCCGGGCACGGTTATCGGGCGCTACAAACTGCTTCAGCAAATCGGCGAGGGTGGCATGGGGGTCGTCTATATGGCCGAACAGGAGGAGCCGGTTCGGCGCAAAGTCGCGCTCAAAGTGATCAAACTCGGCATGGACACCCGCCAGGTCGTCGCGCGCTTCGAGGCGGAGCGGCAGGCCCTCGCGCTGATGGATCATCCGAACATCGCCAAAGTCCTCGACGCCGGTGCCACCGAGTCCGGGCGGCCTTACTTCGTGATGGAATTGGTCCGCGGCGTGCCGATCACCGAATACTGCGACAAGAACCATCTCGGCGCGCGTGAGCGGCTCGAACTGTTCCTACCCGTCTGCCATGCCATTCAGCACGCGCATCAAAAAGGCGTCATTCACCGCGACATCAAGCCGTCGAACGTGCTCGTTACCCTGCACGACAGCCAACCCGTGCCGATGGTGATTGATTTTGGCGTCGCCAAGGCCACGAACCAGAAATTGACCGAGAAGACGCTGTTCACGCAATTCGCGGCGATGATCGGCACGCCGGCTTACATGAGCCCCGAGCAAGCGGAGCTGAGCGGGCTGGACATCGATACGCGCAGCGACATCTACAGCCTGGGCGTGTTGCTCTACGAATTGTTGACCGGCAAGACACCGTTCGATGCGCAGGAACTGGTGAAAGCGGGACTGGACGAACTGCGGCGTACAATCCGGGAGGTCGAGCCGGTCAAACCCAGCACGCGGCTGACGCAAGAACTCGTCGCAGCCGACGTCAGGAGGCTCAAATCAAAAACGGAAATCCCCGATTCGAAAGCCGAAGAAGATACCAGAGCCTCCTCACATCGGCTGCTACAAGTAAAAGAGACGATTGCGCTGCTCCGCGGCGACCTCGATTGGATCGTGATGAAGTGCCTGGAGAAAGACCGGACGCGCCGTTACGAGACGGCCAACGGGTTGGCGATGGATTTGAAACGCCACTTGGACAACGAGCCGGTGGTGGCGCGTCCGCCGAGCGCGGCGTATCGCTTTCAAAAGCTGGTCCGTAGAAACAAGCTCGCGTTCGCGGCGGCGGCGGCTATCGCGAGTGTCCTCGTGCTCGGCGTGGTCGTGAGCACCTGGCAGGCGATTCGGGCGACGCGCGCCCAGCGCGAGCAAACCCGCCTGCGTCAAAAAGCGGAAAACGCCCGCGCAGGAGAGGTGGCACAACGCCAGCGCGCCGAGGGAGAAAAACAACGCGCGGAGGCCGGCGAGCTGGCTGCACGCCAAAATCTCTACGCCGCCGATATGAGCGTAGCGCAACAGTCGCTGGCGGAGAATAACCGGAGTCGCGCCCTCGAGTCACTGCGCCACCACATTCCAAAATCCGGCGGCCCGCGCGATCTGCGTGGTTTCGAATGGTATTACCTCTGGGATCAGGCGCGCAGCGATGAACGACAGTCTCTCTCCGGACACACGGACCTTGTAGGCGGTGTCGTTTACTCGCGTGGTGGACAATGGTTGGCAACTGCTGGCGATGATCGTACGATCCAGATTTGGGAGGTTGCCTCGAATCGTTTGCTGAAAACTGTGGCCGGATTCACAGGCTGGATAGAATCGCTCGCCTTCACGCCGGATGATCGAACGCTGATCGCGGCGTGGGAGCATGGCATCGCAGTTTATGACACCGAGAGCTGGACTCAAGAACTCGCTCTGCCCGACGGCTATCGGCGTCTCGCGCTGAGTCGTGACGGCACCAAGCTCGCGACCGAGGGCAAGGACGGCGTGATTCTCTGGGATACCAAAGTATGGAAGCCGATTCCCAATTTTCCAAAGGTCGATTGGCCTTGCGCATTTGCTCCGGATGGCAAGCTGCTGGCGGCAAAACACCGGGATGAAATCGTGTTGTGCGACCTCGACACATTGACGACGCGAACGCTGCCTCATGGCTGGCCTACGTTGATCTCGTTCATTGCCTTTTCGTCCGATGGCCGAACGCTTGCGGCTCCTCGAGTCGGACTGCCGGAGGTCGTGAAGCTCTGGGATCTGGAAACCCTGTCACCGATCGGCGAGTTAGCCGGACACAGTCTGAGGATTTTCTGCGGCGCATTTTCACTCGACGGCAAAATCCTTGCGACCGGCGGCACCGACCAAACGATCCGGCTCTGGGACATCGCGACAAAGACCTGCATCGCCGTCTTGCGTGGGCACGAGGACGAAGTCTGGGCCGTTGCGTTTGCCCGCGATGGAAAGACGCTCGCTAGCGGTGGCAAGGACAGCGCCGTGAAGCTGTGGGATGTAAAACCCAAACCGGCGGATGAAGTCTTTTCAAAAGGGAGTGTGCCGCTGGGGTTTTCGCGTGACAGCCAGACGCTCTTGACCGTGACGACCAACGCGGTTCTGCGCCGCCTCCACGTTGCCGACGGCCGAGTCTCGTCGGAACTGCAGTTGGCGGAAAGCGGGCACATGCGTCGAGAGTGCCTTTCGCCCGACGGAGAGGTTCTCGTGGTCGGCTTGCCTCAGGAAATCCAGAGGCTGTTTGACACCCGGACGGGAACCCATTTGGGTGATTTGCGCGGGCAGCGCGGCGACGGTAGCGGCCCTTTTGTGGCGTGGAGTCCGAACAGCAAGTTGATCGCCGCGCACCTCCGTGATGCCGGCGTGCTTCTCTACGACCGCGCCTCACGAAAGGAAGTTAGCCGGCTCGAAAACGCCCGGTGGCCCATGACATTTTCTCCGGACGGGACGGTGCTGGCGACAACCGGGCTCGGACGCGATGATCAGGTTGTCCTTTGGGAAGTCGCCACCAAACGTTCTCTCCGCAGTTTTGGTGGATTCAAGTTGAACGCCACGACCCGAGCATTCTCTCCGGACGGTCAGTTTATTGCCATTAGCGGCGGAGATAAGTCGATAAAGATTTGGCGGATCGCTTCGAATGATCCTCCCGTCGAGTTGATCGGCCACAAGCAGGGCATGACCGAGATGGTCTTCTCGCCCGATGGCCAAACGCTCGTGACCTGCAGCGACGACCGAACGATCAAATTCTGGAATGTCGCCACCAGGCAGGAGACGTTGACCTTCACCTCCCGTGCGGTTAACTGGGACGAAAGATGGTTGATCTTCGCGCCTAACGGTCAGACGCTCGCTATGGCTAGCGTCGAGGGCGACTATTTCATGCGCCTTTGGCGTGCGCCGTCAGGGTCAGGGATCGAATCGGCAGAGACAGCGCAACGCAAGACACCATGAAAACTTCACGCGAAGAAGCCTTCCGGCCTATATGAGTTCGGAACAGGCCGAGATGAGCGGGCTGGACATCGACACGCGGTTAGCCGGATCGATGCAGTCGTTTTTCTGGAAAGGCTTCGCACTGCGTTCCGCTGTCTGTGGTCTGGCGAAGAGCGCCCGTCCCCGGGTGCAGCCCGTAAGATCAAGATACGCCTGGACGGATTCCAACTGCTGAGGGCAGCAGGATAACTGACGCTATGATCGCACCCGATGGCATCAGCGCTTGCCTCCGTCCTCGTATGGCCCGGCCGCTTTCCATTCGTTGCCGACTCGCTGGAGTTTCATCCGAGGCGTCCCCTCGTCCGGGTTTAAGCCATCGACAAAGAGCGTCAGGACAACTTCGTTCTCGGAAAGGGCCTCCTTTTTCAGGATCCGGAATCCTTTGATCTTTTCGAACTCGGCCTTGGTGTTCGCGCCGATTTCTTCCTCGGTCTTGTCTTGCCATCGCTGCTGTCTTCGGGCGAGTTCATCCGGCGCCAGGCTGGCCAGCATAGTCTTCACATCGCCCTGGCTGAGCGCCCAAACCGTCGTTTGAAACGCCGCCTCGGGAGTGGCGTAGCCCGCGAAAGTCCAGCGTTCCTTCGGAAGATCGTCTTGCGCCGGAGTCGGGTCTTGAGGCGGTGCCGAAACGGTTCCGGCCGAACGCAACCGGCGGTTTTCCTCCCGCATCCGATCCAGTTCGGTTTTTTGGTTGCGGGCCAACGCGGACTCGCCGCGCAACCGCATCAACTCGGACAACTGGTCCTTGGACAGCGACTCGGCCTGGCGCGCACTCGTAAGCATGTTGGAAAGTCGGACATTCTCGGCCTGAAGCCCGGTGAACTGCTCATTTTGTCGATGCAAAGCGCGGTTCTCCTCGCGCAGGCTCGCATTCGATTGGTGTTGGAGAACGAGCGTAGTCCCGGCGCCCAGCACGACCGCGCACAGCACGCCGGCTTTGAGTTTGGTTAGCGTCATAACATGAATCAGGTTGAACACGGCTCCCGTTCCCGCCGCCGCGCCGGCAACAGCCGCCATCGACACGCTCGCCGCCAAGCCGGCCGGCGCCGCGGTCACCGCCTCCGTGGCCAGGGCCATCGCCAAAGCCGCAGCCGGGACGGCCACGCCGCGCTTCAGCAGGATCGTGCGCAGCTTTTCCAACGCGCGGCTGACGCGCTTTTGCGCCGCGTCTTCGCTGCTGCCCAAGGCGTCGCCAATAGCGCGCAAGTCACAATGCTCGAAGTACCGGAGCGTGATGGCCGCGCGGTCCGACGAGCCCAGTTGGTTGATCGCCTCGTCGAGCAGAGGGGCCAGTTCCGCCGCTGTCTGATGAGCGTCGGGTTGCAGCGTATTCATCTCGATCGTTTCCTGTTCTCTGGCCTGGCGGCGGCGCTCGCGTCGGATGAGGTTCGAGGCCACATAACACGTGTGTCGATGCAGCCAACCGCCCAGGAGAACGTCTTTCGACAAGGCTCGCGCCTGGCGGGCCAGATCCGCGAACACGGTTTGCGTCACATCCTCCGCCAGATGCGCGTCGCCGTTCAGCAGCCGACGCGCGGTGGAATAGACCAGGTCGACGTAGCGGTTGACCAGTTCGCGAAAGGCGCTTTCCGAGCCTTTCTCAGCGTATTCCCGGAGCAGTTGTCGGCCGTCTGTCATTTTCTTCAGTATTAAGGAGCCGCCGAGTTGCTAAATCCGACACAAAATTTTTGTGCGGATGAGCAGCGTTTTCCTGCTCGTTTCAATCCGTTTCGCTGACGACAGGCAGATCGATCCCATCTCGACGACGTTGCCCGGTTTCCGGCAGAACTGGTCAGGCCGCATTCTGCCTCTTGCGGGAACGAAGGCAGTGCCTAAGTACTCCAATTCATAAATACGCAACCCTCCGGGCGGCAGGTCTTTTTTGCGCCAGACTTCGTTGCTCGCGCCTTACAGACCGCTGAGGGGTATGCTCGTCGCTCGCGCCTCGCCTGGCACAAAAATCTCTTGCCGCGAACGTATGCGTATTTATGAATTGGGGTACTAAGGAAATGGGAAACCGTCTTCGTTTATCGCCGGGTCAATCTTGGGCCTCCGCACTGCCGAAACAGAAGAACGGCTGTAGCTCGCTCCATGTTTCCAGCTACGGCAGGTTTGTGTAGCCCATCAGGTAACGATCGCATTCGCGCGCGGCGCAGCGGCCTTCGTTGAAGGCCCAGACGACCAGGCTCTGCCCACGGCGGCAGTCGCCCGCGGCGAACACTTTGGGGATGCTCGTCTGGTACTTGCCGTATTCGGCTTTGATGTTCGTGCGTGGATCGCGCTCGACGCCGAGAGCTTCGAGGAGCGGTTGTTCAGGACCCAGAAAACCCATGGCGAGCAGGACGAGCTGGGCCGGGAGCACCTGTTCAGTACCCTGCACTTCCTTGGGCACAAACTGGCCTTTTTCGTTCCGCTCCCATTCCACTTGCACGGTGTGGATTTCCTTGACGTGCCCGTGCTCTTCGCCGACGAACCGCTTGGCGGTCGTGAGATAGACGCGCGGATCATCGCCAAACTTTGCCGCCGCTTCCTCCTGACCGTAATCAAGGCGATATACCTTCGGCCATTCCGGCCACGGATTGTCCTTCGCCCGCTCCAAGGGCGGCCGCGGCAGAATCTCGATCTGCACCAGGCTGCGGCAGCCATGACGCATGGCCGTCCCGACGCAGTCGGTGCCGGTGTCGCCACCGCCGATGATGATCACGTCTTTGCCTGCCGCGGAAATGAAGTCGCCGTTCCGGTGGCCGTCGAGGAGGCTCTTGGTGTTCGCGGTGAGGAAATCCATGGCAAAGTGGATGCCCTGGAGTTGTCGCCCTTCGACCGGGAGGTCTCGCGGTTTGGTGGCGCCGGTGCAAAGCACGACGGCATCGAAATCGTCCAGGAGTTGTCGGGCCGGGAGGTCCTTACCGACTTCGCAATTACAGACAAACTGGATGCCTTCCTGCTCGAGGACCTTGATCCGGCGCAGGACCACTTTCTCCTTGTCCAGTTTCATGTTCGGGATGCCGTAGGTGAGCAGGCCGCCCGGACGATCCGCGCGTTCAAAGACGGTGACTGCATGTCCGGCGCGATTGAGTTGGGCAGCCGCGCAAAGGCCCGCCGGGCCGGAACCGATCACCGCGACCTTCCTTCCTGTGCGCAACTTGGGCGGTTCCGGAATGACCCAGCCTTCCTCCCAAGCTTTGTCGATGATCGAACATTCGATGTTCTTGATCGTGACGGGGGGGTCATGGATGCCGAGCACACAGGAACCTTCGCACGGAGCGGGGCAGACGCGGCCGGTGAACTCGGGGAAATTGTTAGTCTTGTGGAGTCGATCGAGCGCCTCGCGCCACAGGCCGCGATACACCAGATCGTTCCATTCGGGGATCAGGTTGTTGATCGGGCAGCCTGAAGCCATGCCGCTGAGCAACGTGCCGGTATGACAGAACGGGATGCCGCAGTCCATGCAGCGAGCGCCCTGCTGCCGGAGCTTGGCCGCCTCCATGTGGTAATGGAATTCGTCCCAATCGCGGATGCGCTCCGCCGGGGAACGGTCGGCCGGGAGTTCGCGGAGGTATTCGATGAAACCGGTAGGTTTGCCCATGGGTCAGTGGACGGGTTGCGATGGAATAAACGCAGAGGCGCCAGGGACGCAGAGAACCGCGGAGAAGACTCCTTTGATAGATTTGGCATTTCTCTGCGCCGTTTGTATGCGGTTGAAGGTTTTCACACTTATTTCAAAGGCTTGATGAATCGGGTGCAGGCGGAGACGACTCATCGGCCCGTTCTTTGGCTTTCAAATCAAGAATTACTTTTTCTTCGACAATCAAATCCAGTCGGAGCGGCACACCGAGCTTCACACCTTTGTAATAGATCGGGACTGGCTTTTGCCGCTCGAATCGAATGCCGAGCACACTGAATTCGCGGCATAGCGATTCTTCATAAATCTGCTCCACCAAACCTGGGTCGAAGAATTTGTGCACCTCGATCGCCGCGCCAATAATCCGTTTCGAAATCTCGTTCTCATGCATGCGTCGCGAATTCCCTATGCAGATGTCTCTTGCGGCCCTCTTTCGAATCGAGCGCCATCAGCTCGTCGTCGGTCCAGACTCCTTGAGTGCCTTTCATGACAAGACGCTTCGCGGTCATCCGCCTCCGATGCGCGCCACGTCGCGGGAATTTTCTTCAAAGGCGGCCGTGATCGCGTCGTCGCCGCTCAGGCCGGATTCGTTGGCCTTCTTCAGGGCGGTGAGGACCCGTTTGTAATCCTTCGGCATCACCTTGACGAATTTGGGCACCATGTCCTCCCAGAGTTTGAGGATGTACCGGCCGCGATCGCTGCCGGTGTAGCGCACGTGACGTTCGATCATGGCGCGCACCTCGGCGATCTCCTGAGGGTCGTCCAGTTTCTCCAGCGTCACCATCGCCGTATTGCAGCGTCCCGGGAACTCACCCTTCACGTCGAGCACATAGGCGATACCGCCCGACATCCCCGCGGCAAAGTTGCGTCCGGTGGGTCCCAGCACAACCACCCGACCGCCCGTCATGTATTCGCAACCGTGATCGCCGACCGCCTCGATGACCGTCTTGACGCCGCTGTTGCGCACGCAAAACCGCTCGCCCGCCATGCCGCGGATGTACGCCTCGCCGCTCGTTGCGCCGTAAAACGCGACGTTGCCGGTGATGATATTCTCCTCCGGCACAAACGTGGAACCCTTCGGGGGATAAAGGATGATCTTTCCGCCGCTCAAACCCTTGCCGAGGTAATCATTGGCGTCGCCCTCCAGCTCGAGCGTCATGCCGCGCGGCATGAACGCGCCCAGGCTTTGCCCGGCGCTGCCGGTAAACCTGAGATGGATCGTGTCCTCGGGCAGCCCCTCGGGGCCCCATTTGCGGGTCAGTTCGCTGCCGGTAATCGTGCCGACGACGCGATGCACGTTGCGGATGGGTAGCTCGGCGCGGACCTTCTCGCCCCGGTCGAGGGCGGGCCGGCAGAGTTCGAGCAGCGTGGTGACATCCAGGCTTTTTTCTAGGCCGTGGTCTTGATCGATTTGCCGATAGCGACCGACTTCCGGACCCACGGGTGGTTGATAGAGGATGTTTGAAAAGTCGAGGCCCTGGGCCTTCCAATGAGCGACGGCCTTGGAAGGCTCCAGACGGTCGGTTCGGCCAATCATTTCGTTGATCGTCCGGAAGCCGAGCTTGGCCATGATTTCGCGCAGTTCCTGCGCCACGAATTTCATGAAATTCACGACGTGGTCCGGGGTTCCCATGAATTTCGCGCGCAACTCCGGCTTTTGCGTCGCCACACCGACCGGGCAGGTGTCCAGATGACAGACGCGCATCATGATGCAGCCCAGCGTGACCAGTGGCGCGGTTGCGAAACCAAACTCCTCCGCTCCGAGCAGGGCGGCGACAGCGACATCACGGCCGGTCTTGAGCTGTCCGTCGGTCTCGACGTAAATGCGGCTCCTGAGATTATTCAGCACGAGCGTTTGGTGCGTTTCGGCCAGGCCGAGCTCCCACGGCGTGCCGGCGTGCTTGATCGAGGAGAGCGGCGACGCGCCCGTGCCGCCGTCGTGTCCGCTAATGAGCACCACGTCCGCGTGCGCCTTAGAAACGCCGGCGGCAATCGTGCCGACGCCGACTTCCGAGACGAGCTTCACGCTGATGCGGGCGTGCCGATTCGAGTTCTTCAAATCGTGGATGAGCTCAGCGAGGTCTTCGATGGAATAGATGTCGTGATGCGGGGGCGGAGAGACCAGGCCGACGCCCGGCGTGGTCAGGCGCGTCTTGGCAATCCACGGATACACTTTGCGTCCTGGCAATTCGCCGCCTTCGCCGGGCTTGGCGCCTTGCGCCATCTTGATCTGAAGTTCCTTCGCTTTGACGAGGTACTGGCTCGTAACGCCGAAGCGGCCGGACGCGACCTGTTTGATGGCGGAGTTTTTCGAGTCGCCTCGTTCGTTGGTCCAGGCGTAACGCTCGGGATCTTCGCCGCCTTCGCCGGTGTTGCTCTTACCGCCCAGGCGGTTCATCGCGATGGCGAGCGCTTCGTGGGCTTCTTTGCTGATCGAACCGTAGGACATCGCGCCCGATTTGAAGCGTTTCACGATTGCCTCGACCGGTTCGACTTCATCGATCGGGACGGCGTCATCCGCCCACTTGAATTCGAGCAGCCCGCGGAGCGTGCAAAGGTTCTTCGCCTGGTTGTTCACCAAGCCGGCGTACTCCTGGAACACTCTATAGCTGCCCGTGCGGCAGGCGAGTTGGAGCTTGTGAATGGTCTGCGGATTGAACAGATGATATTCGCCGTCGGAACGCCATTGGTACTGGCCGCCGGCATCGAGCGTGGCCCCGTTGACCTCCCGTTTGGGAAAGGCATGGCGATGGCGCCGCAACACTTCATCGGCGAGCACATCGAGCCCCACTCCTTCCACTCGGGAAGGCGTCCACGTGAAGTATCGGTCGATGACCGACTGATTGAGGCCGATAGCCTCGAAGATTTGCGCCCCGCGATAGCTTTGGATCGTCGAGATACCCATTTTCGCCATCGTCTTCACAACGCCCTTCACGGCGGCCTTGATATATTTCTTGATCGCCGTCGGGTGATCGAGATTGGGTAACATTCCCTCGCGGATCATGTCGTCGATCGTTTCGAACGCCAGATAGGGATTGATCGCACTGCAGCCGTAGCCGATGAGCAAGCCGAAATGGTGCACTTCGCGCGGCTCGCCGGATTCGAGGACGATGCCCACGCGCGTGCGGGTGCCCCGGCGGATGAGGTGATGATGGAGGCCGGCCACGGCCAACATGGCCGGGATGGGCGCGTGACTGGCGTCAATGCCCCGATCCGAGAGTACCAGGATGTTGACGCCCGAATCGATCGCCTGATCCGCGGAGGCGAACACGGCGTCCAGCGCGGTCTCCAAACCCTTCGCGCCTTGCTCCGCATCGAACAGGACCGGCAAGGTGATGGCCTTGAATCCGGCCCGGTCGACATGGCGCAGTTTCTCAAATTCATCATCGGTGAGGATCGGGTGCTCCAGTTTGATCATCCGGCAGTTGGTCGGCGTCGGCTTGAGCAAAGTGCCCTCGGAGCCGATCATCGTTTCGGTGGAAGTGATGTTTTCCTCGCGGATGGGGTCGATGGGCGGATTGGTGACCTGGGCGAAGAGCTGCTTGAAATAATTGTAGAGCAACTGCGGTTTGTTGGACAGGACCGCCAGCGGCGTGTCGGTGCCCATTGAGCCGAGCGGTTGCACGCCGTCGTTGGCCATCGGACCGACAATGAAGCGCAAGTCTTCAAACGTGTAGCCAAACGCCTGCTGGCGCTGCAGGACCGTTTTGTGATCCGGCTCATGCACGTGCGGCGGCTCGGGCAGGTTTTCCAACAACACGTGGTTTTGATCAAGCCACTCCTGATACGGTTTCTCTTTGGCAAACTTCGCCTTCAGTTCCTCGTCCGCCACGATCCGTCCTTCCTCAGTATCGACCAGGAACATCCGGCCCGGCTGGAGCCGGCCTTTGCGGGCCACGCGTTTGGGCTCGACGGGCAGCACACCGGCCTCGGAGGCCATGATCACGAGATCGTCTTTGGTCACGTAATATCGAGACGGACGCAGACCGTTCCGATCGAGCACCGCGCCGATGCGGACGCCGTCGGTGAACGCGATGGACGCTGGGCCATCCCACGGTTCCATGAGGCAGGAGTGATATTCGTAAAACGCCCGCCGGTCCGGGTCCATGCTCTCGTGGTTTTCCCACGGTTCGGGGATCATCATCATGACGGCGTGCGGCAGGGATCGGCCACCGAGCACGAGGAGTTCGAGGCAGTTGTCAAACATGGCCGAGTCACTGCCGTCGGTGTTGATGATGGGCAGGGTTTTCTTGATGTCGGCGCCGAAGAGTTCGGACTCGAACAACGCCTGACGCGCGTGCATCCAATTAATGTTGCCTCGCAGGGTGTTGATTTCGCCATTATGTGCCAGGTAGCGGTAGGGATGGGCGCGGTTCCAACTCGGAAAGGTATTTGTGCTGAATCGCGAATGGATCAGAGCCAGCGCGCTCTCGAGGGAAGGGTCGGTGAGGTCGGCGTAGTACTGGCTGAGTTGCTCGGTCAAAAGCATGCCTTTGTAAACGAGGGTCTTGTAAGAAAGGCTGGCGACATACCAGTAGCGGGCCTGCATCAGGGGCAACTGGGGAATGCTGTTGGCCGAGCGTTTCCGTATGACATAGAGTTTTCGCTCGAAGGCCATGTCCTCCTTAAGCGAGCGTCCGCGCGCGATGAAGACCTGCCGCACAAACGGCTCGGACGCCTTGGCCGTCGCTCCCAGCGAAGCATTGTTTGTCGGGACCGTCCGCCAACCGATGAGTTTGAGCCCTTCTTCCTTTACGATTCGCTCAAACACCCTTTCGCATTGCTGTCGTTCTGGCGGATCTTGCGGCAAAAACACGAGGCCCACGCCGTACTGCCCGGGTTTGGGAAGTTTGAATCCGAGCTTTTCGCATTGTTTCTGCAGGAAGGCATGGGGCACCTGCATCAAGATACCCGCGCCATCGCCCGTATTGGCCTCGCAACCACAGGCGCCGCGATGATCCAGATTGCGCAGGACCTGGAGCGCCTGCTGGATGATCTGGTGCGACTTCTTCCCTTGGACGTGCACTACGAAGCCAACGCCACAGGCTTCATGTTCAAACCAGGGATCGTAAAGGCCCTGCTTGGCAGGCAGTCCGTTTGTTTGCGTGCGTAGCTCGTTCATTGCGTCTTCTTCCCGGCACCACGGCTTCAGTGTTGCTGAGTGGCCGCCCGTCCGAAATTCCATGATAAAATTTGACTAGTATTTACTAAATCGGTCGGCGTCTGCAAGAGCGCAGATTGAGAATTAGACCAAGTGTAAGATAACCGCCGTGCGGAACGGGATGCCTAATCAACGGCAAGGCTCGTGTTGTGTCTCTGAAATACCTATCCACTGGTTGCGCCGATTTTGGATTCTGGCGAGGCGCGACGAGGGAGCATCCCCCGCAGTGGGGCTGTGACCGAGGAGCAACGAAGCCAGAACCCAAAAGCGGCGCAACCCAGAGGGCGGCATGTCTTTTTGCCTCAGACTT
>JACXTT010009966.1_pt1 | contig 12898 bp, 15 predicted proteins | sample 9270951 | NCBI WGS metagenome assembly JACXTT01 (sample SAMN15532306, study PRJNA645909) | rock metagenome | isolation source: weathered quartz diorite | place: Puerto Rico | collected 2017-06-21 | reverse complement strand
GTGATGCCTGTAAAGTTTGCACCCTGATAAATGCCGAACCCTGTGGGGGTCGGAGAGATGGCATTATTCATTGCGGCTGTTATCTGCGCCACCTGTGTTGAAGACAACGTCGGCAATCCACTCAAATTGAACGTATTGAGATTGATGCCGATGATCGCAAACTGTCTGAAAACAGAGTTGGGGGCACAGGTCGCAAACAGGGCAGCCTGGCCGGCATTACCGGCGGTGGCACACTGTGCGGCCGTCAAACCAGTGATGGTCGCATATTGCGTGTTTGCGGCGAAGAAAGCCGGGAAGTTAAAGTTCGATGCTGTCGTCGCAGTCGGTGCCGTTCCGGCAAATGCCACAGATCCCAGCGTGACCGAAAGGTCACCGGCCGGATCGCGGAAGTTATTGAACGGGGCCGCCAATATGATAAGCGGTGTTCGAGCGTAATATTCACCGGCATGACCACGGATGACCGTTTTGCCGTCACCCTTGGGATCCCAGGCAAACCCGGCCTGCGGCCCCCATTCGTTTTGGCTGTTCGGGATCGTCGCCGGTTCGACCGTTGATCCAAAGATCGGGAACATAGCTGCCCGGACCGCATTGAGCACAGGCGTATTATTTGCCTGGGCCGCGGGATTGAGCTGTCGTTCCCAACGGAAACCAAAATTCAGGGTCAGCTTGTTATTCACACGCCACGAGTCCTGTCCATAGGCCGAGATCTCACGCACAGCATAGGCTGCAGTGAGATTGCCGACCTGTTGGTTATATCTGGACAGTGTGGTATCGAAACGTCCGTAATAATTCGAAGCTGGGATCGAAGTCGGCGACATGTTATCCAGGATCGCCGATGTGGCGATGCCAGAGAACGTATAAACGCCGGTCTGGTTAAAGCCAAAGATCTGGCTGGCAAACAGACGGCTGAATTCACCGCCAACCTTTATGGTATGGTTGCCATGAATGATCGAGAGGTTATCACCACCCTGCCACCGGGTGTCAAACTGAGTGGTAGGCAGGAAGTTTCGCTTTCCATATACGCCAATTGCCGTATTGACGTTGGCAATGATGGTATTCGGAATGCGCGGACGAACCTCGCGTGCAAATTGGAACCTCGCCTCGTTGAATATGTTCGATGAAAAAGTCGAATTCAATTGGGCCACCACGTTGTAGGTCCGGTCCATTTCAGTTCCGTTGGTCGAAAGTGAATTGGCTGTTGTCGGATCAGGAGAGGTCTCGCCGACCGAAACTGCGTTGAGGGCCTTGTTTCTGGACATATTGAAACGAGCACTAAGATGATTATGAGCAGAAACGTCAAAATCGACCTTGCCAAGACCGAGGATCGCATCGTTGGTCGCGTTGTAACCAGTCTGCAACCCGTTGTAGAAATTAAAAGCATCGGACTGCCGGGCAGTAACCGATGCGGCGGAAGGCAGATTTGTAAAGATCACCTGACGCGGAGCACGGAACCGCTGCATTTCCAGCGAGCCGAAATAGAAAGCCCTGTCATGCTTGATGGGCCCGCCGATCGAGCCACCCCATTGCTGCTGTGTCGGTGCAATAACTGGGCTGATCCCCAAGGGGGTCAATTTTTGTTCTTTAAGAGCAAGCGTGTAAGGGTTATCCCTGGACAATTCCTTGGGAGGCAGAACTAGGAACAAACTCCCGTGCACCTAATTGATGCCGGATTTTGTAACGACATTAACGTTACCGCGGCTGATGCGGCCGAATCCTGAAGAAAAGTTATTGGCAACAACCTGAAATTCACGGACCGATTCCTGAGGCAGTGTTGGTGCCGAATTTGAACGCTCACCGCCGCGGATCCCGCCAAAAAAGGGCTGATTATAGTCCATGCCGTCAACGCTGACATTGCTGTTGATGCCGCGTTGGCCCGATAGCGAGATCTGGCCTCGCGAATTATCGACCTGTGCGGTCGGGGTCCCGAGCGCCAGGTCCTGGAATCGGCGTCCGTTGATCGGCAGGTTAGTGATCTGGCTTGCGTCAGTAACGGCATCAAAATTACTTGATGAGGACTGGATCCCCTCCGCCGTTACCTGCACTACCTCGTTGACCCCTTTTGCTCCTAATATAACGTTAGCGTCGGTCGTGCGTCCGACAAAAACGCCGACTTCAAGCGTAACCGCCGCAAAAGACCCTGCGGTGGTCTTGACGGTATAGGTTCCGGGCTGCAGATCTACGAATTGATAGAATCCATCAGCATTTGTGTTCGTTGTTTTACCCTCATTGGTCCCCTTATTTGTCAGGTTGACCGTTGCATTAGGAACGAGGGCTCCATTCGAGTCGGTGACGGTGCCACTGATGTTGCCCCGGCCGGACGCCTGCGCCAAGATCTGCGCAACGCTGAGCAAAAGGCAAAATATCATCATTGGCAATAGCCTGAATGTATTTTTTTTAGTCATGTGTTTTTTTTGACCTCTTTTATTAGAATTTCCATTAAGCATGAAAGCTTTTTCCGTGCGTGATTTCACGCAAAACTTTGAAATTTTGGATTTTAATTTTACGTTTCGGATTTAGTGCTATACAAGATATTACGTTTTCGATCGAAAAGCAAGGCGAAAATAACCTGTAAAACGAGAATATCTCCTTTATTTTTCTGACCTTCCGCACCCCACCTTAGTTCGGCGTTTGAACGGAAGCCAGTGACAAAGCCGAAAGCAATTTTGTGTACGCATTATGTCACGCAAATTGAGTTCCGCAAGTATATGATCGATAGTCGCATCTTGACTAGAACGAAAAGTGAACTGAATGATAACTATATGTTAAGAATTGGTCTTGGCATCGGGTAGCTTTTAAAACGATAAGCAGGCAACTTTCTTATCTTTTTTTTGCTCAAAATACATTGAGGCAAAAAGAAGTTAAGGGGGAATGCTGCAGATCATTGTAATTATTTTAGTTACAATAAAGCATTTTACGGAATTGAATGAATACTTGACTTTTTTGTAAAAGTAGTTTAACTTTGTCGGGTATTTTGCGTAATAATTCACAAACGTGAACGCAAGCTACTATTTATTATGGGAAAAGGGGTAAAGATGGCACAGGTAGAATACGCAACATCTTCATACAAAACGCCTATGCACCATCGCATTATAGCGAGCATGCCGGTCCAGGCAAGCTGGATCGACGAAACAAGCGGCGAAACGGTGAATGTCGAGGGGCTGACCGAGAATGTCGGCGAAACCAGCACCCTGGTCAATCTCGATACTCTGCCGCCGGTAGGCTGTGAGGTTCGTCTTAAGATCATGGGTGAGAAAAAACCGATCATTGAGGTTTCAACCCGTGTGATACGGGTAGAGCGCGATCCGGGCAAACCGATGGCTGCATTGACCATTTTGGAAAATCTGAAGAAGTGGAAAAATACGGCGATGTCGGCTGCCCAGGCATGGGTGACCAGGCATTGGCAATTAAACTACGAAGAAGAGTGGGTCAATTAAGAAAAGCTCACTATTCGTTCGACACCGGGGCAGGAAAATTTCAACGAAATTTTCCTGCTTTTTCTGTCTGACCCGCGATCACAGAACGCAACGGTTTTTGATAAGCGAGCATCAATCATTGAGATGAGAAAAGTTTTGGCTGCGGCTTTATTTTTGGGTATCGGTGTAACGGCATTTGCGCAAGGTGGGCCCATCACCCATGACGAATATGTCAAGATGATGTATTCGCTAAAAAAGGACCCGACCCAGAAAGATGTTGTGATCGAGGCTCTCAGAACGCGCGGCATCGATTTTGCGCTAACTGATGGAATGCGTAATTTTACGCGAACTATGGGGGCCAACAATGAAGAGTTGAAAAGCGCGCTCGAAGAGGCAGACCGTCGCCACCGCGACCCGGAGTCGGCAAAAATGCCGTCGGTCAAGGATGCTGACGATGTCCTTGAAAAGACCCGTGCAAATACTCTGGCCGCCCTCGAAGTGATGCCGGATTTTGTGGTCAAGCAGATAATCTCCCGCTCGGCTGCCTACGCAGGTACAGGCAACTGGAAACCGCTTGACACCGTGATCATCGCGGTCAGCTACAGCACGGAAAAGGGTGAGCAATACAAGGTCCTGACAGTTGACGGCGCTCCGGTCCAATCGGAAAAAGGCAGCAATTACTCAAATCTAAGCGGGAGCACGACCGGCGGCGAATTTGTCGATGCGCTGGATAAGCTTTTTAAGCCCGAGAGCAAGACGGCGTTCAGGCTTTTGACCACCGATACTGTCCGCGACCATGCCTCGCTTGTTTTCGAATTCGATATAGCGCTCGAAAATAACCGCAACGGCGGAGTCGGATTCAAGACGCCTAGTGGTTCGGCAGGCTATTCGTTTACCACTGTGCCAGCCGGCGAGAAAGGCAAAGTGTGGATAGATAGAAAAAACGGCCGGGTTCTTAGAATACAATTCCAGGCGACCGAGATACCCCCTGATTTTAAGGTCAAGGCCTATGAAAGCACGATAGATTTCGACTGGGTCGATATAGCCGGCGAAAAATTCCTGCTGCCGACCGTGTCCGACAATCGGTTCACGACATCTGAGGACCGCCAGCTTTACCAGTCGCGCAACCTGATCAGATTCAAGAATTACCAGCGATACGGCACCGACGTCAAAATACTCGACGACGACCTGAAACCCGAACAGGATCCGAAAAAACCGAATTAATTATTGAATGTATAATATGCTCCGGCGGCGAGCGCGCCGAGCCATAAGAGGCCTTTGCCGAGAAAGAACAGGAAGGCTATGATGCCCGCACGCTTTGTCCATTTACGAGCGGGACATGTCATCTTTTTAGGTTCATCCTGCATGACAATATTAAAATAGCTTTTCTTTGCGGATTTTTCAAATTTAAGATCTCAAACGATCAGTAACAAAAATAATGAGAAAACATCCTGCAGGATTTACGCATATTGCTATTTGCCTTATTCTTTTCACTTGCACATATGCCCAAAACGGGCCACCAATAGAACAAAACAAACGCGAGGCCGATCTGCAGGAACTCATAAAACTCGACAAGAAGATAAAGCTGGATATCCGCTATGCGACAACGAATAATTTCACAGGGCGGGCCATATATCCCGAGCCGAGGGCTTTTCTTCAGCGTCCCGCAGCCGAGGCTCTCCTCCGTGTTCACAAAAAACTAAAAAAAGAAGGATTGGGCATTGTAATTTTTGATGCTTATCGGCCTTGGACGATCACCAAATTGTTTTGGTATTTCGTAAGGGAAGAGCAGCGAAAATATGTCGCCGATCCCGCCAAGGGCTCAAAACATAATCGAGGCTGCGCGGTCGATATGAGCATATACGACCTTAAGACAGGCAAACTGCTGGCGATGCCGTCGGGTTTTGACGAATTTTCCGAGCGTGCCTCGCCTGATTACAAAGACGGGACCGCCGAGGAGCGTGCCAACCGCGACAAGCTGCTGCGGGTAATTGAGAGCGAGGGTTTTATTGTCAATCCAACCGAATGGTGGCACTTCGACTATAAGGACTGGCAGGAATACCCTATCTACGATATAGCGTTCTCTGAAATAGGAAAGAAAAAGAAAAATTAGTCGCAACTAGACCACGGCAAAAAGCTCTTACTTAATGCCCAGCGTTATCGAATAGCGTGCTCTTCGCGAGGATTGGACACGTTTTTTGCGAACAAAAAGATCATAATCGCCTGTTTCGGGGATCTCGAACGAATAGGTTCGGGAGCTGTCAAAATCGCCGTCCGGAAAATTCTCTTCGCTATAGACCTTAAAATCAAACAGGCTGCTGCGTGAATTGGTGATCGTCACCTTTTGTCCTTTGCGTGCAGCGAAAACATATTCCACGACCTGGTCGGTAGAGAGCATGCCGGTGAGCGTTTTGCTGGTGGCTCCAGATGCAAATTGTATGCGGCGGGGCTCGGCCTTGCCACCGCGTTGGGCAAGGATCGGTATGGCAACAAAAAGGCACAAGACCCACAAAAAAGGCACAAATTTAGTTTTCATATTCCGTATCAGTAATGCCGTTTGATAATATACCGCATTATGAAACGACCGGAAACCGAAGAATACGATCCTTATTACAATACATATGTCTCAAAGGTCGGGGACGATGATGTAGAGTCGGTCCTGGATGCGCAGCCGGGGGAATTGCGAGCAGTCATATCTACATTGCCTGAAGAAAAAGGAGCCTATGCCTATGCCGAGGGCAAATGGACGATAAAAGAAATGCTCAGTCACCTTATCGACGGCGAGCGGATGTTCGCTTACCGGATGCTGAGGATATCGCGTGGCGACAAGACCCCTATCGAAGGCTTTGAACAGGATGGCTATATCGAAAATTCGAATGCGAACAACCGTCCCTTTGCCGACCTGCTGGACGAATTCGAACTTCAGCGGCGTTCGAACGTGCTATTTGTCCATAATCCATCTGACGAAGCCGCCGCCCGGGCCGGGACCGCCAACGAGAGATCGATCACCACTCGAGCCCTCGCCTATATAATGGCCGGTCATGTCACGCATCATCTTGGCATTTTACGCGAAAAATATCTGTCAAATTAGAAGTCTCAGGAAAAGTTTGCCAGGTTTAAATGTAAAGCGGGGGAAACGTCTCCCACATCCGTCTCCCCCTATTCCGCCGTCGCGCACGTGGAGCACACGAGCGGCGAAAACGATGCCAATAGTCGGAATATTAGCGAATTTATAAAAAAGGTTGGCTGCTGATCGCTATTGTTCTTTACAAGCTTTGAACGATCGTGTAAGATATTTACACAGTCATAGAAAAATGTCAAGCGGGAAACAAAAAAAAATCAACAAAGACTTTGCAAGTCGTTTTGCCGAGGCGTGCGGGTCATCTGAGGCGGCAGTTATTCAACGATTGTTGAGTATTTCGAATCAGGCGGCGAGGAATTATCTGACCGGACGGATACCGGATGCGCGGGTATTGATGATAATAGCCGAGCGGACACCTTATTCGATCCACTGGTTGCTGACAGGCCGTGGAAAAAAAATTGCCGATGAGATAATGCTGGCGGACACACCTCTACCTACCCGCGAAGCCGAGGCTTTTGTCAGGCGGATCTGTGTGGAAGTAATCAACGAGATCGAGGTGAGAAAAAACAAGGCTCAGCCAAAAACCGTTGTATTACGTTCCAGGGAGTTTTACACGGAAAAGGTTATGGACGAGTCCACAGCCATTTCCAAAAAACAACCTTAATGGTTGTCAGGACACTTTAGGCAAAAGCTTTAGAAGCGAAAGCCGAAACTTTTCACAAAAAAGATAACAGTGTCCGCAAATTTGACCGTTCCCTTGGCCGTGCCGGTTGCCGGTGGGGCTGTCGCCACGAGACAGTTCTCGGTGCATGGCGGCGGGCAGCCTTCAGGCGGGCATTGATAGCCCCCATTGCCCATATCGCCAGCCGAAATGGCCGCCGTAAAGAGAGCGATCGTTAAAGACACCTTAAGCATTGTTTTCATTTTTTTTCTCCTTAGTCGTTATTGAGTCTTGATACTGAAACAGTATCGTGACTATAATAACAGATAATTTTGCGCGCATAGCGATGAAGCCTCTCCACGCTCAACCACAGATCGCCCCCGTTGCCCTTGCCGGGAGTTTGCTGAAACTCGAACGGCAGGGCAGGTATTCTGACGCGCTCGACCGACTCAAAAAAATTTGGCCCGATACCTCGAAGCGCCCCGGTCTGGCCGAGATGGGTGCAGCCGAGACCGCCGAAATGCTCCTCCGATGTGGAAGCATCTACGGCTTTTACGGTCACAATAAACAGGTCGCCGGGGCTCAATTGATGGCAAAGGATCTGCTATCGGAAGCTCGTGAGTTATTTATCGGTCTTGGTAATTTAGAGAAAACTGCCGAGTGCGAAAATCACCTTGCCTTGTGTTATTGGCGCACAGGCGAGATGAATGAAGCGCGGGATATTATCCGATCGGCATTGGCCCATGATCTGCCTTTGTATTCCGATGCAACACTTTACGCGCACGTGACAAAAAGCCTGATCAATAATTCCCTCGGCAATTATCCCGACACCATTGAAACCGGCAGATCGATCGAATACAATGTCCGCGAACACGGCAGTCCTTTTATAACGGGAAGCTTTTATACAAATCTCGGACTGGCGTATAAAAATCTTGCCGATCTGTCACAGGCACTTGAGTGTTTCGAGCTTGCCAGGCATTACCATCAACGGTCTCGCCACAAGGTCTATTTAGCCACCGTCGAAAACAACCTGGCACAGCTATATCGCGAGACGGGTCATTTTGCAAAAGCGCACCTTGCGATCGATGACGCAACGCGACTATTCAAGCAGGTCAAAGACAGAACTCGCGAGGGTTTTTCGCTTGACACCAAGGCGCTTGTCTTTCTATCTGAAAATAGATACTCGGAGGCCATGGCAACCGTGGACAAAGCACTTGCTGTCCTGAGAAAAAGCGAAAATTCGGCTTATATTGCCGAGACATTGCTGACAAAGGCCAGGATCAAGCTGTATTTGGATGATTTCGCTGATGCGGTACGCACCCTGATGGAGGCGGTCGATCTGGCGAGGATCCAGTCTGGCGAAAACGCGGCGACCCGTTTGATAAATGAATTCGAAGTCGAAATGAATCGGAAGAACGAGGTGATCCAGCCGCCGCAATTGAGCAATGGCGACGTTGAACTCATCATGCCGCCGTCGTTATCGAAATATGACAGCTGTCGCGGCGTTTGGATGACCAACGATCATCTCGAGGCCGCCGGGCTCGGCCGGGGATCGCTTGCAATTGTCGTAAATGAAAACGTCGGACGCGGCGACCTTGCCGCTCTTGCCGAGGTAGAGAATGGGTCTGTCGTCTGCGGGTATTACGACGCCGATTTTGGACTCGTTTGTCTCGAAACGCCTGCCGCCGAGCCGCAGATCTTTGACGAGAAGTGCGTCCGCATTCTCGGCCGGATAGTAGGGGTTGGCCGCCATGATCCCGACGGCAAAATAACGGTCGAAGCCATAGATCACTGACCCGCCCGGCGAAAGTCTGACATATCCATCCCGTAAGTTTTCTTACATGTTCTGCGGCAGTGACGTTTACGTTTTGCAGCCGAGCCGGCTGTGGATGTGGCGTCATCATGCTCGATGTCTTCGGGGCAGGGTCGGGCATGATCACGAATAGAAGTTCATCGGGCGAGTCAGCAACTCGATCGGGTCATTGATATTGAGAGCTTCGCGAATGTAGAATGGCTCGCCTGCTGCAACGCCGATCAGCGAGCCGAAATATCGCGAGCGATTGGCCATCTCTTCGAGAAAGCTCTTGCCAGTTAGCAAAGTATCGGGTTCGGTTGACGCGGGGTCATAGAATTGTGAGGCGTGCGCGCGGATCGCGTCCATTTTGGTTTCAAGAAAATCGGAGATATCGACGATAAACGACGGCTGGACGCGGCGGGAGAAAACATTATGGGCGACGCGAACAGGTGGGACTCTTTCGCTACTCGTTTCCAGGTCGAATTTGCGCATGCTCGCGAGTCGCGCGCATTCGCGGACCAACGTCGCTATATGGTCGTGATCGGGGTGCGAATCTCCCTCCTGGTGAGTCAGGACAACCTGTGGCTTTAGCCTGCGAAACGCCCGCACCATGGCCGTCCTTTCCGTATCAGTGACAAAAACATGCCCATCGGGCAGGCCCAGATTCTCGCGCACATCGAGTCTTAATATCTTTGCCGCATTTTCGGCCTCGACGGCGCGTCTCTCGGGCGTCCCGCGCGTCCCCATCTCACCACGCGTTACGTCAAGCGCTCCCGTATGGTAGCCAAGGTGCTTCATTTTCAGCAGTGTGCCGCCGACGGACAATTCGGTGTCGTCAGGGTGGGCATAAACAGCGAGAATATCGACTTGGGCCATTGGTTTAATTTACCACACGGCGACCTCTGATAATATACAAGTATGAAGCTAGTTGTCCTCGGCTCAGGCACAAATATACCGCACGCGAAGCGCACGAGTTCGGGCTACTGGGTCGAGACGAGCGCGGGAGCTTTGCTGCTCGACTGTTCAGCGACGGTATCTATGCGGCTGGCGCAGGAACGGCTCGAATGGCCTGGACTGGAGGCTATCTTGAGCTTGCAGTTTTAAATTGTCCATTTCGGCCGACTGGGCCCGTGTCTCGACTGGACCAAACATGCGTCAGAGATGAAGCAGCGAAAAAAACCACTCCGTATTTACGGCCCCTCTGGCTTAATAAAATTACTTGAGCGATTCAATGCGGTTCACAATTTCCGCTTGTTCGAACAGCCATTTCGGATCAAGATCATTGAGGTCGAGGAACAAGAGCCTTTTGAGATACTGCCCGGCGTGAACGCCGTTGCATTTAAAACCCCTCATACCAGTGAGAGCCACGCCATCCACCTGAGCGATGCGGATGGAAAAACACTCGTTTATACAGCGGACACAGGCTTTGACCCGTCACTGGCAGTCTTTATGACCGGTGTCGATCTGGTGGTCCTTGAATGCTCATATCCACGAGAAAAGCCTGTCCAAAAACATCTCGAACTCGTTGAGGCAATGCACCTGATACGCAGGGCACATCCAAAACGAGCCATGCTGACGCATCTATACCCGGAATGGGACGGTATTGATTTTGATATTGAAATAGCCAGGTTTACGCCGCCCTGTGAGGTGATACAAGCCTCGGACGGCCTTCGGCTTGAGATCTAGGTTTTGACGTTTCGCCTAGCCATTGCCATAAGGTCGGCGGGCATCCATTCGGCCAGCACCTTTTCCTCTGCTTCCGCGATCCCCTTTGTGCGGTTGCGCCACTCTTTTGCGGGGTCGTCCTCACGGCCGGATTCGTTTGGGTAATTCTCGACCTGTTCGAGACTGATGACAATGCCGTGGGCGACATACTTCCAGTTCCCTGTCTGTATGCCGCGCAGCACGACAGGCAGTCCCGCCGTCCAGTCTTCCTCGGGAGCTATGTTGTCGTATTCGGGGATGGTCAAAAATGCCACCGCCGGAAACGCGTTCCCGCTGAACTCGCTGACTAGCTGTGCCTCAATGTCCTTGTATGACGTATCGGGATTCAATTTTCTCATTTCCAGCGCGCATCGGAAGATGTCTGATACTGTCGGTTGATCGCTCATGATTATTAGCCACAGATTAACACAGATAGGAGTTTCCTTTCCAACTTTATCCTTGATAATCGGCATCTTAAAAGATAGTCTTTTGTTTAAGAGGGATCATAAATGAAATCGTTTTTTGCATTCTTAATTTTGCTGCTGTGTCTCGGTTTTGCATCTGGGCAGAATGAGCTGGCACCGATCGGCGAAAAGGAGATCAAATACAAGGATTGGACGTATAAGAATGTCCGCACAGGCGAAGATATCAATCTGCGCGAGTTTACAAAGGGCAAAAAGCTGGTGATAGTGATCTATTTTGCGCCATGGTGCCACGACTGGAAGGCTGATGCCCCAAAGATCGAGCGATTATACGAAAAATACAAGTCAGCCGGGCTCGAATTCATTGCGGTTGGCGAATACGATCCGGTCGCTTCGATGAAAGGCAATATTGAAACTTACAAGCTTACGTTCCCAATGGTTTCCGAGTCGGAGAACCGCACTGAAAGGCAAAAGACACTTCATTACGGATATCGCACGTCAACCGGCGATAGTCGCAACTGGGGCTCGCCGTATTATATCTTCCTCGATCCCGCCCATCTCGAAAAACGAGGCGACTTGCTGACAAAGCACACCTTTGTCATAAACGGCGAAATGATCGAGGCAGAGGGTGAGAAATTTATCCGCGCACAGCTCGGCCTGCCGCCGATAAATGCGAAAGCATCAACTGCGAAGGCAGGCGAGGTCGAGGTTTGCGACCCAGGTAAACCTTCGAACCCGGTAACAAATTCGACCGTCAAAAAGCCCTAGGCCTGCGGGGAAAAAATGCCAGGAAAAGTAAAAAGGGCTTTTGCGGCCCTTTTTTTCGATACTATTGCGGAAGACTGACCGGCATTACGGCAAGCGTATCGGTCAGCTTTTTGGCGATCCCTCGCAGAGGTTCCTTTGCAGCGACAAATTTGCCCGCGATCGCCGAATCTTCGGCCTGTGCCGCAAGATCGGTGATGCCCTGGATCGTCGGGAGATATTTTTGCAGGACTGTTTTTGTTCGGAACTCTGATTCGAGCGTAGCAAGGCCGTCCTTTAGATTGCGGATCGCGGCGATCACCTTTTGCTTATTGGCCTCGTTCTGGCCGGCTATGTCTTTTCTGAGCGGCTTTGACTTTGCCTGTGCATCCAGGTCCTCGATCTGCTGAGCGATCGGGCCCAGAACCTCAATGAATTTATTGACGTTGGCGAGCTGGTTATCGACCTTTTCGCGGGCAGCCCGTACGTCGAGCGGCGGCACGACCGTTGCAGGTGGTTTTTTCACCGGGGTCCTTCTGCGCTGTGCATCGGCGGCCCCGGCGCAGATCGCCAGCAGGATCGCCGCTATCACTAATAGCTGAATACGTTTCATAGTTTTCAGGTTCCTGTTAAAATCGTCAGAAAAATCTTATCATACTGATAATGCATCAGCGGTATTTAGAAGTGCGAAGGCTCGGGCGCGTTGGCTATCAAACGGCACTCGATCTGCAAAAAAAGCTCGAGGCTGAGGTGATCGCCGAGCGTCGGAACGACTATTTGTTGTTGCTCGAGCACCCGCACACATTTACAGTAGGACGCCGCGCGAAGCAAGACGGGGTACTGGCTACTGCTGAAATGTTACGTCGTCTTGGCGCAGAGGTTTTTGAAACAGATCGCGGCGGCAAGGTCACCTACCACGGCATCGGGCAGATCGTCGGTTACCCGATCTTAAGTTTATCGCCGGATCATGAGGACGTGCATCGATACGTCCGCGACCTCGAAGAGGTGCTGATACGGACGATGACCGATCTTGGCATCGAGGCGTTTCGTATCGAGGGGCTGACGGGCGTGCATACG